>Ga0082335_1000148_pt2 | contig 176747 bp, 190 predicted proteins | sample Subgrocontami58m_FD_72375 | JGI IMG/M metagenome (GOLD analysis project Ga0082335, IMG submission 72375) | Subsurface groundwater microbial communities from S. Glens Falls, New York, USA - GMW37 contaminated, 5.8 m (SPADES assembly) (version 2) ... | reverse complement strand
ATCCTTTCCACCAAAAAAGGCACCTGGTCGTAATGCTTTTCTTCTGAAAGCTCTTCTATGCCCCTGTGGTTGTAGCCGATAACGATATCAATATCCACGACTTTTTCGCCTTCGACATAAAGACGGAAAAATTCCGGCTCTTCCTGTAACGGATGATACGGGCCTATAGGCACAATTACTTTATGGCTCATATTAACATTTATCCTGTTCTTTTTTTTCGTGGGGTTTTTTGTAATTCTTTCTCATGGGGTACTCATTTTCCGGCCAATCGTCTACAAGCAGTAAATGGCGCAGATCAGGGTGATTTTTAAAATTAATCCCGAATAACTCCCAGATCTCACGTTCAATCCACTCCGCGGCTTTAAAAACAGTCGATATAGAATCAATCTCCGGGCTCTCTTTACCTTTAATAAATGCGCGCAAAGAATAAATCACGCCGGTCTTGTCGTCGCTATAGTGATAAATCATTTCAAATCCGGCCGGCAGATCCGAGGCAGTAGCCGTAGCCAGGCGCAGCCCTAAATCCTTAAACAGAAAATCCGCGGCCTCGCGCACATATGCCTTATCCAGGGTAAAATAGATCCTGTTCTTGGAATGCTCCTGCCAGTTTTCTATCTTTGAACCAAATTTTTCTTTTATTCTTTCCGATGAATTCATAATATTTATTTCTTTTTTAAGGTCCCTAAAGCCTTAACCAGCCCGGCGATTATTGCCTCGGGTTTTGGCGGGCAACCCGGGATATATGCCGTTACCGGTAATATCTTATCCAGGGGCTCGACCACATTGTAACTAAACCTGAACATATGCTGGGAACAGGCGCAAACGCCCACGGCAATAACTAAACAAGGCTTAGCCGCCTGTTCATAAAGTTTTTTTACAAGCGGTATGTCTTTTTTATTTACTACGCCGGTAAAAAGAATCGCGTCGGCATGCCGGACACTTCCGATAAGCTGAACCCCGAATCTTTCCACGTCAAACCTGGGGGTAAAACAATCGAGTATTTCGATATCGCAGTTATTGCAGCTTGCTGCGCTAGCATGAAATACCCAGGGAGATTTTGTTAAAGCCTTTATCCTTATGCTCATTTATTTACCTAAGAATGCTAATACTGCGCCTAAAACCGCTATAGGCGTAAGAAGTTTCCAGAAAAACCTAAGCGCCTGGTCGATACGCAATCTCGGATTGGTATTTTTAATCAAGATAATAGCTACCAGGATAAGCAGATATTTAATTATTATAGAAAAAATACTTAAAGTCCCGGACAAAAACAGGATGATTAAAAAAAGCGGCAAGGCAAAAAGCAGCACAAAATGACTCAGCCGGAATATCGCCAGAGGTAACCCTGAGTATTCTATTAGAGTGCCGCACATTATCTCTTGCTCTGCTTCTGCCGCGTCAAAGGGCACAAAGCCCAGTTTTGCCTGTATGCACAAAAGCGCAACTATAAAAGCAATGCAGCCCGAAGGGCTTGCTGCGATTGAGCCATTAGAAAGTTGATAATTAAGTACATCCGCAATGCGCAGATAACCGGTTTTTATTATTACCGTGGCTATTGAAAGAATAAACGGCAATTCATAAGCTAAAACCATTTTCATCTCTCTGGATCCGCCGACCGAAGCCAGGGGATTCTGCGAACTGAACGCGCCGATAATCAGGCTGACTGCGGGTATTATCAATAAATAAACAGCGATAATCAAATCAAAGCTAAAAGAAACCTCTCGCGTTCTTATTGCCTCGCCTAACATCGCTGCCACAAGGCTCGAGGCAGCAAGGCCAAAAAACGGCGCGGCAAGAAAAGTAAAAGCCTTGCCGCCCGGCACAACAATTTCTTTACCGGACAATTTTATAATATCTAAAAAATTCTGATACCAGGGCGGGCCGACGCGGTATTGAATCCGGGCCGCAAGCTTTCTCTCCACCCAGCCGGCGAGCATGCCAACGCTTGCCGCAAACAAGAACCCCGGGAAAACCAGATATAAAAATAGCGTTTTAAAAACGATCATTTTTTCTTCCTGATCAATTCTTCCCTGAACCACTTAATAGTGCGCACTGCCAGGTGCTGCCCGACAAAATGGATATTATTATCAATATCCTCCTTGTCCATATCCCTAAAACTAATTGCGTTATGCGGACATTTCTTGGCGCATTGCGGCAATTCCTTAGGCGCCAAATTAAGGCAAAAATCGCAAAACGAATCAAGATAAGGAATAAAATCGACAAAAATTGTCCCGAAGGGACAGGCGATCGTGCAGGATTTACAGCTTGTGCAGCGCATCTTGTAGCGCTTTAGATGGCCGTCAGGTTGTCTCTCCAGGGCATCATGATAACAGCTCTTGACGCAAGGCGCTTCTTCGCAATGCCGGCAAAATGTCGCAAATGTCGCGTACTCGCGCAAATTTGCAACGCCGTTATTCTGCGGGTGATAAAAATACTCGCAGACTGCCTTGCAATCCTCGCATGAATCGCAGATCTCTAAATCAACAAATAATCTTTTCGTTCCCGAATCGTTCATAGAATATTTAATCCCAGACCTCGTGGAGGTCCTTTAATTTATCGTATGTAAACACCGGGCCGTCGCGGCAGACAAAAAATTGCCCGATGCGGCAGTGCCCGCACTTACCCAGGCCGCAAGACATGTTTTTTTCCATGGATAGATAGATCTGTTCATCTTTGAAACCTATCTCTAATAATTTAAAGGTGGCGAATTTCATCATAATCGGCGGGCCGCAAACAATCACAATAGTTTTTTTTACATCCAGAGACTTCGTGTCTAATATTGTGGTGACTACTCCCACATTACCCTGCCAACCCGGCTCTGGTTTATCTACCGTAAGCACTACGTCGCAAATTTTTCCCCAGGATTTGATTTCTTCTTTATATATTAAATCCGAAGGGCTGCGGGCGCCGAATCGTAAGTGTATATTCTTAAAATCATTGGGGCGGGAAAACAAAGCCAGTATCAAAGAGCGCAGTGGCGCCAGCCCCACGCCGCCGCCGACTATCAAAATATCTTTTCCAATAAAATCTTCTATCGGGTATCCCTTGCCAAAGGGGCCGCGCAGGCCTAAATCCGCCGGCGCATCTAAGGCATGCAGGCGTTCAGTAACCCTGCCGGCCTTCATTATCGTGATGTCGAATTTTTCTCTTATATTTGGATTGCTGGAAGGCGTAAACGGCGCTTCCCCTATGCCCGGCAACGCCAATTCCACGAATTGACCGGTCTTGAAACTAAAATCCTTATTGGCCGCGAAACGGAATGTCTTTATCGAGGACGATTCGGTTATGATCTCTTCTAATCTTACCGGGACAGGCAAATAAATATTTTTCATTTTTTCTTAGCCGTCAATTCCAAAGACAAGGTTTTCAGGATTTTTCTGATGTCTATCTTTCCCGGGCAGACCTCTATGCATCTGCCGCATCCGCAGCAGGCGTATGCGCCAAGATTATCCGGGAAAAAATCAAATTTTTTAAGATAGCGGTTTCTCAGGCGTTTGGCGCGCGTATCGAGTGGATTGGCGCCGCCGGCAACGCGCATAAAATTCGCGAATAAGCAGGCATCCCAGGCTTTTGATCTGGCGTCAACATTATTTCTTTTTTCATCGGAAAGCAAAAAACAATGGCAGGTATCGCAGATAAAATTGCACCCGCCGCACTCAACGCAAGTAGACATGAATTCTTTCCAGCTTTCTGAATCGTGGCCTTCTTTTACCGCTTCCTGGAAAGATTCTACGGGGCCGGGATAGAGGTTTGGCAAAGTCGATTCCATATTTTGCACAATCCGTTTTCTATAAGCTTCCCGCTTTGCTAATTGGGCCGGGCTTGCCTTAACCAGCCTTTTTTCAAATCCTTTGAGCGCCCTGGCGCCATTTTCGCTAGCTACCTCCAGGACAAATCCATCATCAACAAACGAGAAATTTATATCAAACCCTTCCTGGGGATACGGTTTTATGCCCATTCCTAAGCACCAGCAGGCTTCTTTAAATCCCGTGCAATCTGCGGAAATAACCAGGAGATTTTTTCTGCGCCTTGCATACGTTTCATCGGTTTCTAAAGTGCAATCTGAATTGCAGCCGAATTTCGGGGGCCGGCCCAGGAAAATAAAGTCCTGCACAGGTAAGGCATGAAGGTCGCAATTTTTGGCCGTAAATATGGCTATGGGTTTTTCTTTTGAAGTGTCGAGGTTATCGATTCTTTCTTTGGCGGGTATTATTAATGCTTTTAAAGGTTCGAGTGCGCGAAAGGCGCTCAAAATCGGTTCCTGACTTTGAGAAAACTCAACGAAAGCATAATCATCTTCCTTTGCCTGACAGACAAATAGACGATACGACTTTGCTATAAAAGACAAAAAGTCTTTTAAAAATTTAGACTGTAAATAAAAAACCTGTTCCATTGACAGATTGTATTGCTGGGAGGGTTTAAGTTATTGCTCTACTATAGCTTGGAGCAATAGGAAAGTCAAGAAAAAATTGGCAACTGGAGATTAGCCTTTGTCGCAGGCCGTCTGCCTAATTTTTAGGCATATAGCAGAATTTACAGCCTTATTCCTTAACAAAAGATATCACTATATCGAATTTCTCCTCATCCTTTTGCAATTGCGATGGAAAAGGCGGAAAAGGAGCAGCGCTGGTTACGGCATTTAAGGCATAACCTTTGAGGGAATCCTCTGTTGCGCTTAAGACTTGAGGAGAAGTTTTTAATTTTCCGTCTGAAGTCAGGATAAAAGAAACTTCTACCTCTCCGGGCTTAAATTCCTTTGGCGCTATTTTGGCGGAATTCTGCGCGATAATCCGGCGTAGATTCGATAGATAACTGAAATAACCTGAATCCCTGGCAGCCGGCTTATTGGTATCCAGGGAAAGAATCCTGTCTAATTCCGGCTTATCAAACTCTTCAAGCATGTCCAGGCTTTTCTTGAATTCCATGGCGCTTTCTTTTGTCTCGCTTAAGTTAGGCGTAAGTATATGCGGGGTTAAAAATATCACAAGTTCTTTTTTCTTGACCTCATCATCCGTGCTTTTAAATACATTGCCTAAGAAGGGGATATCTCCTAATATGGGAATCTTTTTTGTAGTCTTGATCTTCTCGTCCTTTATAAGTCCGGCGATGATTATGGTAGAACCGTCTTTTACCAAAACAGAAGTCTCGGCCTCAGAAGTAGCGACAATGGGTATCTGGCTTATAGTGCCGCCAGAGGTTATGCTCTTATATGTCGCGGAGCTTACCACGGGCCTTATCTTCATGGTCACGAATCCCTCTTTGTTTATCGTCGGAGTAACATAAAGCTGGACTCCTACATCAACAAAATTAACGCTTTCGGCGGTTATGGTTGAACCTGTTCCGGCCTGAGAAGTAGTCTGGGTTATATAAGCCTCTTTTGAACCGACAAGTATTTTTGCTTCCTGGTTATTTATCGCCGTAACCCGGGGACTGGATAAAACCTGTGTATCGCCATAAGTGTCGAGCATTTCAATAACAGCGTTATATTGGCCGGGAGTCGTTATCGTAGTCGTTCCTACGGTCAATGTGCCGCCTGTGGTGAGGTTTAACGGAAAGGCATTCTCGACCCTGAATTTTTCCTTTATCCAATAATCCCAATCAATGCCTAACTGCAGATGGTCATCCAGGGTCACTTCTATGATCTTGGAATCAATTAACACCTGTTTAGTCTGGGAATCGAAAGCCTCGACCATCCTCGAGATCTCTTGTACTTTTTCCGGGTAATCCACGATAATAATCTTATTGGTCCTCTCGTCTATAGTGATGCTGCCGATATTCTTAGTGATCATTTCGCTTATCTTGGCCTTTAGTTTTTCAGAGTTCGAGTAGTTCAAATCAAAGACTTTAGTTTCAGTCGGACGGTCGATCTGCTCAAGCATCTCCACCATCTGCGCAAGCCTTTCCGGCGTATCCATTAATATTACAATGCTTGAACCTTCGTCCACCACGACCTTGCCGATTTGAGATTTTATCTGGTTTAAAGAAGCGACCAGAGGAGTTGCCTTTGCGTATTTTAACTTAACCACCTTTACCCGCTTAAGGTCGGAAAATTTTTCTCCGTAACGGGCTTCATAATCCCGGTTGGTCATGACATTGATGATATTGCCGTTCTCCTCATAAGCCAGGTCGTTGGCAAGAAGAATTATATCCAGTGCCTGGCGCGGCTCTACGTCTTTAAGGAAGATAGTGACTTTGCCTACGACATTCTTACCCACGACTATATTTAACCCCGAACGCATAGCCAGGGTCTTAAGCACATCGACTATATCCATGCCTTTTATGTCCAGGGAAATAAGCTCTTGCGGCTTAGTATCTTTTGGGGCCGGAAGCTGGGCTTCGTCCTGGGAATAAGAGTTTACGCAAACACAAAGAAAAACCGCCAGGAAGAAGACAAAAAATAATTTTTTCTTGATCATGGTTTCCTCCCTAAATGAGCAGATAATTTACGCGAGTCAAAACGAGTGTAAATTATAGCCCGCCATTTTGATGGCGAGGCGTCTGCGAATTAATCCCTCACCTTTTAAATATTCAAACTTTTTTTATAATAAACTTTAATTACCCCCAATCCTTAATACCTAAAAAGGTGAGGGATAAGTTCGGGCAGATAAGTTATGTCATCAAATAATTTTAATTCCATAACTTATGTCCTCACTTATAAAAACAGGTCGAACCTTGAACCTTTATAGCTAAGGGTCACTTTGCCCGAACCAATATCCTCTACTAAAAATTCCTTAAAATAATCCCCTACTCCTACGGCATAGCTCTTTTGTTCGATGCCGTCTTCGATAATTGCCTGCGGCTTCTGGCCGGCGATAACGCCTAATAGTTTAAGATTTGCGATAGCATTTGTCGAACTCAAAGCGCTGTTTGCCCGATTCTGGCCTGAGTTCAAAACCCCGGAAGCAGTGAATATATCTTTTTTTTCTAAGGCGACTGAATAATCATTTAATTCACCCTTCAGCGGTTTAGGCAGAGAATTGATATCGCTGTTCTCTGCCGGGTCAGAATCTTCCCTTAATAGATCCTTTATATTTTTAAGGCTATAAAAGTAGCTAAAAATAAATAATAAAAATATCAGGATTATCCCTAAGCGCAGAAGCTTATTTATCGATTCCAGGTTCAAGGCTTTAAGCCAACGGCTTACCCTTGTAATGATGTGCGGCTTACCAAGAATGCGGCCGGCGGCATTGGGCTCTTTTGCCAGGCCAAATTTTTGGGCCGGCGCGATTACCTGTTTTTGCCTTTGCCGGGCGCCTTCACTGCTCTTAATCAATTTCAATAGTTTCTCTTCCGCGGAATCGTTATGCATTTATAAATGCCTCTCTATTCACTATCTCTTCAATAATTTCCTTATCCACTGTTTTTTTATCCCTCATAATCAGTAAGCCCAGCGCGTCATGGCAGGTAAGAGTAATCTTGCGCGGATAACCTTGAGTATACTCATAAATAAGTTTTATCGCCTCATCGGTAAAAAGCGCGAAGTTTACGTCTAGCCCCGCCTGATGCAGCCGGAAATTGATCATCTCCCGTGTCTCTTTTTCGTCCAGCGGGTTTATGATATATTTTAAAGAAATGCGGTCAGTGAAATTCTTTATCTTTTTTATGCGCGGCAGGAGCTCCAGCTGCGACATGATTACAAGTTGAAGCAGTTTGTATTCGTTTGTTTCATAATTTAAGAGTATCCTCAATGTCTCCAGGTGGTCGGGTGTCAATTTCTGGCCTTCGTCTATAAGCAAAATAATTGTCTTTCCCTCTTCTACGCCCTTTTGGAAAAGATAATCCTTTAACGCATCCTTATAATCAAGCGTGGATTTAAAACCGGCATTGATGCCGAACATTTTTATAAGCGCCGCGAGGAATTGGAATTCGCTTTTGTAATTTGGGTCCAAAATCAGATGGAATATGTAATCCGGTTCATCCTTAAACGCTTGAAAAAGCGCCCGGCTAAGAGTGGTCTTACCCGTTCCCACATCTCCGACTATCAAACTCAAACCCCGGCGTAAACGTATTGAGATTTCAAGGCGGCGCAGGGCGGTTTCGTGGCTTAAGGAGTGGTAGAGAAATTTCGGGTCAGGGCTTGTAGAGAAGGGTTCTTGTTGCAGGCCTATCTGGCTAAGATAGCTCAACTTATTTTCCTCTTAGTGATTATCTTTTTTATTTCGGCAATAGATTTTTTGTCCGTCCTAAGTTTATGTATATCTTTAAGCTGCTCAACTGTGGAATCTGTAAAATAGCGAAAGTTAGCCTGTGGGCTGCGGCCGAATTCTTTAATCAGCCCGATTTTAAGGTAATATTTTATTGTATATATTGAGTAACCAGTCAGTCTTGCTAAGTCTTTTATTAGATATATGTTACGCATCATAATCACTCTCTACTTAGAGAGTGATTATACTACGCACAGAACTAAATGTCAATATGTTTTTGATGATTTTAAGACTTATTTGTTAAGAACTAAGGTATGACTACGCGGGAAAGGGATAACTCACAGTCTAAAAAGCCTCTTTGGGAAGACCTGGCAGCTAAATTAAACTTATCAATCCTTAATAAAAGCGGCGAAGACTCCAGATAAAAAACAAACCTCATGATGTTGCGGTTTTCGCCTTCAAGCCTTAAATCGACAGAAAAACGTTTGTAAAATTTTTTGTCTTCTATTTCCTGCGGCCGGATATTTAAGACATTAACTGCGGAATCCTTGGCAATCCTGTCTATCTCGGAAAGTAAGCGGGCCATTTCCTCCTGCGGGTTCTTCTCCATCTTAAGGGCGGCAATCAACGCCTCATAGTCTTTTTGAACCGAGCCTTTTTTGGCGATTTGGCCTGCCCTTTTCAACTGTATCTGTTTATTATGCAATTCCTGGTTTAAATGGGCATTGAATTTTAGCATGCCCTCAAAGACGAATTTAAAAAATAAGAAAAAGGCGATTAAAAAAACCGTGATATAAAAAATTGTTCTTTCTCTTTTAGATAATCTGGAAATAGTTTTCATTTATTTTGCCTTAATGCGCAATCTATCTGGAAATCCGTAACTATTAAGTCCCTCATCCTTCTTTTAGTTGCGTACCTTACGCGCACATTTTCAAAGTAAGGGCTTTTTTCCAACGCGCTTACCAGGTTAAAAATTTCCGGTAAATTATCCGCCTCGCCCTTAAGTATCAAAAACTTATCTAAGTCTATATTCAAACTGCTCAAAGACATGCTTTGCGGAATAGCCTTATATACCTCGTTTAATATCTGGCTTACAAAGACTTTTTTATCGAAATGGCTGCGTACGGCCTGAAAATGTAAATTTATCTCTTCCCTTGTGCTCGCTTTAGGCAAGAGAACTTTTATCCTCTGGTCCAGGGCGTAAACTAGCCTGGCTTTGTCAAAAATATTTTTGGCAAAAAGAATAAACAACAATAAAATTACCAACAGGCTTAAACTTAAGGCCTTGTTGCGTTCTGTCTTTGTTTTTTTGAAGCGTATCTTTGATTTGATATCTTCCGGTAAAAGATCCAGTGTAAAATTATCTTTTGCCAGCAGGCCACCCAGGACAGAACTAAACGAAACATTGGATTCGGCCGGCGCCGGGATCACGCTAGTTTTACACCCGCGAAGCAGATCATTTTGAGGCGGTATGATTTCAACGGGGAAGGAAAACTCTCCTTCTAATTCTTTATCCAGGCCGTCGACACCCGCGGTACTGCCGCTAAAAAAAAGGCGGCTTATATTTTGTTGGCCTATCTCTTTATTAGCTGTCTGGAGCGAGCGGTTTATTTCATCCTTTAACCTGGCGGGCCAGACACCTGTCTGGCTTGAATCAGCCGCTTGCCGGCTGATAGTGCGGGTAAAAATCACTTCTCCTGAATTTATAATCAGTATATCTGCGTCGAACACATCAACATCAACAAATATAAAGCTGCCATTCCTGGCAACATCCGGCTTCATAAAGTTTAGAAAGTAAGTACAGGCCTGGGAACTCAAAACCGCCATCAAAGGATTTATCCCGAGGTATTGCAGAAAAGAATAGTATTGCCTGACCAGGTTCTGCTGGGCAAGAGCAACAATACAGTAAGAGTAACCTTGTTCATCGGAACTAATTTTTTTGTAGCTATAAGAAATCTCACCTGCTGCGTAAGGAATCAATTTTGATAGTTGCAGCTTAATCATTTGATCTATTTCCTGGTCAAGGCTTGTGGGTAACTTAAGGTAGCGCGTAGTTACAGAGCGCCGGGGAATGGACAGGATGCAGTTGTCGATTTTTATTTTTTCCCTCTCTAAGAGATGCCGGACATCCCGTGAGCTTTCAGGCCTTGACAGATCATCAATCTGGCTAAAAATAAGCCGGGTTATCCTGGGGCTGGCCAAGACAAACTGCGCCTGGGCTATTTTAATATACCTCGAATCTAGTTCTACAGCGCTATAAGTATTAACTTTTATTTTTTTCATTTTTCTTTAATACCTATTCCTCTTGCCAATAAATCAACTCCGGCATCGTGACATTAAGCTTGTCTTTTTTTAAGAGAGCCGCGGCTTTTTTCTTAACATCTGTTTTTAAAGCCCGGGCTGATATATTTGCGCGGAAAATCTCTGATGTAAACTTCAATCTATCCGAACACTTGCTGAATGCCGCCAGAGAAAACGGCGAGCTTAGGGCAAGTGAGATATCTTCAAGCCTCTCTAGCACTCCGTCATCCGGCGTAGCCAAACACGCGTCCGGGCCGAATCTATAGGCAATAATCTCTTTAGCAAGTTTTGCCGCGGTTGTATCTAAGGCCCCCCGGCTTATAAGCAATGATCTCAAAACAGCTTCATCTACAGTATTAATATTTATTTTACCATCACCGTAAACAGTTACAAAGGGTTTAATTTTCTCAAACTTTTCTTCATCCATGCCTTTGATAAGAAGCAATTCTTCAATCACGGCAATCGGCGCATTTTTGCAATTGATAGGCACGGCCAGACTTCCATAATAATCGTCTTCTGCGCCGTCAAAAGATGTAATATCGTCTGAGTCTATCCAGTCTTGAATGGAATTGGTTATTTCTCTCGGGTTTTCTATCCCTAGCTGCGAAAAAAAAGTCTCCAATTCGGCGACAGATGCCTTGTTGATGTTCAACTTGCTGCCTTCGTCGGAAAGGCCGTAAAGGGCATTCGCGCATGAATCCTGGTTATCGGTTGCGGAAAAAATAGTAAAGGCGGCTTCTTTTAATCTATAATCCTTGAATATAGACTCGTCGCGGCCTAAGACCATGCCTTTGGACCAGGTCTCATTAAAACTGTCAAAATCATTCAGATCCTCGGCCAATACCTGGGAAGCAAACTCATAACCTGATTCGCAAGCCAGGCGCGCCTTTAACATATCCCGGCTAAATTTAACCAGATGAAGCTCTATGGATATCCTATAGGCCAGGCCTATGGCTAAGAGCGTAAGTATTGCCACTATCCAGAGGGCCACGACAATTATCAATCCTTTATTGTTGTTTCTAATTTTTATCATTTTATTTAGATGATTCGTTGTCTAATTTTCCCAGCGGCAGATATATAAATTTTGTCATTTTTAAGGCCGGCCCCGGATTTCCGGGATTTTTTATTTCTAAGCTTATCCTTATACCCAACGGCAATGCATCCGGCTCTAACCAGTAATCTTTCCAGACGATTTCTTCGGCCCCTTCCTGCTGGTAGGGAAATTCTATTGCCAGTTTGGCAATATTATTCAGGATAACTTCAGTTTTTGCCTCTCTGCGGTCAGAAAAAGCGAGCTTGCCGGCAAATATAGCCCTCAATAATTTATCCTGGTCCCGGAAATACTCTATCCTGCAGATTTCTAGCCGGGATTTATTGCCGGAAGAATTTATTTTTTTAAGGCAGTAGAATGATAATTTGCCGTCTTCGGCTATAAAGGCGCTTTGCGTATCAGAAAACTTATAACCGTTCCTGAAGTCCAATGCCATCTGGTCCAAACAGAGCCTCAAGTTTTGGTTCAAGGAAACTTCCCGCTCTCCTTTTCTATAGGCGGCCAAGCCGACTCTAAATGTAGAATACAAAGAAACAACGATGACCGAGAATATCAAGATTGAAACCAATAGCTCCACAAAGGTAAACCCCGTTAGAAAGGTTCCATGATTTTTACATTTTAGCTTTTCTAACGGGGTAAAACCTTTTTTGTTCATAAACTTTTTTTCAGCCTTTCATTTTGCTGCCGACACCGGCATAAACGTAGATACTTTAAATTCGCCGCTTGCCTTGGCGTCCTTCCAGGCAACATTAAAAACAATTTCTCCAAGATTTGAAAATTCAGTTTCCAAGACAACTTCCTCCGCCTGGAAATTTATATTGTTTTCGACTGTTCTAAAACTTTTCGGGAAATCTTCTCTGGCTAAAGACTTAACCAAGGCCAATTCCAGTTTTTTCCCCCAGACAACGCGTTCGGCAAAAAGAAGCGCCTTGGAATACACAAAAGCTTTTCTTACTGCAAATAAGGACGAGCTGAAAGCCTGTGCGATAAAAAGGATGGTCAGGCCCAATATGATAACCACGATCATAAGTTCGATTAATAGATAGGCCCTATTGTTTTTCCTCTCTAATTTCCAATTCATCAAAGGCTCCGGATTTAAACAGTTTAGAGCGTAAATTATCGGGGTTAGTAAGTATTATTTCAACACTGTCGTATTCGGCATTGGGATAAAAATTTATTTCCTGTCTGGATATGTCGAGAGAAATGTCCGAAGGAATACTGAATTTCCTTGCAAACCTGCCAGGGATATTTTCAAACTGGCCTTGCGCATCTTTCTCGCGGCTAAGATAATATGATTTTTCATTTAAGTTGAAATTTAATCTATAAACGCGCGATTGGGCAATCGCGCTTTGCCGGGCGTAACGACAGATGCTCAAAATATCCAAGGCGCAATTTTCAAGCTTTAGGCGGTTAAATTGTTTGCTTAAGGCAGGGAAATTCAAGCCCGCTAGAATCAGAATGATTGCAACAACCAGCAGAAGTTCGATCAGGGTAAACCCCTCCCGATTAGAAAATTTTATTCGGCTATCATATGAATTTCTAACGGGGCAAGAGGATTTTCTATTGAGAAGTTTCAGCTTGCCAATTTGTAATATCATCAGCGCTTTCGATTCCGTCCGGGCCAAGGCTCGACAAATCATAATCCTGATTATGTAAGCCGGGTGATCTATACACATAAAGCCTTTCCCAGGGATCAAGGGGGATTTTTTTGACATACGGGCCGTTCCAACTATCGGGCACAGGCGCGCTGCCGGGTTTTGTCATAAGCGCTTTCAGGCCCTGTTCCGTAGAGGGATATGTGCCGTTGTCCAGTTCGTACATATCAAGGACAGTTGAGAGATTAGCGTTTATATCTGCCTTGGCCGCGGCAATCTTAGCCTGCTTACTCCTTCCGGCAATCCGCGGAACAACCATAGAAACAAGTATGCCGATAATAATTACAACAAGCATTAATTCAATGAGAGTGAAACCCTTGTTTTTATTAAACATATTACCTCCAAAGATTCAGCCTATGATCAGGTTAATCGAAAAAATCGGCAATAACATGGCTATTACGATAAAGCCTACGATCAGGCCTATAATTAAAATCAATGCCGGCTCCAATGTGACGGTAAAGCCCTTGATAATATTGGCGACATCGCGCTCAAAAGAATTGGCTATGCGGCTTAAAGATGTCTCGAGCGTCCCGGACTCTTCGGCAACGCTCATGACGTTAGCCACAAAAACAGGAAAATACTTAGTCTTACTGACAGCTTCGGAAAGGCTCTCCCCTTTATGTATTGCTTTAGACATCGCCTCTACCTCAAGCCTAATAAGGCTGTTGGGTAATGTGCTGCTTACTAATTCCAGGGCCGAGATAATAGGTATGCCGCTGGCTAAAAGCAAAGAAAGCGTACGGGAAAACTGCACGATATGCCCTTTTACGACAAGCGTTCCCAAGAGCGGTAAATTTAATTTTAAGCGGTCGCAAAATTGACGGCCTTCTTTTGTTTTAAGTTTTCTCTTGGCAAAAAAAACCGTTCCGGCAATAAGAATAACCAGGAGCCAAAAATAACGCACAATTATCGAGCTTATGCCTACAACTATCTGCGTAGGTATAGGCAAGGCTTGACCCATTTCTTCATACATCACGCTGATACGCGGAATCACAAAAATCAAAAGAACCGAAACAGTCAAAATGCCTACGAATAAAACTATCAAAGGATATACAAGCGCGGAAATTATTTTTTGCCGCAGCTCTTCCTGGTGCTCTAAAAAATCCGCCAGACTTCCTAAGGCGCTATTCAATTTGCCGCTTAATTCTCCGCTTTTGACGACATTAACATAGAGCGGCGAAAAAAAATTCTCGTGTCGGCTCAGGCTTTCCGAAAATGCTTCGCCTTTCTTTACTTTATCGCTTATGTCGTCAATCAGAGATATGAATACAGGCGAAGCAACCTGCGCCTTTAATACATTAAGGGCAGGCAGAATGTTTAAGCCGGATTCAAGTAGGTTGGCGAGTTGGCGGGTAAAGCCGGATATGTCGGCCCGGGTGACCTTGCGTTGGCTTTTGAACCTTCCAAATAATGAAGAATCTTTTTTTTCCGACGCCAGATCCACTTCTATGGGGAACAAGCCGGAATCAGCTATCTTTTTAACTGCTTGTTCGCGCGTCTGGGCCTCAACCAGGCCTTCTTTTAATTCTAAAGGGCTGACTCTGGCCTTATAGATAAATGTGGGCATTTTTTAGTTGTCAGATATTTGGTAATTCTTCCTGCTGACTAACGCGGATGACTTCATCAAGAGTAGTAACGCCAGCCAAGGTTTTTTGCCAACCATCCTGCCTCAATGTAACCAGGCCCTGCTCCAGGGCTTTCCTTTTTATCTGTTGGCTTGACGCGCGGGTTAAAATTAGTTCCCGGATTGAATCATTGAGCAAAAGAATTTCATAAATTCCTGTCCTGCCCCGGTAACCCGTACCACGGCAATCCTGGCAACCCTTGCCTTTATATAGAACTTCTTCTTCCTGTTTAGAAATGAATCCTAAATCCCGGAGGGACTTTTTGCTGATACTGTATTTTTCTTTGCATTTAGGGCATATCATCCTGACCAAACGCTGGGCGATTAAACACTCGAGGCTGGAAGAAACCAAAAATGGTTCAACGCCCATATCCAAGAGCCTTGTCACGGCTCCGGCAGCGTCATTAGTATGCAAGGTTGAAAATACCAGGTGGCCGGTTAATGCCGCCCGTATAGCGATTTCCGCCGTGTCAAAGTCGCGTACTTCTCCGACCATCATTATATCCGGGTCATGTCTTAACATCGAGCGCAACCCTTCGGCAAATCCAAAACCGATTTTTGGCTGGACCTGTAACTGCACAACTCCTTTAAGCTGATATTCGATAGGGTCTTCAATGGTAATTATTTTTACCGGCTTCATATTTATTTTTGCCAATGCCGCATAAAGCGTGGTGGTCTTGCCGCTTCCAGTGGGTCCGGTGACAAAGATTATGCCGTGCGCCTTTTTGATTACCTCGGCTATTAGTTTTAAGTCTTTTTCGTTAAGCCCGAGTTTTTCCAGCTCCAGGAATGACTCCGGACTCAAGATCCTTATGTGCACAGCCTCGCCGAAATTCGAAGGGATTATCGAGATACGTAAATCCAGTTGATAATCCGCGACTTTAACCTTTATCCGGCCGTCCTGGGATAGCCTGCGCTCGGCGATATCCAGGCCCGCCATTATCTTGACCCGCGAAACAATCGAGGCATGTAAGAAACGCAGGTTCGGCGGAATATTAATGGGATAAAGCACTCCGTCGATTCTAAAACGCACGCGTAATTCATCTTCAAAAGGCTCGATATGTATATCCGTGGCCCTGTCTTGAAGCGCCTGGACAAGCAGCTGGTTGACAAATTTGACTATCGAAGCGTCTTCGGTTATTGCTTCAAGGTCCTGCACGCTCTCTTTATCTAAAATCGATTTTCTTTTTATGGTAGAGGGGTCTTCTTTTACTATCCGGTCTACAGTCTCTGCGCCTATGCCGTAATATTTTCTTATCGCCTCTGCGATATCAGAATCGCTCGCAAGCACGGGTACGACCTCTAACCCCAAAAAAAGGCGCAAGTCATCAAGCGTGTGCAGGTCCAGGGGGTCGCTCATGGCAATAGTTAATTTATTATTTGCGACGGAAATAGGCATCAGATTATAGTGGGAGACAAATTTTGCCGGCACCTTGGCAATAACCTGGGGGTCGATATTTATATGTTTGATATGGATATAAGGGGTGTGCAGCTGATTAGCCAGGACAGGAAAAATCTGTTCTTCTTTTGCAAAACCCAGTTTTACAATAGCCTGGCATAAATATTCGCCGCTTTTTAACTGCTCAGCCAGGACAATTTCCAACTCTTCCGGCGTTATAACCTTCTCGCTTACTAATATCTGGCCGATTAATTTTGTCGTCTCTTGCAATGGCATGATGCTCCTAGGTTTCATTTGATTATACAACCTTCTATAAAAAAAGTCTACCCCGTGAGATAATTTTATATCTCACGGGGCGAATGACTACGTGGCTGGCCTCGTTAGAAAAATTCACAATTTCTTAATCCATTTTTATAACGGGGTTTAACACTACTCAGCTATCAGAGGGTTAATTGTTGAAATCGATGTTTTATTTACACCCTGAGGCGCCGGCGTTGGCTGCACAACTGATATTAAAGCTGCTTTTGTATCCGAAGCGCCAAATGAGTCTGTCGCCTTGAAAAATACTTTATATGTACCTACCTGGCTAGATGTCGGATTCCAGCTAAACAACCCAGTCTTAGAATCAAGGTTTGCCCCTAGAGGCAAACCGGATGCTGAGTAAACCAAGAGATCCTTAAGCGTTGCCTCTAGATCAACAAAAGTACTTGGCTGACCATTATCAAGGTCATAAGCTGACAGCCTAAAACTTAAGGTACTGCCTACATACACAGACTTATTGCTAATTGAATTAAGCACCGGTGGGATATCTATTGCTAACTGTCTTTTGTTCAAGTAAGCCAATACCTGCTCCAGGAGAATGTTCTCGCCAAAAGAATCGCTGGTGCCGGGAGAATCGCATACGCCTGATTGCGCAAGTGGAGCCATGCCTCCTTTATACCTATAATTAATCAAGTAGTTAATATCTCTTAAATCAATAGTGCCGTTGGCATCAACATCTCCTATACTTGTCATCGTTGACCCGGTCAAACCGCTATAGATATAATCGGCGATATACATTATGTCAATGGCATTCACTTTTAAATTCTTATTAACATCGCCGCAGAGAACAGGAAGGAACTCGTCAATAACCATATAAAATATATCTCCCGGATCATTTCTCATATCTTGCCAGACAATCTTGTCTTGCCAGATGTCTGGATTCAATGGATAAGAAGAATCCGCGGTTTTACGCAAAACATCGGTTGAGAGGTTGTAAAAGAATATATACGGGTTGCCGTCTTTGAAATCTGACCAGACAATTTTATCCCCTGAAATTGCGGGATTTGTTAAAGCCATGGTCGTGGTTAACTGGCGCTGGTTTCCGGTTGAAAGATTGTAAACATAAATATTTGCATTATTGGTATCTGACGCAATACTTGACCAGACAATTCTATCGCCTGAAATTGCGGGATATAGATACATAAAATAATCAGTTGCGACATTTATCTTAGCTATCTCTCGCTCAATACTAGTTGAGAGGTCATAAATATAGACGCTGCCTTCTCCAGTATATGGGTTAACTTCTTGCCATGCTATCTTATCTTCAGATATATCAGCACGGCTTATAAAACTATTATAAATATCTACTTTTTTTATCTCCCGTTGTGTGTTAGTTGAAAGGTCATGAAGAATTATACTCTCATAATATTTGGTATACTCAGTATATGAAGCTACCCAGACAATCTTGTCTTGCCAGATAGATGGGCTCATTGATATTGCCGGCCTGCCGCCTAGGCTAATCTCTCGTTGGGTATTAGTTGAGAGATCAAAAAGATAAATAATACTTCCGTCTGACCAAACAATCTTATCTTGCCAGATAGACGGATTTAATAAATCGCAATAAGGACTATTTGCCTTAGCTATCTGTCGCTTTGCCTTTGTTGGAATATCATAAACAACTATGTCAAAATTGCAGTCGTCATTATCCTCTCGCCAGATAATCTTGTCTTGCCAGATAGATGGAAAACTTTGCCTGCCAGGCTCGACAGCTACTTCAATTGCAAGATCTTGCTGTACGTTGTGCTTTTCACAAAAACTTGGTTCTCCAACACAAAGCCAATCTGGTTCTACAGAACATAAACTACCACAGCCATCACCGCTGTTCTTGTTGCCGTCATCGCATTTTTCTCCGTACTCAATTTTACTGTCACCGCAATAGCCGGCATATCTATTCTCGTAAAATCCTTTGTGGCCCACATCATATCGAAACATTGGCCAATCTGCATCATGCCCATTCAAATCAATCACAAACATGAATGACCCGATACTTGCCGGGTGATAAGGAAAGATACCGGTAAACAGACTAACTACTAATTCATTTTTACCGTCGCCATCAATATCCCCTATCGCACCGCCTAAGCTTGCTGTGTCTTTAAATAATCCTGCCATGAGATTATAGGGCAATAAATTAATTGGCCAGCCTTTAACAAAACTGCCATCGAGTTTCCATGCATATAATAAACCTTGCGACGCATTGATAACCTCAAATCTTTTATCATTATCAATATCAGCAGTTAGGGGGCTATAGCCACTCTTAATAATCCCTGAGCCGTTAATAATAAATTGTGCATTTCGGGAAAGGGTATCAAAGTATCTCGTATCTAAGATTTCTTTAAACTGACCACTATTATAATCATATGAATATGTCTTTCCGCTATCGGTATCCAAAATAATTTCATAGTTATTATTCCCGTCTATATCCCCAATTAGAATAGTATAAACATCGCCAATCTCTGATAAAGACCGCGGGAAGCCGTTTTCAAGTTTACCGGTCTGCGCATCCCAGATGTATAAACTATTCGCTCTCAGTAATACAATTTCCTTATTACCGTCTTTATCCAAATCGGCAATTACCGGATCGTTAACCATTGAGTCGACCGAATCCCAATCACCATACATCTGGCTACCATCTGCATTCCATATCTTAAGCCCGCCGCCGCTTGGAAGAATTGATGTTTCTAGAATAATTTCATCTTTTCCATCTTTATCCACATCAGCTAATACTGGCGATGTCAACGAGGCAGTCTCATAGGGAATATCCTTCGGCCAATTGCTGTTTAAAGGTGTACCATCATATCTCCAGACATAGACTGTGCTTTTAGGTTCAACTGCAAAGCTTGTTGATTTATACGCTATTTCAAGATAACCGTCGCCATCTATGTCACCCAGAGCAGGATTCGAGCCGCCGTTAAGGTTTACATCTTGAGGCCAACCCGGCAGTAGATTACCGTCTGCGTCCCAAGCATATACCTTGGATTCGAAAAGCCCTTGAGAACCGGCTACGATTTCAATCTTGCCATCTTTGTTAATATCTCCAAACACCGGGCTGTACCAATGGAAAAATTGATCAGTAGCCATGCGCTGAGGCCAACCCGGTTTCCAGCTGGCTAATCTCTTAAAAAGAAATAATTGGTCTAAATTTTTATGGTTCTGTTTATCAAAAACAGTTAAACGTATGCTAAATTCTTCTTTACTATCAACCAGAGATGTATCCAGTGTGCCCAACAAGCCTTCCTTTACTGGGGCATAACTGGTGGCGATGGTCTGCCAAGATGAAGGTTTAGAGCTGCTGCCATACTCTAACATATAATAGCCAAAATCATCATCAAAGGCAGTTCCATATATTTGGATAATCCCGCTTACAAATAAATCTTTCCTATTTTCCAATATTGCAGTAGGGTAACTTTTAGTTGCTTGTACTGCTGCTAAGGCATTTACCCTGCCGCCGCCTTGAACCAAAGCCTCAAAGCCTAAATCATCTGCTGTTCCTTTAATAGTATTTTTAATCTGCTGAGGGCTCCAATCAGGATGAGCCTGTTTTATTAAAGCAACTACCCCTGCTACAGCCGGACCAGACATAGAGGTCCCGGAAAAACTTATGTGCTTATCATCAAAACAATCTGACCCGTGAGTTAAACCTTCTGGGCTGATAAAATTACTTTTTGCTGCGCAAATTCCCACACCAGGTGCCAGTATATCAGGCTTTAAATTTCCATTTTCAACAGGCCCCCGTGAACTGAATGAGGCTATTTCGTTATGGCAATATTTGTTATTGCCGATTTGGCCTGGCTTACACATTGCGCCTACAGTAAGGGCATTGCGAGCCATAGCTGGTGAACCAATACTAAAATAAATTGGCCCGTCATTCCCTGCAGAGACTGTAACTACAGCACCATTTTCAAAAGCATTATCTACCACCTGCGACCATAAATCTTCAGGACTGCCGGGCGCACCAAGGCTCATATGGATAACATCAGCATGGTCATCAAAGCTTCTGTCCTGATTAGGATCCATTGCCCTTTCTAAGCCGGCGATAACCGTAGACAGATACCCACTTTCCTCATTATCAACTACCCCTAATACCCTGTAAGCATAAATGCGGGCATCTGGGGCAACTCCTTTAAGACCGCCATTACCAGCAGCAATAGAAGCAACATGCGTACCGTGCCCATAATCATCAATTGGATCAGGATTATTATCCCAAAAGTTATACCCGCCTGCAAATTTCGCACAGGTGCCATTGAGGAATTTCTCTCTTGTACATCCGCCAAAATCAGGATGAGTATAATCAACTCCGGAATCAATAATGGCAATAGTCATCCCCTTGCCAGTTACGGGCCTACCCTGCATATCAGTTGCCTGCCACACTTTATCGGCCTGGATAATTGAAGTCAAATCCATTAAATTCGGATATACCTTAGAATCTACAAAAATGCGCTTAACATTGGGGTCGTTCCTCACTGGAACTAATGATCCTCCCGGTGCAATAACGGCAAATCCGTTGAAGACATTTAAAAATTCCCTCTCGACAACAGCCTCTTTAGGCAGCTTGCTTCTTAGGCTATTATGTTCACTAAGCAGGATATTTTTATGAGCCGCAATCTCAGAGTTTAATGTTACGGAAGAGACTGCCGTTGTTTTATCGGAATTTTGATTTTTCTTAAAATCGCTGATTACCTTCAATATAGGCTGCTCTTTAAGTTCAATAATCCAGCGTTTATTTTGCGCCAACTCAGAGATAAGCCTAATTTTTTCTTGCCGATTATCTGTATCTGCGCCTCTTTTTAACAAAGAAAATATCGTCTCTCTGACAATCCAAAGTTCCTGGCCAGGCTCATCCTCTAAGGATGCCTCTGCCAACGCACCCTCCAAAGTTATACCAGCAAAAAATAAGCCAGCCAGAATAACGCAGGTTATGGCAACCAAAAAGATAATTCCTTTTTCTTTTCTCATTAAAAGCCTCCTCAAATGCGGTCGGCATGACTAGGCGATTATCTTTCCCGCCTTTTTCTTAAATAGACCATGACGCCTTTTTTGAGCTCGGCCTTGGAACCAGAATCTTCTCCCCTGGCTACCATGTCCAAGACAAAATTAGTCAAACCCTTGAGCATGCTGCTGTGGGATAATTGCGTTCCGCCGGCAAAACAGGCCTCATTACCTAAAAACCCCATTTCATTGCTGATTAGACGTGTCGCGATTCTCTTTTTTAGTTTTTTATTTTCCATGGCTTACTCCTTTTACTTTTCTGATCTTTCTAGCGCCTCGAAGATATGTTCTCTTAAAGCTTCCTTGGAATTAACGCCGTTGGCTTTTACTCCCAGCTCCATCATCAAATTTACCAATGCCTCGATGATCTGGGTCCGGGAAAGTTTTGCGCCCGTAGAAAACCAGGCGTCTTTACCCAGCTTATCCAGGAAATCTATCTCTTCGCGGTTTAAAAAGGTTACGACTTTTTGTTTTAATTCTTTCCTGTCCCTGTCCATATTAACTCACCTCTTTCCTGCCTGCCCGTGGCAGTCGTGGCTGGTGGGGCGTTTTTTAATCTTTTTAAAAAGTCCGCAAACAAAAAACCCTTGGTATTTTCGCTACTCTCACCAAGGGTTCACTTTCTCCTCCTGGTAGCATTTCCACCGTATCAGCCTTGGGCTGACTTAGGTATGTGCTTTGAGCCCCTGGGTTTCCCCAGGTTTTCCTTTTTCAAAAGGCGAAACTTACCAAATTACCATCTTACCAACTTGTCAGTTTAAAGTATAACACGCACTTCAATGCTTTTCAAGAATGCCTGCCAAAAAATATTGCTTACATAACATATTGCAAGCAATTAACTTAAATCAAGCATCTTATCGATTGCTTTTTTTGCTTTCTGGCGGATGTCATCCGGCACCTTAACCTCTTGTTTTAGCTCTTCCAGGGACCAGAGGACCTTTTCTAATGTTGTGCGTTTCATGTTCGGGCATACTGCGTGTTCCGAGGCGGGGTAAAATTTCTTGCCGGGGTTGTCTTTACTAAGCCGGTAGATTATCCCGGTTTCTGTGCCAATAATAAATTCCTGCGCCTTGCTTTCTTTGACATATTTACAAATCTTGCCGGTTGATAGCGCCTCGTCAGCCAACGCAATGACTTCCGGCCGGCATTCAGGATGGACCAGGACTTTAGCCTTTGGGTGGTTGCGGATGCTGTTAATAATATCTTCGGGCATAATCTTAACGTGCGTAGGGCAATATCCATCCCAGGCAATAAGGACTTTACCGGTTTTCTTAGAAACAAAATCCGCTAAATATTTATCCGGAACAAATATGATCTCTTCCCGGTTGCGGTATTTATTTACTACATCCACGGCATTTGTCGATGTGCAGCAGATATCTAACTCTGCCTTTACCTCGGCAGAGGTATTGACATATCCGACAACTATAGCTTTTGGGTGGCGCTCCTTCAACTCCCTCAGGTCCTCTGCTGTAATCATGTTTGCCATGGGGCAGCCCGCATTTATGTCCGGCATGATGATTTTTTTATCCGGGCAAAGTATAGAAGCGGTCTCGGCCATGAAATGCACGCCGCAGAATACTACTGTCTTGGCGTCAGTTGAGGCGGCCTTGCGGCTCAACTCTAAAGAATCTCCAATAAAATCAGCTATATCCTGAACCTCCGGCGCTTGATAATTATGGGAAAGGATAATTGCCTGGCGCTCTTTTTTTAATTTTTCGATTTTTTTGATAATTGTCGTCATCTTATACCTTTACCCCGTTAGAAAACCCACCCCGTTACGAAATTTTTATTAATTAATCTACCTTTATTGGCTAAGCCTCTTTTCTAACGGGGTTTATATATAACACCCGAACCTACGACTATATCGGCCTTGTAAAAGACCACTGATTGGCCGGGGGCGACTGAAGACTGCGGCTGATTAAATATAACCTCGGCAGTTAAATTTCTTAGGTCCGAATTTGAAATTACTGCTGGAAGGTTCACTCTGGATTTGATATCTTTTTGATTATAGCGAATCTTGACTTTTAAATCAAGCCTCTTGGCATTGCCGACAGGATAGAGAAAATTAAGCCTGTGTGCCACAAGGCCCTTAAAATAACTCTCTTCTTTTGTCCCCAAAGTTATGGAATTAGAATCCGCGTCTATATTGATACAATAAAGCGGCTCTTTAAAGCTCACGCCTAGACCCTGACGCTGGCCTATGGTATAAAAAGCTATGCCGTTATGAGTGCCTAAAACTTTTCCGGTAGTGTCCAAAATCGGTCCCGGCTTTATATTTGTCTTCATCTGCACCAATCTATTCTTTAGAAATCCGCGGTAATCCGCGTCTGGAACAAAACAAATCTCCTGGCTGCCGGGTTTATCATGCACCGGCAATTTGAATTTTCTTGCCAAGGCCCGGACTTGTAATTTATTATACTTACCCAGCGGCAGCAGAATATAAGGAAGCGCGCTTTTATCTATTGAGCAAAGGAAATACGACTGGTCTTTAAAGGTGTCTTTGCCTTTTTTTAGAAGGTGTGTTTCAAGCTTTCTGTCAAACTCTATCCTGGCATAGTGGCCCGTGGCGATAAAAGATGCTCCCAGCTCCCGCGCCTTTTTTAAAAGAGTGCCAAATTTTAAAAACCGGTTGCAACGTACGCAGGGATTTGGCGTCCTGCCGGAAAGATATTCATCGATAAAATCTTTAATTACGAATTTTTCCAGGTCTTTAGCGAAATTTAAAGCGTAGTGCTTTATGTCTAATATGTTGGAAACGCGGCGCGCGTCTTCTAAAGCTTCCGGGCTGCAACAAGGCGGCCTTTTTAAAAGATTTGAACTTCCGGCTGCAGTGCCAAAACACATAGTGATGCCGATAACTTCATAGCCTTGCTCTTTTAATAGCGCAGCAGCAACCGAAGAATCAACCCCTCCGCTCATTGCCACGACAACTTTTGTTTTCATATTAACCTTCTGTTACTTCTTTAATTGCGTTAAATGTGCTCTTAAGAAGAAATCCTAATTCTTTGCGAGTTATAGCCAAAGGCGGCATCAGAACAATTACATTGCCTAGCGGCCTTAAAATAATACCGTCTTTGCGCACTCTCTGACAAACCTTAATACCTATGCGTTCTTGCCAATCATACTCTAATCTGGTACGCTTATTTTTCACCAGTTCAATCCCGACCATAAAACCTTTTTGCCGGATATCGCCTACATGCTTTAGTTTTTTAAATCCAGCCAAACCCTTTTTTAGCGCGGCTATTTTAGGCTGGAGCTTTTCCAAAACTTTTTCCTGTGAAAAAATGTCCAGGTTCGCAATCGAGGCTGCCGCTGCCAGACAATTACCCGTATAGGTATGGCCGTGAAAGAAAGTTTTTTTATCTTTATAAGGCGCGACAAAAGCATTATAGATATTTTCAGTCGTAAGCGTAGCGGCTATGGGTAAGTATCCAGCGCTTATGCCTTTTGCAACACATAAAATATCGGGCTTTACAGCCTCATGCTCGCAAGCGAACATACGTCCGGTGCGGCCGAAACCCGTAGCTACTTCATCAACGATCAAAAGCACATTGTTTTCTTTGCACAATTTTTCTATACGCTTTAGGGCTCCTTTCGGCCAAACTATAATACCTGCAGCAGCCTGGACAATGGGTTCGACAATCAAAGCCGCAATATGCTCATTTTTATTTCTTAAGGTTTTCTCTAAATCTTTCAAGCAGGCTAACCGGCAATCCGGATATTGTTTTCCAAGGGGGCACCTGTAGCAACTTGGCGATTCAGCGCTGATAGAGTCAAAAAGGAAAGGCTTATAGACCTTGTGAAATAAATCTATGCCACCCACGCTTACTGCCCCCAGGGTATCCCCGTGATAAGAATTTTTTAAGTGAACGATTTTAGCTTTCTTTGTATCGCCGATATTCTGCCAGTATTGATAGCTGATCTTAAGCGCCACCTCAACAGCGGTTGAGCCGTCGTCAGAATAAAAAACTTTAGTTAAATTTTTGGGTGCGATATCAATTAATCTCTTCGCCAATTCTATCGAAGGTAAATTCCCCAGGCCCAGAAGCGTCGAATGCGCTATTTTTTTTAACTGCCCATTGATTGCGTTATCAATACTATTCTTTCTATGCCCGTGCAGATTAACCCATAGGCTTGAAACAGCATCCAGATACCATCTTCCATCCGTAGCTTTTAAATAGCAGCCTTTGGCCTCCTCAATAACCAGCTGTTCATCTAGCCGCCAATCCTTCATCTGGGTAAAAGGGTGCCAGACATATTTTTTATCTAGCTTTTCCCAGCTAGATAAAGGCCGGGTATCTGTATCAAACAAACAATCAATTTTTATTTTTTTTCTCAAATTTAATATATTCTTTTCATTGGTCCTGCTTATATAAGGTAAGCAGCCTAAAAGCGTAACTCCGGCAAGATTTTTTAACACTTTAGGATTAGTGCGTTCTGCGAGGGTTGGTTTTTGTTTTGAAGTCTTATTTAAAACCAGGCCTAGTATTTTAATGCCCAAGGCCTTTGCCTGCTTTATGGTTAACAAGCTATGGTTGATTGAGCCTAGGCCTGATCTTGCCACGACAATTGCCGGGATATCTAAATCCAGTATCAAGTCGGATAAAAAATAGTTTTCAGCTATCGGAACGAATAAGCCTCCGCAGCCTTCCACAATAACTATGTCGTGACGGGCTGTCAGCTCGTTAAAAGCGGCGATAATTTTTTCTTTATTGAATTTCTTTTTTTCTAATTTGAAAGCTACCTGCGGAGCCAAAGGATATTTAAGCCTGTAAGGGCTGATCAAATCCAGGGGGTCTTCGAGTTTTAATTTCTTTTTTAAAAATTCCGCGTCCCGGCCTGCGCACTCCAGGGGTTTCATGACTCCCACGTCAAAACCCTGGTTTTTTAACAATTTAGCCAAAACAAGGGTAAGAAAAGTTTTTCCGACTCCAGTATCAGTACCGGTTATGAAAATTCCTTTTTTCATTTCTCTGCGCTCGCCTGGATAAGATGAAATGTGGCGTAAACCTGCGACCCGGCCTTGAAATTATTAATGTAGAATTCGTTGGCCTTTGCCAAAACTAATCTGCTGATAAACCGGGGCTTATTTATCGCATTTGCTCCTATCAGCTTCAACCATCTCAATAACGACAATAAATCGTTAAAGTTTTCAGTCAGCTTCCTGCTCCTGATATCTATGTGCCTAAACCCGTTGTGTTCGAGGCTTAATTTAATTTTTGCCTCGTCAGCCAGTATAAAATCCGCGTAATCCTCATCCTTAGTTAAATTCGGAATTAAGGCTGACCTTAATTCCTCCAAAGTAGAGGGGCCAAAACAACTAAAATAAAACCTGCCTCTTTTTTCTAACACCCTGGCCGCCTCAGCTATTGCGAAATCCAGGTCAATTACCCACTGCAATGCTAAGTTAGAAACCAAACAATCAAAACTTTCATTTTTAAAGGGGAGATTCTCGGCCTCCGCTTGTAAAACTTTTAAGCCTTTCTTGGAATTGGCGAGATTAACCATATCCCTGGCGCTATCAATACCAAAGACGCTTGCCTTAAAATATTTTTCAAGTTCCTGGCTAAACCAGCCAGTGCCCGCTCCGATATCAAGGATCCGGCGCGGCTTGATAGCACCTGATCTTATGTTCTCTAACAACTCCAGGCCGATGCGCCTTTGCAGAAATGCGTTCGAATCATAAGAAGCGCTGGCCCGGCTAAAAGATTTTCTAATTATCTTTGTATCTAGCATTAATTATCTCTTTTTTTAGATGACAGCGAGTTCTTGAGCTGTTTTTTTCATGGCCTCGAGCAAACACCCTAAATCATCTTTGGTGTGGCTGCTAGTTACAGTCAACCTCAACCGGGCTTTACCCTCAGGTACTGTAGGCGGCCGCACGCCTTGAATAAATAAACCTATCTCAAAAAGTTTTTCGCTAAACTGCATAGTCAATTTATTGTCACCGATCATGATCGGTATAATTGCCGAGCTGCTTGTGCCACAATCAAACCCCATATCAACTAAAGCCTCTCTGGCAAAATTTATATTCTTCCACAAAAGCTCCCGCCTCTGGGGCTCTTTCTCTACAATCTCGATTGCTTTTAAACTTGCGGCAAGGCTCGCCGGAGGCAAGCTCGTAGTGTATATAAACGGCCTACTGGCATTTATAAAATAATCTATCAACCCTTTGCTGGCGCAGACAAAAGCCCCGAAACTCCCCAGCCCCTTGCTTAAAGTACCCATCTGGATATCTATGTCTCCTGAGACACCCAGTTTCTCTGCCAGGCCGGCGCCTGTCGGACCGAATACTCCTGTTGCATGAGCCTCGTCAATAATAAGCGTGGCTTTGGATCGAGCGGCGATTTGTGTAATGGCTTTTAAATCCGCCAGGTCGCCGTCCATACTGAATACGCTGTCGGTTACGATAAATTTATTTTCTACTTGAATATGTTTGTTGAGGAGCTCTTCTAAGTGGCCGGGCGAATTGTGATTATAGCGGATAAGTTTAGCCCGGCTAAGGATAATAGCGTCGACTATCGAGGCGTGGTTCAGCCTGTCGGAAAAAATAATACTGTCCTTATCTGCCAGGCTTGAGATTATGCCTAAATTTGCAACGTAACCGGAGTTAAAAACAAGAGCGGCCTGGGATTTCTTAAAACTTGCGATTTTCTCTTCTAATTGTTTATGTAAAGTTAGCGTGCCGCAAATAAGCCGGCTAGAGGCGCTGCTTGTGCCGTAATTTTTAATCGCTTCTATTGCCGCTTCTTTAAGGCGCGGGTCGTCGGCAAGGCCTAAATAATTATTAGAACAAAAATTTAAAAGCTTTTTTGAATCAATGATTATTAGCCGTCCTTGCGCCGACTCCAGCGTCACTAAAGAGCGCAGCAGCCCGGCCCGGCTTCTTTCTTCCAGATACCTTGAGGCAAAAGCATCAACGTTCATATTTTTAAACCTAAACTTTGAATCATTTCTAAATCTTGAGAAGCCGGATTTCCTTTAGTAGTAAGATAATCCCCCATAATAATACTGTCGGCTCCGGCAAAAAATATTTGCGATTGTTTATCTTTAAGAACCGATTGTCTGCCGCCGCAAATCTTGATCTCCTTTCCGGGATTAAGAAAACGCAATATTGCGATAATCTTAAATGCCTCTTCGGCAGAAAGTATTTTTTGGCTTTCCAGGGGCGTGCCGGCAATAGGATTAAGTAAATTTATGGGTATGCAATCTACGTCCAGTTCCCTTAGAGCGACAGCTAGCTCCAAACGGTCTATCTCGCTCTCGCCCAGGCCGAATATGCCGCCGCAGCAAATCTCTAAACCGGCAGCCTTAACCAATTTTACGGTCCTTACGCGCTGCTCGAACGTATGCGTAGTGCAGATATTCTTAAAATAATTTTTCGAAGTTTCCAGGTTATGATTGTAACGCGATAAGCCGGATTGTTTTAACTTCTCAATTCTTTCTTTTGTTAATAACCCTAAGGAAGCATCAAGTTTAAGTCCGGGAAACTTTTCCTTGATCAGTCTCAAGCCAAGGCAGACATTATCTATTTCTTCGTCGCTTAGAGACCGTCCGCTGGTGACAAGGCAAAAGCGCTGCGTCGGGGTGTTTTGGGCTATTTCGGCCCTACGCAACATCTCTTGCGGCTCAATAAGCGGATGGGTTTTTGTAGCTGTATTATGAAATACCGACTGGGCGCAAAATTTACAGTCCTGGTTGCATGAGCCACTTTTAGCATTAGTTATAGAACAAAGGCTCACTTTGTCCGAGCGGAAATGTTCCCTGATCCTGTTTGCCGCGTTAAGCAGATACTTTAGATTATCGTCTTGAACAGCAAGCAATCTCTTCGAATCTTCAAAACTTAAAATCCCGCCGGCGATAACCCTGTCGGCAAATTTTTTTATTTGTTTTTCCATAAAATTAACTAAAAAATTTAACACATTAAGATAAAGCCCGCAATTTGCGGGCTCTATATAGTGAAATGCGCCGAAGCCAAACGTAAAAACAATTTGGCGTAGGCGCAAGGCCCTAATGCAATTATATTAGGGCAAAAAATTATTGTCAACCTAAAAAAAAATCTTGGTTTACATACGCTTTAAGCTTAAGACGTCCCCGGCCATTACTTTCTCTATAAGCCCGGAATCATTGCGGACCAATAGGCCTCCGTCAACATCTATATCCACTGCCTCGCCCTCGATAGATTCTTCCTGACAGCTGACTTTTATGCGCGAATGAAGGGTTGAGCTCGCTCTTCGCCATCTTTCAAGAATATTTTTGGCGCCGGCCTGGCAAAAGTCCAGGTAATTCAATTCTATTGCCCTCAATATTTCCTGCAGAAGATTGACTCTTTCAACTTTCACCGGAGATTCCTCATCTAGAGTTGTAGAATTAACGGCCGGGGAAACCTTCGAAGAATTTACGTTCACGCCCACGCCAATAACCAAAAATTTAACCAGATCCGTCTCGGCGTTCATCTCCAGCAATATCCCGCCCAACTTTTTATTATTAACCATGATATCGTTAGGCCATTTTATGGCCGGGCTTAAACCGGTTATTTTTTGTATTGCCTCTGTTACCGAGACCGCGATAAGTATGGTTAAAACCGACGCCTGCTGCGGGATAATTTTCGGCCTAAGAAGAAGTGAGAAATAAACTCCTTTATATTTTGGCGATACCCAATGCCTGCCTAATCTGCCCCTGCCCTTTGTCTGGTTTTCCGCGACCACAAGAGAGCCTTCCGGAGAATCTTTAAGCCCGAGCTCCATGGCTTTATCCATGGTCGAAGAAAGCGAATCAAAGTAAAAAATTTCCTTTGCGATAAATTTGGTGTTTAAATTCCAGGCAATCTCTTGCGGCAGGAGTTTGTTGGTTAATTTTACTAGTTTGTAGCCGAGGTGGGGAACAGCAATAATCTCATAGCCGTCATTAATCAGATTGTGGATATTTTTCCAGACAGCTGAACGGGTGATGCCCAACTTATGGCTTAGTTCTTCTCCGGAAATATGAGAATTGGAGGCGCGTAGGTATTCGAGTATTGTTTTATCCATTGATCAAAAGCTTAACTAAGGAGTGAGTGGCGACATCTTGCGCAGCTTATCGATTGTGGGAACCAAATTTTCCAGGCAATAATCAACATCTTCTTCTTTTGTCCAGCGGCCGAGAGTGAACCTTATGGAGCCGTGGGCTACTTCGTGAGTGAGGCCGACAGCTAAAAGCACGTGCGAAGGCTCTAAGTTCGAAGAAGTGCAGGCAGAGCCGGTTGATACCGCAATGCCCAACATATCTAAATTTAAGATTATGGACTCGCCTTCAATGAATTTAAAAGAAAAGTTTACATTATTGGGCAGGCGCAGAGTCGGATGGCCGTTAAGAATAACCTGCGGGATCCTTTCCTGTATACCTTTGATCAGCTTGTCGCGCAATGTAATCTCTCTTTTGCTCTCGAGGCTTAATTCCTGGCTGCATAGCTTTATCGCCTCGCCCAAGCCCACAATCCCGGCTGTATTATGGGTCGAGGCGCGCTTACCCCTCTCCTGGTCACCGCCATGCAAAAAGCGGTTTAAACGCGTGCCTTTCCTTACGTATAAAGCGCCGACGCCTTTGGGGCCGTAAAATTTATGCGCAGACAAAGATAATAAATCAACATTAAGCTCGTCCACATTTATAGGTATATGGCCTACTGTCTGGACCGCGTCCGTGTGGAATAAGATTCCTTTTTCTCTGGCAATCTTCCCGATTTGCGCGATTGGCTCAATCGTGCCTATCTCATTATTTGCATGCATTATTGAAATCAGCACTGTCTTGGGGGTAATCGCTTTGCTTACATCAGCGGGATTTACAATACCATATTTATCTACCGGTAAATACGTAACGCTTATCCCAAATTTTTCCAATTCCTTTGCTGTTTCTCCGACTGCATGGTGCTCAATATTGGAAGTAATTATGTGGTTACCTTTATTTTTTAACGCGCTGGTTACCCCGAACAGAGCCGTATTATCCGACTCCGTGCCGCCTGAAGTGAATATTATCTCTTCCGGCTTGGCCGCGATAAATCCAGCCAAGGTAAGCCTGGCTTCTTCTATCGCTGATTTTGCCTCCTGGCCGAATGAGTGTAAGCTGGAAGGATTGCCAAAACGCTCGAAGAAGTATGGCTTCATCGCCTCGATGACCTTGGGATCAGTCGGCGTAGTAGCAGCATAATCAAGGTATATTCTTTTCATCTTAACTCCTCAATCTCTAACTTCATTCACCCCGTTAGAAATAGTTACCGGGCTCCCATTATTTATCGAAAAGCCATTTATTTAAACAAAGTATCTTTTTATTAAAATTAAGCTGCCTTAGAATTTCTTACGGGGTTCAAACTGCCTGTTCTATAGCCTGCCAAATCAACAGTGACATAATTATAGCCTAACTTTTTTAACCTGTCTATTATCTTATCTCTGACTTGGGGCTTGATTAAATGCGCGATTTTAAATCGCTCTATCTCAATGCGCGCAAGTTTTCCGTAATGGCGCAACCGCACCTGTCTAAACCCTAAGCTTCTCAAAAACTGCTCAGCCCTGTCAACGCGTAGGAGATCTCTACTATTAATCTTAACGCCGTAGGGGATACGTGAAGCAAGACAAGCCAAAGCCGGCTTGTCCCAGGTTTTTAAACCTAGTCTCCGGCTTAATTTTCTGATTTCTTTTTTGCCAAGTCCGGCCTCAAGCAAAGGAGAGCGGACTTTAAATTTTGTTCTAGCAATTCTTCCGGGCCGAAAATCATATCTGTCGTCGACATTAGAACCATCCAAGATATATTTAATATTATATTTCCGGGCAATACGCCTCAATGTTTCAAACAGTTCTTTTTTACAATAATAACAGCGATTTTCCGGATTACTTTTAAATTTTCGATTTCGCAGTTCCCGGGTGCGGATAACTATTAATTTTACCCTCATTTCTTTAGCGAGTTCTTTTGCCTGTTTCAATTCCTCGGCCGGATAGGTCTCTGAATCTGCGGTTACTGCCAGCACATCACCCGCTAAGCCCAGGCTTGCCACTTTCAATAAAAAAGTGCTGTCCGAGCCGCCAGAGAATGCAATCAAGACTTTACCCATACGCGCTAAAATATCTTTTAATTTTAGAAATTTAGATTCTATTCTTTTGTCCATGGCAAGACTTCAGGCAGGGGTAAAAAGATGTTCCTATTATTTTTTTTCTTTCAGGCCGGATTTTAGTTCTTTAAAAAGCCTATCACCCAGGCACTCCCGGGCATGCTTACACCAATCTATGCAAACAGGTAATTTTTCCTGCAGCACCTCTTTTTTACAGCTGGGGCAGATACGCTTTAGTTCATCGGAAAAAAACTCAATCGCGTAGCTGCAATTCGGGCACTTGATAATTTTAGCCCGCAGGTTCTTTTCTCTTCCTGGGCATTTATCCATAACCAGAGCCTTTACTTAAACCGCTTCCACTGATTTTATTTCAGGGATATCCTGTTTTAAAATCCGCTCTACGCCGTTTTTTAAGGTCATGGAAGACATCGGGCATCCGCAGCAAGCTCCGATTAACCGGACCTTAACCACTCCGTCCTTAGTTACATCTACCAATTCTATGTTTCCGCCGTCAGAAGCAAGCATCTTACGGATTTTTTCCAGAGATTTTTCTACTTTTTCGCGCATTTTATCCTCTCCTTTTTTGGCCTCATCTTATGAACCCAAAATATTTATCTTCACAATAAAGTTTACTCTTATTGGGGAATATTGTCAATCCGCTCCGGTAGACTGACTCAAAGTATCAATTTATCCAATAATCCCTGATCAGCGGGTTTTATTTTAAATTCAACATCTTCTCCGGTGGCCTTATTTTTTAGGATAATTCCTATTTCTTGATTTTCATCTCTATCGCAATAGAAAGCAACTAAAGATGCGGCTAATCGCAAATCCTCCGCGCTAAAATTACCTCTGCCTAAGGCTGTGGGCCCGGCAATAGATTCTTGGGGCATAAATATTAAATCGCTATCGAGGCTTAAATTCATCAGGGAGCTATTCTCTGCCTCGTTTCTGCCGATAATGAGCTTAGATTCCGGCTTTATTCGCATGTGTCTACCTAATTTTAGAAGCAGGCAGTCATTTAAAGCAAAATCCGGCGTATAGCGCATGAGGTCTTTTAATCTTCTGGAAAAATTCGGGTCAGTAAGCAAGCACCCGCCGGCAGGACAAGGATAATCGTTAACAGAAAATTTTTTCGCCAACTCAATCTGCTCTTTCCTGCCTCTGCCGGATATATTAAGCAATTCGTTTCTGTTTACCAGCCCTTGTTTCTCCGGGATAGTCTCATCCAGGACTCTCGCCGAGAGAGGCCTCAAGATTAGGCCTTCTAACCCCGCCTCTTTTTCGATTAATGCAAGAATAGGCCGGCGCTGGGACATCGGCCTTTGCTCCAATACTTCGCCGGTGATAATGAAAGACGCGCCTATTCCGCGCATATAGCTCCTGGCTTTCTTTAACATAACAATCCGGCAGTCAATACAGGGATTCATATTCGAGCCATAGCCGAATTTAGGTTTCCTTACACACTCCAACATCTCTTTTGTATTGTCTATTTTAACCAGATTAATACCTAGTTTCATAGCTACCGAGCTTACGCCTTGTGAGCAGCCGCCTTTTTTATTGCACATGCAAAAAGGAGAAGTGAAATTTAAGGCTGTCAATTCCAAGCCTTGCTTTTCCACTAGGTGCGCGGCTAGAGTACTATCCAGGCCTCCGGATAAAAGGACAATCGCTTTTGTTTTGCTTTTTATACTGACATTATCTGTATTCATTTTATATTTGCTTTAAACGGAACTCTTATTTAGGCGGGGGATAAATCGCTCAATCGCTAATTTGAATAATTTTATCTTTGGACTTGTCTCCGCGTATTATTGATAGACCTGAAGGGCGTTTCTTTAAAAATTGCGCAATTAACTTGATGACCGCCTTATTAGCCTTGCCTTTCTCAGGACAGGCTGTTGTGTAAACTTTTAAAATGCCCCCTTCGTCTTTAACGCTATTGAAACCGGCCTTTGTAACAACCCTCACTTTGATTAATCTGGCCGCCAATTTATCCTTTTGTTAATGCTTTTTTAACCAGGCCGCTTACAATGGCTCCGTCAGCCCTGCCACTGGCTTTTTCTAAAACCAGCTTCATTATATTACCCATATCTTTCATAGTGGCGTTGGGAAAATCTTTTAACACATCGAAAATTATCTGGGAGGTTTCCTGTTCGTTCAATGCTGACGGAAGATAGGCTTTAAGGATTACCAGTTCTTTCTCTTCTTTTTCAGCTAGATCAAGTCTTGCGCCTTTTTTGAATTGCTCAATCGAATCTTCGTGGCGCTTTATTTCTTTCTTGATTAAATTTACGCAATCTGCGTCTTCTAATTTTTCTTTACGTTTTTCTATGGCCAGATTCTTAATCTGGGAACGTAAAAAACTAAGAATGGACTTACGCAATTCATCTTTTGCCTTCATTGCTTGTTTAAAATCTTCGAATATTTTGTCCTCTAACATAATTCACCTCGATTACGGATTGGCGATCAACAGATTTTTCCATGTTTATACGGACGCTTCTTATTCTTTTCCATTTTCTTCATAATCTCTTTTTCTATGTCTATCTTTAAACCCCCGCATAAATCGAAAAGCCGGATGAACGTATCGGCAATCTCTTCGTTAAAATTTTCTTTATCTCTCATGCGATAACCTTCCATCGCTTCGGCAAGCTCGGTGACTATAAGCATAAGCATTTCGCCGACGTTGCGTTTTTCATCCCAAAACCCTTTTTCTTTTGCTATCCTATGGCACAATTTTGTCAGTTTTTTAACATCACTCATGGGCACCTTTCGAAATTTACAAAATTAATTATCTTGCTAAAAAGAAAATTAAGCCTGCGACCAGCCAGCAATAATAGGCAAAGTAATGCAGTTTTAATTTTTCTACCAATAAAACCAATAGTTTTAAAGCCAGGAACGAAAAAATAAACGCGCTAATAAAAGAAGTTACCAAATATACCGGGGCAATAGCAATTGCTTCAAGGTCCTTAATCTTAAAAACCGCGGCGCCTAAAATCGCCGGAATCGACAACAAAAACGATAACCGGACTGCAAGGCGGCGCTCTATATTCATAAAAAGCCCTGACGAGATAGTCAGGCCGCTACGCGAAACACCCGGAGCTATTGCTAGCCCCTGCGCCAGGCCAACAACTAAACCGTCCCAAATATTTAGTTTATCTTGAGTTCTAGCCTTTACGGCAGTCTTAAACTTAGTCAAAAATAAAATAATTCCGGTTATTACCAAGCCTAGAGCCACAGAACTTAAAGAGTTAAAAAGCGACTCAAAACCAGCTTTAAATTTAAATCCTAAAAAACCTGTAACCAGGCTCGCGTAAAATATAAAAAGTATGATTTTCGGGTAATTTGGTTCCGGGATCTCTATCTTGCCCGTTTGAATAGCTGTAGCTTTTTTATTCAAATGTAATATTTTTTTAAACATTGCCAAAAAGTCATGCCGGAAAAAGAAAATTACGGCAGAAAGGCTGGCCAGATGGACAATTATATCAAAACTGATATTACCCTCTGCTGTTCTTAATAACTTCTGGAATATAACCAGGTGGCCGGAACTACTCACGGGCAGAAATTCAGTCAAACCCTGAACTGCGCCCAGGATAATAAAACGAAATATCATCAGCCGCGGCAGGGTTTTACGCCATGATTGGCTCTCTTAGAGCGCCAGGAAAGTTTTCCTCTTCTTTTTCTCTTACCCATCGAACACCTCCGTTTTTTAAACTGCTGATTAATTTAATATCTTTTCTAAATCTCTAACTCTGGATATGATCCTGTAAGGCTTTTCTCTTTTAATCTCCTGTCTATTGCTGGAGCCTGTAGTAACAATGATCGCTTTTGTCTTTGCCCGATGCGCTGTCTGGGCATCAATTGCCATATCCCCGACATAGATTGCCTCTTGCGGCTTTAAACCGAAATACCTGATAATCCTTTGCAGAATTTGCGGCGATGGCTTTCCTTTCTTAAGGCTGTCCGCGCAAAGCAAAAACGAAAAATATTTATCTATCCCTAAGGCCTTCACAAGTATCCTGGAAAATTGCGTTGGCCTGTTACTGGCCACGGCCAATATATAGCGGCGCGCCAACCCTGATAGCAACCCCTTGACTCCAGGGAATAATTTCGCTTGCCTTTTTAGCGTTTGTTTATGATTATTGCGGTAAACCTTTAGCGCCTGAGCTAACTTGTCTCTAGGCACAAAAGGCGCCAGGAGCTGCCTGTCTCCCCAACCTACTGCCTTCCTGATTGTCAAACTGCTTTTCGCGGGTAAGCCTAGTTTCCTCATCGTAAAATTAAAACTGCTTTCGATAGGCTTATAAGCATCTACCAATGTGCCGTCAAGGTCAAAGATTATCGCTTTTATTTTATTTAGATTAAATTCCGGCATTGAACCTGTGGGTATTATTTTTACTCTGGCACATTTTCTAGAATCAGCCGCCCATTCTCTCGATACTGATTGACTTTACTATATTTTTACCGTCCTTATTGACGCTGTAGTCAATGCCGGCGCTGTCCCCGGTCTTAATGTTTTCTACGGATGCGATATTTTCAAACACCGTATCTTTATCGATTGCAAAAATAGCTTCTGTCTCTGAATCCGTCTCGTAATCAAGGTATCTAACTTTAATGCTCGTGCCCGCAGGGTCAACACTGACGACCTCTCCCCAGACCCATTTTAAGTCTTGCGGCTCGTTTAATGTCGACTCCTCTAGGCCGGGTTCCGTTGCTTCTTCATTTGTCGTAGGTAATTCCAGTCTATTCTCAGATACGATATTCGCCGGGTTAACGCTCAGATTAGAAATCACGTTTAAGGCTGCGACTTCCTGGGCGTTAATGTTTACCCTTGAACAAACAAACAATAAAAATAACAAAAACAAAAAGGCACGTAACCAAAGCATTTTAGCCACCCCCCTTGGCATCCGCTTAAAAGCGGATGGGCCTGCCTGATAAGCAGGAATATTGATTGCTAAAGATTCTGGAACTTAAGGATTTAAAACACCTCCGGAAATTATAATCTTTAATGCGTCTTCAATGGACATATCTACGAAAACCGCTTCCTCTTTTGCTACAAGTATAAAAAAACCGCTTAAAGGAGTTGGCGAAGTCGGGACAAAAACATTCAAATATTCCCCCCCTAGTTTCTTATTTACAAGAGGAGCTGACTCGTTGGTCACAAAGGCTACGGACCATATGCCCTTACGCGGATATTCTACGAGAACGACTTGTTTAAATAGTTTCTTATCCTGGGAAAAGAAAAAAGAAACTATTTTTTTTATAGACGGGTAGAGCTGGCGGACAAACGGAAAACGTAAAAACAGGCTTTCAAAAAAAGGAAAGATTTTCCGGCCAAGAAATCGGCTACTTATAAAACCAATACATACAATAATTATTATGGTAAGTAAAAGTCCCAGCCCGGGAATAAAAAAATTAAAATTTCTTAATAAATAGTTATTCAGATATTTTCCGGTGAGCGCTTCGGCAAAATTAAATATCAAAAAGATAATGTAACCGGTAAGAAAAACCGGCAACAACACGGCCAAACCGGTAATAAAATAGTGGCGCAATTTAATAACCATAAGTTTCACCTTTGCCTTGGCCTATGACCCTAATGAAAACTGATAATTAATTTTAGGGCATAAGGCTTAGATTTCTTTAAACAATTAATCCTTGGCTAATGCCAGCGCAATAACCCCTGCGAGAAGAAATGCAAACCCCAGGCCGGCTTTAATAATCGTGGCGACTGATGACCTAAACGCCCAGATAGCCACCAGGCCGACAATAATCAAAACCAGCCCCAGTATAACCTTTAACGCCGTATTAAACCCCTTTTTGTAGCTCTCGTCTGTCATTTTACCTCCTGTTCAAAAATTAATTTATAAATTTAAATTTTATTATCCGGCGGCCTCGACTTCCAGCGCCTGTGTATCCAGCTCCACTGGGCCGGATATTTACGGATATAGTTTTCGATAATTTTTGTCAGTCCGGCGATATTATATTGGACTGTCTGTTCAAAATTTTCCTTTTTTTCTATTTTAAACTCCGGCTCGATGATTATCTCCTGCGAATTGTCGGGTTTCCTGATTATAAATACCGGAAAAATTGCCGCGTTTGAACGTAACGCCAGGACTATCGGGCCGGTAGCCGTAGCTGCCTTCATACCGAAAAAATCAACAAATACTCCGGAACCTGAACCAAAATTCTGATCGAGCAGATTAAAAAGTACTCCGTTATTTCTTAAAAAAGCTAATGATTTATCCACGCAAACTTTAGAGGGCTTCGTATATATGCTTTCAACGCCGAATTTTTTCCTTTTTTCCAGAAGAAAAACGTCCATTTTTTCATCGCGCAAAGGACGCAAAACAACAGCCGTGGGAAACCCGGCAGCGTTTAAATTGGCGGCAAGAAGAATAAAATTTCCAAAGTGAGCGCTGACCACTATTGCGCCTCTGCCTCGAGCCAAAGCCTCTCTTAAGTGCTCTTTACCGGTTATGGATATATTTTTACCCAGGTCCTCCGGCCGGTGGCTGATGACAAGAACCGACTCCAGGCCGCCCTTAACCATTTCCTCAAAACTATCGATTAAAATCTTGCGTTTCTCTCGTCTATCTAGGCTAGGACCAAAGGCAATCTCCAGGCTCTCCTTGGCTATACGCCTATGCTTACCCGATGCCAGATATACAATCCTGGCTAATAACCAACTTAGCCTATAAATAAAACTTAAAGGTAAAACTGAAGCGACAGCCAGAGAAAAATTTAAACCCACATACCCCAAAGAGCGCCTTAAGAATACCCTGATTTTCTTCTTATCCATAATATTTTCAACGATTATAACACAGTAAATTTGACAAATGCAAGATTTTTAATCGCGCCTCCAGACAAGATCAACCACAGCCAATGTTAACAAGGATAATAAGGCCAGGGCACAAATTCCAAGCGGTAATGATGCCCCGGAATAATCCCTGACAACGCTTGCCTCTGGATTCTTGTATATAAAGAATACCTCTGTTTCAGCTGTTTTTTTCAAACCAAGATTCCTGATTAAATCTAACGGCTCCTGAGACATTCTTTCGGGATCTTTGAGCCAGATTATCAATTTTGCATACTTAAAAGGATTGATCTCTTTAAAAGGCTTTACCTCTTTAAGCATCGCGCTCGTTGTGGCCCTGTCTGTGAACGTAGCAATAAAACCCGCCAGGTATTCAAAATTTGAGGCTATCAAATCCCTGGGGCCGGTCTCCTTCTCTACAATATCAAATACCGGCTGGAAGCTTTTAGGCAGATATATGGAAATCTCGTTAGTGCGCTCCCTGATCTCTTGCGTCGGAATAATATTTATATATGTCGAGCCGAATAGGCTAAAATTCGCGCGGGAATCCTTAATCGTTATCGACGGCGAAAACAAAAATAACCCTGAAAATAATAGAGCGGTATAAATAACAATGGGCCCGTAGCGTCTTTCTTTAGAGGCGAGAGAATAAAATTTTTCATAAAAAAAATCCAGGGTTAAGCTGGCGAGTAATATTATTCCGATCATTCCCTGGCCGCTTAAAAAACGGTAGCGCAAGAATAAAAAAGGCAGCGTAGCCAGCGCGATAGCTATAAAAAAAGCGTTTTCTTTTCTTCGCAGTAGCGCCAAATATACGCCAAAACCGGCCAATAAATAAACTATTATATTTAACTCAAAGGGGAAATTCTCTAAGGGACTCCCCAGATCGATAAAACTTAGATGACTTACCTGGTGGATCAATAAAGGCAAATATATAATTAAAGCCGCAATATTGATAATCAAAATAATCCTTAGCTTCTCACGCCTCAATAAACCATAAATAATCAAAGCCAACACAAAGAATAACGAAACGCTGACGTGGCTATATAGGCAAAGCGCAAGGAAGGAAGCCGCGGCCAAGAATTTATTTTTTTCTAAGCTGCTAAAAACAAGCAACCCCAAACAAAATGCCAGGCTCGCAGCCAGAAAATCTACGCAAGACAGATAAAAAGAATACATCGAAGCAGCGATCAAAACTGACCAGAAGGCTTTACGCGCGTCAAACATGCTTTTTATCGCGACAAAAATTATTGTTAATACAAGAGGGAAGCTGACCAATTCAAAAATACGCGCAACAAATAAGACGCTGGGCTTAAGCTTGAAAACTATTAGCATCAAGATATGTAAAAGCGGCGGATAAAGTTGAGGCCGGCCAAAAGGGGCGTATTCCCACAAAGAAACAGAAGTAAATCCTCCGGACTCTCCAAAATTAAGCATAGTTAATAAATGGTAATAGATGTCGATAAAAGTCGGCATCCATCTCCAGCGTAAAATTAAAATTACGAGAAACAAGAATATTAAACAGATAAAATATAGATTAAACCGCCTGTCGGCATTATTCATCTTAATTTCTTCCCTAAAGATAAAGATATGAAATTAGCTAATACCAGGATAACACAGATATATGCAAAGCAATCGCCGTAAAGAGAATAAAAACTCAAATTTTTATTTTTAGCCTGGACTGTAAAAGTTTTAAAGCCCGCGCCGATATCTTCTCTGGCGTAATATCTATCTCCAATGATTGACGTCCTGCCCTTAGCATCGATTAATCCCGAAATGCCGGTGTTTGCCGAGCGCACGACGCTGGCGCGGTTTTCGACTGCCCTGAATACGCTCTGCGATAGGTGTTGCCCGGGTTGAGCGCCTCTGCCAAACCAGGCGTCGTTAGTTATATTTACCAGGATTAAAGCGCCTCGTTTGATAAATCTGCGGCTAAGCTCCGGAAAAGCGTCTTCAAAACATATCAGCACGCTGAATGTTATTTCTCGGGAAGATTTATCGTTAGCGCCGATACTGAAAATTGTATATTCTTCACCCGAAGTAAAATCACCTATACCTACCACTGCGGCTAGATACGGAGTAAGGCGCCGAAAAGGAATAAATTCGCCGTAAGGCACAAGGTGCAATTTGTCATATTCCTTAACAATGTTGCCTTCCCTGGAAATCAATACCGCGCTGTTATAATATTTATCCTGGCTGTCCTTGACTACGCCGGTCAATATGCTCTTATCAAGCACTTTAGCCAATTCGCTAATCTCGATAAAATCAAGCGGGTCGTCTGTGAAAAAATCCGGCACAGCGCTTTCCGGCCAGATAATCATATCCGGATTTTCGCTTGCCGCGGCAAAGCTTAACTCCCTCAGGGTTTGCAATATATAAAGCCTGGCCGCAGGGTCCCATTTTAAGCCTTGAGCAATATCCGGTTCTATTACGGAAACTTTCAGCGTATTTTTTGAATCAGCAAAATCCTGGTTAAGCCTGATTACCCCGTAAGCTAAAACAAAAGATAAAACTAAACCCAAAAACAATAAAAGAGATACTCTTTTTGCCGGATTTTTAAAAATAAACCATATGGCGCAATTTACGAAGATTATTAGGAAAGAAACGCCATATACGCCGGAAAAATCAGCAATCTGGATTAAGGCTAAATTCTTAAACTGGCTGTATCCCAAGCTGTTCCAGCCAAACCCGCTCAAGAGATAACTACGCAATAACTCAAAGGCAACCCAGAGGCAAGGAACTAAAAATAATGATTTATAAATCTTGCCTTTTTTTAAAATAATATTAGCGAGCAAACCGAAAAACCCAAAATAGAGGCTTAAGTAAAGGCATAATACGAACCAGCCGGCTATTGTAACGTTAGTCAGCCAAAAAATGCTTATAAGGAAAAATACCAATCCGGCAATATAGGAAAAAAGGAAAGCTTTTTTTAAGTTAGCTCCATCGAGAACAAAGAGCAGAGGTACGAACGCGATCCAGGCAAGAATATCTAAGCCCGGCGCCGTGAATGATAAAGAAAGCAAAACAGCGCAGAGAGTACTCAAAACAAAACTACCTATGAAATTAATCTTGAGATTCATCTACCGTGGCATTTCTTGTATTTGATGGGCTTTCCGGTGGCTGGATCAATCGCCCCGCAAGGACAAGGGTCATTGCGGCCGACCTTTTTATCGGCAAATTTTTTAGGTTCCTGCCTGGCTTCTCTAGCGGGCGGCTCCAAATTTACTGCAGCAGGTTGTTGCGCATCCAGGCTCGATACCTCCTCATGAATTAATTCCTGGGGCAGGGAACTGAATACCCCGCGCATTGTCTGCTGCGTAGGGGCTTGAATCTTTAAAATAAATTCTATGGAATCCTGTTTTATCTGTTCAACCATCGCAGAGAACATATTATATGCTTCGTGCTGGTATTCAATTAAAGGATCCCTTTGCCCGTAGGCGCGCAAGCCGATGCCTTCTTTGAGGCCGTCCATATTCAAAAGATGGTCTTTCCATTTTGTGTCAATTACCTGTAACAGAATCATCCTGCCCAGATGGCGCATCATCTCTAACCCCATGCTTTTTTCTTTTTCATTATATATTTCTTCTATACGCTTAAACAAGTCTTCACGCAAGGGCTCGATGTTGCCGGACATGACCTCTGATTCATCAAGGCTGACCTCAATGCCGAATTTTGTCTTTATCCAATTCTGGCAACCCAGGGTATCTATGGTTGCGGCATTACCCGAGCCCAAATATAAATTTAACCCCTGGCCCAGGCAATCGTCGATCATGGATAAAAATGTATCTTTTAGGTCCTCGCTTTCAAGCACAGAGCGGCGCTGCTGGTAAATAATTTCCCGCTGCCGGTTCATCACGTTATCATATTCGAGCAATTGTTTGCGGATTTCGAAATTGTGAGTCTCTACTCTCTTCTGGGCAATCTCTATGGATTTCGAAACCCAGGCGTGTTCTATTGCCTGGCCCTTTTCTAAACCAAGGGTATTCATCACGCCAACCATGCGCTCAGAGCCGAATAGCCGCATCAGGTCGTCTTCGAAAGATACGTAAAACCGGCTCGAGCCGGGATCCCCCTGCCTGCCGCTGCGGCCCCGGAGCTGATTGTCAATACGCCTTGCCTCATGGCGCTCCGTGCCTATGACATGCAAACCACCCAGGCCGACAACTTTTTCATGCTCAGCGTCCGATCTTTTTTTAAGCTCCCCATAAGTCTTTTTATATTCTTCCAAGAATTTATCTTTGTCTTCGATATTTTTTTCTTTCACGATTGCCTTGGCCATAAATTGCGGATTTCCGCCCAAAATTATATCCGTGCCTCTCCCGGCCATATTCGTGGCAATTGTAACCGCCTTAAACCTCCCGGCCTGGGCAATAATCTGCGCTTCAAATTCATGGAACTTTGCGTTAAGCACCTGGTGTTCTATGCCGCGCTGCTTTAACAAGCTGGCTACGGTCTCGCTTTTTTCTATGGATATGGTGCCCACCAGAACCGGCCGGCCTTGTTTATAGAGCTCTTCTATCTCGTCGACCACGGCGTTAAATTTTTCATCTACGGAACGCAACACCGTATCCGGATAATTTGTCCGGATGAGCGACCTGTTTGTGGGAATAGATATAACATCGAGGCCGTATATATGTTTAAATTCCTGGGCCTCGGTCAATGCCGTGCCGGTCATTCCGGATAATTTTTCGTACATGCGAAAATAATTCTGAAAGGTGATCGTAGCCAGGGTTTGATTTTCACGCTCGATCTTTACACCTTCTTTTGCCTCGACAGCCTGATGCAGGCCGTCAGACCAGCGTCGGCCGGGCATGAGCCTACCCGTAAACTCATCGACAATGATAACCTCTCCTTCCTTAACCACGTAATGCACGTCGCGCTTAAATAAATTATGCGCCTTTAAGGCCGAGGTTATGTGGTGAGCCCACATTCCCGTGATATCATCGTAAAGATTCTGCACTCCTAAAAATTTTTCGCACTTTGCCACGCCTTCCTCGGACAGGGCTGCCGTGTGCAGCTTCTCGTCAACCACATAATCAAAACCCTCGCCCAAGTCTTTGCCTTCGTGCTTGGCTGCTATCTCTTCTTTTTCGGTTATGATCCGGCCTTTTAATTTCGGGATAATTTTATCTATCTGGTAATATTTCTCCGTAGATTCCTCCGCCGGACCGGATATGATTAAAGGCGTCCTTGCTTCATCGATTAAAATAGAATCCACCTCATCTACTACGGCGAAATAAAACGGCCTCTGCACCATATCCTGTTTCTCAATAACCATGTTGTCGCGAAGATAATCAAAACCAAATTCATTATTGGTCCCATAGGTAATGTCGCAGGCATAGGCGCGTTTTCGCTCCTCTTGGCCCATATCGTGCTGGATTACCCCGACGGACAAACCTAAAAATTCATAGAGCGGCCCCATCCATTCCCGGTCGCGTTTGGCAAGATAATCGTTTACCGTAACCACATGAACGCCTTTGCCGGCTAATGCATTCAAATATACCGCCAGCGTTGCAACCAAGGTCTTACCTTCACCCGTAGCCATCTCTGAAATTTTACCCTGATGCAAAACCATCCCGCCTATCAACTGGACATCAAAATGGCGCATTCCGATAGCGCGGACAGACGCCTCCCTGACGATAGCAAAACAATCCGCGAGGCTGTCTTCAAATACGCTGTTATTCAGCTCTTTTAATCTAAACCTCAACTTATCTTTCTCGTCCGCCGAAGTAGACTGCAAGATCCGTTCCTTAAGTTCTTCTAAATCCGGATAAATTGATTGATATTTTTTAGCAATGATATCTTTAAATAGGAGAGTCTTTGCGGCGAGCTCCTTATCGCTCAGGGAGTGATACAATGATTCTTTTTTGTTGATAGCCGAGACTAACGGCCACAACGCTTTTACCTCTCTCTCGTTTGAAGTCTTTATTAATTTAGCTAATATGTTCATAGTAAAAAATATTAAATTAAGGTTTTTTGCTTATCTTCCACTTTAAAAAAGCTTCCATAAATTTATCAAGCTCTCCGTCCATGACAGCGTTGACCTTGCCGGTTTGAAAATCAGTCCTGTGGTCTTTAACCAGGGTGTAAGGCTGCATTACGTAAGAGCGTATCTGGCTGCCCCACTCAATCCTTTGCTTTTTTGCATTTTCGCTTGCGACTTCCTCTTCTTTTTCTCTTGTTGCCTTTTCATAAAGGCGGGCCCGCAAAATATTCATGGCCACGGCTTTATTCTGATGCTGGCTGCGCTCGTTCTGGCATTGCACCACTATTCCTGTAGGCACATGTGTAATCCTAACGGCGGAATCAGTCACGTTAACGTGCTGGCCGCCAGCCCCGGAAGACCGGTATGTGTCAATTTTCAAGTCCTGGGGATTAATCTGCACATCTATATCATCTTGAATTTCGGGTATGACGTCAACGGAAGCAAAAGAGGTATGCCGGCGTTTATTCGCGTCAAACGGGGAAATACGCACCAATCGGTGCACGCCTTTCTCGGACCTTAAATAGCCGTAAGCAAAATTACCGACTAAGGAAAAAGTGATATTTTTAATCCCAGCTTCTTCCCCGGCCAATATATCAATGACCTTCAGGGTAAAATTCTTATTTTCCGCCCAGCGGCTGTACATGCGAAACAGCATCGACACCCAGTCGCAAGCTTCTGTTCCGCCCGCCCCGGCATTTATGCTTACTATGGCATTATTTTTATCAAAGCGGCCGCAAAGCAGGGTCTTGAACTCCAAAGCCTCAAGTTCGCTGTCTACTTTTAAGAGTTCGCCGGTAATCTCCTGAATTATTTGCTGTTCATCCGGGCCGGCTAAGCGCTGCAATTCATCCAACTCTCCAACTCTCGCTTTTGCCTGAAGGAAAAGCCGCACAGCATCCCTTAAGTCTTTGAGCTCAGATACTGCCCTGTTTGCCTTTTGCGCATCCGCCCAAAAGCCGGTTTCCTGCATCTCTTTTTCAATCCGGGCAATATCAACCTCTTTTTTATCTATGTCAAAGATACACCCGTAGCTGCTCCAGGCGCCTGGACAATTCTTTTATATGCTCATCTAATTGCGAACTCATCTAAATATTACCCCAAATGATCTTATAGCCTCTTTATGCCTTTTAAATCCAGTTCCAATTCATCTTTGTTGTCGCAGAATTCCATGCCTGCCTCGACCGAAATAATGTCGTTACGGATTAACTTCACTATCGACTGCCTGAATGTCTGCATTCCGAATATCTCGCCTTCCTGGATAAATGAGCCTATCTCCCAGATCTTCCCCTCGCGGATTAATCTTGAAATTGTAGGAGTCAATAACATTACCTCGTAGGCCGGTATACAGCCTGTGCCGTCTTTTCTGGGTATAAGCCGCAGGGAAATTACGCCCTTTAGAAGCATTGCCAATTGCGACCTTACTTCGATGTGCTGGTAGGGCGGGAAAAAGTTTATGACCCGCTCGATTGTTTGGGCCGCATTTACGGTATGCAAGGTACTTAAGACCAATACGCCTGTCTCTGCAGCGGTGATAGCCGCAGACATTGTCTCCAGGTCCCTGATATTGCCGATAAAGATTACATCCGGGCTCTGATAGGTGAAATGCTTCAAGGCCTCGTCGTATGAAGACACGTCCAGGCCGACTTCTCTCTGGTTAACGATTGACTTTTTATCTTCAAACGTGAACTCTATAGGTTCCTCAACAGCCAGGATGTGCCGGCTTGTATTTTGATTGATGTATTCGACCATGCTGGCGATTGTCGTAGACTTGCCGCTGCCCGCGGCACCCGTCAACAATATTACGCCGCGTTTCTCCATGGCTAACTTTTTCAAGATGTCCGCGGGAAGATTAAGTTCTTCGAATGTCTGAATATCTTTACGCACCCTTCTGATGACCATTGCCGGAGAGTTTCTTTGCACAAAAAGGCTCGCCCGGAAACGGCCCAGGTCCTCAAGATATATAGCAAAGTCGACGTTCATTGTCTGGGTAAATTTCTCGCGTTTCTCATCGTCGATAATATCATTGACCATGCGCATCATATCATCAACGGACAACTCTGACTCTGAGACCTTTTCCAGTTTAGAGTGGATCCGCATCCAGATACAAGAACCGGCGCGCAGTATCAAATCTGACGCCTGCTTCTCATGCATCAATTTGAACAGGTCTCTCATCCTTGTCATTTTATTCTCCTTCATTGAGCCCATAATTTATGCCCTCGATCGGTTTTTTATTTTTTTAATAGCCTGAGCTATTGTTTTTTCAAATGCCAGTAATTCTCTTTTGTTTTTTTCGCCTTGCGCATAACCGCCGATATCTCCGCTTGCGCGTATCACTCTGTGGCAAGGCACCAGCGGCGCAAAAGGATTCTTCTTTAAAGCCTGGCCCACAGCCTGGCTTGCCCCGGGTTTACCGATCCGCTTTGCTACCCATTGGTAACTGCGTGTCTGGCCCAACGGTATGGCGCAAATAGCCCTTAACACCGCCCTTTCAAAATGTGAAAGCCTTAAGGCCTCGGCATCGGCAAGAGATACATCGGCTGTCAAATATATTTTATCATTAATACAGGTTTTCTTGTGCTTATTTTTCATTTTTTTCCAGCATCTTTTTTTTCCGTAACAACCTGTGGTATTTTAAAGCAAAACGGTGAGCTTCATTGCGGACCTGTTGTATTAGCTGCTTTGCCTTAGAGTCAGAAGGTAAATCTATGGGTTTAGGATTATCCGCCAAATAGATCTGCTCTTTTTTCTTAGCCAGGCCTATGCAATCTATATCAAAACCTACTTCTTTTAACGCCCGGCTTACCGCCGAAACCTGAGGCTGGCCGCCGTCAACCACTATTAAATCCGGAGTATCGAGATTCTCGCTCTTTATTCTTTCGAACCTGCGTTTCAATATCTCTAAAATACTCTGATAGTCATTGGCTCCGCTCACGGTTTTAACCCTGAACCTGCGGTATTGAGACTTGTCGGCTTGAGTTTTATAGAATGACACTAAAGACCCGACATTCTGATTCCCGGCAATGTTAGATATGTCAAAGCCTTCTATCCTCAAAGGAAGCCGCTTCAAGCCAAGGCTGCTCTTTAGCTGCCATAATATGCTCGTCGGCCCGATAGAGGGTTGTTCTTCCCAGAGTGTTTCCAGGGCCTGGACCTGGTCACGCACTAAAGCCGCATCCTCGTATTCCTGTTTTTTGGAAAGAGAATGCATCCTACGCAGGAGTCCGTTTCTTATCGTTTTCTGTTTTCCCTGCAGAATTCTTATTAACATTTTTATATTCTGCCGATATTGGCGCCTGGTAATTTTTCTCTCGCAAGGAGCCGGGCAAAGTTGCAAAAAATAATTCAGGCATGCCTTCTTGGATTTTTTTGAACACATGCTGAATGGGAATATGCTTCTTATGGCCTTTAAGGCCGTCCTCAAAAGATAGGCGCTGGTAAAGGGGCCGATAAGTATCGAATCGCTCTGGGTCTTGGGCCTGGTTACCGAAACAACCGGGAAATCATCTTTGGTAATCTCTACCCAGGGAAAACTCTTATCATCCCTGCCCAGTGTATTATATTTGGGTTTAAGCTTTTTTATTAATTCTGACTCCAGGATCAAAGCCTCTGTCTCACTTACGCACAATTTAAAATCAATATGCTCCAGCTGCCTGAGCATTATGCGGATTTTCGGCTCTAAGGCGCCTTGATTATAAAAATAAGATTTTAAACGTTTTTTTAAATTTGCGGCTTTACCTATATAAAGGATGTGCCTATCCCCATCCTTCATAAGATAAACGCCGGGTGAATTAGGCGCGCTTTTTAGGAACGTTTTAATATCCATTGCCAAGTACTTTTTATTTCGCTGATATTAAAGATAAACCCAAATCCTGAGTATATAAGGCCAGCCGTAACCAGGTTAAGCGTAAAACCTAATATTAGCGGCAGCCTAACGAACAAATAGAGCCAGCACAATTTAGTAATAACGAGCATAGCCACACTACAGGTAAGTACGCGTAAAAGTGGAGGCCCGAAAATAGTTCTATATTCCAGATCCGGGATATGTTTTTTCAAATATTTACATAACAGGGTTAAATTTACAAACGCTGCTATCGAGCTTGCCAGAGCCAGGCCTCCGACTTTTAAAGGTATGGCTAAAACAAAATTCAGCACGATGTTTAGCATTAAGCAGCCAAATGCGATTTCTACCGGCTTTCTTGTATCCTCAAAGGCGTAGAAACAAACAAGCATGATTTTTACCGCGGCAAAGAAAAACAAACCCAGCGAATAGAATAATAAAGCCAAGCTCGTTATGTCGGTGGAAATACTGCTAAACTCTCCCCTCTGGAAGATAACTTTAATTATCGGCGTTGAAAAAACAGCGATGAACAAAGACACCGGAACCATGACCGCCATAATAAATTTCATGGCAAAAGAAAAATTATCCTTTAATTTCTGGCTGTCTTTCTTTGCTACCAGGCTCGAGAACTGAGGTAAGAGCGCGCTGGCAAAAGAGAAGGCGATTATCCCTATAGGAAAGGCGATTATGCGGTTTGAGTAATAGATTGCTGCTATTGCGCCAGGTCCGACAAGGAAAGAAAGCGAGGCAAAAATCGTATCTACGAATACATTTATCTCGTAAACCGCTGTCCCCATGACTCGGGGTAAAAACAACCTGCCTATCCTCTTTGATGCTGTTTTTGTATCCTGGTCTGTTTTAAAATTAAAAAAATTATTCCAGGGGATTATGCGGTTAGATCTTAACCAGGGCAACTGGCAGGCAACCTGTAAAATGCCGCCTATAACAACTGCCCAGGCAAGCCCCATGACCGGCTGGGCCAAGAATTTAACGGATATAAACGCGGCTATAATCAAACTTATGTTTAACAATACCGGCCCGACAGCGCTGGGGGCAAAATTATGCAATGAGTTCAATATTGCGGTATTGTAAGCCGCCAGACCTATTAACAAAACATAAATAAATGTAATGTGCACAAGTTCTATGGCCAGGGCCAGCTTTTGCGGATCCTCCAGGAAACCCGGGGCGATCAAGCGCACAAGGCTGGATGAAAAAATTTGAGCCAGGAGCACAATGGCGATTAAGCTTGCAAGGATGATCTTGAAAATGAATTGGGCTACTTTTAAGAATTCTTCCTTGCGGTTATTGTAAAGCATCTTGGAAAATACCGGCACCAGCGCGGCGTTAGCCGGGCCTTCGGCAATCAAATCCCGCAATAGATTAGGCAGCCTAAAAGCTATGATAAACGCCTGGATTTGGCTGCCTGTGCCGAAAAAGTAAGCCAGGACCACATCGCGCAAAAATCCGGTTATCCGGGATAGTGTCGTTGCCGAGGCAACGACAAGTGCGGAGCGGACAACCCTGGATTTGGCAGGAGGCAAATTATTCGTTGACATAAATTTTATTTTTTGGTATATTTGCTTAACAAATTAATCTGACAATAAGCCCTAAAAGAGCTAAAAGTTTAAGAGGTGGAAATTGCCACAAAGAAAAGCCGGACTAAAGAGACTGCGCGCAGATAAGGTTAGGCACCTGCGCAATATCAAGATAAAACAAACCCTTAAGAAATCTTTAAAGAAATTTAAGCTGCTTTTGAATGACAAAAAAAAGCAAGAGTTGCTCGCCGCCCTAAAAGAGGCATTTTCAAAATTAGATAAAGCAGCAGCCAAAGGAATAATCCATAAAAAAACAGCAAGCCGCAAAAAAGGGCGCTTACATAAAAAGTACTCTCAAGCTATCAGTTCTTCCGCTGGCAAAGCTTAACCACTAATAATTCCAAAGCAAGGCTAGAACTTACCTTCCCGGTCTTAATCTTCATATCCGTATCCAGGAATAATTCCAGGTCTTTTTTTTCATTGCGCCGATTTTGAGAACTTTTAGAATTATTCCAATACCAGAATAGGCCTCCCAAAACTTGAGGCGCCTCAATACCCTGCGATAACAACTCCCTTAAAATATCAAGCGCTAATACGGTATTGCCGTGCTCCATAATATTGCGCGCTAAATCGAAAACTCTTGGCCTTCGTTTCTGCTGGCAATAAATTTTCTCAACAAATTCCGAATCCTTCAATCGGCCTGTGAATTTATCCTGGGCCTTATCTTCCGGGCTGGCAGCAATAAAGACAATCTTAAACGGAGCCTTAGAAAGCTCTTCCAGCGATTTTGAAAGGAATTTAGTTGTCGAGTCATCGAGGCAATCCGCGGCCCTTATAATCAAAAGCCGCTGTTTGGATTTAAAAGGCAGGCGTTTTAATATCTCTTGTAGAGTTTTTAGATCTAAATGCGTGCCGTCAACATCATCTATGTTGAAAGCTGCCGTAGCCGGATTGTCGGCTAAAAATTTTTTCTTTAAGTTTAAAACCTTCTGGTCTTGAACCCTTAGGTCATCACCTAAAATCAAAACAATATTGGGCTCTACCACGACTCAACGACTCTCTCAACAATCCTTCGGGAAAGGTCAGTAATCGCGTCTTCCACAGCGCTGGTTTCGGATTTAGCAAGAGAGCCTTGCGTGTAATAAGTGGCGTCGCCGCCGAAATTCGATTCCTGAAAGATAATTTTTCCGTCCCTGTCTTTAAGAGCAAGATTTACGAAAAGTGTGACACGGTATTCCTTAACATCTTCATTGTTTTCGAAATACTGCAGGGCATCCCGGGCATACCTGACAACCTCTGACTCTAGAATCAAGTCGCAGGTGTCTGCCTTGCCTATCTTAAGGTTGCCGTCAGTGATAAACCTGTCAACTACGGCATTGGTGATCTTTGTTTCAAGCATCGGAAAATAATTTACCAGCCGCGTATTCTCGCTGCTCTCATCCGTGAAATTAATCTTATTCTTAACTTGGCTGACGCATATGCTTGTCCCGGCAGGATAAATACTCGAATGCGTCGTATAGCCGCAGCCGTTTAAGACTAGAAGGAAAGAAAAAACAGCTAAAATCTTACAGGTGTGCCGAAAAAAGCGCATAGGAATCATTTCCTCTTCTCCATGAACAACAATCTTTCGTTTGCTTTTTTAGCCCAATTACTTTCGGGAAAATTTTCTATTACATATTGATAATAAAGCTTCGCGCTACTCTTAGCATTTTGTTTTTCGTAAAACCTGGCAATATTGAAATTCCCTTCCGCCTCTTCCAGCTTTAACTGGGATATTTTATTCTTGGCTTCCTGGCTCAACTCCGCGTCCGGATGCACCTTGACAAAATCTTCAAACTGTTTTCTCGCCGAGACTGTATTGTCCTGGTCATAGGCAAAACCTCCGGACAGCTTTGCGGTCACAAGGGCTATCTGGTATTTTGCCGGCTCTATCCACTCGCTGTTAGGGTAATCGTCAATGACATTTTGAAAGGCATCTTTCGCCTCATAAAAACGCTTTGCAGTTAAAAGGGATAATCCCAGCTTATACTGGCTCGCTGAAGCGAATTCGCTATAAGGCGCATTATCAATGACCTTTTTAAATATCTCTATGGCCGGTTCGTCCCCTAGCAATACACTGTCGATAGATTGGACCGCCTTGCCCTCCAGAAAAAAGCCTCCGATGTCATACTGGCGCTTGACTATTTCGCTGATACGCTCTGAAAACGGATATTTATCTATCACCAATTGATAAGCCTTGAAAGCGTCGTAATATTTAGAAAGCGCTTCTAAACAAAGCCCCACGTAATACTGGCCTTCCGCTGCTTCGCGGGCTTTAGGATAGTAGCTAACCAACCGCCTAGCCTCTGTGAGAGCTTGCGGATACTGCTTGTTTTTATAGTATTTTTCAACTACTTCAAGCTGTAACTTGGCATTCTCTTTAGGGCTGTATTTGGGGTTTATCCAGCGCTTTGTCTCAGGGGTCCAGATCCAAAAAGCCCTGGCCTTATTCACAACGCCTAAGCTTAAACAGACGGTTAATAATAGTATTATTGCTTTATATTTATTCATTCTTGTAACTTTAACATAGCTATCTTTCTTTGTCAACCTTCTTAGCTGCCGGCGGCCAAAAGGGTTGATTTGCGCCTAAGGTTTAGCCAAATTACCAGGCAAATCAATAGCCCATAGTAAAGAAAAACCCAAAACACATTTATTTGGAAATTAACATAAAAATACGCCCCCGGGATACGGCTTAATAAATACACAATATTAATTAAGACGGCTGTCTGGATACCGCATGCGTATGCCGCGCTTTGAGCCATAATTGGCAATACCAGGGCCAGCGCTAACAGAGCTGTGCCGGAGACCTGGATAAAAGTCAACAGAGGCACAACGATAATATTGGCCAAAAGCGCCACGGGAGTGATTATCTTAAAATAGTAGACGATTAGAGGTTCAACGCTTAAGATGGCTGCGAAAGAAACCGAGAAGGCGAATATAAATGACCTTGATGAATAAAGCAAGGCCTTGTTTTTTTCTATCCCGGGGCAGGCTTTATTTTGGATAAAGGTTAATCTGTCAATTAAATGAGGCGTAAGCGTGACAATGCCTAAAACCGCCGTGAACGAAAGCTGAAAGCCTATATCGAAAATATAACGCGGTTCTAAAGTAAGCATGGATAACGCTGCCAGGCTAAGGGAATTATAGATGTTGCCTTCGCGTTCCAATAATAGCCCGACGATGATAAAAACCGCCATTATTGTTGAGCGCACCACCGGCGGGTTCATGCCGGTCAAGATGCAATAAAATACTAATCCGGCTAAAGTAAATATATACCTCGGCCGCCTTTTAAACCCGATTGCCTTAAAAAACCAGAAAAAGATCATCGCCACGATTGCCACGTTCATGCCGCTGATCGCCAGAATATGGGCTGTGCCGGTTTTTATAAAAATCTCGTTTAGGTCTTGAAAAGCCGCCTCGCGCCGGCCTAAGAGAAAAGCAGAATAGAATGTCGCGCTAATATCCGGCAGATTCGTAAAAAGCCGGGAATTTAACTTCTCGCTTATGTTGTTAATGATTTTTAGTGCCGTATACCTCTTATCCGGACCCGAAATAGTTATTTTGTAATCCTTGTCCGGACTAAAAATAAAATATATGTCCTGCCTGGCTAAATATAGCCGGTAATCAAAAGTCCTTACCCCTGGCTCATTAGACCAATAGAAATTAAACGGCCTGTAGATCTTACCGCTTAAACTTACAACATCAGAGTAGCTGATATTCTTTACGAAATCCGCGTCCGCCTGGACGTAAATTTTTCCGCTCGCGTTTAATACCTTAGATCCAAGGCAAAGAGATTCCAGGGCTATTATAAACCCTGTCCGGGATTTTTTAACCGCGGGCGGGCTTATAACCGTACCTCTAATACGCGCATTGTAAGAGCCCCTGCCCAAAACGTTTTTTATATTCCTGGCGCTTAAAACTTCTCTGTTAGCCAAAACGCTGGAGCCGAGAAAGAAAAACGTAGTTAGTAACAATATGCCTGATCTCTGCGGGTAATTACGTAAGATAAAACCCAGGGCTATAGTTAGAGCGCAAAGCTCCAGGTAAACATAGAACTTAAAATTTAATATGTGCGCGAAGGCTATGCCCAAAATAAAACAGACAGCCAGCGCCGGCAGGGGATTTAGATCAGTTTTTTCTCTTTGGTTTTGTTTCAAGACTTATTCCGGGGGGATTATCAGCTAAGTTTTTCTCCCTTAGCTACAACGGTGATGCCGCTTTCGGTTACAAAGAAGCGTTTTTTATCTTCTTCCGGATTGTAGCCGATTTCCGTATGCTGGGGGATCTTCACATCTTTGTCGATGATTGCTCTTCTTACTTTAGCGTAACGGGCTATATCCACTCCTTCCATTAAGACAGATTCTTCCACCTGTGCGAAACTGTTGACCCTCACGTTGGGCGAAAGGATGGATTTCGTGACCTTGCTCCCGCTGACCACTACGCCGTTAGAGAGCAAACACTGGGTTGCCTCGCCCTTGCGGGAAGGATCCCATGATCCGTCATACACGGTCTTGGCCGGAGGGAATTGGCCCTGATAAGTCCTGATCGGCCAATCTTGGTCATATAAATTAAAGGTTGGCGTAACCTGAATCAAATCCATATTCGCTTCATAATAAGCGTCGATTGTCCCAATATCCCGCCAATAGTTGCCATATTTTTCGTATTTATTAAAATCATAGGCGAAAACTTTTTTCTTTTTATATATCGCCGGGATAACATCTTTGCCAAAATCATGATGAGAAAGTTTGGCCGCGTCCTCGCTTAATATTTCCTTGATCACCGAACTTGAGGCAAAGTATATACCCATGGAAGCATAAACCTGGCTGGGGTCTTCGGGTATTAACTTGGGGTTTTTGGGTTTTTCTTCAAAACCAACCAGTTGTCCGTTGGCATCAACCTCACATACGCCTAATTCCTTTGATTTATCCTTTGGCATCCTGACTACGCCGACGGTAAAATCGGAATTATTTTCTTCGTGGAAACGGATCATGTTTGAATAATCCATCTTATATACATGGTCGCCAGCGAGTATAAGGCAATACTCTGGCTGTTCATTTTCTAAAATATAAATATTTTGATATATTGCATCGGCTGTGCCTTTATACCAGCTTTCGCCAACGCGATGCTGCGCCGGCACAACATCGATATAATTGCCGATTTGTAAATCAAATATATCCCAACCCAGCCGGATATGCCGGGCGAGCGAAATCGAGCGGTATTGGATCAGAACGTGGATCCTGTGTAATCCGGAATTCAGGCAGTTAGAAAGGGTAAAATCAACAATCCGGTAAACGCCTCCGAAAGGCACTGCAGGCTTTGCCCTGTCACGGGTAAGAGGAAGAAGCCTCTCCCCTCTGCCGCCGGCCATTATAAAAGTTATTATTTTAGTTTTATCCATGCCTAAAGAATAATTTTAATCGTTGTTATAATTCTATCATTATCTCTTGAATTTTAACAGGTAAAAATCAAACCTACTTGATTGTTACATGTTTCCTAATCAGCTCTAATTTCTGCGGGCCGATTCCCTTTACATTATCAAGCTCGTCTATACTTTTAAATCCGCCGGCAGATTCGCGGTATTGAACAATCTCTAAGGCTATTGCCTCCCCTACCCCGGGAAGCCGCATAAGGTCTTGCGGGCTGGCCTTATTCAGGTCTAGGTTTATATCGGAACTGTCCAAATTCGCGCAATTATAGAATCTTTGTAAAGCCGGCTGTTTTTTAAGTAAATAACTTACGGTTACGCCGGTTAAAATAAATAAGCCCAAGAATAAAGCAAGCAGCCTCTCGGCACGCGTTAAATTAAGCATAAAAACGGTCGATGATATTTAAGAAAACTTTGACCAGATTTGGGTCAAATTGCGTGCCGGCGTTTACCTGCAATTCTTTTATTACGGTCTCTTTGGGCAATCTCTTGCGATAGACGCGGTCCGAAGACATGGCGTCAAATGAATCAGCTATGGCGATGACGCGCGCGCCTAAAGGAATCTGATCCCTTTTTAACCCTTGAGGATAACCTTTGCCGTCGAAACGTTCATGGTGGTGTAATATTATTTCCTTTTCTTCGTGTAAAAACTTCAAGGGTTCAAGGATATTGACGCTCTTGACCGGATGAGTCTTGATAATTTCGTAATCTTTTTCACTAAGTTTGCCTTCAAAAAATAAGATACTGTCCTTTATCCCGATCTTGCCGATATCATGGAGCTTGGCTGCGCGCTCTATTGTGTCGACCACGTGGCTAGGCAGCCTCATTTCATGCGCCAGCGCGACCGCATATTGCGTCACTCGATTGGTGTGGCCGTAGGCGTAGGGGTCTTTGGCTTCCTGGCTCAATATAAGGGCCATAATAGCGTCGAGTTCGCTTTCTTTAAGGATGTCTTTGGTTATTACCAATTCCCTGTTTATTCTCTCCAGGCGCGCCCTGTCGCGCAACTCCGCAATCCAGAGGTAGGCAACGCAAAACAAGGCAATGGTCAGAGACCAACCAATAGAAATAATATCCGTCTTGGGAAAATAAAAAATCGTGATGACCCTTAAGGAAATCAGCACGAAAAGAAAAACAAGCACCCATAATTTGAATCCCTGATTGATTAATAAGTCTGCCACATTTACGCGTATAGAATTTTTGTAACTCATTTATTATGTTCCTCCCTCAAGCGCAAACAATATTAACCAGCTTGTCCTTTACGACGATAACCTGCCGGACGTTCTTGTCCTTGATCCAGGCCTTTATCTTATCGTCATTGATAGCCAGTTCTTTAATATCCCCTTCTTCCATTTCTGCGTCGACTTCGATCTTAGAGCGCAATTTTCCGTTAACCTGGATAACAATCGGAATAATTTTGCTCTTTAAAAACCTTTCGTCAAATTTCGGCCAGCTAGCCTTGGAAATCACCGGCTTATTCCCCAATATCTGCCACATCTCTTCGCAGATATGCGGGGTGAAAGGCGCTAATAGTACTACCACGGTCTTAATCGCTTCTTCTATAACTGGTGACCTGGTGACCTGGTGACCTGGTGACGTTGAGTATATCTCATTAACCAGTTCCATAAGCGCGCTGATCGCGGTGTTAAACTTAAAATTTTCCAAATCCTGCGTAACCTTTTTTATTGTAAAGTGAGTAAGCCTTGTCAGTTCCCCGCTAGCCGCATTCTCTGATGCACCTGCCCCAGCCTCAACTATTTGCAGAACAAGGTTCCAGACCCTGTTTAAGAATTTCCAGCTGCCTTCGATTGCCCGCTCATTATATTCAAGTTCGACTTCCGGCGGAGCAGCAAATAATATAAAGAGGCGCAGGGTATCGGCGCCATACTTATTGATGACAGTATCGGGATCGATGACATTGCCCTTGGACTTTGACATTACCGCGCCGTCTTTTAACACCATGCCCTGGGTAAGCAGACGTTTAAACGGTTCATCGAAATCAATCAACCCTAAGTCTTTTAAAAATTTAGTAAAGAAACGCGAATATAATAAATGTAATATCGCGTGCTCAATGCCTCCGATGTATTGGTCTACGCTCATCCAGTATTTGGCATCTTCTTTTTTAAACGGCCCTTTGTCAAAATCCGGAGAACAGTAGCGTAAAAAATACCAGGAGGAATCGATAAAAGTCGCCATTGTGTCTGTGTCCCGGCGCGCTTTACCTTTGCATTTAGGGCATTTGACATTTACAAAAGCCTCTATCTTCGCCAAAGGCGAGCCTTCTTTGCCGGATATTTTGATATTTTCCGGCAATTTAACCGGTAAATCTTTTTCCGGTACGGGAACCAAACCGCATTTCTCGCAATATATAATCGGAATCGGCGTACCCCAATAGCGCTGCCGGCTCACCAGCCAGTCGCGCAGGCGCCAATGAGTGGTAACATGGCCGATCTTTTCTTTTTCCATCCATTGGGCGATTTTTTCTTTAGCCGCCTGATTGTTGAGGCCGTCAAACTGGCCGGAATTAACCTGTGCCCCGTCGCCTTCATAAGCTTCGCTTAATTCTTCGGGTTTTTCTACTTTTGTTCCCGGGCCCTGGATTACAACTGTAATGGGGAGCTTATGTTGTTTTGCAAACAGGTAATCCCGTTGATCGTGGGCCGGAACAGCCATAATCGCGCCTGTTCCGTATTCCATCAACACATAATCAGCTACCCAGACAGGGATTTTTTTATTGTTTACGGGGTTAATGGCAAAAATTCCGCTGAATACGCCTTCTTTATTAACGGTTTCTTCCAGGCGCTGGGATTTAGGCTGGCTGGCAACTTTTTTGATAAATGCCAAAACTTCCCTTTCCTGGTCATTGCCCTTAATGAGCGCAGGTAATACCGGGTATTCAGGCGCAAGTACGATATAGGTAGCGCCAAATATAGTATCCACTCTTGTAGTAAATACGTTTATCGTGCTCTTCTCATCTTCGAGCTTAAAAAATATCTCCACGCCCTGGCTCTTTCCTATCCAGTTTTGCTGCATGGCTAAAACTTTTTGCGGCCAGTGTTCTAGAGATTCCAAATCATCCAAAAGCCTTTCTTTGTATTCGGTGATCTTCAAAAACCATTGCTCTAATTCTCTATGCTCTACCTCGCTATGGCAACGCCAACAGCCGCCGTCGATGACTTCTTCATTTGCCAGGGTAGTCGCGCAACCCGGGCACCAGTTGACCAGCGAGGGTTTTTTGTAAGCCAGGCCCTTCTCGAACATCTTTAAAAATATCCACTGGTTCCACCTGTAATACTCCGGCGCGCAGGTAATGCACTCGCGCTTCCAGTCATAAGAAAAACCCAGACGGCGCATTTCCTGGCGCATCCACTCAATACACTGATATGTCCAGGCTGCGGGGTCGCTATTATTCTTGATTGCCGCGTTTTCTGCCGGCTGGCCAAAGGCATCAAATCCGATTGGATGCATTACGTTTAACCCCTGCATCCATTTGAAACGGGCTGCTACATCTGCGATTGTGTAGTTACGCACATGGCCCATGTGGAGTTTTCCTGATGGGTATGGGAACATTTCCAGGCAGTAGAATTTTGACGAGCTTGCGTCAGGTTTGGACGCAAAGGTAGAATTCTTCTGCCAGAATTTTTGCCACTTTTCTTCAATCTTTGAAAAATTGTAAGCCATGGTCTTTATTAAGGTAAGCCCTCTGTGTTTAAATGCCTTTTAATTCTATCAACAATCAAAACAAAAGTCAAATCAACTAGAATCTTAAGCTTAAATATCCTAAATAGATAGGTAAAAGTCCCCCGTTAGAGAATATTATCTTGTATATTACAGGTGCTTCTCTAACGGGGTTGACAAAGCTTTACCTAAATGCTATGATTTCCTACGAGTTTCGGGATATTTATTACATTGTAAGAATTTGCTGGGTGAGAGGTAAGAGTGGTGGAGCTGGGGGGAGTCGAACCCCCGGCCTTCTCAATGCCATTGAGACGCGCTCCCAACTGCGCTACAGCCCCACAGGCTTAAGACTATAACATTTATGGTAATTCCTGTCAATAATATCGTTAAGAGCTCTGTACTGGACCAGCTGAAGAAATTCAAACATAAAGGCATAGAGGTTTTTGCTTTAATCGAAATATGCATCGGCTGTTCCACGCTTTTCGCCACTGTTACGTCTGCCTTGATGGGTACGTCGGCAAAGCCATTAAACGTATTGCTATTTGTAATAATAACCAGCCTCACTTCATTTTCTATCGGGGTGGGATTATTATTTAAAAGAAACCTGGCATCGCAGCTCTTGGTATATTTTGCCTTTAGCATACTTCTAACCAAGATTCTCATTTTTGCCAGGATTATCTACCTGGAAGGAAGCCTGGTGGCTAGCATACCTGGACCGCTGAAAGATTCAATATCGGCTATCTATCACGCTGTCGCGTTCTGGTATTTTAACCGGGAAGACATAAAATCAGAATTTAGGAAAAGAGTTTAAATCAATGCTGGAGTGGCGGAATGGCTTACGCGGCGGTCTCAAAAACCGTTGAGGGCAACCTCGTGTGGGTTCGACTCCCACCTCCAGCACTTTTTTTGTGTACAGGAGTCGAACAAAAGGAAAGTTTTTCTGCCCGCCGGCAGGCAGAAAAGGAAAAGAGTCGAACAAAAGGGGATTTTAAGGGGATACTTCTCTCCAGGATATTATGATTACATCTGCCAGCACATTAGCCCGTATTGCTGCCATATAGTCGGAATTATAATTTACAGTGGCATTGCCGTTCAGTTCTGCCTCGTTACCTGCCCAGACGCCGCCGTTAATATTAAGGCCTCCGGCGCCGCCGTTAATTCTGAATTTACCGCGCGTATAGATACAGCCATCTATCAGGCCGTTTCCGTTTATAGTCGCATCGTAGGTGGCAGAAGGATTATTCAAAACATCTCCGACTACGATAAAAAATCCGCCTAGTGTGCCCACATTGCCGTTTAACACAAGGTCCCCCTCAACATATACAAAATTCGGCACGCCTGTCTCGGGATGCTGGGGATCAATAGGCTGTGTCCTCCAGAATGCAGACGGAAAGGAATCCAGCCCGTGCTTAACATCATCCAAGCGGGCGGCATTATATATATTTCCCTGGATCAAAGCTTTGTTATAAAGGTCATCAAAATCTAACATACCTAAAGGATTGGCACTTGGGTCCTGGGTAATTGTCCCACTGATATTGTCCGCATTCTCTATTTGAGAATAATAAACAACATTACCGTTAACATCATAAGAATTGCCGTTTAAGTCTATTTCCCCGGAAGAATATATAGCGTTATCATAAAAGTTAGACGGTATTGACTCTTTGACCCAGGCCTCGATAGTTTTCTTCTCCCGGTAATTTGCCTGGCTGGGTATAAAACCCGTGCTCAATATGCACCTTTTAAATCCGGATGTTGAAAGGCTAATTACAAATTCGCCGTTTGAAAGTGAAAGTGGCGTAGCCGCTGGCGACCAGCTGTAATTATCGCGTAACTGCACTAAGGAATATTCAACGCCTGATTCAGCAATATTAAAGGCTTGAGTACGTTCAATGTTGCGCCAGACAAATATGCGGTTAAATAATATTTTGCTGCTTAAGGCTATAAATAACACCAATAAAACAGCAACTATGGAATAGATTACAATCAAGGAGATCGCGCCTCTATGCCTTTTGTTGAAAATTATATTCTTCATGTCTTAATTCCTCATATTTACCTGATTAGTCAACGAAATTTCTATCGGCCGGTTAAAGAAAGTGACCTTGCGGCCAGTTATAGATATCTGCACAAGCGATGGCTGGCCGGCCGAACGCTTAAAGCCAACGCTAATAACATCGTTGGTCAAGACAAACTGGCTGTTATTTTCACAACTGCGCTTAAGCTGGTTGCCGTCCAAAAAGTAACGGACAACCCAAGGCAGAGAGGCCTGGCTAGACCACTCTATTCCATCCATGGCGTTAAGAACGTCGCCGTCGGAATCAATATCAAGCGGCCTTGAGAAACTAATTTCATTGTACCATATCCCATCGGCACTTACGGGCCCGGAAGCTATCTTTGCTTCTTGCGTCTGGCGCAATTCCATTGTCATGATATCCAAGGCATTCTGAAGTTCTTCTTGAAGGGTAGAGCTTACATTAGCAGTCTCTATCGTATTGCGCGAATGAGTAACAACCACAGCCAGGCCGGTGATGAACATTGCGAAAATTGCAGCTGCTACCAAGAATTCGGTAAGCGTAAATGCCCTATTTGACTTCATGGCCTAATGCCTCGCTATATAACTCGTCAATGTAACTGGTGAATCAATTTTGCCGTTATTATTCAAGTCTTCCGAAACAGAGAGTTGGCCGTCTAAATTTGTATCCTCTCCTATCAGCCTTCCTCCGGCGCTTATCCAGCAGACAGAAATATAGGCGGTTAAAAGTTTGGGGTTAGCGTTGTCTATCTTGATGCTGCCCTTACTCGTACCGGCGGGAAGATTACTTACTTCAAAGATTTGATTATTATAATAAGCATAGACGCTAGAAAAGGAGTGTTCCCTGATTTCTTCCATTTTAAGAGAAGCTTGATGTAGGGCTAGGAGGGATTCTTTGGAAAGTCGTGCCAAATCAAAACAAACAACCAGGCCATAAATGAACCCGACGATGCCGATAACAGCTATTGCGAAACTAATCAGCAATTCAATCAGGCCGATGCCTGTAAAATTTCGTCTTATGCTTAATCTATAGCGCATATTAGAAGTCTATAAATACCTGTATTATTATATCACATTATTTGCTTTCTTCCTTATTCTTGCTGTTTTCAAGGGCTATGTCTTTTTCAATGTATTCATGCATTTTATCCTCTATCGCCTTTAATTTTTCCTGTTCTTTTTTCCCCTCTTCTAAATCCTGGGCACCTATCTTAGCCCGGTAAGCCGGATCGTTCTTATATTTATTGTATTTGACCCCCTCAATGGGCGTACGCACGGGAACCGTGAAAGCGCTCAAGAAAAGCCCGGCATCCTCTGTAATCGTCGAACCAAAATAACCCATTTCTTGATAAAAATGTATTATCGTCTTTTTCCTGCGCTTAAACCTTGCCTTGGCGACATTTAAATCAGCCGGCGCCTTCCCGAGTTTATCAACGGTAAACTCCGGAACGATGACATCGTTCCTTTTCACGACATAGCCATTATCGTACTTTTTCCCACCCGGCGCAAAAGTAAAAGTCGTAGCGCAGCCGCAAAGTAAAACACCCGACAGAAAACACCCGACAGAAAACAGGAAAATAAATCTATTGTAGCTTTTCATTTTTTGCCTCGTTAGTTTTTAAGGCCTTGGCTCTCAGTTGGCCGCAGGCAGCTAAAATATCTTCTCCGCGCGACTTTCTCAAAGTAGCCCGGATTCCGGCCTTTTTTAGGGCCTCCATAAATCTTAAGGTCTCGCTATCTTGAGCTGCCTTTCGGGCGATGCGCCCAGTCGGGTTAAAATTAATCAGATTGAGCTTACAATCGAGCCGGTGCAATAATTTTTTCAATTTGAAAGCGCATGCCGCATCTGTATTAAAACCGTTTATCAATATATATTCGAAGGTTATTTGGCGATTGGTCTTTTTCTGATATTTACCTAAAGCCGGAATCAATTCCCTTAAGGGATAGGTTTTGTTTATCGGCATTATCTCGCTGCGCTTAGTATCATCGCAGGCATGCAGAGAAACAGAAAGCTCGATTGGTAAATGCATGTCGGCCAACCTCACTATCCCGGGTATTATGCCGCAGGTGGAAATAGTTATCCTCCTCTTGCCTATATCAAAGCCTTCGGGTGAATTTATTATACTAATTGCTTTGAATACGCTCTCAAAATTATCAAATGGTTCGCCTATACCCATAAATACAATATGGCTTATCTTAGCGTCTTTAACGCTATCCTTCGCCAAGAGTATCTGGTCCAATATTTCGGCGCAACTTAAATTGCGCACCCAGGCACAAGGTGAGCTTGCGCAAAAAGTGCAACCAAACCTGCAGCCGACTTGAGATGAAATACATAGCGTGTTACGTCCCGGCCCCGGGATAAACACTGCTTCGATTAAATTTGCGTCTTTTAACTCTATTGCGAATTTCCGTGTCCCGTCTTTTGAGATAAGGACTTCCTTGATCTTCGATGAACAGACATTGAATGAATCGCCTAAAAAGCCCCGCAGGCCCAACGGCAGATTGTTCATAGCGCTGAAAGAAAATACCCCTCTTTTATATATCCAGGAAAAAATCACAGAGGCATGAAACGGCGGAAAATTGCTTTTGGTTAGTATTTCTTTCAATTGCTGGGATGAAAATTCTTTTATGTCTTCTTGCTGGCGCATAGACACCGGAATTGATGCGGATGAAAAATCGAGAAGCCCTCTATTTGGGTTGACCAGACTGGGTATAGCCTATGTTCCTGAACTTTTCGTAACGCGACTCCAAAAGTTTTTCTATGGGCTTTGATTCAAGCTCTTTGAAAAGCTTCACAATCGTATTTTTGACTGTCTGAGCTGCCTGCTCGGGGTTCCTATGCGCTCCGCCTAAAGGCTCCTGTATCAGTTCATCAATAATACCGAACTCTAACAGGTCCTTCGCCGTCAGCTTAAGGCTCGCTGCTGCCAGCGGCGCCTTGATACTGTTCTTCCAAAGAATCGCTGCGCAACCTTCGGGAGAAATAACAGAGTAATAGGCGTTCTCCATGACGCAGATTTTATCGCCGATGCTTATGCCGAGCGCTCCGCCGCTGCCGCCTTCGCCGATAACCACGACCACGATCGGAACCGCCAAAGAAATCATCCGCCTTAGATTATAAGCTATTGCCTCGGCCTGGCCCCTTTCTTCAGCCCCCAGGCCGGGATATGCTCCGGGAGTATCGATCATCGAAAGTATCGGTATTTTAAATTTTTCTGCCAACTCCATGAGCCGTATTGCTTTCCTGTAGCCTTCAGGATGGGCGCAACCAAAATTACGCATGATATTTTCTTTGGTATCGCGGCCCTTTTGATGGCCGATAACCATAATCTTGCGGCCGTCAAGCTTTGCCAGCCCGCCTATAAGCGCTAAGTCATCGGCAAAAGCACGGTCGCCGTGCAGTTCGACAAAATCAGTCATTAGAAGAGCGATGTAATCCGAGGTATATGGCCTTTGAGGATGGCGGGCAATCTGGACCCTTTGCCAGGCAGAAAGATTAGAATAGACATCTTTCCTTAATTTTTCGAGCTTCTCCTCAAGCTTTTTTATTTCCGAAGACAAGTCTATCTTTTTATCGGAAGTAAAATTCTTAAGCTCTTCTATTTTTCTTTCCAGCTCTACTATGGGTTTTTCAAAATCTAATACATTCATAATTTTTGCGGATATTTTTAAAGGAAGTGCTTTCTAGTCGATGACTGTTACTTCTGTTCCTGCGGGAAGGATATCGTAGAGTTCTTCTACGTCTGGATTGGGCATGCGCACACAGCCGGCTGTTACCTGCTGGCCTATAGTCTGCGGCTCGGTTGTGCCGTGTATACCGTAACCGGGAAGATTAAATCCCAGCCAACGCGTACCTAATATATTTTCCGGGCTATCTGGCAGGACAACCGCGCCTTGTTTATACCAGACGGGATTGACCAGTTTACTGGTTATAGTAAAAGTACCCACCGGGGTACAATTATGCTTCCCTGTGGAAACTCTATAGACCTTGACTACCTCTTCGCCTGACTTAAGTGTAAGGGTATTTTGTGATTTATCTACGATACAAGAAAACTTTCCCGTCCATATGCGCAGGCGCTGGCCAGGCCTTATCACGTCTGCCGGAAGATTATTGCTGCGTTTTATCAAGGCCACTGTGGTATTGAATTTTTTCGCCAGCGCATTCAATGAATCGCCGGGATTGACTTCGTAGACAGTCGCCTGGTCGGTTTCTATTGTAGAAAATATCAGGCGGATATTCAGGTTATAAAGTTTATCTTGCGCCTGTGAAAGCACCTTGTTATCGGCAGCCGTAGATAAAATACGCTGGTAATCTTTTTTGGCTTCTAATAAATCGTCTTTGCTTTCCGCGTTTTTTGCCAGGTCAAAGAGTTTAGAAACGGTCTTATTGTCAAAACTCGCCGCGGGCAAAGACACGTTGCCCTTCTTTAATAGATTAAACACGAATACCGCCAATAGCAATGCGATCAACCCGCCAACGACAAATATAATTTTTTTATTCATTATTTTCTCCAGAATAATTTATAAGTAGATTACGGCGATTAGAATGCCGATTGCCGCTCCCGCAAAGACTTCTACCGGGGTGTGGCCTAATAACTCTATTAATCTTTTTTCTTCCGTAGTTAAATCGGGGTTGGTCTCGGAAATCAATTTATTCAATACCTCTGCCTGTTTTCCTGCCTCGCGCCTTACGCCTTGGGCGTCAAACATCGTAACTACCGCAAACACCAGGCCTAGGGCAAAAAGCCCGGAATCAAAGCCTCTGGTAAGCCCTATAGATGTAGCTAACGCTGACACCCCGGCAGCATGCGCCGAAGGCATTCCGCCTGTGCCGATTAACCATTTGAAATCAAATCTTCTCTGGCGAAAAACACCGATGGTTATCTTAATACCTTGGGCGAAAACCCAGGCAAGTATAGTACATATAAGGATTTTATTTTCAAGCGCGTTGAGCATCTAATATTTAGCTTCTAAGTTTTAGAATTAGTTCGCAGGCAGGACTTTAACATTAATATTGGGTTTATAAGTAGTGTCCCCTTTTTTTATTATGTAGCCTTCATTCCCCGTAGACGCGGAAGCCGGCATATCCTTCTTCCTTTCCATATAATCGCGCTGTTCAGAAGGATTATCTTTTAAATACTTGAGTGCTTTTTTAAGTTCGGTCGTAGAATAGAAACGCGCCTCTAAATTTTCTTTTTGCACCAATAGCTGCTCCAGGTGATCCTCCAGGCGTTTTTTTGCAATAGTGAGATTGTCCATGCGTAGCCGCAGAAGCGCGTTGTTTTTCTCTAGCGCGGCGACGTGAATCTTAAGGCCGTCTAAATCCTGCTCTAGCTTGTCGATCGCGGTTTTTGACATTGATATCTCTTCCTGGGCTGAGGCAAGGGCGCGGCCCAGCAGCACTTTGTCTTCTTCCAGGCGCCTATTAAGCACAACCTGGTCATCTAGTTGTATTTTTAGATGAGTCGCGAAGGCCTTGGTCTGACCCAGTTCTGAAGCAAGGCGCTGTGTTACTTTAAGTAACCTAAAGTATTCCCAGGTAAAGTTTACCGCAGCAGCAATAAAAATTGCAATAACGATTTTGATGATCAATTTTTTCATGACAACTGCCTCTCTTTTTCCTTTTTGTTTGACGCAAAGTTCTCTCTATGTTAAAGTTATTATAACTGTATACTCTTTAAAAAGCAAGAATTTTATCACATTCAAGGTATGGTAGCCAAGGTAAAGAGCTTAACTGTTGTCGGCATCGAAGCTTTTGTCGTAGATATTGAAGTGGATATAACCAACGGCTTGCCTCAGATTGCGGTCGTGGGCCTGCCTGATAATACCGTCAAGGAAAGCAAAGAACGTATAAGAAGCGCGATTAAAAATTGCCAGTTTAAATACCCTTCCCAGCGTATAACCGTAAACCTCGCTCCCGCAGATATTAAGAAAGAAGGCAGCGCCTTGGATCTAGCGATAGCCATAGGAATTCTCGCTGCCTGCGGCCATATCAACGAAGAAAATTTATCAAGATATGTCTTTATCGGAGAGCTGTCTTTAAACGGAAACTTGCGGCCGGTAAAGGGGGTCCTGCCCATAGCTATGAATATGGTTAAAAAAGGCCTCGATTCAATTGTATTGCCCCGGCCTAACGCTAACGAAGCAGGCGTGGTAAATAAGCTTAGCGTTTTTCCGGCCGATAACCTGCTGGAAGTGGTAAATTTTATAAACGAACAAACGAGCATCAAGCCTTTAGCTCTGAATAAAGAAGACCTGCTGACTCACTCCGGTGGCTATCTATTTGATTTTTCAGAAGTTAAAGGCCAGCAACAAATAAAGCGCGGCTTGGAAATCGCCGTAGCCGGCTCTCACAACTGCCTGTTAATCGGCCCGCCGGGAAGCGGAAAAACAATGTTAGCCCGCCGCATTCCAACCATAATGCCGGACATCACTCTGGATGAAGCATTGGAAACCACCATAATCCACAGCGTATTAGGGCTTGTGCCTCAGGATAAAGGCTTAATAACACAGCGCCCATTCAGAAGCCCTCACCATACCAGTTCGGATATCGCTCTGGTCGGAGGCGGCAGTAATCCTAGGCCGGGAGAAATAAGCCTGGCGCATAACGGCGTGCTATTCATGGATGAACTTCCAGAATTCCATCGCGACGTATTAGAAGCGTTGCGCCAACCTATAGAAGACGGCTTTGTATGCATATCCCGCGCCTCTAACAGCCTGAAATTTCCCTCTAAATTTATGCTGGTCGCGGCCATGAACCCCTGCCCCTGCGGTCTCAACTAACAACTTTTATAATTCATATAGATCAATATCTACCCTTCCGGTCTTATGATAACGTACTTCTTTGATTAATTGCCTCAAAATATCCTTCTGTATTTTTTTGGGAAAGCTTTTAATGTTACCTTCAAGGTTGTTAATGTGCTGTAAGGCATCAACTCGTTTTTTTCTGTTCCTGCCATTAAGTTCACTCAATATCTTATCTTTTTGTAGTCTTGCTCTATCAAGACTCGTGGTTAAATTATCCATCCGTTTAACCAGTATATCTCTTGAAATAGATCCGTCTTCAAAAAGAGATAAAATCCTCTCTTGGCTAAGGGTAAGTTTACCGATCGTTTTATTAATCCTGTTCAATTCTTCTTTTACGTCGTCTTTTTTGATCAAAATATTCTCTGTCTCGCTTTGGTCAAATTGAATTGCATATTTATTAATTTCATCTAATATATAACCATCCAGAAAATCCATTCTGACGGTAGTCCCCTCACAAACGGATGTACCCTTGGAACGATAATTATTACATTTATAATAAACGTATTTTGTCCCTTGGGGTTTGATAGAATAACTGACGCACATTGAACCCCCGCATTCGCCACATTTTAGCAGGCCAACTAATAAATGAGTATTATTTAATAAAGTCGGCTTTATATATTTTCTTTGTCTTATTGTTGCCTGCACCCGTTCAAACTGATCCTCTGAAATTATTGGCTCAAACTTTCCTTTTTGGATTAACCACTTATCCCTAGGAAGATACTTGCTTGAACTATTGGCTCTCTTGCCGTAGGTATAATATCCCTTATACACAGAATTAGTAATTATTCTTCTAACGGTAGATTGAGCCCAGGTAGTCCCTCGCTTGGTCAGATGACCGCTCTTATTTAACCAATGACATATTCCCCTGAAGGATTTTGATTCCTCGAATTTATCAAACATCAACTTAACTATTTTTGTTTCTTCTTCAGAAGGAATGATATTTTTTTCTTTAACCACATACCCGTAAGGAGGCTGACCTCCGCAAAATTCTCCTTTTTTTGCCTTATCCCACATGGCATCTTTGACCCGCTCAATGGTCATTTCGCGTTCCCATTGAGCCAGTGAGCCGGCCATAACCATCATAACTTTTCCAGTAGGAGTCGTAGTATCAAACCGCTCTGTAATTGAGATAAAGCCTATATCATGTTCTTTGAATAAATCAATTAGGGATAACAAGTGAATTACATTTCTTGCAATTCTGTCATACTTATATACTACAACCGTATCAATTACTCCGGTTTTTATATCATTTATTAAACGTGAATAGGCAGGACGGTTTAAATCGGTTGCGGAATACCCATTGTCTGTATAGTGTTCCGGGTTTTTGAACTTGAGCTTTTTCGCTTCTTCCTCAAGCCATTTCTTTTGGCGGGGAATAGATAGGCCCTTTTCCCTCTGTATATCCGTTGATACTCTACTGACAAGAGCTTGGACTTTAAGCATTATGTCTTAATATTGCCTCTAAGATTTTTTCTCTGCGCTTGCGTCTCTCTTCCTCTTTAAGTCTAAACGTTTTAACCTTAATTTCTACTTTAGGCGTCATTGCTACACCTCCATTAGGCCACATGCCTCAAGAATGCCCTTTTTTTCAAAAATCTCCCCACTCAAGTGGGCGATTTTTTTCAAACTACCTTTCAACCTACCAGGGATGCCACCTGATTGAGTTCGTGGCTCCTAGGGCTTATTTTGGCGGTTTTCCCAGGTTTGGGCTTTATTTTGATAAAATTATCAATGCCTCCCCCAATCCCCTTACGTTTTGGATTAGTGCCAAAGCGATAAAGAAATAAAGGACAGCTTTCTGTTTTACAATTTTTAATTACAAGAGTCTGGCCTGAAGAACATTCCAAACATTTAAGTCTGATAGTTTTAAGAGGTGTCAATTTCCTAGTCATCTTATATACTTTAAATCAACCGCCGGGCTGCTTATTTTTAAATATGTCATTTATTTGTTTCATAATATCACTGTCAAACGTTTCAAATAATTTGCCAGATATCTCTTCCCAATGTTTTCCTAGTAATCCTTGGGAATCTTTTTCTAATGCAACTAAATCAATATCTATGCCATAAACATTCCTTATTTTCTCTCCCAGCAAGTACAAAACAATGTAAACACACACAATCTCTTGATAGTATTTACTAACTACCACATTAAACAACGTTTTCAGGTTTTCATCATTCGATTCAATGAATTTACCTAAGCTTTTTGCAAGCTCTTCAAGATTAGCATGTTTTATCTCTAGAGGTTTTTGGCTAAATATATTTGGTATATGTTTTAACATTTATCGCACCCCTAACGACAATATGTCGTGATCGCGCTACGAAGTTTTCCATTCTTCACAATACCTTCGTATATCATGCCCTGGATTTCCTCTTTGTGGTTTGTGATATCCGACATATCCCAGGCTTTAATCGTAATTGCAGGCTGAATATTTATCATTACTCCGCCAGTTGGTGATTGTCCGCTATTGAGCCGACGTATGGCAGCTGGTCCTCCAGCGTTTGCTACTCCGCGGCGCGATAATACGGCTTCTCCGGATTGAGCAATAATTGGGATTTCATCCGGAGCAAGACCAGAATGAGCGAGAATCGGCTGAATCATGCCACCTTTGTGATATACCATGCCACCCTCATGAAAAAACGGAATCATGCCCGGGAACATTGCGCCTATGGTATTTATTAAAATCATCTTTGCAAGTACCTCTGATAAGACATCCAACATCGCATTCCCAAACTCCGCGACATAATCTTTGGCAGTTCTTAATTGCCCATGAAGAGCCTCCCCGAATAAATTCTTGAATGATGATCCCAATGTCCGCGCTACCCCTTCTCCCATTGCTTGAATTGCATTAAATGCTTGCGCAACCTGCTGAATATCAACCGATGGGGGATTTTTTAACAGGTCCCATGTCTTAGTAATTCCATTCTTCAAATTATCAAAACCTTTTGACCACGAACCTTCTCCGGTGCTAAAAATATTCCCCATTTTTTCTGTATTCTTGACAATATTATTAATGCTTTGATCTCCAATTTTATCCAGTTCGCCTCGAAATTTTCTTACGCTTTCAGCCATAAATTCAAATATACCCTTCATTGGCCCGGGTAATTTTGATAATAAAGCATACCCTTTTTCAACTCCTGACAGAATTAACGCCCAGAGCCTAGTGATGGCCAGCTTGATAGTTTCAATACCGTTCAAGAAAAGATTAAAAAGAATCTCAAGCGTACTTATAATGGTATCTGCCACCCCCTTGAATCTAAGCATTAAATAAATTAAGCCTGCAACAGCAGCAGTAATGGCAACAAAGGGCAGAATCGCAGTTACCTCCATTGTCAAAAATTGCCCTATTAATTTTAAAATTGTCCCACCCAATATAAGTAATTTGCCTCCCAGTATCGCCACCACCCCTGCGATAGTTAAAAATACACCCGTCATAAATGCCCCCTGGACAATCTGTTTTTGCACAGCTGGACCCAAATTATTCCAAGCTTTGAGAAGGGAGCCTAAAATATTGGTGAATTTTTCCATTACAGGCACTAATGCATTTGCAATAGATACCTGAAACTGCAAAGTGACATTTTTCATGCGTTCTATTTGTTTAGCAACAGGTAATGAATATTTTTCCGCGTTTTTAAAGGCTAAAAGAAGTGGCCCGGTAATACTTGCTCCGGCCATGGCAACATAATTGCCCACCTGGGATATCTCTCGGCCGAATAGGCGCATCTTGCCTCCTAACTCTTTAGCGGCATTCCCGAATCTACGTATGCCGCCTTCTATGCCTTGAAGTTTTTTACTGACTTCGTCTCTTAGTTTCATGATTATTTCGAGATCATGATTTGTCATTGCATTCTCCTTTTTAAAGATTAGTCTTTATTTTTTAAATCCGCCTAATTTTTCGGTATCGCTAGGCATGTAGCCGGATAGCTTAATAGCTTCTAATATTTCATTGAGCTTTTTAGATAGCTTTAAAAATTCCGTTACTTTTGCTTCTCTTTTAAAATCGGGTATTGAAGGATCGTCTATATAGTCTTCGATACTCTTTAAATCCCTAAGGACCGCATCGTATCTTTTCTGCAAGTTTCCCAATTCGGTTTTATTGTCTATAGCACAAGTATTCATATATTAAAAATCATCTCTATTATTACCTTCGATGCGCGGGTCCAAATCATGCCTCTCGAGTAATTTTTCTGAAAATCTCTCTATTATTAAAGTCAAAAACTCTTTAATTTCTTTTGGGGACTTGCCAGCTGAAAATTCTGATATTATTTCGGAATTTAAAAGCAAGGTCTCCTCAAAAAACATAATTCCCCTACGAATACCAACTATCCAAGTCTCCGAAATATCGTCAAATTCCTTAAAGACTGTACCGTGTTCACTTCTCATTAAATTACACCATTCAGAAATTTTTTTGATATTATAGCCTTGGGGATCTCTTGGCATTCCATTTTCAACCCATCTTCTAACGGTACGCGCAGAAACTGTAAAAATCTCGGCGACCTCTTCTTGGGTAGCGACATAACCAAGGGGTATAGACCCCTGTTCCAATGGCCCTAACTCATTAATTTCTGCCCTAGATAGGGGTTGATTCTTTTGTAGTTTTTCAAGTAGATAAATATGCCTTTTCTTCTTGGCCATTTCGATTATATTCAATTTATTTTGCTCTTTTTCCATATTCACACAAAGTATTGACATGTACATTACGTTAGATAAAATATCTATCGTAATATGCTTATCTACGGCTGTAAAAAGCTTCCGCATGCCACTACATGTGGAGGTTGGCCCGCTAATATAGCGGGCCCGGCCGAGCAGGTTTTAGTCCGTAGGACACACTATTCTATGATTTTTCATTTTTTGTCCTCATTTTCTTCAAGTTTAACTACACATTCACCCGTCTATGGAGACTTAAAACTTATTTTGCTAAAAAAGGACTAGGACACCCCAAAAAAACACTTTACCATCAGTGATCGCCTGCGCCTCGCCCGACCCTCGACCGGCACCGGACGGGGGAAGGACCCAAAATCAAACAAGGAGCTTTCCTAATTTATCACTGATCAGTTTTTTTACAGCAGCGTACTCTTCTTGGTTACACGGATACTCTCTTGGATCATTAACGGAATCCTTAAATTGTACTGTAACCATACGATCAGCATCATTAAAACCAACGACCGCTATTTCTTCCAGATTGATGTAATCCTTAACGATAAATATAAAGTACATTTCTTTCTCCTTAAATTAGTTGATCAAAACCCTCAATTATTTCACGTGAATTAATCTACTGCCCTAGCTTTTTATCTGCCCGGCCGTTGCTCTTAAGGCATCAGTAATGCTGCAGCCATATTTATTCTGATATAACTTAGCCCGATCAAGATGGCTTAATTTATTGGTAGCGCCTGCGCTGCCTAGTAATAAGGCGTTCACTTCTATCTCAAGCCTATCTAAACTCCATCCTTCACTTATAGCCTTCATTTCAATAGGTACTATCAATTCTTTCTCTATACCGCGGGAAAAATTATGATGAACGCTTTTGACAATTGCTAATATACGTTGACGCTCTTTTTTAAAGGTTTCAGATTGTAGCACTTCAGTCTGTAGGGCCTTAAATAAATCCGGACGTTCTTTCAATAATTGATCTACGGTTAAAGTTCTCAAATCAACTTCCATAAAAACCTCCTTTTAAATTAGAAATTGTCAATTGCCTAATTATTGATCGAAACGCACAGGCCGCACATAACCAATGCCATCCGTACCGTAGTCACTCACGTAACCGTACTTAAAGTGCACACGCCAAGCGTCGACTGAATCACCGGCAAAGAGAGTCCTGCTCCAATAGTAATCATCTGTCTTTAGTCCCAATATCTTGGCGGCATCTATTGTTGCCGGGTTGTATTTAGAGCGGTCAATTAAAGTTGAGAGCTCAAAATCAGAAGGCTGCACACCATATCCCTTGGCATACAATTCCGCTTCCTGCCAGGTGATATGTTCCTCAAGAGAGGCTGGTGACCAGTTAAAATCTTTACCGTAAAGCCTACTCAAGAAATGATCTCTAAACCAACCATCGGAAAGCTTCTTAAACCTGGCCGAGTTATGTAAAAGTTCAAGAAATCCTATATCTTTGATTACTTCAATTTTTTTTGCCATAGCAACCTCCGCACTATTTTATGATTGAACTTGTTAATAATCCTATTCGTTCTTTGCTATTTCGCGTTTCTTCAACCAATTCACGCTCAACCTCCGCAAATACAGAGCCATTATCTCCCGGGTATTGTTTGTGAAGAAAGCTATTAACCTTCCACCAGACATTTTGCGGTAAGTCTTTCAACACCTCTTTGATCATATCCTTAGTTGCGATCCGGCCGAGCTTCTCATTAAGAAAGACATCAGTAACTTGCTTATATGCCTGTGCAGATTTATCGGATTTATGGTTATTCGTATAATTAAGCCATTTTTCTAAGGCGTCTGGTTTACCATTTTGCCTGCCTATGCAATAAATAACATCTATGTATTTATATCTCTCCGGCCAATCATCCTGTATAAAATTATCAACAGCCATTTTAAGCTGATCTATGGTAAACCCTTCAACCAAGCGCTGCCTAATGATACGTTTGCGCTCAGAAGTAAGTTTGTATTGTTTTCCTGTCTTTAAACAGAAATAATCAAAAAAGGCATGTATATTTAGATCAATAGTATTAGGATCACTAGTATTAGGATCTATATATAGCGCTTGACGTTTGGGTAAGGCTCCACCTGACTTTTGGATCAGGGTCCGCTTGACTTTTAAATCAAGTGGCTCATCTGTATTAGTCCTTTTGCTCAATAACTTCACAAGACAATCGCTATTAAGCCTATAGAAGCTTTTACTACCATTTTTCGTTTGGAACATACGGAATTCAAGTAGGCCAGATTTCACCATCCGTTTAAATCGCCTGCCTAAGGAAGTGCTGTTAGTAATGCCCAAAATTGGCATATCTCGTAACAATGCATCATAACAAACCCAAAAAAATGATTTCTGGTCAAAATAGCGCATTTCCATCGCGCCGGTATTATAGAAATCTATAATCCACCGTAGCAAAGCTAGGTCTATTACATCAAGACCTATCTTGACTGCTTCTTCTTGAGAGAATCCTTCAATTGTGTATTTCATTTTTATATTTCATATTGGCCGGCACAGGATTTGCACCTATACCTCCGCATTTAGTCATGCGGCGTCCTCCTACTTAAGACTAGCCGGCCGGATTTAAAATAAATTTTAATTAGTATCTCCTAATCTCCGAGATACTAATTCAGCTTTATCCGCCCAATATCTTTTACCATCAACAGGAACAGATCGTTTGTAAGCTTCTCGGATCTGTCTGTTGATTTCTAGGCGCACGCTATCGTTTACTGGCTTAAAATGACAAAGTAGCGCGCCAGAGCGCAGATGTAAAGCCGGGAATATTACTCCTCCCCCTTTTTTCAAATGAAATCCTGAGGGCATTTTAACCCTACACAGCATTAAGTTATTTAAAACAAAAGAACAATATCCCTCAATATCATCGGGTTGCTTAAAAAGATAGAACCTAAACTTGCTTAGCTTAATAAATACCATTTGCTTCCTAGTGAAAAAGACATTAGCTTATTTAAAACGTTGCATATATTAATAAACATCCTCGTAGATTATCTCCTCAATCCGACCAATTAGCTGACTCGATGTTCCTGCAAGATGCTCTAGCTCGCAGACTTTAGGCATAATTCCATCATCCTCCGCGGCTTTATATAGTTGCTGAATCTTATCGTTAACGAAATTTAGTGTGGCTAACTCCAATTCAAGATCACGTAGCTTGTCTTGTGGGAGTTTAACTTTTTTCGATACCATTACAATCTTCTCTTTTACGACCTTCTCTTTCTTTGCCATTTTGACCTCCGCGCTATAAACTCCTCTATTTTGGTTTCTCAAGCATTTTTAATAAATCTTCAACATAAAACCGCGGCTGGGAGTTTGGTTTTGTTTTAAGGATTCTAACCCCGTAACCCCGCCAGGAATGATAAGTCTTATAACCCCAATTGAGACTGATCTTGAGTATTTGACAAGCTTCTTTCAGCGTAACGATCTCGGGAACCTTAATCACACGGCCTCCTTTCGAAAAACCGGGATTACTCTCTAATTATTTGCCGTATTGGCCTGTTTGAGCCTCTCGTCATTTATTATGTCTTCCGCCATAGCTTCAATACTTCGGCCAAACGACATACTTTGAAGGTATGCATTAAGTTTCTGTCGTTTGCTAATGATTGTATTTGCAGAACGTTTTTTAACTTCTTCTGCTATATCTTTAATTAATGATGTACGAGTGAAATTTCCTGAAGCAGGCAAGTGAATTCCGGCACATTCGGCTAATTCAAAGGTTTCCATTCCTGTAAAGAGATTAAATAAGACCTGCACCTCCAAAATTGCCTTATAGAATTCCCCTGTTAGATTTTCTCGGTAATGGGCTATTTCGGCATTGACTTCGCTCAAGCGCGCTAAAGTTGCCTCTTTTTCCTCATTAATTGCCTCGCATAGCCGTTGTTTAAATTCAGGGATGCTTTTTTCAGCGACTTCCATGTCCTTTTTAAGCGAACGGTGCTTTTCTTCAGCCTTAGAAAGGCTGGCTTCAGAATAATTTTCTCCTAACAACTTTGCTTGCGTTAAACGCTCTTCTTCTACAGCTACCTTTTCAAGTTCATTTTTTAAAGCCGGTATGAGCTTTTCAACTTTTAAGATTTTTTGAATGATCTTCTGTACTTTTTCATTTACCATTTCTAGCCCCCTTTTTAGTTGTTGGTTTGTTTTTTATAGCAGCTCTTAATTCTGCCAAGTTGTTAATTAGCCCCCAGATTACCCCATCAATCTTTGCCACAAATTCAGGATCCTCCGCACCATTTTGAGCGAAATATTGGTTCGAGAGCACTAATAGCTTCTCCTGTTCTTTACCAATGCGAAAATATATCGAAAGCGCCCCTCCGGCATTCTTACGCCCTTTATCCGGGGCCTTAAAAATAAAGTGATTAGTTTTATAAGCTAAAAATTTAAGTATAGAATAATTGCCAGTAATATTCATAATTGGCAAGAGATGCCTGGAGGAAAATTTGAATTCAGCATTGTTCATGCAGCCGTTGGCGATCGCTTGATAGCTGAGATTGAGTTTTTGGCAAATTATTTTAGCGGGAAGATTGGAATAATGAAAAGTACTATAGATCGCGCTCTTTAAGGAAGGTGGAATTATTTCTTCATTTTCCTGCTTGGCAGATTTGACTTTATTTGCTATTATTACATTCACGACGTTACTCCATGGCCCGGCTGCCTTAATCAGCTGGGCTTATTTTTTACTGGTCTCTTATTAATTTTGTAAAGTCTACCCGTACTCCAGTAGCTTCTAGATACTCCCTAAGAGTTCTCACTGTCACTGAATTTAGATCTCGATGCAGCGTTAAGCTTACAGATTGCCGGCTTTTGTTTAAAACCTTAGCCAGGTCAATCGGCCTATAACGAGTCAATTTTATTCTTGATTCCAACAAATCCCTTAAAGTCATTTATGCCTCCCCCTTGGTTACCTTTGTGAACCATAATTAGGATACCAAAGTGAACCAAAGTTGTCAATAAGTTTTTTTTCTTTTCAAGGGTCAAATTATGTGATAACATTTGCTTACTATTGGGAACCATACCTTACCGGGAAGGAAAAAATGAAGTTTTCAGAAGAATTCGAGTCGCGGAGAAAAGATAAGGATCTTACTTATCGAGCTCTAGCAGAAAAATTAAATCTACAGAATCATGGAATTTTGGTTCAGTATGGAAAAGGTTCTAAGTTTCCAAGGTCTGGTAAAATAATATCGAGAATCTCCTCCGCTCTAGATTGGGATGAAAAATTAATCTATCTGGCAATACAGCAGGAAAAAGCACCCAGCAGCGCAAAGAAATATTTTGACCCCTCTCAAGCTGCTTACCCAAGCCTCCGTAAATTATTATTAAAATATTATTCAAAAGACTTAACTAAAGAAAAATTGGTCAGGGATGAATTTATCTCGCTAGAAGAGATGGGGAAAATTTTACTTCAATACCCCATTCATCCTATTGAAAAACTTCTATTTCACGCAGTATATAATGAACTAATTACATTAAACAAGATACCAGGTGATCCATCAAGAATAGATCCTATCGATTATTTTAATAAACTCACAGAGAATGCTAGAAAACAAATAATCGAAGAAACGAAACTTCACTGGGCTTATTCTAGGCTGCATAATGTAGTAGCTTGTAAATTTGGGAATAGCGATCTTAAATGGACTCTTGTCCCTTGGTTTACGCTTGGCGCTATAGAAACGATACGGGAAGTATTATTGCGTTTATACGTAAGTCCAGAAAAGGGATTTGCTACCATAGGAGAAATTAATAAGATAATTCGATCTGATTCTTCTTATAGAATCGAGTCTAAACTTTTTGAGGAATTGAATAAAAGGCTTCCTGCGCAATCTCGGACTACATCATTTGAAGACTTCAGCCTGCGCTCTAAAGAAGGGATCCGTGAAATAATCGAGCAATCGGGATTAATGATGTGGACTTATAAAACAAAGGATAGCTCTCTCTATATGACCTTTAATGATAACAAGACTATCGCCTTTAAACTGTTTTGGCAAAAAATTAAATAGTTATTGGCCACATTGACAATTTTGAGTTAACCAGGTAAGCTTGTATTGAAGATGTTACAGATCAACCAGCCCCGTATCTGATGGATATAGGGCCTCCGGAACCGCAAGGTTCCGGTTTTTCTTTTTGTGGCAGGTTATTATTGTCCTAAGGACCCGCGGGAAGGGATGTTTCTAGAATTCCATAAATGAATAGCTGGTAACAATGCCATCTTTATCAAAACAAACAGACAGGGATGTTGTTTTTCGTTTATCATAAAGGCTGCCCGTAGCGCTATAAAACAAGAATCCCTGCGGCGTAACTCCTACTTTGTGCAATTCTATTTTTGAATAAGTCCAGGTTTCATAAGGCATGACTTTTGACATATCATATTCCTGGCTTCCGACAATACCGCTTTTCCCGAATTGAGGAAGGTTAATCTTAGGCATACTGTAATCTGTTATCATTGTTGATGTCGGCTTTCCAAGTAGTTTCTTCACTTCTTCTTTTGTTGTTTTTCCCTTAATTAAGCTCTCTTTGATTAGTTCGGGAGATAGGTTTTTGGTGCCATAAGTTTGCGTTGTCGCGCACCCGGCCAAGCCTAAACAGAATAAAACCATTAAAATATTCTTCATACCACACCTCCGCCGGATTTAAAAACAGCGTTTATCTATCGCTTCTTATCGCTAAAAATTTTCTCTGGTTCAATTTTAAAATAATTGGCAACCCTTATTTGATTCAATCTATTTACCCTTATTTTAAGATGTATCCAGCTGCTTATAACAGAACCAGAAACCCCTATGGATTTTGCCAAATCCTTATTCATCTTTTTATATTTGTCTAACAAATCATAGAGATTAATCGCCCACTTATAACCAATTCGTGAATATCTTAACTTATACCCGTCTGTCATATTCCTGGCCCGATAATTAATCTTCCTAGCCTTGTAGTCTATTTTTTGTACAACTTTACTGTGATCAAAGCGCTTCTTATTAACAGCAAGTTGAAATCTTTGGTGTGGATTCCTTGCCTCCATTGAACACAAATCTCGCCAATTCTTTATTGCTGTTCTGCTGAATCTAACCCCTGCGTCTCTCTCTATCATTTCTTGAATTTCTATATCTGACATTCTTTTCAGAAAGTAGAATTTTCTAATAAAAGAGAATCTATCCATTTTATAGGCTGGCTCTATAACTGTTCGAAAAGTATGTGGCATAGTTGTTAAAGGTTAGCTTATTTTTTCTATATTTAAGATTTGCTAGAAGGATCAATAAAAGTCGGCGCAGGAGATTTACTTTTCATAGCCGGCACGAGAGCTTTTGCTTCCTTGAATAATTCCTCCGGAGCTAAGGGCATGCCTACTCTTTTTAATAATTCTTCAATATTCTCTTTACAGATGACAGCTATATCATGTTTTGCGGCAGTTTCGAGATCCGCCTTAACTTCCTCACGAGAAAGTGGCGTTATGATCGCCGGCTGAATTTCTAGATGTCTGAAGCCGATATCTTTCATCTTTATCCTTATCAGGTTTGTTCTTTGAACTAATTTGGCTATTTTATCTTTTTTGTCCAATAGCCCAACCGTACATTCAATGACTGCAATATTTCCCTGAGGAGTAATCGCAATTATATCTGGGCCATCTAGCAGCTTTGGTATCCGACCATAATTAACGACAGAAAAACCGAGGAGATGTAATAATATTGTAACAGCGGATTCGAATTGGGAGGCTCTCCCGTCAACAATGCCCGTTAGGCTGGTTTTTAATGATTCCAGGTCTTTTTCAAGTGTTTCATGGATACCTTGACGAGGATTTAAAAGTTTGCTTGGATCTGCAATCCACCATTGATATATACAAATGTCTTTATAACTTAAATATGTCTGCAATATCGAACCTTTTTTTATGGGCATATTTAGTGTACCAACAAGGGATTCTTTTTCTTTCTTCCATTTAAAAGCAGTGCCTACCTTGCTCCCCCGCTCTACTTGTTTTCCTTTAAAGATACGAAATCCTAAACGAAGCTTTTCTTTATCAACACCTTTTGCTGCCATACATTTTATTATTGCCTTATTGCTATTAATCCTTGAATCATTCCTAACAAAAGCCGGTGTTATCGCTATAAGTTCTAACGCGGTTAAGTCACCCATCTGGTTCAAGCTTGGCAACCCGCAGAATAACAATAATTCATCGAATGAATCAAATGGCTGAGGTGAAGATTTCAACTCGGAGTCTAGTTGGCGAAGTTCAATGGTTTTTGACATTAAATTCTGCTTAGGAATTCCTGAAAACCTGAGGCTCGGGAACCTCATTCCCTCCGAAGAAAGTGGTGGGATAAAATAAGTAGAATTATAATTATCTTTCTGTAGGATATGGTTTTTATCTCCATCGAAACATGCCATCTCTCCACTCTTAGCTTTTAGGAGATAAGTATCTATGATCGATTCATCAACGTTTGTAATAAAGTGAGCTGCAGAAACGTGGTCAGTCTCAAATTTAAAATCAGTAATATTAAGATTAATGTCTGAAAATAACACTCTGCCATAGAACAGCCTTGGTCCTTGATCTGTTTTTAGCTCTAGATAAGAAACGACAACATATTTATATATGTTCTTCCATAGATTAAGAAGCTGCGTAAAACTCATTAAATCTTTATCATTACGAACATCCATCGACTTACTCCCCTTTTGTAATTAAAACGATGGCACATCTTTGGCGCAGAGAACCCTTATTTTGCTTTACCCCGCTATTCTCCGATTCAGCCCAATTAACAACTTCAAAAACAGAATTAGTGCAACACAAGCGCCCATAAGTTGAATAATAAAACAAGCGGATTTGAGTTTAAGAATATCAAACTTAAATAATCTAGGTGGGTTTAACCGAAGGTCCTTTATTATAACGTGTAACTGATTAACTCTTGACAAATAATATTGATACTTTTTTCGGTGAAGATCGGCCAAGGCTAATAGATATTCTCCGGCACTTATTTTATTGGCCTTGTAAGAATCTATTAGCTTTTTATGTTCCGGTTCTATTATGTCATAGTCAATGGTAGAGCCTCTTATGCACCGCTCTTGGCCCAAAGGCTTGCCCAATTCGCCTAAATTAGCTAGTATTTCAAAAGAATATATACGTTGCGAGTTATAACTTACTAACTGGAGATACTGAGAACGCCGCACTTCTAATATTGATATATAATCATCATAATCTTTAATCTTTGAATCTATAAATTGTAAACAAATAGATGAAAAAATAATAAATGCCAAAGAAATAATTTCTATTATATATAATGTTCGTTCTTCTCTTAGGGTCATCAAAATACCTCTTTTTATTTTATTATACCCCTACTTGCCAAAAATTTAACCTTTTTCTCCTGCTATAATAGACATAAAAACGGCTAAAATTCGATATCCATTCCAGGAGTCCCAAGGCTTGGCTTCTTTTTTCCAGTCTGTTGATTCAAAAGGTCCACCCCTTCCTCGAATCGTAAAGTTTTTTTGCATTTTGATTTTTTGTATTCAGAGCAGCCCCAAAATATATCTCCATCGGCCGGATTTATACGGCGGCCGAGTTTCCCTCCGCATTTATCGCAAATGAGTTCTGCAGTACCATTAATTACTTTTGATTTTACTGTAAATGCAATAGCAAGTGGGTAAACTCGCTTACATCCCGCCCGTAGAAGTATATTGGTAATCTCACATAAAATCGCACCTGTAGTAAAAATATCATCTATAAGAACAATGGTTTTATCTTTAACATCTCCGTCAACAACATACGCTCCTTTAACATTTTCTCTCCTATCCGCATACCCATGAAGGGATTTTTGAGGAGTGTGATCACGTATACATTTTAAAATATTTGGGGCTAATTTTGCTTTATCAAATTTGTCATCAAATAAAGAAATATGCTCCAAAATCATTTTAGCTCTATTTATCGGTTGAGAGGGTTTCGGAGGAACGCAGGTAATAAAATCATAATCTTTTACTACTGTCTCTATACCAGCCTTCATTATCTTAGCAAATGCTGCTAAATGCCTCTCCGGATGCTGTTTACTATCCACAAGCTTTACTGACAAAGGATGTTTTTGGAATCTGGCATCGCCCGTTGGAAAATATCGGCCAGTAACAAAAACAGTCGTACCCGCAGGGAGTGCCTCATGCGGAATTTTTAAGAACTGAAGATAAACAGTCTGTATTTTCGAGCCCTTTGCTTTTTTCTTCATTATCGGAGAACAAGCAATATATTCACCTAAGTAACCCACAAATTCTTTTGAATTTATGCGATCAAAATCATTCATATTATCTAAAATAAAATCTGGCCCACTTTTATATTCCTCACTTTTTTCTGTTAGGTCCTCTGATTTATATTCGTAAAGCATAGTACCAAGATGTAAAGCCAGGGCTCTTTCAATTGTTTCATATTCCGCTGTTATATAGACACACTCGCAAGAAGATAAGTTCATACTATCTCTTGCTGCTGCAATAGGAATTGTAAATAGATAGCTTTTTTGAAGATCGTCATCTGTAGCAGCGCTAAAAATTATTTCAGAAGATATAGAAACTTTGTTGTTCAATAATATCTTACTCAAAACCTGGGATGAAAGCTTTGATACGACGGCAAAAGGAAAATTGCCAATTTTATTGAGAAGCTGTGGAAATTCAGGGAGGATTTTTATTTTATCGAGGTTACTATCGTTAACTTCCGACCAAATCAGGTTTTTTCTGAAAGGGATTTTGTCATCAACTCTTAAAAAACCGTCAATATTTACTATAAATCCTTTAACTTCATTTATTTCTACGAACAATTCAAGCCTCAAATAATGTCATTTCGCTATCCCCTTTGATTGTTTTTTTCTCCGGTAATAACTGAAACTGTTGCAATTCTTTAATTAAGTCCTCGATCTTGCTTATTACATATACATTATCTAGTCCCACGTATTTCCTTGGCCATGCAAGAGCCTGGTTATCAATAAGATTTTTTAAGATAAAAAGCTTTCTATTTTGCTTCAAGCATTGTTGTGCTTGAATCAAGGCGCCGCTAGTTTCGCCGGCTTCCACAACAATAGTTGCTAGACTCAAAGCGCTCATGGTTTTATTGCGAGTAGGAAAATTTGCCCTTGTTATTGGATGGCCAAAGGGAAATTGGCTTATTAATAGTTGCTCACTGGCTATTCGATCCTGCAAAGTCTTGTTTTCCGGAGGGTACCACTCAGTAAGATTAGTCCCAATAACAGCCATGGTTCTTCCCCCTGTTTCCAAAGCCGCAAGATGGGCCGCTTTATCTATACCCCTAGCAAGGCCAGAGGTCACAACAAACCCCATATCGCCTAATAAAATTGCGAGCTTGCGCGCTCTTTTCTCGCCTGCCTCAGTTGCTTGTCTCGTTCCAACTACTGAAACAGCGGGATACTTAGCCATAAAATCATTGTTGCCTCTTGTAAAAAGCACAGGCGGAGGATTTAATGAAGCCTTCAAATATCGAGAATAACGAGCGTCCTCCATAGTTATAATATGATAAGGGAAATTAACTGCGGAGAAGATTTCTGCAACATCCTTATAAATTTTCAAAAGATCAGCTTCGTTAATTCGAAGTATTCCGCAGACAATTTTTGAAACTTCAGTAACCGGCTGATCCGAAAAAGCAAATTGCTTTAGCCCTGGCCAGGATCCCCATAAACGGGGCAGGCTATAACCAAGCAATTTAAAGATTACTGTGTAATTTACCCCTACCTGAAAATTTGTAACCATACGGTTCTATGACCTTTCCTTAAGCTATATTGTACATCATTAATGCTTCTTTATCAACTCTTTCAAGCGGACCCATTTTTAAAACATATTTGTTGTAACTTCACATCAGTAATGGCATTTACGTATCTTTTTTTCTATGATATAATCTGTATAGTTTGAAATTTTAAACCGGGGCCCCAGAGGTAGTTTGCAGATTGGAGTGTCACCCCTGCCCCTGCGGCTTTTTCACCGACCAGAATAAAACCTGCAAATGCACAACGCCAAAAATCCAGAAATACCTGGCAAAAATATCCGGCCCGCTTTTGGACAGGATCGATATGCATCTTGAAGTCCCAAGCTTAAAATACAAAGAGTTGACTGATGAAAGCCAGCCGGAATCTTCCAGTCAGATAAAAAAACGCGTAAATAAATGCCGGTTAATACAGCTGGAAAGATTTAAGGCCGATAAGATATACGCCAACAGCCAGATGAACCAAAAGCTGATTAAAAAACACTGCCAGCTTGGCAACGAGGCAAAAGAACTCCTAAAAATGGCTATAGAACAATTGGGGTTTTCGGCAAGAAGCTACGATAAGATTTTGAAATTATCCCGCACCATAGCGGATTTGGCAGGCGAGGAATACATCCTTGCGGAACATATATCCGAAGCCATACAATATCGCAGCCTGGACAGGCAACTCTGGGATTAACCCGGGTGGTTTAATAAGTCCAATTCCTGCCTCAAAGCCTTAAAGTAATAATAATAGTAATAATAAAATATGCGAGGATACTTCTTGATTAACCCTATGCATTCTCTGGGAAGAGAAGTTATTCCATCATGAAAAGTCGAGGGGATGTCCCTTAATAGGCGCAGGGTCTTGTTGTATTCAAGATATATAGCCGAGCCTTTAACCGGCGTTAAAGGATGCAGCTGCGTGAGTACCCCTTTAGATTCCAGGTAGGCCTTAGTCATCAGGGTCTGGATAAATTCCTGTTTTGTTTCAAAAGGATATAAAAAAATAAACGATGCCGTTACTCTCTTAATGAATTTTTTCGACATAAGCACCACATCCAGGGCCTCTTCTACCGTAAAACCTTTATTGATTTTACGCAATGTCTTGTTGGAGCCAGATTCGACTCCGTAATATATCCCTTCGCAGCCGCTTTCTGACATTATCTTAATTAAGCTTTCATCCATCCTGTCAACCCGGCCATAACAAGTCCAATGCACGCCAAGCCTTTCTTTCTTTAATAAATCGCAGAATTCTATTACCCTTTTTCTATTTAATACAAATGCCTCGTCGTCTAAAATAGCATAAAAGTTATTATTGGTTTTTAATTTCTTTATAAGCTTTATCTCTTCTACAACTTTTCTGATATCCCTATAGTAAACTTTGTTGGCACTTAAACCCGGAATACGGCAATGAGCGCATGCATATGGGCAGCCCGAACAACTTTTTATAAAGAATTTAGTAACGGATTTGATATTTTTTACCAGACTGTAATCCGGCGCCTCCGGCATTAAAAATACAGGGTAAAAATCACGGCGATTATTGGTTATTACGGCCCGGCCTTTCCTGTAAACAAGGCCGCCTATACGGCTATAATCGTTTGTCTTAATGGCTATGGTTTTAATTAATTGCGGCAAAGGTTTGATGCCGCAGCCTGTAATTATAAAATCAATAAAACGGAATTCCCGCATAATATCTTGTGCGACTTCTGTCGGGCCGACGCCTCCCAGAATGACTATCTTTTCGGGGAATTTTTCCTTCAAGCGTTTTAGGGCGATTAAAACATGCGGCAAGGCGTCTGACCAGCAGCCAGCCGCAATAATCTCTCCGGAATCAGCGAAAAAGGAATACAGCTTATTCAAATCAAGTTTTAATTTATAGCAGGGGAATATTTTAATGCCGAACTCTATTCCTTCTTTTTTCAAACTAGTGCCTAGATAAAGGCTGGCTAAGTTTGTGCCGCAACGCCTGTATTGGATTTGAAAAAGGGTGACGTGTTCCATGTTTTTAATTATAACACCAAATCGCCAAAATAAAAACAAGGCAATGGCAGTCTTTAAAATAAATAATTGTTTATAAATTTCAATACACGTATAATAACCGGTATAAATCAAAAGCCCGGGGCCTTAGACATGAAGTTCAAAAAGTATCTTCTTAATTTTACCTGCCTGTTTACATCCCTGATTATTATTATTCTCTTCCTGGAATTTTCAATCCGGGCCTATCAATCCTGGCGCTGGAAAACGCCTTTTTTTAAATCCGAGGGCTGTGCTTATAACCCGGAGCTCGGCTGGGGCGGCAAAAAGATATTCGGCGACCCTAAAACAAAGAAGCTTAAGATTTTCTTCATCGGCGACTCGTTTACAGGCGGAGTCCAATTAACCGAAGAAAATATGTACTACAACATAACCGTAAATTCCCTGAATGCCGAGGCGTTTGTTTACGCCGGCGGCGCGTATGGCTCGCTACAGGAATATATTGTCCTTGATAAATACTTTGACGAAATAAAGCCGGACTTGGTAATACTGCAAGTCTGTAACAATGACTTTATAAACAATTCCTGGGACCTGGAAAGAAAGAGTTTTTATTTTAATGAACAGATGGTCAGGCCGTACTTGATTGACGGACATGTCGAATTGCGCTATCCAAGAGATTTCGCTAAATTCTCTAAAGCCTTATGCCGCTCGAGGTTTTTGTTCGTCTTGTCAAACCGCATTGAAATCCTCTGTTCTATACTGGCTAAAAATGGCCTCTTACATACTATTGAAAACGAGATTGGTAAAAAAGGGCTGGCCTTAGAGGATTTTAGAGCGGCTATAAGTATTACTGATGAAATAATCGTAAGGATGAAAAAAAGAACAGGAAAGGCCAGTTTAATAGCTTTCAGCGTGGATGATACAGAGCCGTATTTTCAGCAATTTAAAAATATTTTTAAGCAAAATAATATCGAGTTTTTTACTGATGTGCCAGGTTTAATCAGAAAAAAAGAAAAACAAGGCATAAACCTAAGGATCAGGGACGGCCACTGGAATGAAGCAGGGCAGAGAATCTGCGCAGAGGCGCTGACTAAAAGCTTAAAACAGCTCAATTTGAGGAAAGTGTCTTATTAAAACCGCTTACTTTATAGCGTCCAAGGCATCGGTTCTTTTCATCAGGCGTTTATTTATATCCAGAACCTCACGTCTTGCGCTATTAACTATCGTAGAGTAATTTGAGGTATCGATCCCTTGTTGTGATAAGGCTTGCTCGGTATCTTTATCCATAGCCGGCTTTTTAAAATAAGCGTTAAACGCCTTGTAGGCAAGGAATAAAACTATGGCTAAGACCAATACAAGTTCAAACAATGAAAGAAAAATTCCGCGATTTCCGCTTAGGAGCCCCCTTCTCATCTATGCCTCTCTCTTTTCACTCACAGCGAAACTGAATAAGCTAAGATATCAACTTATAATATTCACTTAAGGACTTAACGCTATCTTTAAGGATAAGGCCGAGAAAATAAGTCAAAATAATTATTATCAGGCTTATGAGAGTTTTCTTTGCCTTGCTAAACCTGGGGTTAATCCAAATCAACGGCAAGACGAAAGGCCCTATGCATAAGAAAGCTATTATTAACCAATAGGTCTTGTAATACCATTTTCCCCGCTCCCTTTTGACGAGAAACTCGCCGCAAAATCTGCACTTTACTGCCTCATCCTGAATACTCTCTGCGCAAAACGGACATTTTTTCATAGGGGACTAAACCTTGGGGTGCCTAGAAAATTTTATAAAAGTTTTTAACTTGTCCTTGTGCACCTGGCTTCTTTCTCTCAAAAGCCGGGAGATATTTTTCTGTCTTCGGGTTATTCTTTCTCGCGGCATTTTACCTTAAATGATTTAATATTGCGGCCTGGCTTCGATAATTATTGCCGCCAGAGTAAGTTCTTCAAGAAACCTAATGATTTCCGGCTCGGAGAGTTTTTTAGTAACTATCAAACAAAGAAGTTTTTCATCCTGCGGATCGGGGCTCTCGCAGGCTTGTTTGTAACGATAATAAATCCGGCCTGCGGAAAGATATGTACTATCAGTCAGGTCGACTGTTATCTCCTTTCTGACTCTTGCGTGCGGAACAATATAGAGTTCTGGCTCGGGTTTATTCAAAAAACAAAAATAACGGCAGGAAACTTTCCTGCCCTGATAATCACCTTCTACCGCCACAAAAAACGGCAAGTTCCAATAGGGTTTTTGCACGCTTGTCCTTAAAATTTTAGCCATTGTATCAAAGTTCTCGTCAATGTTTACGCGCCCTTTTAAGGACGCCAGAAAAAAAACCGCAATTATAACCGCAAACAGCGCAATAAACCCTAAGATATGCATTAATCTAACCCCTTATTCCCCAGATATTGAAAAGAATTATTCTCCGATAATTTTTACCAATACGCGTTTACGCCTCTGGCCGTCAAACTCGCCATAAAAAATCTGTTCCCAGGGCCCAAAATCAAGTTTGCCGGCTGTTACAGCCACGACTACTTCCCTGCCCATTACGCTTCTTTTTAAATGTGCGTCAGCATTATCTTCACCGTTATTGTGCTTATATTGGCCCGTGGGCTCATGCGGCGCAAGCTTTTCCAACCAGACATCAAAATCCTGATGTAAGCCAGGCTCATCATCATTGATAAAGACGCTGGAAGTAATGTGCATGGCATTGACCAAGCACAGGCCTTCTTTTATTTTACTCTTTTTAACAAGTTCTTCAATCTGGGCCGTTATATTAATAAATTCCCGTTTGTCTTTTGTGTTAAACCAGAGGTGTTCAGTTAAGGATTTCATATTACCTTCCTTTTCCCAAATGGCTGGAAAGGATTGCTTTTAAGCAGCACGTGGATTTTTTCTTCTCTCTCTTCTTAAATGGGTGACGAAGTTTGATATCTTGCCTGCCGTCAGGCAGTGACAGGGTCCTCTTCACCCCTGCGCGTCCCCTCCTAATATGAACCTGGCAGTTTCAGAGCGAATTGAGATTTTTAGCCAAGGAAGCTTAAGCATTTCGGGAATCCGAACCTGGAAAGATTCGGATGGCGAGGATGTCTGAGTCCGTCTGGCGAAAGCCGACGGACGAGTTCCGCAGCCACCGGAATGCGAAAGACCCTTGGCGTTAAAAAAATCGGATGAAGCGAGGAAATTGACAGGTTCATGCCTCCCCTCCTACTCCTCCACCTCAAACCTCAGCCCGCATTTTAAGCACTCATATTCGTTCATGTCGTCATGAGGCGCTATAAGTATGGTATCGCAACTATCGCAATGGGGACAAGCCAGGCCGCCGTGATAACCCTTATCCTCTAACTGCTCGTCCTCCAGGGTGTTACCTTTAATGTCGATGATATCCTCATCGGAATCGCGATTCCCTAAATTTAATTTAAAGGATTTTGCAAAAAGTGCGATGTTGATTATAAAAAGAGTTACCAAAGTTAGGCCGATGAACAGCCAGTTATAAAAGCCGAATAGAATCCAGCCGAAAAAAAGGTTTAAGAGTATTAGCGTCGGCAGTATCGCGCTGACGCGGCCAAATAGTATTGCGGAATTAATCTTAAATTTAGGCATGGGCTTAATCGCTTAACACCAAAGGCAAGGCTTGTGTTAATCTATCTGTAATCAACAGCTTATCTTTGTGTTCCAGTACGACCTGCCAGCTTGGATGAAGCTGCGGCTTAATCGCGTAAAAGGACGGCTTGTCTAAAAAACAAAACCTCTGTTTATCAGCGGCCCTATCGTTAAGGCTGGCGACAAGCTCCTCTTTGCCTTTGAGGCGAATAGTATTTTTTAGCTTTTTTGAATAGAACAAAAGGGCTGTTTCGTCCTGGCTAAATGTGTAGAAATCATATTCACCGCACTTTTCCAAAATAGTATCGATAAGCGGCACAAGTTTTATGGTCTGGGCAAAATAAACCCTGGCAAAGCGCAGCGGCGTGCAAAGCTCTAGCAGGCCGAAGGCACTTATTAGGAAAACTAAAAGAAAAAAAGCCTTTGGCTTGGCGCTGTCTCTGATTATTTTTTCCAGGGCCAGGCCCGCGAGCAAGGCAGCGGCAGGATATGCGGAATAAATAAAATAATGCAACTTCTGCCTGCCAAAGGAAAATACAAAAGGAATAAATAGCGCCCAGATTAAAATCAACAAAGGGGCCTCTGAATCTTTCTTAAGAAATTTTTTTATAGCCAGGTACCCGCCGTAAACGAAAAATGGGACGAAATAAAAAAATCTTTTCAGGATCTCAAGCGGATAATAATACGCCGGTATATTAAAAGCCGGGCTCTTAAGCAAATGAAGAAAATTCCAGTTCAGCCATTTATTGAACATTGCCTCCCCGCTCAGGCGCTGCTCAAGAATTATCCAAGAAACAACGGGGATAAAAGCCAGGACCAGGCTTAACAGAAAATAAGGGTTTAAAAACTCTCTCTTGTTACGGCTAAACAAAAGGAATATGGACGCTATCGCTAAGGGCGCCAGGCCAAAAACATCTTTTGTCATTATTGCCAGGCTTGTAAATATTCCGAATAATAAATAATTTGTTTTTTTTCCTTGCTGTGCTTTAGCAAAAAAATAAAGGCTTAATATGACGAATAGGGCCAGGGGCATGTCCATGCGGCATTGCCGCGCCAGGCGGGGAGTAAAATTAATCAATAAGAATACGCTGGAGGAAAAAAAACCTACCCATCTATTTTTAATTAATTTCCCGAAATAGAATATCGCGATTACTGCCGCAAGGCCCGAAAGGAGGGAAAATATCGATGCGCTTATTACATTTACGCCGAAAGCCTTAAAAATTAAAGCGCTAATCCAGATGACTAATGGGAAATGGTAATAGAACGGCCCGCCGTAACTGGGGTCGTAAATATTTAGCCATTGATTAGTCTGGGCTACTAGCCTGGCGGTCTGGGCATAGGCGACAGAGTCGTCGTCGAGAAAGCCGGGTTGCCAGCAAAAAGCAAAAAGTATAATAGCTGAAAATAAGCATAAAGCCGCCAGGAATAAAAAATCGCTTTTTTCAAAACCCGAAAATAATTCTCGGTCGTATATTTTCACTGTTCCTGCCAAGAGGCTAGCCTCTCTGCCCTAAAATTCAAAATATAGATAATCTTAATGAGCGTCCTGGGATCGATATTTTTATAAATCCACTGCTCATTCACTATCGCGTTTGTCTTTGTCCGGTAAACAGTGTCAGGCATGCCCCAGCTCGCCTTAACTTCATCCTTTGTCATACCGCTTACCAGCCTGCCTTCCGAGATCAGCCTTTTTAGGCGCTGATTCAACTGCGGATGCTTCTTTAAGTATTGTTGCCTGTCAGATTCCAATAATTCTTGCATATACATAGGGTCTTCAGCAGAAGAATATTGTTTCTTTGTTATCGGCCCGGTTACCGTAAAACATGCGCTAAGACCCAGGCTTAAGAAAACCAATAAAGCAAGCGCCCTCTTCATAATTGCCTCCTTAATTTAATGCGACTTTATAAGCGCAAGTGTTTCCGTGCGCGTTTTGGCATTACTTTTAAACACACCCCTTACCGCGCTGGTAATGGTAAGAGTCCCGGGTTTTTTTACGCCGCGCATGCTCATGCATAAATGCTCTGCCTCAATAATTACCATGACACCCAGTGGTTTTAGCCGTTGCATCAATATATCGGCTATCTGCGTAGTCAGGCGCTCCTGGACCTGCAGGCGGCGGGATAGTATATCTACAACTCTTACCAGTTTGCTTAAACCGGTAATTCGGTCAGACTTTGGTATATAAGCGATGTGGGCCTTGCCCATAAAAGGCAAAAGATGATGTTCGCAAACTGAATAAAGCGGGATATCTTTTACTAAAACTATCTCATCGTGTTTATGTTCAAGCGTGACCTCAAGAACATCCTGGGGCATTTCTTTTATGCCGCTGAATATTTCCTCGCACATCTCAGCTACTCGGCTGGGAGTTTGACGCAAGTCTACCCTATCGATTTTCTCTCCAATGCCTTCCAAAAATAAAGTGACTCCCTTTTCTATCTTTTTCTTGTCCATTTTATCTCCTTCAATGAGCAGACGATTTACAGAAGCGAAAGCTGATGTAAATCGTAGGCTGAAAGCCGTCTGCGAATTGAACCCAGCCCTAATTTTTGAAAAGGCCTGGGTTAAAGTTCAAGCTTTAATTCCTATTCTATTTTTTAAATTCTAGTCCAGCCTGATTACAAAAATTAGAGCTGGGTAAATTCTGGCAAAATAGGTTATGTCGCACGTTACTTAACTAAAGCTCCATAACCTATGCCATCATTTACTTGCCGATGCAAAACTGAGAGAATATAGTATCCAGTAATTCCTCTTCCGGGTCGCAAGATTTACCGAAAAGCCGGGATAAAGTTGCAAAGGCCTTTTTCAAATCCTCAGCCACAATTTCAACTGAAAGGCCGCCCTTCAGGGAAAAACAGGCGTTTTTTAAATACCAGGTTGATTCATCAAGTAATTTTTCCTGCCGGGCATTGAGCAAAAAAACGCAATCGTCGCTTGTCAATTTACCCTGCCAAACCATCCCCACTATTCTCTTCTTTAACGCCTCCAGGTTAACCCTGCGCAAAGCAGAAATCCTGACTGGTTTCCCAAATCTTTTTTTAATAACCGCATCGTTAAACTTAATCGGTAAATCAATTTTATTCAAAACCGCAAGGACGTTTTTTTTGTCTTTAAATTTTTCGATAAAGACAGCATCGTCTCGTTTAGCGCTCGCCGAAGCATCAAAAACTAAAAGCACTAACTGAGCGCTATCGATGAGTTTTTCGCTACGCAGGGCGGCCTGCTTTTCAACCGGGTTTAGAGCTTTTCTTAAGCCTGCGGTATCAATAAACCTTAAAGGTATTGCGTCAAAACAAATGCTTTCTTCTATCGCATCGCGGGTTGTACCGGCAAAAGGCGTTACCAAACAACGGTCTTCATTGATGAGCGCGTTAAGTAGGGAAGATTTCCCGACATTGGGCCTGCCGGCGATAGCAACGCTTACCCCATCCCGGATGGATTTGGATTCTTGAGTACTTTTTAAACAAGCCATAAGCCTGGCTCTTACGTTCTCTATTGAAGGTAGAAGTTTCTCTACGGGCTGGTGCGCGGCATCTTCGGGAAAGTCAATCTGGGCTTCAAGTTTGGAAATGATTTCAAAAAGATCTTCCGAGATTAATTCAATATGCCGCGAAAAACTCCCGCCCAACCTATCCAGGCAGGCTTTATGGTAGTGTTCACTTTTAGTGCGGATAATATCTAAGACCGATTCCGCCTGGACGAGATCAATCCTGCCGTTAAGGAACGCCCGGCGCGTAAATTCACCGGGTTCGGCAAGGCGTGCCCCGCGATTTAAAACCAGATCAAGTATTCTTTTAAGCGGGACTATGCCGGAGTGGCAGTTTATCTCGACAATATCTTCGCGCGTATAAGTCTTGGGAGAACGCATAACCGTCAACAATACCTCGTCGATGATAGAAGCCTTTCCGGACCGCTTTTTTAAATTATCCATAATCCAGCCGTAGCGCACTGTGTGAGTTTTAAAACCAGAGGGTTTTAAAACTCTCTTGCCGTTATGATTGGCCGGCTTAAAAATCTTATCGGCTATTGAAAGGCTCTGTTTGCCGCTCAGGCGCACGATGCCTATGCCGCCTTGGCCTACCGGCGTCGATATTGCAACAATAGTATCATTGAGTTTGCGCATGTTAATATTATATCACTAAGTAAAATTTTGGGAAAAACAAATGCCCTTCATTCGTAACTGGTAAATTAGTAACAAGTAACTAGTGATTATTTTTAAAGATACTGATTTGGTCAAATTTATAAATTACGAGTTACCAATATCATTCTCGCCTCTCCTACCACAAATAACGAACCTGTAATCAAGACCAAATCTCCTTTTCCCGACTTGTTGATTGCTTTTCCCAAGGCTTCCTCCACACTACGAGTCTTTGTTATTTTGTAGCTGCCATTAACATAACTCCTGAAAATAGTTTCCATTTTATTTACCGACAAAGCCCTTGGGTTATCTGCCCGGGTCAAAACCGCTTCGTCAGTAAACGGTATGATCTCCTTACTTATGCCTCTTATATCTTTGTCGCTGGAAACTCCCAGCACCAGAATTATTCTATTAAATTTAAACTTTTCCTTAACCGCGGTTTTCAAAGCCCGAATAGACGCCACATTCTGCGCGCCGTCGGCGATAATCAAGGGCTGCCGGGATATTATCTCGCATCTACCCGGCCAGACTGTATCATATAGGCCTTTTTTTAAATTCGGCAGGCTGATATTGATATTATAATTCTTAAGTGCTTCGATTATCCCTATAGCCACGCAGGCATTGGTTATTTGATGCCTTCCTAATAGCCTTATTCGTAAATCCGGGTATCTGGCAAAAATTCCTTTTACGCTGAATCCGGATTTTGATTTTTGATAAACAATTTCATGTCCGATTTCAAAGAGTTTCGCGCCTGTATTTTTGCAACGGCTCCTTATGACCTTAAGCGCCTCTTTTTCCTGGGGCGCAGAAATTACAATTAACCGGTGACTTGGTGACTTGGTGACTTGGTGACTTTTTATTATACCCGCCTTCTCGGCTGCTATTGCTCCCAGGGTATTGCCTAATTTCTGGGTATGTTCATAACTTATCGGCGTAATTGCGCAGACTAAAGGCCTGACTGTATTTGTTGCATCAAGCCTGCCGCCTAAACCGGTTTCCAAAACCATGAAATCCACGGCCTTTGCCTTAAAATAAACAAAGGCTAGGGCCGTATAAACTTCAAAAAAAGAAAGCGGGCCGAATTTAGAATTTTTAGTGAATCTCTCTATCGCCGGTTTTAATCTTTCTACCAGGCTTACCAAATCCCGGCGGGGAATCATCCCTTCAAAAACTTTTTTTGATTTTGGAGCAAGGCCTTTGGAAGAAGGGCGTAAAATCCTTATACGTTCCCTAAAGTCTGACAGATGCGGCGAAGTATACATGCCGACCTTGAAACCGGCTTCTTTCAAAATATAACTTACGAACGCACAGGTCGACCCCTTTCCTTTTGTTCCGGCAATATGAATACATTTCAAATCATGCTGGGGGTTGCCGATAAATAATAAGAAATCTTTGATGCGTTCTAATTTCAAAGATTCTTTATAAGGATAGCTAGAGGTCTTTTCGTAATTAATAAAAGATTCCAGATACCGGATTGTTTCTTGGTAGGTCATAATGAGGCCGCGGCCAAGCCGGCAAGTTTCGGGCTGTTAGTTGAAGGAACTACCGTATAAATCGTTTCCTCGTCAATGTTTGAAGTGCCTGATGCCGGTAAACACCATAGCGACACCGCTACGGTCTGCTTCTTTGATAACTTCGTCATCGGCAATAGAACCACCCGGCTGGATAATGGCGGAAATCTTCGCTTTTGCTGCCATCTTTATGCTGTCTGCCTTAGGAAAGAAGGCGTCGGAAATCAGGCAAGAGCCTTTGGCAAGTTTTCCGGCTTTTCTCACGGCTATGTGCACCGAATCTACGCGGGAAGTCTGTCCCGGCCCTATGCCCACGGTCCGGGTATCTTTAACCAAAATAATTGCGTTTGATTTTACATGCTTGACTGCCTTCCATCCGAACAATAAAGATTTCATCTGATTCTGGGTCGGCTTCTTCTTGGTCACCACTTTTAAGACATCCATGTCTATTTCCTGCTTATCTAAATCTTGGATCAAGAGGCCGCCGATAACTTTTCGAAAATCCAAAGCTTCGTTATAATCCTTAAGCAAATTCGGGACCTCAATCAAGCGCACATTTTTTTTAGCCTCTAGTATGCCTAAGGCCTTGGGATTAAAGCCCGGCGCTATAATGCACTCCATAAATCCGGAGCCGGATATTTTTTCTGCGGTCTTTACGTCAACTTCCCTGTTTAAACCTACTATGCCGCCAAATGCTGACAAGGAATCGCATTTATAGGCTGCCAGGTACGCGCTTGCAATATCCTTATCCTGGGCAACGCCGCAAGGATTGGTATGTTTTATAACGCAGGCAGCCGGCGCGCTAAAATCCCTCACTATTGTCAAGGCCGCCATCAAATCAAGGATGTTGTTATAGGATAATTCTTTTCCGTGCAGCTGCTTAAAATTATCAGCCCAGCAAAACTGCTCTTCCTGATAAAGAGCCGCCTTTTGATGCGGATTCTCGCCGTAACGCAAATCCTGGACCTTTTCAAAGCCTAAGGCGAGTTTATAGGGAAACCCTTCGATGGAACCGGACACGGGTTTTAGTATACCTTTCAAATATTTATATATGGCGCTGTCGTAATGGCCTGTGAGTTCAAAAACTTCCAAGGCAAGCTGAGTTAAGGTATTGTCGCCTATCAGGCAATTTTGGCGCCTCATCTCCTCGATTATGGATTTGTACCTGGCGGGATTGCATATCACTGCGACGCTGGCATAATTCTTTGCGGCGGAGCGCAACATTGATGGACCGCCGATATCGATATTCTCGATGGCTTCACTTAGCTCGATGCCGATTTTCTTAATCGTCTGTTCAAAAGGATATAAATTTACGACCACCATATCTATAAGGCCGATATTATGCTGCTTCAGGCTCTGCATATGTTCTTGTTTGTGGCGCAGGGCTAACAAACCGGCATGGATTTTGGGATGCAGTGTTTTAACTCTGCCGTCAAGCATCTCGGGAAAACCCGTATAATCTTCCACCTCAATTACATTCAAGCCGTTTTCTTTTAAAATCCTGGCAGTGCCTCCCGTAGAGATGATTTCTACTCCCATCGCCATCAGTTCCCTGGCGAATTCTACAATCCCGGTCTTATCGGAAACGCTGATCAATGCCCTCTTTACTTTAACCATTTTTCGGCTCCTTGGTTTGCTTTAAAAAGAAACTCGGCCTACGCGTAAAGTCAGACTTAAATTTTTAGCCTGTATATTTAAGGTTAATGCTTTGGCGGGCAGTAAACCCCATTAGAAACTTCGTTGTCTAACGAAAGTAAAGAAAAAATTGCACTACTTCTTTTCTTCTTGTTGCTGCCTTGCTTTTGCAGCATTTACTACTTCCAGGACTACCTTTTGTGGCGCTTCTTCGTAGTGCGAAAAACGCATGCTATATGTGCCCCGGCCGGCGGTCATAGAACGCAGGTCGTTGGCATATTTAAACATTTCTGAAAGCGGCACCTGGGCCTTGATCTTTTGTTTCTTGCCTGTAGCTTCAATGCCCATAATCCTGCCCCTGCGGGAATTCAAATCTCCGGAAATCTGTCCGGTGTAATCATCGGGAATAGCAATTTCGACATCCATAATCGGTTCGAGTAGTTTCGGCCCGGCCTCTAGTATGCCCTTACGTAACGCCATGCCTGCGGCAATCTGAAAAGCCATATCCGAAGAATCAACTTCGTGATAAGAGCCGTCATAAACAGTTACCTTTATATCTTGTATCGGATATCCGGCCAACGCCCCTTCAACGCACGCCTGGCGTACGCCTTTTTCGACAGACGGGACATAATTCCTGGGGATTGCGCCGCCGAAAATCTTATCCACGAATTCAAAATTTCCTCCCCGGGGCAGAGGCTCAATCTGTAACCAGACATCGCCATACTGGCCGCGGCCGCCGGACTGTTTCTTGTATTTGCCCTGCACTTTAGCAACCTTGCTTATGGTTTCTTTGTAGGCAACCTTGGGAGTGCCCATTTCTACATCCACATTAAACCTGCGCCGCATCCGGGTAACCATGATATCAAGATGTAAATCTCCCATGCCTGAAATAAGCATTTCCTTTGTCTGGGTGTCGCGGCTGACTTGAAACGTGGGGTCTTCAGCGGTCAATTTATGCAACGCTATAGAAATTTTTTCTTCATCAGCGCGGGACTTAGGTTTTATAGACGAGGATATCGCCGGCTCAGGCAATTCAACAGCTTTAAACAAGAGGTTCCTTGTCCCGTCAGAGGCAGAGTCTCCCGTAGTTGTCAACTTCAATTTCGCTATGGCTACGATATCGCCGCAGCTTGCCGAGGCAATCGCGGTTTGATTTTTACCTTGGAGCGAATAAATTTGCCCGATTCTCTCCTGCGTATCCTTGGTTACATTGAAAAAAGAAGCATTGGAAGCGAGTTTGCCGGAAAATATCCGTAACAACGAGAGTTGTCCTACATAGGGATCGGATATAGACCTAAATACCAAGCCGCATAAGGGATCGCTAGCGGAGGGTGAAAAATTTTTTTCTTCTTTTGTCTTGGCGTCAATCAGGGTAAGCGCGGGACGCTCTAAAGGATTTGGCAAATAGTTGATTATTGCCTCAAGCAATTCTTTGATTCCTTCCTGTTTATGCACGCTGCCGATGATCACGGGAAATATCTTTGCCTGACAGCAGGCCTTACGCAAAGCCCCCCTGGCTTCTTCCTGGGTTATAGACCCTTGCTCAAGGTATTTTTCTAAAAGCGCGTCGTCGGTTTCAGCAATAGTTTCCAGATCCGACTCGCGAAGTTCTTTTCCTATAATCACTATTTTCCTGGAAAGGCCTTCCTGTATATCTTTTAAAACATTTTCGAGATTGATGTTTTCTTTATCTGTCTTGTTTATAAAAATTACACGCGCTAGGTTATATTCTTCTAACATGCTCCATACGCGTTCAGTCCCGACTTCTACTCCGGCTGAAGCGTCGATCAATACGACCCCTGAATCTACGGCGCGCAGGCTCGCGTAAATTTCTCCGATAAAATCTGCGTAACCCGGAGTATCGATAATGTGTATATAGTGGCCCTTGTAGGTGCAATTTAAGACGCTGGAATTAATCGAAATCTTTCTTTCTATCTCATCAGCGTTATAATCGCTTAAGGTGTTACCGTCCTCGGGCCTGCCTAGACGGCTTGTGGCGCCACATGTAAATAATAGACTTTCGGAAAGCGAAGTTTTTCCTGCCTGGGCATGAGAAACGAGGGCAATGCTGCGGATCATTTTAGGCTCGAAACCTTCCATATTCAAACCTCCTGAAAAAATGTATACCCATTATAATAAAAAAAGAGGTTGGCGTCAACTCTAGTCAAGCCTTAAGCCCAAAAGTAAGGCTGATTTCAAGTTTATGCTAACCTCGAGGTTTTTCCAGGGAAGAAAGCCAATTTATTCTATATACTTATAGATTTTTCCTTTGTAATTCCTTAAAACGTACTTAGCCTTATTCTGCAATATTACGTAATTAGGGCCCACGGGAATTTTACCGCCGCCGCCCGGGGCATCAATTACGTAAGTCGGAACCGCGTAGCCGGAAGTATGCCCCCTTAATTTCTCGATGATATTAATGCCGGCCGAAATATGAGTGCGAAAATGCGCCGTACCCCTTGCGAGATCGCAGTGATAAATGTAATAAGGCCGCACGCGTGAAATCAGCAGTTGCTGCATTAATTTTTTCATGATCGAAGGCCGGTCATTTATCCCTTTCAATAAAACCGTCTGGCTGCCTAGAGGGAAACCGTTATCCGACAAAAGATCCAGGGCTTTCTTGACCCTGTGCGTAAGTTCTTTCGGATGGTTGAGATGTAGGCTTATCCAAATCGGTTTATATTTTTTTAGCATGCCGACCAGGTCTTCGGTTATGCGCATGGGTAAAGTGACGGGCACGCGTGTCCCCAGCCGTAAAAATTCGATGTGGGGAATAGAGCGGAATTTTTTGATTATATCTTCAAGTTGCTCATCTTCAAGCATCAGAGGGTCACCGCCCGAAATCAGGCAATCCCGGATCTTTTTATTCGTTCTTACGTAATCGACTGCCAAATCCAGCCTTTTGCTGGAAACACTTAAAGACTTTCCGCCGACCAGCCTGCGGCGCGTACAATGACGGCAATACATCGCGCATTGCTCAGTGGCAATAAATAAAACCCTGTCCGGATATCGGTGCACAAGGCCGGGCACAGGAGAATCCCTGTCTTCTGCGCAGGGGTCGATCATCTCGTGGGGATATTTCTTAAATTCCGCAGCCAGAGGAACAGCTTGCCTCCTTATCGGGCAATTTGAATCTAGGGCATCCATTAGGCTGGCCCAGTAAGGAGTAATGGACATAGCCAGCCTGCCATCAGAGCGCTTAATTCCTTCTATCTCAGCGCTAGTCAAGTTCAAAACCCCTTCTAATTCTTCTTCTGTCTGGATTTTGTTCTTAATCTGCCAATGCCAGTCTTCCCACTCTTCTTCGTCGACATCCTTAAAAAGCTCGATACGCCGGTAATCATTGGCGTTTTTGCGCGAAGGCGCCACGGCGACTTTTTCCGCAGTCTCGTTTACAACCTGAGCCTCTTTTAATTTTAACTCTTGCTCGTTATCTGAAGCAGGCACTTATCCCCCTTTAACTACATTGAATGTTATAACGCTTAAAAGCCGCGTCCAGGATCTCGCCGATTATTGAAGCAAAGCTCACTTTGCGCTGCTGGGCAACTATCATAAATATGTCATCTAAACATAAAGACGGCAACGGATTTACCTCTAAGACGAAAATTTCATCTTTATCGTTGACCCGGAAATCCACTCTTCCAAAATCTCGGCAACCCACAGCCTTATATGCTTTAAGAGCGGCATTACAAATCTCTTTACTTAATTTTTTTGAAATTTGCGCCGGGGCAACATATTCTAATTCCGGAGACACAAGATGCGAAAACGTGTAGAATAAATCCCCCAAATCAAGCTTTCCTTGAATCTTGATTTGAACCGGATCATAAGCTACCGCGTCATTATTTCCAATCACCGCTACGGTAAATTCCTTGCCGCTTATGAATTCTTCTATTAATGCCGGCTGTTTGTAGGTATCAATGATCAACTCAACGCGTTTCTTTAGCTCTTCGTTACTGCGCACAAGAGAGCCTTTGTCTAAGCTTTTCGACGAACCTTCAAGCTGCGGCTTAACAAATAAGGGAAATTTTAGTTTCAATCCCTTTAAATCGCTTACGTTTTCTGCAGTAAAAAATTTTGGCGTCAAGATGCCGTCTACGATAAAAATCTTCTTCGCCAATGCCTTATCCAGCGTCAGCCCTAAACTTAATGCGTCAGAGCCAACAAAAGGGATGCCCATAAGCTCCAAGATAGTAGGCACCTGAGATTCCCGGTTTCTGCCGGATAGGCCTTCGGCTATATTAAAAACAATATCTACCTCAGGTCTTTTACCTAAACTTAAAAGTTTAAATACGTTACCTATGCGCAGTACCTTGTGGCCGTTATCCTCTATAGCCTTTGCTACAAAATCGATAGTTTCTTCCGCGTCAAATTCGGCTAGTTTATCCGGCGGATCATCCGGCCCTGGAGTATAATCACTTTTTAAATCATAGGTAAAACCAACAACCTTGCTTTTCTTTACACTATCCATGAAGCCTTAAAAAGAAAAAAGGAGACAGTATCCTTAGGCAATTTGTAAGGCCTGTCTCCTTAAAGTTATAACATCTCAAACGGCGCTTTCCTTTTGACTTTTTTACTTAAGCCCTTCTTACCTCCAAAATTATTTTTCACCACTAAAAAAATTTTATATCAATAAGCCTCTACTGTCAAGCTATATTTGACTAAATCAGCGTCGGAAAAACTAATAAATCAGGAAATTATTTAAATTTTTACAAAACTTTTAAAATTTTTTAACAAATTCTTGGGACGGGGTCGCCTTCATGCATGTCGATTATGCGTAGACTTCCGATCGGAGTCTTGGCTATAACCTTTTTACCGAACCCTTTGGCAATTTTTCCGATTTGGCCTGCGTTTTTTCCTAATTTATTTCTGCGTAAATACTTAATTACATCTTTAGAAACAGTTTCGTCCGCCACTATAACTACTTTGCCTTCATTCGCCATATATAAAGGGTCAAAACCTAAAAGTTCGCAGGCATAAATGACTTCTTTGCTGACAGGAATACTTTTTTCGTCAATAATTATGGAGTACTTAATCGCCTGGACAATTTCGTTTAAGGTTGTTGCCAGGCCGCCGCGCGTCGGGTCGCGCAGGAAATGGATGTCCCTTTTGAATTCTTTCAAAAGCGGGATTATCAGGCTCTCCAGGCTTTCGCAGTCGCTGGCGATGTTAAATTTTAGGTTTTCCCGGGCAGAAATTATTGATACTCCGTGGCTGGCAATGTTGCCATTGATGATTATTGCGTCTCCTTCTTTGATGCGCCTAAAACCTAATTCTGTAGCGGGTAGCTTTATTCCGATACCGGAAGTATTTATAAAAATTCCGTCGCAGGAATTTCTATCTACAACTTTTGTATCTCCCGTGACTACTCTGACGAGCGCCTTACCGCAAGCTTTTGCAATAGATTTAATTATTCTTTCCAGCCAAGCGATGGGGAAATTTTCCTGGATAATCAAAGATAAGGAAAGATATTTAGGTATTCCGCCGAGCATTAGAAGATCATTAACCGTGCCGGCTACAGCGAGCTTGCCGATATCCGCCTTAGGAAAAAATAAGGGTTTGACCACAAAAGAGTCGGTCGTGAATACTGCGTTCCTAGAATCAAGCTCTAACTCAGCAGCATCAGTCAATCTATCGAGAATAGGATTGCCTAAATTTTTAAGGAATAATTCCCGGATAAGCTCATTCATCAGCCTTCCGCCGCTGCCGTGGCTTAAAAGCACAACTGTATCTTTGGTTTTCATTTTATGATAATTTATTTGCGCCCGGCAGCAGGTTTCTTTTCAGCGTCAAGGATGCAATTTTCTTCTAAAACCAGCCTTAAGCCTTGAAATGATTTAAATTGCGTCGCCGGAATGAAAAGCCGCTCGGCCTGTTCAACTAAGTCAAGCCGGTCATCAATATAAAATGCCTCTTCGGGCCTGACAGAAAATAATTCCAGCGCATATTGATAGATCTTCGGGTCGGGTTTTCGCACTCCCACTTCGTAAGAAAGGACGATTTTGTCAAAGGGGTCAAAGATACGGAAGTTTTCTTTAAGATATTCAAAATGCGATTGATTGATATTCGACAAGACTATGACCTTGTATTTCTTTTTTAATGTGTGGACCAGCTGATAAACTTCTATATTATCCGATGTCAAATAAAATATTTCGTTCCACGCCGGCAAAAAGGCGCTGTAATCCATCTTTAAAGACAATTCATTCTTTATTGCCAGAAAAAACTCCTCCGAGGTCACTTTGCCTTCTTCAAAACTTTTCGTAAAGGATGAGTCAAAAAGCATGCTGTAAATATCATTGAGGCTTCTATCGCTCGCTCTCACAAACTTGTTCGCGGCTACCCAATGATTAAAATTTATCAGGACGTTTCCTAAGTCGACTATGATAAGCTTAAATTTATTTGCCATTTAGCCTAAAAATTTTATCGCTTCACGCGCTAGCATTCCTTTACGCACGCCAAGAGTTTTAGCCTTGCTTGTTAAGCCGGCGATAGGGGCATTAAGGAGCCCTTCTATATCCGAAACGCCTTTGACCAGGCATGCCGCATCGGAAAATTTTTCCGCAACCTTTAAATTTAGATAGCCGCACATAATAAACCCGCGCCTTGCCTTTAAGAGGACAAGAGTTTTTTCTCCTAATACAAGGCTTAAGCCCACTACGGATTTACCCGCGGCCTTAAAATTCTTACTGATTACCGGGTTTCTTTTTGCCATGTTTGAATAGATCCAGGAATCTATCCTCGTAATCTTTATAAATACTCCACTTATCTAATTCTTCCTTGAGCTCCGTAGCCTTGGAAATATCATTCTTTGCCGCTTCGAACATCTTCTCAATCCTCTCTTTTACGGAGTTGGGCAATTTCGAAAAAGATTGCAATGATTTTTTTATCCTGTCTATTTCATCCTCACTTATAGGCTCCTTATGCTCTGAGCCGCCGCGGAAGTAATCTATGAGCCTGTTTATCTCTTCTTCCTGCAACTGCACCTGAACTTTAAGCTCGTCCAGTTTTATAGGAACTGTTATAACCTTTGACAGCACCTCAAGTATAGCCAGGCTTGCCCTAGGGTTATCTATCTGGATTGTATATAAAGGGATTTCCCCTAATAAACAAAATCCGCTCATGTTCCTTTCTTTGGCGACTGCAAGTAAAAGGCCGTTAAGCCCGCTGATAGTGCCCGTATCCATAGGTTTAACATGTTGTTTTTTGAGCTCTAAACTTAGGTGCCTATCTGTGGCTGAAAACCAGACAATGGGTTTTTGTGTGTGCTCAATGGGAGCAGGCATAGCCGCAAAAGTAAATACCTTTTTTACATTAAAACTTTCCGCGACCTCGAGTATCTTGTGCGCATAGAGGTAACCTTTATCCGCTGTCGGCTGGGCCTCTGATATAAAAATTATCAAATCATTTTTACCGTATTTATTTTTCCAGAAATAGAATTTGTCTGCGGGAAAACGCGGGATCTCGACAATCCCTTCGCTGACATTTGCCTGTTCCGGAAAGAACAGATCCTCCGTCTCAAATACCGCGAATTCCTCGGCTGACAAAGCCTCAACCATATGCGTAGCCGTCTTAAAAGCTACATTACCCATACCCGGCCAAGCGGCAATGAAATAAGGGTTGCGGGGACGGATTTTACGCTTAATTTTAATGAGATTTTTCATATTATTCCCTCAATTTTTAATCCGCCTTGAATTTATCTAACTAAACTTTTTTTGACCGCTGACGCCTCGCATATGGTGGAAAAATTGCAGCCCTTGCACAAATTAAGTTTAGGCGTAGGGTTAAATTCGCTCTTGTCGGCTGCGGCAAGCATTTTACCAGATTCGTCATGAATATATTTTTTGACTTCCTCTATCTGGGTTAGAGCCCGTCTTGTGGGGAAACTCTGGGATGTCTTTAGATATACCAGCTCCGCCCCGATATTTTTTATTTCACAGGAAAAGTGCAAACTCGCCCAGAGGATATAAACGGATAATTGTAAATCCCCGTCGCTATCTACAGAGACCGGGGAGCCTGTTTTCCAGTCGGAAATCGTAAGCTCGTTCCTGGCATTTTTAGTAACCAAATCCGGCTGGACCCAGACTTTGAAATTGCCCAGCATAAAACTTTCCAGGCGCTCGTGCGTTAAGAATTCTAAATCCTTATAACTATGCCAGAGGACCGTAAAGAAAGTATTTATTTGGTTCAGAGAATCTTCTTTCTCTTTTGATAAAAAATCCGGCTCGAAAGGAAATCCGTTATAAGCCTCGGAGAGGCTTGTCTGTTGGTTGTTCAAAACTTTATTAAATTCTATCGATATAAAATTTTTTGCTGCTTCCAGGCTTACCGGCCTACCCAGGCAGTGCTGGGTTATTTGATTCCTTATAGCCTGGTGGATAAGATTACCTTTCAAGAAATGAAATTTCTGTAATTTAAGCAAGGGGACTATGTTTGCGCCTTCCTTGCCAAACTCATACCTGCCGATATAATTATAATAATAGGCACGGGGGCAATCCTCTAAAAGCCCTTGCCGCGATTTGGACCAGCCAAAAGTTTTTTTCCAGTATGTATTCATAGCTAATAATCAGCCGGTTCGACTCCGTCCTTCGGCACTGCTAGAGGACCTTGAATTTTAGAAGCTCACCACTGTTACTAAAAGCAATTCCAAAAGTATCAGTTACAATAACATAAAATTAACTTCGAGTCAAAAACAAAATCTTACCCTAATTCCGGCAGCATTTCACTGACTGCCTTCAAGAATTTCAGGTATGATTATCCCTTGTCAAATACCTTGATAAACTTCTCTAAGGCCTGGGCGCCTCTGAAAAGTGAGCTTATCTTAACGTATTCGTCGGCTATATGAGCGCAACCGCCTTGGCCAAAACCGGTTGCTACAGCGGGGATGTTAAATTTTTTAAAGAAAGTTATTACTGTCGCGCCTTCGCTGCCATGCAGGGAAAATTTTCTATCTGCATCTAACAGGCACGCTACCAAGGGATTGTCTTTGGAAATCTCGTAAGGCTGCTGAATAGAATCCACATCAATAGAAAACTTCTTTATCTTTGCTCTCACTATTTTTTTCACCTGCCTTAGGATCTCTCTTGCATCCATGCCCGGCAAAAACCTTACATCAACCTCAAATTCGCAGAAATCCGCGACTATGTTTACTTTCTCGCCGCCGCAGATTTTACCGATATTTACCGTAGGCGCCTTTAGATAAGGGTGAGGCTCAAAATCAAATTTAAAATTTTTAAGCTCGAGTATTACCTCGGCTCCCCTTTCTATAGCGTTTATACCTCTCTGGGGATAGGCGCCGTGGGCTTTTTTACCGAATAACTTTACCTTGAAATGAATCAGCCCCTTTTGAGCTACGATACAGTCAAAGTCATCGCTATCTAAAATAAGGGCAAAATCCGGGTTTAATATCTTCTTTCCCAAAAGCTTGATCATCCCTTCTTTGCTGCCTGTTTCTTCGTCAACCGTTGCCGCTATAATCAGGTCTCTATTAAGTTTAGCCTTATTTTCTATCAAGCTATTAATCACTTCCAGGCAAACCGCCAGATTGCCTTTGCAATCGGTGGCACCCCGGCCAAAAAGCTTATCGCCTTCCAAACTTGCGCCAAAAGGATTATGTTTCCAATTTTTCCCGGCCGGAACCGTATCAATATGCGGGCTTAGAAGAAGAGCGCCCTTACTGCCCTTGCCTTTCAAAATACCTATTATGTTGGGCCTACCGCTAGCAAAGGTATATGTTTTTATTACCTTAAGCCCGGCCTTACGCATTGCGGATTTAATGAATGCGCCGATTTTCGCTTCTTTTCCCGGAGGATTCTCAGAATTTATCCGGATTAATTCCTGCGTAAGTTTTATCAAGCGTTTTTTGTTGATCATAAGGCACTGTTGCTTAAAACGCGAACTTTATGCTCGCGGCGAGCGCAGTTGTGTCGAAGAACTGCCCCTCTACATTAAACCAGATTCTTTTGTTTATCGGTATATCCGCTCCGGTAATCAAACCCATTGATTTGGTCAAATCCGATTTCTGCCTGTCCCTCTGTGTATCTATCCATTTGATATTGTCCATGCGCGACCAGCGCGTGCCGATATAAGGCGTAATTTTTGAAAATTCATACGACGCTAAAAGCGAAAATTGCCAATCATCCAAGACAACCTTTTCTTTTGAGGCGCCAATAGAAGCCGTATGCGGATGGATACTTATATGTTGGAATCCGAAAACAATTTTTGTTTTATCTTTCTCATAAAGCCGGGCCCGAAAACCATAGCCGCCGCCTAAATACGTAGAATATTTTATTTTGCTGTCTGCCTCGCTGGTCTGTTTAACATTGCCTGCTCCGCCTTTTAAATCCAGAGACAACCAGTCAAAAACTCCTAGAGATAGCAGGAAAAAGTTCTGGAAGCTCGATATTTTACCGTATTCTTTTTCTAATTTACGATTAAATACCGAATAAGTTTCAAGGCCGACAAAAACCTTTTTCTGTTGCGGCATTTTTGTGCCCAAACAAGGCGCGGCAAAACTTTGGCCGGCAATAGATAAGAAAATTATAAGGCAAAATAAAAATTTGCGCATTCCTCGCTCCTTGTTTTAAATTGTCTCCTGAAAAACTACCTTTTAAATATTCTAGGCTATAGACTCTAGTGTCTTTTTACTCAAAGAAAATTTTTTGCTGCCTCTATAGGAATAAAATATCGCGCAGCTGCCTTCATAAGAAACCATGCACGGGCCTACTGGGTGCTCAGGTCTGCAAGCTTTTGCGAAAGACGGGCACTGGTCAGGATAAATCTTACCCTTTAGGACTTCCGCACAAAGGCAATTTTTAAATCCAGCCGAATCCCGCTCTTGTTTTCTTAGGCCGAATTTTAAAAGCGCGTCAAAACGCCTGAATTTGCTTTTTAGCACAAGGCCAGAATTTGGAATTTTACCTAACCCCCGCCAAAAACAACTCTCTACCTCAAAAACCCTGCTCATCATTCGGATGGCTTTTTTTTGAGGCAGCCACTTAACAGCGCGGGTATATTCAATCTCGACTTTTGGCTTGTTTTCTCTTATCTGCCTTGCTATGAGATATATGCTGTAAAGAATATCTGCGGGCTCAAATCCGCTTATGACTATCGGCCGCTTGTATTTATTAACGATTTGGTCATAAGCTTTGCCTCCGATAATAACTGATACGTGGCCGGGAGCAATAAAACCATCAATGCGGTTATCTTTTTGTGCCAGAAGCGCGTCCATTGCCGGAGGTATAATCCGGTGCGAACTCAAGATTGAGAAATTATCCGGGCAAGGGCCGAGCAATACGGCTGCGGTAGTAGGAGCAGTTGTTTCAAAACCTATGGCCGAATGAACGACTTCCAGCCGGCTGTTTTCTTTTGCAAATTCAATTGCCTCAAGAATAGAATATACTATTTTTACTTTTGCGCCTGCGGCTTTTGCCTGGGCAAGCGATTTTTGAGAACCTGTTACCCTTAGCATGTCGCCAAAGCAGGTGATTGCGACTTTTTTCTCCAGGCCCAGCCTAATTAGATTATCGATATCAAAAGCCGGGGTGCAGCAAACCGGGCAACCCGGGCCGGAAATCACTTCCAGGTTAGAGGGCAACAGATGCCTTAAGCCATAGCGGGATATGGTCTGCTCATGCGTGCCGCAGACATGCATTATCTTTAAGGCCCGCGAGCCCTTCAAAAGGCCTTTGATCTGTTTTTGCAGATTAGCTATTATCTCTTTTTTATTTAGATAGTTTAACATTATTCATGTTTTTTAATATCGCCAGGGTTTCTTTAGCCGCAGCTTTGTCTAGTTTCTGGATGGCAAATCCCGCGTGCACAAGGCAATAATCGCCTTTTTTTAAATTATCCAACATCTCGATATTGATCTTCCTGCGCAAAGTTCCTGCCTTGGCAATGGCAAATTTTTTTTCAATCTTAACAATCTGTAGCGGTACGGCAAGACACATGTGTTATCTCCTCATTGAATCGGCTAATACAACCTGCCCCAGGCAAATACTGCTATCGCCAGGGGAAAGCTTTAAATGTTCAAATACCGTAAACCTTTTTTTAGTTAACAAGGCCTTTGTCAGGCTGCTTAAGAGCTTATTTTGGAATACCCCGCCGCTTAAAACAATTCTGTCAATACTAGTGGTTTTACGTATTAATTCCGCTGTAGAAAGAATTATCCCGGCAAGGCTATTGTGGAATTTAAAAGCGATTTTTTCTAATCCTGCCCCATTTTTTAAATCAGAAACTATTCCCGAAACAATCTCACGGGTATCAACTATCCGCGCGCCGTTATCTTCCTTGATCTTACTATTATAATACAGCCCCTTTAAACTGGAATATTTAAAATTCTTGGCGAGATTCTCTAGCTTGATCGGGCCCTCTGCCTCATAAGTAATCTTAGCCTTGACTAGCCCTAAGAGCGAGCTTACAGCGTCGAAGAGCCTGCCGGCGCTCGAGCTAAGGGGTGAATTTATTTTCTTTTCAAGCATTGCCCTTAAAACAGGCCATTTCTTTTTATCCAGGCCCCTTACAAAGTCTATTTTTAAATTCAATAACTTATCCTTAAAAATACCGTGAAGAAGAGCTGCGGCTATGCGCCAAGGCTCTAATATTGCCTCTTGGCCTCCTATCAGGGGCATATAATTTAGGTGCGCTGCGCGCTCAAAACTTTTTAGGTTACCTGTAAAAAATTCCCCGCCCCAAAGATTACCGTCGCTACCGAATCCCGTTCCGTCAAATGCCACGCCAATAATCTTATCTGCCAAATTGTTCTCAAACATACAGCTGGCAATATGCGCCTGATGATGCTGTATGCCGAAAAATTTTATTCCCCTGGCGCCTTTAAGCCGGTAATCATAAATAAGCTGGCGGTAGTTATACGCCGGGTGTAAATCAAAGGCAAAATTTTTTACGCCGAATTTATCCGTAAAACTCTTTAAAATATACTCAAATTTTTCGAATTCGACTGCGTCATTTAAATCCGAACACGGCTCGCTTATGAAAATTTCCCTGCCCCTGGCTAAGGCTAATGAAGTTTTTGACTGGGCGCCCAGGCCGATTACGGGATATTTAAACTCTTTCGTAGAATTTAGCCTCTTGGTTTTAAATAAAAAATCTTTTTTCATGGATTATTCTTCCACGTCAAGATGCAATATCGAATCAATCGCGAAATTCCTCTCACTTTTCCTTAAGTGGCAATAACCTACGAGATATTTTTTGCCGTTTTCTTCGTATATCTCCTCGGGGCTGACTTTCCTCTCGGTAACCTCGGCGACATTTTTAGAAAAATAACGTATGGATATATCGAAATGGAAATCTATGGCCCTTAAGATAAAGGCTATCTTTTGCTCATTTGCCTGGCCCAAAAGTTCGGCGTTAAAACCACAGATGGTGTAAATTTCCTTGAATTGCCTTATGCCTCTTTCTTTTAATATCGAAACCAGGGAATTATATACCTGCCAGGTCATCTCTACGTCGCTATAGGCGCGGTGGACCTGTACAGTCCCTATGCCTAGGCCGCGGGAGACGTTAGCCAGGGAATAACTGGGCAAATTTAATAAGGTTCTGCGCGCCAGCGTAAGGACATCAAAAAACATTAATCCCGGGTCAAGTTTTTTATTTATAATCTTCAATTCGTTCTGCAAAAAATTTAAATCAAAGCGGATATTGTATGATGCCACATATGAGCCGGACAAAAAATCAATAAATTTAGGCAATATCTCGGCTGCCCGGGGTGCGCCTTTAAGCATTTTTTCATCTATATGGTTTACGGCAAATGCGGCGGCCGATACTGGCCTGCCGGGGTCTACAAGTGTATTGAACGAACCCGCTAAATTATCATTTTTGAATTTTATAGCCGCGATCTCGCAAATGCGGTCACCGCCCTTGGGGTCAAGGCCCGTAGTTTCTAAGTCAAAAATAACCAAATCCTTGTTTTTTAAGTCCCTCACTGTCCTTGCCGCCTTTCTGCTATAAATGATTTCAAAACCTGTGCCGGCCTGTAAGAGCACTTAACCCGAGCCAGATTTTCCAGGCCCGAATCGTCTCCGGCGTTAATAAATTTAAATTCCGGGAGGTTCCGGCAGAAATTCCTGAATAAAAACGCACTTATGCCCTTGATGTTTAAATCTGCTGTTTCGAACATGATATAAAAAGTGCTTTCGTCTAAGGCAAGGCCAACGCTATAACCTTTTATCCGGCCGTCCACTTTAACTATCCAGCCGCGTAACCCCAGGCGTTTGAAATTCCTGAAGGCCTCTTCCTGGGCGCTGAAACTATCCTCCAGGCAAATCCGGTAAACTTCGTCTTTAAACTTAGAGGCGCGCTCTTTTTGCCAACTCCGGTAAAGCCTTAAACAATCGTTCTTCATTGACGCATCTAATTTTTCAAAATCAAAGGAATAGTTATTGACAAAAAAATTATAACTCGAACGTTTGCTCTTAAAGTTGTTTCCCACGAGATTGCTTAAGCTTCTAGAATCGTAAATATATTCTTCTGCCTTGGGCCTTAATTTCAACCGGCAGGATTCGTAAAATTTAAAGCCGGATTCGGATATATTCTCTATCCTGCTTGCAGCATCATTCTTATTGCGCCGGCTTAGGATGTAAAATACTTTCTCAACCGTTTCCGGCGTCAGCTCCCCTAATGGCTCAACCGGCAAAAACATCCCAAGTTCATTTTCAAAAAATATGCAAAGACTCGCGTCTATAATTTCCCAGTAAATATCGAAAAGCCTGTTCCAGACAAAAATACTCGCAAATGAATACATGGATAACCGGGTAGGGAAAAGCGAAAAAAAATTATCAAAAATCTTTTTGTCTTTCAGGCTTATGCGTTGCATTTATAGATCAATGCTTAGTTCTTCGATACACACTATCATATTATCCTGGGAATAATCTCCCAGCAAGCCTTCTGTCTGTCGGATAAGTCTTTTTAGCTCCTTTGAGCTTAAAATTTCTCTCAAATAATCGATATATTTTGACTTTTCCTTGATAAAACTCGAATTCACAAACGGGCACTTTTTATCCAGGGCAAGATAGGCCTTATTGTTTTTTTTCGCCAGGAGAAATGGATAAAGTTCGCACTCAAGAGGCCGGGAGTAATAAAAATTGCACTTGTTTTTTTTGTCGTTAAAACAAGGGCAGCAATAGATTGATTTAGATGCGACCAGGTTAAAACGGTTTCTGTTTATCAAAGCCCGGGCTAATCCGGCACTAAAGAGTAAATCTATATCTTGGCCGGTCAGATGAGGCGTGAACACGCTCTCCGGGTCTATAAAACGGCAACAGCCTTCGCAAGCCAGGCAGGCGCTTTCAGGAACCACCTGTTTTAACTTTAGCTCTTGCATAAAACTAACTGACTAGATTGCCTAACTCAACTTCCTTGTCCGGCTTTAAGACAACGATTCCGGCAGAGTATTTTACTGCCAGGATCATTCCTTCGGAGGTTTGGCCGCGGATAACCGCCGGCTCTAGGTTATCGACCACTACAACGAGTTTTCCCAAAAGCTCTTCTTTGGTATAGCTAAGTTTTATGCCGGCAACCAGCTGTTTTTCTCTATCGCCCAGAGAAACTTTTATTAGATAGAGCTTGTCTGCGTTAGGATGGTCATTAACTTCTATTATCTTTGCTATCCTTAATTCTAACTTTTTAAAATCGTCAATTGTAGCCATAAACAACCTCCTTGGATTTTTTAACTTTTTTAAAATAATATTGGATTTGTTTCTAAAGCTTTAGACGGGGCCAATAGGCAAGGGGTATATTTTAACTCTTCCACCAGGCAACCCTTTCTGTCTCCACGGCATAAGGGGTAAAGGGCGGCAATTTAGAGCTATCATTAAAATCTGTGTCGTAATTCCAGTCTCTTAAAGGCGCCGTATACTGGGGGTTTCCATAAAGCCAGGCGCCTTGAGACATTTGGCTATTCCACAATTCAACGAATGAGCCTCTTATCCTTAAAGTCTTTCCTGTCCAGTCTTCAAGGAACCTGGGATAATTCTCCAAACCTCCGTTATAGTGGCCGCTTGTCGTGGTATCGATGCCTCCGATAAAAGCCGCATTTATGGTCGTGCTGGTTGCAATCCTGCTTCCTAATGACGAATGGCTATTAGCATCGTTCCAATTATTTGACAAGATGTCCAAAGAATCGCAGATTATGGCCGCAGGTTTTTTATTCACACTGTTATAATCACCCTTAACGTAAATCGCGTCGTTTGAGACAAGTGTTAACGCCCCTTGCAGCTGCGAGCCGTTGAGCAGCCGAACGCCGTTTGGATGCACACTGCTGGCATCTGTCCGAGTCACATACAAAAGTCCGTTGCTGGGAAATGCGCCCGAGCTATTCAAAAGTGACATATTAATATCGGTTAAAGTTACGTATTTGCCTTCGCGGTAATTGTATACGGAAGATTGGTTTATGGTGCCGGAAGGCAAAGAAACAACACTGCCGGATGCATTATATGCTGTTGTGTCGACAATTTTTAGCCCGGCATTTTGCGCGTAAAAACCGTCCTGGGCGATTGAGCCGACATTCGGAACGGCCAAAGAAGTCACTCCGTGAACAGCGCTTTGCACTGTGGTGTTCCAGCGGGCCTGCGATTCATCTGTCCAGTCACTGCGCCTTGAATCTAAAGGTTGGAAATCTCCTGCTTCAAGCATGGCCCTGTACGTAGCTTCACCTGCCCTCCTGATACGCACAGCTCCTTCCATATAATCAGAACTGTCTTTGCGTTGATTATAGATATTGCCTGCGCCATGCAAATAATCCGAATCTATGGTAAATGTACTATGAGTGCCCAAATAAATATCCCTATTGCCATGAACCTTCCCGGAAAGAGTCATATTCGGGCCTGGCAACATCTCTAAATCGTCGTTATAGAATACCGCATGTTGAAAAGTATATGTTTTTTTGATGGCAACAATCTGGTGGGCGGTAACCGCAAGCCCGCTAATGATATCGGTAGCTGTGCCGCTGATATGATAATGCCTGATTATTGTGGCTATGCCTTGCGCGTTTAAGACAGTGTGGTCTGTATCCAATACGGCCCAAGTAAATGTGATATTAAAGTCGGGCGATAGGCTGAAGGCGCTGGTAAATGTGTCGGCAACAGGCTGGCGATTTGCCACGAGGTTTCCGAGGGTAAAGGCGGCCTGCTCAATTGCTGCTTCAGCCTGATAGAGCCCTTGCGTAAGGACCTTATTCCTTCTCGCCTGATTAAATTCGCTTAATGCCCTCTGTATAAGGGCAACGCTTAAGATTATGGCCACAACTATAACCAGATAAGCTGTTATCAAAATAATGCCTTTGTTATTTATTTTTTTAAACATGGCTCTCGTCCTTAGTTATTACGCATATCTATTATAGATGTAGAGGTGTAATGAAATACTCTGCCTTCCTTGTTTGCTTTTTGTAGTTCCAGGACAACCCTTAGTTCGCTTAAGCCTAAGTTTGAATCAAGATTATGGTCATAAAAACGTATGCTCTTGACATTATTAGCCAGGACCGCAAAATAGGAATTACCGCTTATCGTTTTCTTCAGTTGTGAAGTCGCGCTGTCTAGCCTGATTGTTATATCTGTAGGGTCCCACTGCAAGACGTCGCCGACTATATCCGCCAGGCCGTCCGAGTCCGCGTCAAGAGGCAGATGGAACACTATTGCGTCAGTGCCAACAACCGGCGTATCAGCTATGATATTCTTTTGCGGGCTCGACGTTCTTCTCATATCCGCGATTATATTATTAATCGCTATGCGCCCGTCTGCCTGAAGGCTGGCTTCTACGTCCGCGGATTCAAATACGGAATGAATCTGTATAATCGCAAATGTCAATATTCCCACCATTACCACCACTATGGCGCAGACAACCATAATCTCTACTAAAGTTAAACCTTTGGTAGAAAAAATATAGCTATTTTTAATTTTTCCAGCCATTATTACATCATCCGCGTCAGTAATGTGTTGAAAGATTGGGTGCGTGTGCGCTTATCTTTACTTAACCAGGTAATTGTGGCATTTACCTCTAGGGGGTCGGCATTAGTGCCTCGGGGATAACTTATACTTATAGATTCATTCGGCAAAATAAAGCTGCCGATAACGCTTGCTGCTATAGAACTGCCATTTGGATACTGGACTACAATATTGGAAAAAGGCGTTGCTTTGATTTTCTCCAAGATATCGCGCAAATCATCGGTAGCAATACTTATTTCCTTGGATAGCACAATCTGATTTAAGGCATTGACGAATACCACTAATAACGCTCCGATGGTTACTGCCAGGACCAAGGAAACAATCAAAAGCTCGACTAGCGTCAAGCCTTTGCCGGCCCGGGTCTTATCGTAAACAGAAGCCAGATTGCGTAATCTGCTGATTAAAACTTGCATTGCACTTCTCTCCTATTATTTTACAACTATCCGTTCAAATCCCTTAAGAGTTCATATCCCTCGACGGGAGGTTCACTTAAACATTCTGAACAATAGAGCAATCGAAAATAGACCGCAATTGAGCCTTTGTTTGTCTATTGTTCTATTGTCTATTGCTCAATTGCTCTGTTTTTTGACCAAAGGTCAAAAAACGGGGGCGACGGGATTTGCGTCGTCTTTGCGACTCCCCATAGGGGCTTTGCCCCTCTGGCGTTCGCTTCGCTCTCTGTCACCCCAAATGCGTGGGAAAATTCTTTTCCCACACCCTTTTAGTTCAAATCCCTGCTAATCTTATTAACCTAGCCAGGCGAAGCTCAACACCATAAGTATTGAGCGAAGACTGGCGGGGGCGACGGGATTTGAACCCGCGATCTTCAGATCGACAATCTGACGCGTTAAACCAGACTACGCTACGCCCCCAACATAAGGAATTTAATTTTAAACCATTATAACATAAAAGTCAACCAAAGATGATAGGTTGGCAGGCGTCATCGCACCCCTTTGGTTCGAGATATGTGCTCTGCTTCGTCCGTCAACTTGTAAAACTGCAGTGGGACTTCGCAGCAGTTGCTTCTTCGCCTATAAGAACGCCAGTTGCTTCGTAGCCCTACCATCATTTTACTTGTAGAAGGGCGAAGAAGAATGGGCGATACAGGACTCGAACTTATCATAGGGGCTCTGCCCCTCTGACGTCACTCGCTAAAGCTCGTTCCTGTCACCCCGAATGCGCGGGGAATCTTTTCCCCGCATCCCTTTGGTTCGAGATTACGTGGGCGATACAGGACTCGAACCTGTGACCTCCTGAATGTAAATCAGGCGTTCTAACCAACTGAACTAACCGCCCAGAATATTATCTAGTTGCTGCCTTCCTACTCCAGACTTAAGAAATCTCTCCCGTTGCCTTGCTTCTGTAACATTTGGATATTTTTCAATATATATTAACTCGAAAGGCCTATTCTGTTTCGTCCATTTATTACTGCCATAATTGTGCTGCTTTAATCTAATTGCAGGTAGAACTTTCGTGCTACCGATATATCTTTTACCATTTTTTACGCTTTTTAAAACATATATAAAATACAAGCGTTCTAACCTCCGCCAAAGGCGGATCAGCCTCTGGCTGAAACTGAACTAACCGCCCATATATAAAAAGTTACCTGTTTGTATCCGGTGTCCGCGGCGAAGAAAACAAGCTAAACAAATTTCCTTCAATAAGCCTGTCTTCCAGGCGCTCGATGGTCCGGCTGGAAATCCTGGCAAATAATTGCAGATCATCTACAAGCCTAGCCATCTTCATGGATAAATAGTTAAAATATTTTGTCGTATGACTAAAGTCGTCCGCCAAGTTATGCAAATCGAGGGGATCTTCGCCTACGACAAAGCCATCGCCTGAAATATCCGCGACCTCGCCTTGTAGATTCTTCTGGATATCTATCAACTTATCCCCTAAAAGGCCTTCTGTCTTTATAGAATATTGCGAATATTGGTCTAGCTCTTTTTTATATTTAGAAAGTATGCTTAAAGTTACTCTTACCCGTCTACTGGCTTTCGGCTTACTAATGAATGCTATCTCCTTCACCGCGCCAACATTGACTCCGGAAATCCTCACCGGCGCGCCCTCTTTTAAACCGCCCACATCGCTAAACACTACCGTTTGATAAAATTTAGATTCGCCAATACCGGTCTTTGCCCCCAGGGCAAAAATAATTACGACTATAAAAAACAAGCTGGCGGCAAAAAATATTCCGGCGATAATTTCCTTATTGGCAAGAGTTTTCATTCTAAACCTCCACTATATATGTCAATTTTTATCTTTAAATCGCAGCGATTGCGTTGGCCGTGGTGAAACGTTTTATAAGCGGATCCTCGGCCTTTCGTATTTCTTGCTGTGTCCCGATTGCGACTATCCTTCCGTCGTGGATTATGCCGATCTTGTCGCTTATGTCAAAAAAATTCATAATGTCGTGCGTTACGACCAGGGTGGTTGTTTTTAATTCCCGGCACAGTTTTAGAATAAGGCGCGAGATGGCAAATCCCGTTGCCGGATCAAGCCCGGCAGTCGGCTCGTCGCATAATAAAAGCTTGGGTTTTAATATGATCGCCCTGGCTAAAGCCACCCTCTTTCTCATGCCCACGGATAGCTGAGACGGAAATTTTGCCTCAACTCCTTCAAGCTCAACCTCTTCCAGGGCTACCCGGATCATCTTTGAGATTTCTTGTTCGCTTATTTTTGTATGTTCTCTTATGGGTAAAGCCAGGTTGTCGTAAACATTAAGGTAATCAAAAAGCGCGCCTTCTTGGAACAGATACCCGGCATTTCGGCGAATATCCAAAAGCTCTCTCTCGCTTAAATCCACAATATTCTGTCCGTCTATAAGAATACTCCCCTGGCTTGGTTTCAAGAGGCCGATAACATGTTGAAGAAACACGGTTTTTCCCTGGCCGCTTACGCCCATAAGCGTAAAAAAAATTCCCTTATCTATCTTTAAGTTAATGTCGTCCAGGACTTTTTTCCCGTCAAAGTATTTTACGAGATTTTTAATTTCTATTGAAATCATAACTCTTTTTCTCTATAAACAACCTGTATTTGTGGTAATCAAACTTTGTGTATATGCGGTCGAAGGGCTTTATTTGCCGGCGCTCTACATAAAAAGGAACGTTTTGAAATTGGTCGACATAATCCATCTCGGAGTCAACGTGATTTTCTATGTATTCTGTCGGATACCAGGAGCGAGACTCAAAAATAATGGGCTTGCCTTCCTTGACCCAGCCCGCCTCTCTAGTCGTAAAATCCTTATTAAGAGCCCCGGATTGGTTTGCCGCGCATCCGGCGAAACCAAAGATCAAAAGCGCGAGCATGGTATTTAATATTTCTTTTTTTCGCATGTCTACCCCCAGAAATTAATAATTATCTTGGTCAATAAAAAATTTGATATTATGACAAGTATGCTTGAAAGAGCCACGGCTTCGGTCGTGAATTTTCCTACGCCTAGCGAGCCGCCCGAGGTGCGAAAACCCTTAAAACAACAGACAATGCCTATCAAAAACGAAAACACAACTGTCTTTGCCATGCCTCCGACAAAATCCACCATGCGCAAAGAATCAAAAGTTTGGTTAAGAAAAGAAATGGCGCTTATGTTTTCCTGCAGGACCGTTATCACCATGGCGCCAAAAACACCCAGAACCTCGCACCAGAATACCAACAGCGGAAGCGCGATAATGCAGGCCAAAATACGGCTTAGGCCGAATAAATCCAAGGGGTCAATGCCTAAAGCGCGTGTAGCCAGAATCTGCTCATTAACGCTCATCGCTCCCAGTTCAGCTGAAATTTTAGCGCCGGATTTACCGATAAAAATCAAACTGGTCAATACCGGGCCCAACTCCCTTACCAGAGACAAGGCAACGAGCTTAGCGATATATTCGCTTGCTCCAAAACGGGTCAAAACTACTGCCCCCTGGACCGCCAAAACCATGCCCGTAGCTAAAGCGGTAATGCTTACAATGGCAAAACTGGTCACGCCCAACTCATATATCTGGTTAATTATTTCCCGCGGCCTGACTTTTTTTCGAAAAATCAAAACAAAACATTCATAGATAAAAAAAATTATCTGGCCGCTGGCCTCTAAAAAATAAATAAACTTTTTACCGAGATTCTCTAAAAAATTCAAAAACATTTTAATAATCGCTACCTTTTATATAAGCCCATAAGCTGGCCTTGGGCTAATACATGGCCTTCTATGGCCTTTAATAGCTGTTGCTTGGTTATGCCCGCCCCTAGATAGAGCATTGTGTCCAGACAATAGAGTTTAAAGAAATAGCGGTGAGGCTTGCCGGGTGGTGGGCACGGCCCGCCGTAGCCAAGATTGCCAAAACTAGTTTTACCTTCTTTCCCGTATGATTCCAAAGATGCGTCTTCAGAGAGGGAGCCCTTGTCCGCTGGTATGTCATAAACAAGCCAATGCACCCAGTCGCCCGACGGCGCATCGGGGTCATCAATAATCAGTACGAAACTCTTTGTACCTGCCGGCGCGCCGGACCAGGCCAGTGCAGGCGAAATATTTTCCCCCTCGCAACTATATCTGGAAGGTATATATTCATTGTTTTTAAAAGCCGGGCTTTTTAGCTCGATAGCCATGGCCGATACACCTCCTGCAATAAATAATAATATTGGCGCCAAAAAAAATATTTTGCGCATAATAACTGATCCCCTTTTTAAACCTTGGACAGGGTATATTTTTTTACAAAACTTGTTGGCTGATAAGACATTTTGGCTTTCCTTAAATTCTCTAACCCCAAATCCTGCTCGCGGTTTATAAAAGAGAACTTTTCGGGCACTATGGATACAAAAAAATTATTCAATGCCTGGTAAACCCCTGTAAACTTGGAGAGCGCCTTTTCAGCGTGGACGACAAAGGTTGTATCGTTCAAGGCCTCGCCTATGCTAAATGCCCTAATCCTACCTTCTATTTCTATGACTGCTCCCAGGATATTAAGCGTTTGGCAATTTTTGAGCATCTCTATAATAGCTTGCTTCTCGCGCCGCAGGCTCAAATCTAAATCGCAAGCCTTCTCATCACACCACTCATTGGAAAACGCGATACAATTCTCTATATCCGGTTGCGAGGCAATTCTACATACAGGATTGTATTGCTGGTAAAAACGCTTGATAAAGTTCCTTTTTGCGTCGAATTTTTTTCCTTTAAGCTCGACTAAATCCTGGCGCCTATACACATAATCAAAGTTGTCGCGGTCTTCACTTAAGCGAAAACCCGCCTCTTGATTAAAAGAGCCTATCTCTGATTCCGGCAGGCGGAAAAATACCGCTTCGGGAAATTGTTCTAGGATTTTTTTTATCGCTTCCCGGCCATTTGCGCCCAGAGGAGCAAAAAAATACCTTTTGGCGTCTTTCTCGCAAGATACGATTAAGGAATCCTCTAATCTCGATATCTTAATCGAATAGGCACCGCGCCAGCAAAACAGATTTGTAAATGTAAATTCCGAAATCTCCGGCTGTAAACCTTTAAAAATAAAATCAAACGCGCTTTTGTCTTGTAATCCTATCGGGCGTTCTTGCGGAAAGGCCGCAATATTTTCCAGCAAATCAGTCATGGGTTGATCTTTAAGCATTATTATATCATAAATTTAGCACAAATGTTCCAGGGAATAAATCACCATCTGGGCCAGGGAAACGCTCGCGGAGTTTAACAGCACGTCCCGGATGTCGCAGACTCTGCCGGGTATAAAGCGCTGCAGGTATTCATCGATTGAACCGACAATAAAACCGATTATGAGGATCTTGAAATGCAGCGTTGTCACAGACTGATCTTTATCAATACGGCTATAAATGACTATGGCCAGTATCGCATATTCAATTAAATGCATCTTCTCGGAAGAAAACTCTATGTTGTCGGCGATTCTATAAAAAAGGAAAAATGCGACTATTATTATAAAAAACCCTTGGACTACGTATTTTTTCCTTAGCGACAAAAACCTTATAATTACCGCTGTAAATGAAAGGCCTAAAAGCATAGCCGGCAGATCCTTGCCTGCACCGCCAAAAGAATGCTCCATTGCCTTCCAGATTTCAGGCCCTATAGGCAGGCTCACATAAATTAGGCAGCAATAGAGAAAAAATACGCGCCAATGCTTTAGAAATTGGAATAAATCTTTTATCGTTAATCCTAATAACATAGCCTGCCTAAAGATTATTAATGAATTCTCTTATCTTGGAAGTAAACAAGTCCTCGGAATCGATAAATGAACTATTGTGCCCGCCGTAAATAGCCAGGAATGTTTTTGGGCCGCCAGCGGCATTAAACAATTTCTCACCCAGGCGAAAAGGGACGATTTCGTCATTACGGCTATGTATCATCAGCTTTGGACAGTTTACTTTGGCAATCTTAGATAGGGAATCAAACTTCACAGAAAGAAATATTGTCGGCAAAAACGGATAAATTTCCCGGGACATATCTTTTGCAGAGGTAAAATTCCCTTCCAGGATTATCGCCCCGACTTGATTCTTGCTGGCTAAATCTACAGCTGCCTGGGCGCCTAAAGATTCACCGAATAGAATTATGTTATCGGGCGAAAACTTTTTTTCCTTAACCAGATAGTCATAGGCAGCCTGGGCATCAAGATATATTCCGTTTTCAGACGGCTTCCCGCTGCTTTTACCGTAGCCGCGGTAATCAATGATGAATACTTGAAGCCCTAATTTTTTAAAAATAGAAATCTTTTCCAGCCTATGGCTGATGTTACCGGCATTGCCGTGAAAAAAAAGCAGGGATTTTTTTGCGCCTTTAGACGGGAAAAACCAGGCGTTAAGCTTTTCTCCATCGGGAGTGGTGAAGTATAAATCCTGAAACTCTAAGCCCGAATCACTGGGCAAAATCTCTATCGTCCTATAGGGAAAAAATATACTCCTTTTTTCGACGTATTTTACATAAAGGAAGACAAATAACAAGCAACACAGGAAAAACAGTAAATTCTTCATCCTTAAATCTAATTATTTGCCTTTGACGCGAAATATTTCGGCAAGGGAATCTGCGGTTTTTTATCTAAAAGTTATGCTCTAAGCTATTGTGCCGTCGGGCGAGACGAGGTGCAAGTGAAGATGAAATACGGTCTGGCCCGCGCCCGGCCCGGAATTTATAATCACCCTGAAACTATCCAGGTTCATTTTCTTTGCTATTTTTTTTACTGCCACCATCAATTTTCCGACCATCAACGAATCTTCTTTTTCTAAAACTGCCAGCCCTTCTTTGTGCGCCTTGGGCACAACAAGTAAATGTACCCGAGCTTTCGGATTTATGTCCGGGAAACTCACGACATCCTCATCTTCATAAACAAATTTTGCCGGGATTTCTTTCGCGATAATTTTACAGAAAATACAATCATTCTTAGGGCTCATGTAATCTCCCTCAAAAATTTATTTCAGAAGCCTGGCTATATCAACTGCCGCGCGAAGCGCAGAATCCGCCTCGATTATCGGCCTGCCCACGACTATGAAATCAGCCCCGGCTTTTTTCGCATCTTTAGGAGTCGCGACGCGCTTTTGATCTGCTGACGTGGCGCTAGCAAGCCTTATGCCGGGACAGACCAGGATTGTGTTATTGGAAAATTTTCTGCGCAGCATCTGGGCTTCCTGCACAGAACATACTAGGCCGTCAGCTCCTGCCTCCAATGCCTGCCTCGCAAGCTGCGAAACCTGGGCTTTGACATCTCTAGGGTTAGAGCTTGTTAATACGGTTACCGCGATTATCTTGGGTTTTTCTATTTTTAGCCGCCTTGCCTCAGCTTTTACAGCTTCTGCGCAGGCGCGAATCATTTCCTGGCCGCCGCTAGCATGAATTGTAAACATGGATACGCCCATGCCGGTTATTGCCTTGGCGGTACTCGCCACGGTGTTAGGAATATCGAAGAGTTTAAGGTCTAAAAATACTTTTAGCCTTTTTTGCTTTAACCACCTGACGATATCCGGGCCGCAGGAAGTAAATAAGAAGCTGCCGACTTTAAAAAATTTTACTGCCGGCCGTAGAACCTCTGCCAGCTTTTTAGCTTTCTTGATATCGCCTACGTCTAAAGCAACTATAAGTTCAGTTTTCATAAAATTAAACCGCCAGGCTACCCGTCAGATCTTTGAGGTCTTTAATATTATTTTTTGCAAGATACTCTTGTATCCCGCTTAATATATCTGCGCCGGCTTTTGGGTTAATAAAATTTACCGTGCCTAAAGCTAGGGCTGTCGCGCCGCAAATCAAAAACTCGATAGCATCGTCGGCGTCCATTATCCCGCCTCCGGCAATTACCGGGATCTTGATGGATTTTCTGACCTGATAAAGAGCATAAAGGCTTAAAGGCTTTATTGCCGGGCCGCTTAATCCGCCGATTATATTAGCCAGGACCGGCCTTCGGCTTTTGATATCCACGGCCATGCCAAAATAGGTATTCACTATAGATATGGCATCGGCGCCGGCGTCTTGCGCGGAGACAGCGATGCTGGCGATATCAGTTACATTGGGCGTTAGCTTTATGATTAAGGTCTTTTTGGTCAATTCTCGCAGTTCATCGACTAAATCAAACGTTTCTAAGGCGTCCTGAGAGAACATATAGGTATTTTTGGCTTTTTGTTTCTTGCTTTGGGCTTTTTTGATATTGGGGCAGGAAATGTTGACTTCTATTGCTTTTAAGTTCTTTATTTTTTCGAGTTCCCGGACAATTTTCACAAATTCTTCTTTTGTTTTTCCGCCGATACTAACGATAACCGGCAGTTTAAGGCCGGATAAGTAAGGCCATTTCTCCTCCAGGAATTCATCCATTCCGGGATTTTCCAGGCCTATGGAATTCAAGAGGCCGCAACAGGTCTCAAAAAGCCGCGGCGGATCATTGCCCCTTAACGGCTCCAAGGTTATGGTCTTGGTGATAAGGGCGCCAAAATTTTTGAAGTCGACAAGCCCTTCCAGCTCCTGTGCATATCCAAACGTGCCTGAGGCAGTGACCAAAGGAGTGCTTAACTCCAAATTTCCGATACGCGCGGACAAGTTATTTTTTTTAGTTGGCATAAATAGGGCTATTACAAAAGTAGCGAGTAACAGGTAGCAAGTAGCGAAAAGTAAATCTTGCTCTCTCTACTCTCTACTATCTACTCGCTACATATCTTTCAAAAGCTAGGTTCGATACAGAGAATCTTGTATTTCCAGAAACCTTTAAGCCCGCCTTTGATAAAGCTTAGGTTCGTCAGGTATTTCATCTTGCACCAGGCCCAGAATTTGTCTTTTGGCTCCATATCAAAATTCCACTTAACATATTGAAAGCTAAAATAGAGCGTGAGCGCGAAGGAAAGAAATGTTAAGCTCGTATCCACGGGATCCATCGAGACCAGGCTTACAATTGTGCCGATTAAGGACAATAAGGCAAAAAGATGCATAAGATGGAAATTCCCAATATAAACAAAACCTCTTATGAAAAACGGCAGCCTGATAATTGGATTTCCCTTGATGAATTGCAGGACGATATCCAGAGTGCGCCTCTTCACGTATTTGTCAATCAGGGGTATGTGGGCAGCGCCATACATAACCCAGACTTTTTTCAGGGATTTTAAATCCGCCTGGTGCATATGGTCGATTTTTGCCTGGGGAGCAAAATAAAATTTCCAGCCTTTAGAGCGGTGCTGGTAACTTAAATCCATATCTTCGCCCGTAGGCCTGTCCCAGAATTTCGCGCCTATTTCCTTCATCGCGCTTCTGCGGTAGGCAACATTACAAGTGCCGAAAAAGAACGCCTTGTGGCCGGCGATGTCAATTGGCGAAGGGTCTTTTGGAAAATCAGGGAAACAGCCTTCTTTGATAAATCCGTAGCGGGGTGCCACCATATTAAACCGGAAATGCTCGCACCAGGCCTCAACCAGGTTATCCTTGTCCACGCGCAGAGTGTATAGCTCTCCGCCTACAGCCGCGATTTTTTCATCCCGCTGGAAGATCTTGATTATCTGCCAGATCCAATCCGCAGCCGGAGCGCAGTCGCCGTCCGTAAAAAACAGGAATTCGCCTTTCACTGCATCCAGGGCTTTATTGCGGGCAAAACCCGGAGAAGGACAATTCGGTACTTCGACTAATTTTATAAAAGCGTATTTATTCTGCCACTCTTTAATTACCTTCACAGTATCATCTGTGCTTCCGCCGTCGGCAACCACGATCTCCATGCTCTCTCTGGGATAATCGATTTTAAACAGGTAATTAAATGTGGTAGGTAATGTGCGGGCAGCGTTACGCACCGGTATTATTATCGAAATAAACGGGGCTATAGCCATATTCAACCTAAACTTTTGCGGCGATAATTAACAAGATGCAGGATAAAAGCAATGTTATTATCCCAGTGAGGATCCTGGCCTGCATAATTATAGAAGTGATATCAAATTCTTTTTCCAGGACCAACCTTAAGTGGTCCGTAGAAACCTTTTTATTCAATATATCGTTCAACTTGAACAGTTGTTTGGGGAACAAAATCAGGCTTATGGACAAAAGAATCCCGACTATGCCTAAAACCGTTCCTCCGATATTCAACAAATCAGTCGCAGTGATTAAGCTAATCATATTCCGCCTCCTTGATATGAATACCGCCTATTACGAAGTGTAATTTATTCTACCACTCAAAAAACTTTAAGTCAAATACTGCCCGATGGTTTTGACGCTAGTGTTTAAATAAGCTATTTACTCAAATCTCCCCTCAAATTTACCACTCAATACTTCCCAATTCAAACACCGGCCCGTCTTTACAAACGCGCTTAAAGCCTGCTTCAGTCAGGACTACGCAGCCAAAGCATGCGCCAGTGCCGCAAGCCATATATTCTTCCAAAAGGCCGTAACAACTGCTGCAATATTTTTGGCCTATGGCTGATACTGCCTTTAACATCGGCTTGGGCCCGCAGACATAAATGACTGATTGCCTGGGTTCGGTATTCGAGAGCAAATGCCGCAAAAGTTCAGTGGCAGTTCCCTTGAGGCCTTTTGAGCCGTCATCAGTGGCTATTTTTACGTCGCAACCTAAACCCTTAAACTCTTTTTCGCAGAGCAGTTGATTCTTATTATTTGCGCCAATTATTACTAACAACTGGTGACGCTGTGGCTTGGTGGCCTGGTGACTTTGTATTTTTTCTGCCAAGAACAATAGCGGCGCAACTCCTATCCCGCCGCCGATTAAAATTTTTGTTTTGTGCTTCACTAATCTTGATTTATAGTCAAATCCTTTACCCAGCGGCCCGAGTATATCAAGATTTTCTCCTTTTTTTCTCTTTGAAAGCGCCTGCGTTCCCTTCCCTACGACTTTGTATAAGATATCTATCTGCCCCTTGTTGAACTTAATGCTATTTATACCCAAAGGCTTTCTCAATAAAGGCTGATACGTATCATTGACCTTAATTTCTAAGAATTGCCCGGGTTTTGCGCGCCTGGCAATCTGTGGGGCGGCAATACTTAGTTTAAAAACCGCCGGGGCCACTTCTTTATTATCAATAATTTTGGCTTTGATTTGGACTGGTGACTTGGTGACTTGGTGACTTGGTGACTTTTTTTTCATCTCTGACACCTCGCGCAAAAGTATGTGCCTCGGCCGGCAAGGGTTATTCTTTGTATCGGGCTTTTACAATCGAAACAAAGCTTTCCCTCCCTGCCGTAGACTTTGTGCTCCTGGGCAAAGCTGCCCTTTTCGCCTCCGGAACGCACATACTGGTCTATGGAAGAACCTTTTAGTTTTATTGCCCTATTTAAAACAGAATTTATCGAATCCAATAATTTTTTTGATTCGTTTTTAGCAAGGGTGCAGGCCTTACGCTTAGGATCGATCTTGGCCTTGAAAAGCGCCTCTGCGGCATAGATATTGCCTACTCCGGCGATAAATGACTGGTCCATAAGCAAGGATTTGATTTTTGATTTTTTTTCCTTAAGCATTTTATGAAAATCTTTGGGCTCCAATTTAAACGGTTCCGGGCCTAGGCGTTTAAAAAAGCTTAAACTCCGCCAATCATCTATAAGGATAAGTTCGCCCAAAAGCCTCTGGTCGTTAAAATCAAGCAGCTTTCCATCGGAAAATTTAAAACTTACCCGCGACTTTGCGCCATTCCCGGGGTATATCAATTGGCCGCTCATTCGTAAATGCACGACCAAAAATTTAATCATCTGGCCTTTCGTCAGCTTAAAAATGAGCGCCTTGCCTAATCGCGATAAGTCTTCGATTCTGCAGCCGGCAATCTGACTGGTGAATTTATTTTTAGACGGAAAGCGGATTACTTTCGGATTATGCACCAGGCAGGAAGATATTTTCCTGCCAATAAGCATAATTTTTAATTCTCTCTTTATGGTTTCAACCTCTGGCAGTTCCGGCATTTTGCTTTATCCCTCTTAACCTAAAAAAAACTTGCTGGCCGACAAGCGCTCCCAGGTAACCGCACATCAGCACGATAAGTGAGCAAAAAAATACCATATCTTTCGTAAAGGCTGTTTTTTGTAAATAAAGGACCAGAAACTCCAGGGACATCCCCAGCTCATAACCCAGGATCGCTCCGATATTAAGGCGTAATAATGATGCGTTTGTCTTTAATAGTCTCTGACAGATTAACGAACCGGCGAAAGAACCCAATACCGCAGCTAGGGGCAACCCGAAAACCGCCAAGACTCTGGGGTTAGCTCCTATGGATTTCAGGGTATAATGCAATGTTATGCTTACGAGCACAAACCCTAAAGGCGCGGAAAGAGCAAGCAGCGCTTTTTTATCGATTTTATTCACTAATTTCATATAGCCCTCCGTGTTTATCCTTTTATGGTTTTTATCCAGACCTGACGCGTTCGCGGTCCGTCGAATTCGCACAAATAAATACCCTGCCAAGCGCCCAAGGCCAGGCGGCCATCTTCAATTATAACCAAAATCTGAGAATTCATCAGGGTTGTCTTTATATGCGCATCGGAATTCCCCTCTCTGTGGTGGTACTTCCCATCCTCAGGGGCTATTTTGTTCAAGCCCGACAGAATATCCTCCTGTACACTGACATCAGCATTTTCGTTTATCGTAATACCTGCAGTCGTATGCGGTACAAATACCAGGCAGACTCCTTTTTTAATTTTAATTTTATCAACTGTTTCCTGAACTTTTCTGGTAATATCCACAAGGTCTGTGCGTGCCGAAGTCTTAATCTCAATTTTCAACATAACTTAAACTCCCGGGTTATTTTTATTAGTTAGTCTGCCAACAATCTCCATTGCCTCGCTCACTGATCCGGCTTTTATCATACCAGAAATACCCCAATCCCCAAGGTCAATAACTGGTTTCTTTAGGTTAAGGGCAAAGGCAATTTCAGATAAGGTGCCGGTTTCTCCAGGCAGGGCTATAACAACATCTCCGGCTGTTGCAATAATAGTATTTCTGGCATACCCCATTCCTGTAGCAATTGGGACGTCAATATAAGCGTTTGCCTGATGCTTATCTATGCCTGGAATTATCCCAACTGTAAGCCCCCCAGACAGTTTTACTCCTTTTGAAACAGATTCCATTACTCCACCTAACCCGCCACAAAGAAGAATAAAACCCATTTTTCCTATGCTTTTGCCTAATTCTATAGCTAAGTCCTCCACTTTTTTAGTACATTTATGACCGCCAATAACGCAAACTATTGCCTTAGAGGTAGTTATCATAATTTTCAATTTCCCTGCGTATTCGCTTTAGCTTTTTCAATGATATATTCCAGAACATTACGTTCAGGCATCTGCGGATTGATTTCCAATGCTTTCTCCGCATAGGCCTTAGCCTGGGCCAGATTGCCTTTTTCTAAATATAAAGTTGCCAGGTTCTTGTATTCAATAGAGTAATTAAGGCCTACGTCTTTAGCTTTTAGGACAAATTCAATCGCCCGGTCCAAATCGCCCTGGCCGATAAAAAATTGAGCAAATAGAAAATACGCGTTCCATTTTATCAAATCATCCAGGCTGCTAAAGCTCTTTTTAGCCAGAGAATCAAGGACTGCCTCAAAGCACTGTTTTGCGTCCTGTGAAATTTCATTTGGCTTTTGAATATCTAACTTAGATTCACAAACTCTCCAGTGGCTTACCGGGCTATTAAAGAAAAACAGCGGGGGCACGCTGCTTGCGTCAAAAACATAACCCTTATTCTCATTAGCGCCCATTGTGTGGTTAGGGTCCAGAAAGACTGCCGAATCAGGCGGCAAGCCGATTTCAAGCACGCCTAAGCCAAATTTTGCCTTGCTTAAATCCTTCAGCGTGGAGAACAACTCAGTCTGCCTCGCATAATCAGACGCTAAAACAAAATTCCGCAGAATATCTACGGCTTGTTTAAAGTGTTCCGACGCTTTAGCAAATAAACTAGCTTCCCGGGTCAATATTGCCTGCTTGAAATAGATACCGGCTATATTAAAATGGCAAAAAGCCGTAAAAGGTTTTTGTTCTAAGGAAAGGGCTTTTTCGAATTCTTCTATGGCCTTATTATAGTCATCAGTAAGCGCGTAGGCGCAGCCTAAATTAAAATGCGCCCCGGTATGTTTGGGTTTATCCAGAATTATAGCGCTAAGCTCGGTAATCGCCCCCTGCCACCTGCCTTCCCGCAAATAATCCGAGGCTTTTGTGAATTCTCCCTTGGCGCTTTCGCCCTTAGCTAACTCTGGCGCTGTTTCTTTCCCGGCTTCTATCTTATCAATCTCATCCGCCCAATATGTTAAAGTCGTGCCCAAAAAATCAATTTTTATATATTTATCGGTCTGTTTGACAATCTTGCCTTCTACAATCTTTCCATTTTTAAGATGAACAACATCAGCTCGTGCCGCACAAATAAAAACAAATAAACATATCGTTGCCAGAAAAAATTTTAGAATCGACCTAAGACCCATCGTGAAGACTCTCCTAAAAACATGTAATAAACTTTTCCCCGCACCCCTTTGTTCGACTCTCAAGGCTCAAAACGCCCCCGGCAGGAGTCGAGTCGCTCACTTGCGTTCGCTCTCCATAGGGGCTTTGCCCCTCTGGCGCTTCGCTGTCACCCCAAGAACGCGGGGAACTTTTCCCCGCACCCCTTTGTTCGACTCTCAAGGCTCAAAACGCCCCCGGCAGGAGTCGAACCTGCACAACTAGCTTCGGAGGCTAGTGCTCTGTCCATTGAACTACGGGGGCTAAAATAAATTTAACTGTTCTTCCTGGCTCTCTTTATCAGTCTCGTCAAAAATCTTTATCTTGCCGTATTCGCCGTCATGGCCGGGGATAATCTTTACCTTGCCTTCTCTGACGCTGATAATACCTTTGGCTATTTTCGGCGATATCGCTTCCAACAATTCTTCTTTAGAGGCTTTTGCCAGGACGTTAAACTCCGTACCGAATTTCTGGACAATAGAGAAATATTCTTTGCTTACCGCCTGACTTGCCTTGCCCATCCCTTTGGCATCGGCAATGATTTCTTCTAATGGTATGAAATTTTTAAACGGGATTGAATCCGGAGGCACAAACCCTTCCGCCCTATCCGCAAGCTGATCCACCCTGTGCATCACGCCTATGGTTAAGGGCCTGCCGCACTTAGGGCAGCGGTTATTATGCTTTTTTGATTCAGCCGGAGAAAAACAGATGCCGCAGTTACGATGGCCGTCAAAATGATACTTGCCTTCTTCGGGAAAAAATTCAATAGTATAGAGAAAGCGTTTCTTGTCTTTGGTTTTTAACGCGTCCCGGATCTCGAAATAGTCTAATTCGCAATCAAAGACATTTGCCTCGCGCCCGATCTTGGACGGCGAATGCGAATCGGAGTTCGAAATCAGGCTGAATCTGTCCAGCGCGCTCAAGCGCCAGTTCATCGCCGGGTCCGAAGAAAGACCGGTTTCCAAGGCGAATATATTTTTAGTCTGTTCTTCGAAACAATATTCGATTTTATCGAATCCCGAGCTTGAGCCGAATAAAGAAAACCAGGGCGTCCAAATATGCCCCGGGACGATTATGCAGTCCGGATCAATATCTAAAACGATCTTCACCAGCTCTTTCGCGTCAAGGCCTAAAATCGGCCTTCCATCCGAAGCCAGATTCCCGATGTTAGAAAGCCGGGCGTTGATCTTGTCCACCGTTTTAAATGACGGCGCGATCAAAACATTATGTATGCGGTAAGCCTTATTATTCTTGGAATAAATACTGCTGATTTCGGCGGTCAGGATAAAATTCACGCCGTCAAAAACAAACAAGCCGTTATCTTTGGGCTCCAGGCGGGATTTTAATTCTTCAAGCCACAAATGATGCGTAAAATCCCCGGTGCCTAAAAGCGATATGCCTTTTAATTTTGCCCAGCGCGACAGGTTCTCCACGTCCATGTCTTTGCTTGTGGCTCGCGAGTACTTAGAGTGAATATGAAAATCGGCTATGAATTGCATCTATGCTGCGCTGCCTTCTTTTATCTTTTTTAAGACGTCGGAAACATTGCCCCAGTGAGTGCCCTGCCAGTAGATACGCGAACACTTAGGGCAGGCAAGGAATTTTTCCTGAGCCTCAAATACAAATTCCGGGACTTTTGATTTAACTTCGTCTTTCGCTATCATTTTCAACTCTTGGTTGCAGATAGTACACCGGCTAAACATCTTATCTTGTTCGGGTGTTATCTCGAGCTCTTTAAAGCTTTGAGAAAGCTGCTCGGACAAGATATCGCTCTTGATCCTGACTATGCGTACGCCGCGGTGATTGCCTATGCGCGTATTTTTTGTCAGGATAATCCTGTCTTCTTTCATGGCGGCAAGCAATAACTTGGCAAACCTGGGTTGCTTAAAATAAGCCGTATCAAGCCCGAAAATTCTCAGCCATTTAGCAAGCCTGCCTAATTCTCTTGTCAGGATAAGTTTCATAAGGAGACGAGACGGATACTATTTGCGCCTATTCGTGCTTATACACGACTTCGCCGTTACAAATAGTGTGTTCAACAAGGCCTTTTAACTTCTTCCCGATAAACGGAGAGTTTGTAGATTTTGAGGCGATGCTTTCTTTCTTAATGACCCATTCTTTATCCGCTGATATTATTACAATGTCTGCGTCGCGGCCGACACCCAAAGTACCCTTGTCTAACCCTAAGATTCTTGCCGGATTCAAGCTAAGTTTTCTCACCAGTTCTTTCCAATCTAATAATCCCGCCTCGAGTAACTGCGAAATGCTCGCCGACAACTCGGTTTCTAAACCGATGGCCCCGAACTCAGCGCGGTCAAATTCTATATCTTTTTCATTTTGAGTGTGCGGCGCATGGTCAGAAGCTATAACATCAATAACGCCGGATTTTAAGCCCTGTTTTATGGCCAGAGAATCATCCTTACTCCTAAGCGGCGGGTTTACTTTCAAGTTCGTATTAAATCCAAAGATATCCTCGTCAATAAAACAAAAATAGTGCGGCGCTGTTTCAGCGCTTATATTTAATCCTCTTTTTTTTGCCTTTGCTATTATCTCTACTGACTCTTTGCAGCTTACATGCGCGATATGAAGCCTGGCGCCGACTTTGTCTGCCAACTGGATATCCCTTTCCACTCTTTTATATTCCGACTCTTTTGATATGCCCCGTAAGCCCAGGCGCGTAGACATTATTCCTAAGTTTATCACTCCGCTGCCGGAAAGGCTTTTATCCTCACAATGAGAAATCACCAATACTTTTTTTTCTTTTGCTATTTTTAGCGCTTTTAAAAACAATGCCCGGTTATCAACCGAAGCCCCGTCATCACTAATGGCTATCGCGCCCTGCTTTTTTAATTTCAAGATGTTGGTTAATTCCTTGCCCATCCGGCCCTTTGTTATGGCCGCACAAATAAAAACGTTGGCAAGGTTTGTTTTCGCTATTGCCGCTTTCAATAGCGAAATAGCCTCGGGAGAATCTATTGCCGGTTCAGTATTGGGCATTGCCAGGACTGACGTAACCCCGCCTTTGGCAGCGGCTTTTGTGCCTGTCAAAATCGTCTCTTTGTCTTCACGCCCTGGTTCGCGTAAATGTACATGCATATCTACGATCCCGGGCAAAACCAATTTAGCGCTTGCGTCTATAGTCTTCTCGGCCGCTTCTTTGATCATCTTGGCGACCTTGATAATCTTGCCGTTTTCAACCAGGATATCGCGTACCTCGTCTACATTATTCGCGGGGTCGATGATATGGCCGTTTTTAATCAATATTTTCATTTTTTCTCTCTGCCTTGCGCGACTAAGAATAACACTGCCATCCTGACGGCAATGCCGTTGGTAACCTGCTCTAATATAACGGAGTGATTTCCGTCCGCGACTTCGCTGGAAATCTCGATACCCCGGTTTAAAGGCCCAGGGTGCATGACTAAAATATTCTTTTTCGCTTTTTTAAGCCTGTCCTGGGTAATGCCGAAATTTTTGAAGTATTCTATCTGGCTGGGAAAGGCCTTTTGCTCATCGCGCTCAAATTGCATGCGTAAGACATTGACCGCGTCTGCGTTCTTCAGGGCGTCATCGAGGTCCGAGGTAAGGCTTACCCCCATCTCTTCTATCGCCGGAGGTATCAGGATCTGGGGAGCGCAAATCGTTACTTTCGCGCCTAATTTGGTCAGGCCCCAGATGTTCGAGCGGGCTACGCGCGAATGGGAAATGTCTCCGACAATGCTTATATTCAAACCTTCGATCCTGCCGAATTTTTCGTGCAAGGTAAATATATCTAACAGCGCCTGGGTCGGATGCTCGTGCCAACCGTCTCCGGCATTCACAACGCTTAAATCCACGTTCTGCGCCAAAAGAACAGCAGCTCCGGAACAATTATGCCTCAGGATGATTATGTCTGCCTTGAGCGCCTGGATGTTTTTTCCGGTATCGATAAGCGCTTCGCCTTTTTTAATACTGGATGATTCCGCCGAGATATTGATAACATCTGCGGAGAGCCTCTTCGCAGCCACTTCAAAAGATACCCTGGTGCGGGTGGAAGGCTCGTAGAACAAATTGACTACGGTTTTACCGCGTAAGGCCGGAACCTTTTTAATCTCGCGCTTAGAGACCTCTTTGAAAGATTCCGCCGTAGAAAGGATAAATTTTATCTCTTCTTTGCTTAGATGCTCTAATCCTAGTAAATCTTTGCGCGTCCAGACCATTATTTTTATACCTTCTCCAATACAACAACCTCGTCTTGGCCGTCTATATCCGAAAGCCTGACTTCAACAGTATCCTGTAAGGCTGTGGGGATATTCTTGCCGACGTAATCCGCGCGTATCGGCAATTCCCTGTGCCCCCTGTCAATAAGCACAGCCAGCTGTATTATCCTGGGCCGGCCAAAATCTATCAGCTCATCCATAGCCGCCCTTATGGTCCTGCCCGAAAATAACACATCATCAACCAGGATGACCCTTTTGCCTGCCAAATCAAAATCTATCTCGGTCTTGCCTACAATCGGCCCTGGCCCCACCAGTGTGAGGTCGTCCCTGTACAGAGTAATGTCCAGTACGCCAAAAGGTATTTTTTTGCCGATAATTTTTTCAATATGGCTGTTTATCCTCTGGGCGACATAGACGCCGCGCGTACGTATTCCTATCAGGCATAGGCTGTCTTCGAAGTCCTTGTTCTTCTCGATAATCTCATGGGCGAGACGCGCAAAGGTCCTGTCCATTGCCTCGCTATCCATTATTTTTGATTTTTCTCTAAAATCAGCGCTCATAAACTGTCCATGCCTCTAAAAGACATAAAAAAACCCTTGGGTCTTGCCTGCCTAAAAAGCTTAAAACAGGCTAAGTATTCCAAGGGAGCATGCTGTCCTCTTTTTTTAGTCATTTTGTCTTTCCTTGCCGGCTTCGCAGAGCCGGCTTAAAGGTTAAGTATAGCTACTATAACAGCCCCGTCTAGGGATGTCAAGCAAAAAACTGCCAACTGGCGTTTAGTTTTTTGCGGGTGTCGAAAATACTTTTTCGACCAAGAAAAAACTAGCAACTGCTGCTTAGTTTTTGCGAAGTGCCCTGCCTGCCGGCAGGCAGGCGAATAAGCTTATTCGGCGCAAGCAAAAAACATTGACTAAGAGCACCTTGTAATATAAGATAATTACATTCTATGAAAATTAAGAAACCCTCCCTAGTCATTATTCTTCTCTCATGCTTATGGCTGCTAAGCAATTCTATTGCCTGGGCAGCGCCAACGCCTGAAGCGTCCGAAGAACAAAAACTCACTGAACAGGAAAATATCCGGGAATTAGACGCCATACCGGTCAAGCCTCCTCCAAAAGAAAAAACCCTTTCAATAAAAACCGGCGGATGGTTTACTTCATTATTTAGATACTACCAGAATACCGATAATGATGCCGGTATTGAAGATACCGAAGCCTGGAGTTTATACGAAGACTTGCGGCTCTGGTCGCAGATAACCTACAAGAAAGATTACACGATGTACGTGCGCTTGAAAGAGCTTTATGTCCGCAGGAACTTGGGTTCGCGCTCAACCAGCCGAGAGAGAGACCATGACGGCGTAAAGCTGGACATGGGATACGTACACATCTCTAAGCCCAATTGGCGCATGCCTTTTGATTTAACTCTTGGCCGGCAATATCTGTTTGTAGGCAGAGGCATCACCTACAGCGACGTTAACTACGGCATAAAATATAAAACTAATTTTGGCAGACAAATATTTCTAAAGACGTTTTATTCGATGTCTGACAAAAGGTCGTACAACATCGACGTCAGCATACCGCATTACGATAAAAATAACAGCCGTTCCTATGCCGGAATCGAAATCGCATACGCCGGCATGAGAAATAAAATAGCCTACGGATATTTCCTGCTTGAGAAGGATTTTACTCAACCTTACCCGCCGGAAACCCCGGCCCAAAATTATAGATACAACGCCCAGTATTACGGGCTTGGCCTGCAAGGTAACGCTCAAAAATCAAGGCTTGGATACTGGTTGGAGCTAATCAAGGAAAACGGCAGGGATTACACTGACACCAGCCAAGTAGCCCTCGAGAAAGAACGCATTAACTCTTTGGCCTTAGACATAGGCGCCAATTATAAATTTAAAGCCCCTCTTCATCCGGCGTTAGAATTAGAATTCGCTTACGGCTCAGGCGACAAAAATCGCTCAAGCGTAACAGATACCCGCTTAGGGGGCAATACGTCTGGCGATGATACGAACTTTTCATATTTTGGCAGTTTTTTTGCCGGTTACGCCCTAGCGCCCCGCCTTTCAAATATGTACATTTACAAAATAGACGGCTCATTCAGGCCTTTTGAAAAATTTAAATTCGGCAGGTCGATTGTCTGCGGCGCAAAATATTTTAGATACTTGAAGGATAAAAAGACCGGTGGCATTTATGATGATGATGCAACAGTAAGCAGTATTGATATCGGCCAGGAAGCTGACGCATACCTCTATTGGCAAATCGGCAAGCATATATTCTGGTCAAACCGCTTTGGCGCCTTCTTCCCGGGAGCAGCATATCCTACAACAACAAACAATAATACAAGATATTACTACACCCGCCTTAGCATAACATTCTAAACAAAATGTCCTTTCTCACGCCCACGCCTTCTCCCTGATACTTATTCAAAAAAAATAAAAAGTTAGACAAATTATTCTTAACCTATTGAAAAATAACACGTTATATATACTTGAAAAAGTAACATTCCTGTGCTATACTTATGTTAGATAAAACTAAATAGCACGAAAAGGCAAACTCTCCGTAAGGAGAAGGCGCAAAGCTATAGGGTCCTGAACTAGTGTGGTTCAGGGTAGCCAGCTACCGAATGCTAAAAAAGCACCGCGCCTATTCTCCTGCGAGAATAGGTTTTTTTATGAGGTGCAAAATGAAAAAATATCTACTGGGATTCCTAATACTGGGTGTCATGGTCGCGCTCAGCCCGGCAGTTTACGCTGATTGGGCAGAAGTATCAGAGTCGTCCACGCGTGATGTAGAGTGGGCTGGCGAAATAAAAGCTGAGCCGGCAAGCGCGAAAGAGATAGGCGATCTGAAATTGCGCCAGTTATCAGAACAGGCTGAAGGCGTAACAGCAACAGCTATCAGCGCAGCCGCTCTTAGCGTCACAGCGTCTGCGGCTGTTGTTGAAGTAAGCAACGCTTCGCAGAATGACTCTTTTGCAGGACGAATACTTTTAGCGGATACTGATACTGATAGAAGCGGCATTGGCAGCATGGGCGGCGGCGGAGATAGCGACAATCCTCCGGCAGATATTCCTCCGGCAGATAATCCTGTAATCATCGACCCGAGAGACATACCGCCTGAAGATATAGTGCCGTCAATACCAGCAATGCCGAAAGATCCTGATGGGCCTCTTGAAGCTGCCGTACAAGCGGTACAGTAAGGGATTGTGAATTACAAATAGAAATAAAAAACCATAGGTAAACATGCCTATGGTTTTTTATTATCTAGGTTAACTCTATATCCTACGGTTTAACTAGAGTATTTATGATGACAACAAACTCGCCCAGCGGCCGGGTCTTGGTAAAATGGTTTATTGCCGCGCTTGCTTTTTCTCTTCTTATCTCCTCAAATTTTTTTGTCAGCTCCCTTGCAATACACATATCGATATCGCCGTAAATATCCAAGATGTCCTTTAAGGCCTTACATAACCTGTGCGGCGATTCGTAGATAACCAGGGTCGCGCCTAAAGATTTTAATTTTTCTAACTCGGCTTTTCTGCGGGCTTGTTTAGATGATAAAAACCCGACAAAATAAAAATTGTCAGTTGGTAAGCCCGATACGCTTAACGCGGCTATTGCGGCGCTCGCGCCCGGTATGGGGCAGATGTTTATGCCGGCTTTAATAGCATCACTTATAAGCCGCGCACCCGGATCGCTTATCCCGGGCGTGCCGCTATCGCTGACCAGGGCAATTGATTTGCCGCTACTTAAATCCTTTAAAATCTGGCTGCCTCTTTGTTTTAAATTGTAGCTATGGTAGCTGACCAAGGGTTTTTTGATATTGTAGTGGTTGAGAAGCTTTATCGTCTGGCGGGTGTCTTCACAAGCTATGTAATCAACTGATTGGAGTGTTTCCAGGGCCCGGAAGGTTATGTCTTTTAAGTTGCCGATTGGAGTGGAAACAATATAAAGCATTATTCCACCGTGACGCTCTTGGCCAGGTTTCTCGGCTGGTCAACGTTACAATTTCTCCGCAGCGCAATATGAAAGGCGATTAGCTGTAACGGTATTGCCGTCAATAGCGGCGACAAGAATTCGTCTACTTTTGGTATGTAGATAACTTCTTTGGATAGATTTTTTATTTCATTGTCTTTGTCGCTGGCAATGATAATTATCTTGCCGCGCCGGCATTTTATTTCCTGGATATTTGAAATCATCTTTTCGTAGATCGGAGAATCAACGGCTATGCAGACAACAGCGCGGTACTCATCAATAAGGGCGATCGGGCCGTGCTTCATTTCGCCTGCGGCGTAGCCCTCTGCCGGGATATAAGAAATCTCTTTTAGTTTTAAAGCCCCTTCGAGCGCCGAGGGATAATTAATGTTTCTCCCTAAAAACAGGAATGAACCAAAATGAGAGTGGCGCCGGGCAATCTGCTTTATTGTTTTTTCCGATTTTAAAATCTCTTCTTGTTGGCCCGGTATCTTGAGCAAGGCGCTTACAAGGTCCTTTTCTATGGCGCCAGTTATGGCCTGTTTAATAGAGGCTAAATAAATGCCGAATAGGTACAGGGATAACAGCTGGGCAGTATAGGCTTTTGTAGAAGCAACGCCTATCTCTGGCCCTGCCAGTGTGTAAATAATCGCGTCTGACTCGCGGGTCAGAGAAGAGCCGACTACGTTGCATATGGATAAAACCTTAGCGCCTTTTGATCTGGCCAGCCTTGCTGCCGCAAGCGTGTCCGCGGTCTCCCCTGACTGGCTTATGGCGATAACCAGCGAGCCCTTGCTAAAAACGGGGTCGCGATAACGAAATTCGCTGGACACATCTACGCTGACCGGGATCTTAACGATTTTTTCAATTATATATTTTCCGACCTGCCCGGCATGATAAGCCGTGCCGCAGGCAACTATGTTAACCGAATTAAGCTGTTTTAGTTCCGACTCTGACAACTGCATTTCGTCGAAATGAATACGGTTATCCGCTGCTATGCGGCTTGACATAATCTGGCTGGAGACGCACGGCTGCTCAAAAATCTCTTTAAGCATAAAGTGGCTGTAGCCCGAACGCTCGGCATCTTTCACGTCCCACTTGATAGTGTCCGGCCGTTTCTCTATCTTCTGGCCTTTTAAATCTGTGACAACAATTTTATCCCGGCTGATAATGGCCATTTCGTAATCATCAAGATATATAACTTCTTTGGTATATTTGAGTAGCGGCGGAACATCAGAGGCGATAAAATTTTCGCCGTTTCCTTTGCCGATTACCAGCGGCGAATTCAAGCGCGCGGCAATCATCATTTCTTGATCCTTTGAACTGATTATAGCCAGCGCGTAAGAGCCCCTTAAAAGCTGCAGAGTGAGCCTGACCGCCTGAACAAAATCCTTAGTTTCTTGAAGCTTGTCTTCTATGAGGTGGGCAATTACTTCAGTGTCTGTCTGGGAATGGAATTTGTGTTTCTTTTTCAATAGACTTTGTTTTAGCTCGGCAAAATTCTCAATTATGCCGTTATGCACGAGGACAATGCTCCCTGAGCCATCAGAATGCGGATGGGCATTCACATTATTAGGCGCGCCGTGCGTGGCCCAACGCGTGTGGGCAATGCCCAGAGTGGCTTTCGATACGCTATCTTTGCCGATAAGGCGTTCCAAATCCAGGATCTTGCCGCGGCGTTTTTTGATGATAATTTTAGAGTTGTTTAATAGCGCAATGCCGGCAGAATCATACCCGCGGTACTCCAGGCGTTTTAGCCCCTCGAGTAAAATCGGCTGAGCTTGTTTTTCTCCTATATAACCAACTATTCCGCACACAGAACACCTCTATTTATAACTTTAGTGACGTCTCGCCGAAGCTGAACGCGAAAGCAATTCAGCGAAGGCGGACGGAACTCCTATAAATTTTAGCGACCCCACGGGGATTTGAACCCCGGCCGAGAGCTTGAAAAGCTCTTGTCCTGACCAGGCTAGACGATGGGGTCGAATTTAATTTACTCTTCTTCTCGCGCTACAACAGTAGCCATGCAAGAAACCTTATCTTTAGCATCAAGCTTTATTAGGCGCACGCCTTGCGCGGCGCGGCCGGTAGAACGGATGTCTTTTACTGCGCAGCGCACAACCATACCGTTCTGGGTAATCGTGACTATCTCATCTTCATCGCTAACCGAAAGCAGATTAACTGCGGCGCCGTTTTTGTCCGTTACCCTGATATTGATAATGCCTTTGCCGCCGCGGCTTTGCGAACGGTATTCTGACGCCGGGGTCCTTTTTGCGAATCCCCGCTCAGTAACCGTAAGAAACGTTGCTTCTTTAGACGGTATTTCCATGGCAATCACACTGTCTTTCTTGGCCAGGGAAATACCTTTTACTCCCTTGGCAGCCCTGCCCATTTCCCGGACTTGTTTTTCCGGAAAACGCACAGCTTTGCCAAGTTCTGTGGCCATCAAAATTTCCTGTTTTCCGTCGGTCATTTTTACACTTATCAGGCTATCGCCTTTTTCCAGGGTTAAGCCGATAATGCCGCCTTTACGCGGGTTGCTGAAGGCATCGAGGCGCGTCTTTTTTATCAGGCCGTTCTTGGTGGCCATAACCAAGTATTTATCTTCGCTGAATTCTTTTATCGGTATGCATGCGCTGATCTTTTCTGCCTGTTTTATGTCCAGCATATTAATTATCGCCTTGCCTTTTGAGGCCCGACCTGCCTGGGGAACTTCGTGCACCCTTAACCACAGCACCCTGCCGGTATCCGTAAAGGTAAGGATATAATCGTGGGTTGAAGCCATAAAAAGATGTTCGACAAAATCTTCGTCCTTAACCTCTGCTCCGGTTACGCCTTTGCCGCCGCGGTGCTGTTTGTGGTAACTGGAGACCGGCAATCTCTTGATGTATCCGGTATGGCTTATTGTAATCACTACGTCTTCTTCGGCAATCAAATCCTCAATCTCAAGTTCCTGGACCTCTCCGACTATTTGGGTCCTGCGTTCATCGGCGTATTTTTTCTTTAAGGCTAAAAGTTCTTCTTTTATGATCGCCTCGATTTTTTTCTCCGAGGCAAGTATAGAACGCAGCATCTCTATGCGCTTGATTAATTCTAAGTATTCGGCTTCGATCTTGCTTCTCTCTAAAGCCGTCAGCCGCTGCAGCTGCATTTCCAAAATTGCCTGGGACTGCTCACTGGAAAGTTTAAAATCGCTCATCAGAGCTTCTTTGGCATCCTGGACGCTCTTTGATTGTTTGATTGTCTTGATAATTTTATCTAAAAACTTAAGCGCAATCTTCAGGCCTTCCAGGATATGCGCCCTTTTCATAGCCTTATCCAGTTCAAACTGCGTGCGCCGCTTGACTATTTCTTTTCTATGTAAAACAAAATAATGAATTGCCTGTTTAAGGTTTAAGATGCGCGGCCGGTTATCGACAAGCGCCAGGAATATAATACCAAATGTGGTCTCGAGCTCAGAATGCTTGAACAGCTGATTCAAAACGACCTTGGATTCGGCGTCGCGTTTTAATTCAACAACGACACGCATACCGTCTTTGTCTGACTCATCCCGGATATCGCTTATGCCTTCGAGTTTTTTATTGACGACTAAATCCGCTATTGCCGCAATAAGGTTGGCCTTATTTACCTGATAAGGCAGCTCGGTTATGACTATCGAGTCTTTGCCGCCTTTATGCTGCTCGATCTGGGCGCAGGCCCTGACTGTTAATTTGCCTTTGCCTGTCGTATAAGCTTCTTTTATGCCTTTTGTGCCGCAGATTATTCCTCCGGTTGGAAAATCCGGCCCCTTGATTATTTTCATCAATTCTTTGATCTCGCAATCAGTATGGTCGATTAAATATACAACTGCGTCTATCGCCTCGCCTAAATTATGCGGCGGGATGTTCGTGGCCATGCCTACCGCTATGCCGCTTGAGCCGTTGACCAGCAAATTCGGTAAGCTAGCCGGCAATAATTCCGGTTCGGTCAACGAGCCGTCGAAATTCGGGACAAAATTAACAGTATCTTTGTCGATATCCGACAAAAGTTCCGAACTAATCGCGGCCATGCGCGCTTCGGTATAACGCATTGCTGCCGGAGCATCGCCGTCAACTGAACCAAAGTTGCCCTGGCCTTCAACAAGCGGATAGCGCATTGAAAAATCCTGGGCCATGCGCACCAGGGTGTCGTAAACAGCAACGTCGCCGTGGGGGTGATATTTACCCAAAGTTTCACCCACGATACGCGCGCTTTTTTTATAAGGCTTAGAGTGATCTAAACTCAATTCGTTCATCGCGAAAAGGATTCTTCTATGGACAGGCTTTAGGCCATCTCGTACATCCGGCAAAGCCCTGCCCACAATAACGCTCATTGCGTAGGAAATATAAGAATCCTGCATTTCATCTTCAATGTAAACCGGAACTATTTTTTCACCTTGTGTGTACATTATTCCCCTCGTTTAAATATCCAGATTCCTGACTTTGTGTGCGTTTTCTTCGATAAACTCCCGGCGCGGCTCTACTGCTTCGCCCATTAATACAGTAAACATCTTCTCAGCTTCAACGGCGTCTTCTAATTTAACTTGCAGCAATGTGCGTTTTGCCGGGTCCATTGTCGTATCCCAAAGCTGCTGAGGATTCATTTCGCCTAAACCTTTATAGCGCTGGATATGCATCCCCTGTTTTGCCTCTTGTTTTACGAAATCCAGGACTTCTTTTAACGTAAAGAAGTGGTGCTTGGCTTCTTTGCTTTCAATTTTGTACAAAGACTTGCGTTTTTCAGCTTTTTCATCATCAGATAAGTGGTTGCTATATGTATCTATGTCGAAACCCATCTTTTCAATCTTTTGAATTATCTCGTTAATGTCTTGCGACTCATGGATTTCCATCAAATCATCGCTTATGTCTTCAAAACTTTTACTAAGCTTTTCCAATTCATCATCGGAATAGAGAAATTGAACTTTCCCCTCCACTTTCGCCATATAAATAGGTAGTTTTTTGGACTTCTTATGCCTATTCTTAAGCAAATCTTCTAAATTTACTCCCCTTTTGTGTAAATAGCTACCAAGCTTAGCCAATTCGGACAAAAGCGTAGTCAAATCTTTAAATTGCTTATCTGTATAGGCTTTTTTCTCTTTGATATTAGTTAATGTAAAACCTTCTCTGCCCAGATCCAAAAGCATGGCATCCATCTGCTGTTCAGTCTGGATATATTCTTCTCTCTGGCCGCGTTTAATCTTATACAAAGGCGGTTGGGCAATGAATATGTTCCCGCCTTCAACCAATTTAGTTATCTGGCGGAACAATAAAGTCAAAAGAAGCGTGCGGATATGAGAACCGTCTACATCGGCATCGCACATGATTATGATTTTGTTATAACGCAGCTTGGCAATATCAAATTCTTCGCCGACGCCTGTACCCAGCGCGGTAATTATAGTCCGCACTTCTTCATTGCTTAATATTTTATCCAGCCTGGCTTTTTCCGCGTTTAAAATCTTCCCCTTTATGGGTAAAATCGCCTGGAACCTGCGGTCCCGGCCTTGTTTTGCAGAACCGCCTGCGCTGTCTCCTTCAACTATGTAAATTTCGCAGAGCGCGGGGTCGTTTTCAGAGCAATCTGCCAATTTACCCGGCAGGGCCGCCCCTTCTAATGCGCCTTTTCTTCTTGTCAGCTCTCGCGCTTTCCTTGCTGCTTCGCGCGCTTGAGATGCGGTTATTACTTTTGATATAATGTTGTTGGCTATCGAGGGATTCTCTTCAAAATAAGTGCTAAGGCAATCAAAGGCAACGGAAGAAACCAAGCCTTCTATTTCTGAATTGCCTAATTTTGTTTTAGTCTGGCCTTCGAACTGCGGGTTGGGCAATTTTAAGCTAATGACCGAAGCCAGGCCTTCCCGCACATCGTCTCCGGTAATCGAAAGTGATTCGTTTTTTAGCAATTTCTTGTTTTTTGCGTACTGATTTATCGCCCGGGTAATCGCGGACTTAAACCCGCTTAAGTGCGTGCCGCCTTCTATCGTATTGATATTGTTGGCAAAGGAAAATATGTTATCCGTATACCCGTCGTTATACTGAAGCGCGACTTCCAGGATCACGCCGTCTTTTTCTTTATCAAAATAAATAATTTTTTTATGCAGGACGTTTTTATTTTTATTAATATATTCGACGAAGGATACTATGCCTCCGTTAAATTTAAATTCCGCATGCTTGTCCGAACGCTCATCTTTTAAAGTGATCTCCAGGCCTTTATTCAAAAACGCCAGCTCCCTTAAGCGCTGGCTCAAGATATCATAGGAATAATTAATCTGGCCAAAGATTTCCCTGTCCGCCTTAAATGTAACCTTGGTGCCGGAAGTTTTTGCCTTGCCCGTAGTCGCCAGCTTTGAAGCGGTTTTGCCGCGCACATATCTTTGGTGATAAACTTTGCCGTCGCGCCTGATCTCCACTTCTAATAACTCTGAAAGGGCGTTGACAACGCTTACGCCCACGCCGTGTAAACCGCCGGAAACCTTATAGACCCTGTGGTCGAATTTACCGCCTGCGTGTAAAGTCGTGAGAACAACTTCCACGGCGGGCTTCTTCTCTGTTTTGTGTATGTCAACCGGTATGCCGCGGCCATCGTCTACAACGCTGACGCTATTATCCGTGTGCACAACAACGTCTATTTTTTTAGCGAATCCGCCTAATGCCTCATCAACAGAGTTATCCACGACTTCATAAACCAAGTGATGAAGCCCTCTTTGGCCGGTATCCCCTATATACATTGCCGGCCTTCTGCGTACTGCCTCTACGCCTTCTAAAACCTGTATTGTCGTTGCATCATATTTGCGGTTATCTGCCATATAACTCCTTAAACAATTTAAGAAACTTTACCTATGCGTAACTTAATGTCTTCTACGTCCTGCTTATTTATAATACCTTTAATATTTTCCAGAATACTCGCCTGTTTAAGGCGCAGCATATACATCCATGCCGAGTTTTCAACATTTACAAATAGGACCCTATTGCGTAAATCTGAAGGCGAACTATGCTTTGCGAGTACTTTCCCGGCTATTCTTTCCCAATTGGAATAAATCTGGGCGCCTTTGTCTTTTTGCTTTTCTGTTAAATTCTGTAGCACCTTTTCTATAGAATCCGAGATGTTCTCCATGCGGCCTATATCTTCATTGGCAATACTATGTACATATAATCTTCCTGACGCAGCAATACCGGCTTATCCGGCTCGTTGAATTCCAACACTACGTCCGGTACTTTTAAATTTTTCAATGCCTCGGTTATATAAAAAGGGTTAAACCCGATGACCATTTCTTTGCCTTGATATTCCATGGGCAATTCTTCCCTGGATTCTCCCAAGTCCGGCGTGGATTTTGAAACCACCATCTTATTCTTGAACAATTCCAGCCTGACTGCCTGATAATCCGTGGTGGTCAAGAGACTGGCGCGGCGTAACGCCGCCATAAACAATAAGCGGTCAATACGCGCCTTGTGCGGGTTGTTGCCGGGTATTACTTGTTTGTAATTAGGGAATTCTCCTTCTATTAAACGCGAAACAATAGAGGTGTTGCCGATCTCGAATAAAACCTGTGTCTGGGCCACAATAAAACTCACATCTTCCTCTGTCTGCCCTAAATTACGCACCAATTCCTGAATTGCCTTAGTAGGAATAATGATACTCTGTTTTTTTGAAGAGTCCGTAGAGATGGCTTTTTTTGTAACCGTGGCCAGCCTTCTGCCGTCCGTGGCTACCATTCTTAATACCTGGTCTTCTATCTCAAATAAAATGCCGTTTAAGATATAGCGTGTTTCGTCGTGAGAAATAGCAAAAGAAGTTAACTCCAGCATGCTTAAGAGGTCTGCCGGGTTGAATTGTAAAGTATCTTTGTTCTTAAAATCCGGTAGTTGCGGGAACTCTTCTTTTGGCAGGCCCATCAACTTAAATAGGCAGTTAGAACTTTCAATATTTATAGAATTATTCTTTTTTACACTTATGCGCACTTCCCCATCCGGAAGCTCCCTTATTATCTCAAAGAATTTTTTTGCCGGCAGGGTTATTGCTCCGGGCTCTTGGACCGTTGTTATGATTTGTGAAACAATACCTATATCTAAATCAGTTGCCGTTACCTTTATTTTATTGGAACCACTACTTTCCAAGAGTATGTTGGATAATATCGGTAAGCTTGCTTTGGGATTTATAATGTTCTGTACCTTTGAAATAACTTGTAATAATGGTTCCTTATCCACAGATATTCTCATCAACAACTCCTTAGCTATTATCTATTTATTATATAAGAAATAAAAACAGTAGCAGTTGTAGTAGTTGGGTTCTTTTTTAGACTATTTACATAAGAGCTATTTTAATAAATAGATGCGCCATTGAAAAGGTCTGCGCTAACTCTTAATAAGCTGTTAATAACAAATGGTTATTGCTTGATACTTTTTAAAATGCTGGTAATAAAATTGCCGATCTGTTTATCTTTGACCATTTCCTGTTTAATTTTATTGCAAGCGTAAAGCACTGTAGTGTGGTCTTTGCCGCCAAAAGCCTCTCCTATCTCCGGGAGAGATTGGGCGGTCAACTCGCGCGATAGATACATGGCTATCTGGCGCGGCCGGATTAAGTTTTTATTCCTGCGTTTTGAGCGCAATTCGTTCACGGTTAAATTAAAGGCGTTTGCCACTTCTTTCTGGATCCTGTCTATCGTGATTATCTTAGACGACTCGGTAAGCATGTCTTGCAATACATCTTGGGCAAGCTTAAGCGTAATAGGTTTTTCTTCGAGCAAAGAATACGCGATTACCCGGATCAGCGCGCCTTCCAGTTCCCGGATGTTTGTTTTTACAATCTCGGCGATGAAGTAGATGACATCATCAGATACCTGGGCGGGTTCGTGCTCGAGCTTCTTCTTTAGTATAGCGATGCGTGTTTCGAAATTCGGCGGCTGAATATCGGTAATCAGGCCCCATTGGAACCTGGAAATAAGCCTTTCCTCAAGGTTAGATATCTCGCGCGGCGAGCGGTCGGAAGAAATTATAATTTGCTTGTGGTGGTCGTAGAGCTCATTAAAGGTGTGGAAGAATTCTTCCTGGGTTGATTCTTTGCCGGCAATGAATTGTATATCATCGATTAAAAGGATGTCCACATTGCGGTATTTTTCCCGGAACTTATCCGTAGAGCGATGCTGTATAGCGCTTATAAGCTCGTTGGTAAACTTCTCAGAAGGCATATAGGCGATTTTAACGCTTGAATTCTTTTCTAAAATATATTGCGCCGTTGCCTGCATCAGGTGAGTTTTCCCCAGGCCCACCCCTCCATATATAAAAAGCGGGTTGTAGGCTTTGGCCGGCGACTCGGCAACTGCCAGGCTTGCGGCGTGGGCAAATCTGTTAGAGGTGCCGATAACAAACTGGTCAAAGGTAAAACGGCTGTTGAGCTTTAAAGACGTCGCCTGACGCGGCTGGACCCTCTGGCTGAAATCGGCCAGCCTTGATTTCTCGGAGTTGTTATATATAAGCGGGTTTACAATGATTTCTATATCGTGAGAAAAATCCGGGTCTACATCCAGCAGGGAATTTTTGATTAGCTTCAAATAGTGCTGCACTACCCAGTCTTTGAAAAACTCATCCGGGACTTCCAGTATGAATTTACCTTGCTCGGTCCTTGTCTGGATAGGGGCGAACCAGGATTCAAAAGCATTCAGGCCCACGACCTTTTTAATTTTTTCCAGAGCGAGCGGCCAAATTTTGTTGATATCCATTATAGGGCGAAGTATTTGTGAAAAGGCCTAATATTGCTTAAGATACGAGAAGTTTTGCACAGTATCCACAGGTTATTAACAGCAGGGTAAAACATATTAAAAAGTTAATTTTATAATTTTAAAACAAAAAATTTACACTTTAAAAGACAGCCGGAGAATTTAAGCCTTAGAGGGTAAAAAAAATCAAGAGTCTTTTAAACAGCAAGTCATTATATCAAAGGTATTTGTTTTTGCAAGAAAAATTTTTTAAGCCCGCCCAAAAGCATTAACTCGCCAATTCTTCTTGACTAAAAAAGGCTATATGCTATAATTGAAAAACTATGAAAAAGCATTTAAAGACACCTACGTTAATAAAAGGCAAGCGTAAACATGGTTTCCGTCGGAGAATGCGTACTTCCGCCGGCAGAGACTGTATAAAAAGGCGCAGACTCAAGGGCCGGCATCGTCTTACGAAGTAGAGCTATGAGGCTGCTTTTAATTTCCGGCTTAAAAATTTATAGAAAGATATCCCGGTTTCTCTCACCAACCCCTTCTTGCCGCTTTTCGCCCAGTTGTTCAGAATTTGCTATCTCCGCGTTAGAAAAATACGGCGTAGCCTCGGGCTCGAAGAAAATTTTTTGGCGCGTTTTACGTTGCCAGGGATGGTCGCGCGGCGGATATGACCCTTTAAAGTGAGGTTTTTATGGATTTACAGAAAAGAACTGCTATTGCCGTAGGATTGTCTATTTTAATTGTGATTGGCTACTCCCTCATTGTCCCCAAACCACATCTTATTGAAAATAAACAAGTTACAAACTTAATAAACGAGACCCCCTCTATTGTTTCTGAGCAATCTGTTACAGAAGTAACGCAAAGCCGGCCACAAGAGCCGCAGACAAAGCAAATTGATTATAAGCCGATTATGTTTTCGGCAGATAAGGTAAATTTTGAATTTTCGAGCCTGGGCGCAAATTTAATTAAGGCCTCCTTCCCTGCTTATAAATATGATGTCAGCTCAGAGGCTTTGTTAAGAACTGATCAATGGTCTGATCTCGAATTTACTCCCCAAGTCAGAGAAAACAGCATTGTATTTGTTTACAAGGATAGCCAGAAAGAAATCCGCAAAGAATACAAATTCAAACCGGATTATTACATAGATTTCAACTTAACCTACCGCAACATAACATCTTCTGCTGCAAATGTTTCCATCACATTAAACTCGGAATTCTCCCCCTTGCCTCAGGTTTTGGAAGGGTTCAAAGAATATTTTGTCATGGGCAGCGACAGTATCATGTTGCGCAACAGCATGTTAAAGATCAAAAAAGGCACAAGCCAATCTTATAATCAGCTGAAATGGTATGGGCTGAGGGATAAATACTTTGCTTATATTATATCTCCTTTATCCGCAACTGGTTCTGTAAATTTTGCTAAAAATACAGCCGGTAACGACATATTAACTTTAAATTTGCCTAGCCAAAGCGTAGCTGCTAATGCAGAAATAAGAACTTCACTACTCTTCTATTGCGGCCCCCAAAATGCAACAACATTACAGTTGGCCGGCCTGGGCTTTGAGCAAGTCCGTTATTTTGGCAAGCTTGATGGATTAGCAAAATTTTTGTTGACATCTTTAGTTTATATCAAGGACAAAATAAACAGTTGGGGCACGGGTATTATCATTCTAACAATTGTGATCTTTGTTATTCTCTACCCTTTGACGTTAAAACAAATGCATTCTATGAAAAAGATGCAGGTTTTACAGCCGGAAATGGACGAATTGAGAAAGAAATTCAAGGATGATCCTAAAAGGCTTAATAAGGAAGTGATGGAATTATATCGTAAGCACCAGGCTAATCCTTTGGGCGGGTGCTTGCCGGTTATTCTCCAAATACCGATATTTTTCGCTTTATATCAGGCTTTAAACCGGGGTATAGAATTAAAGGGCGCTCATTATCTCTGGATCAAAGATCTTTCTGAGCCTGATAGATTATTCAGCATATCCGGGAAGGACATCAATCTATTGCCAATATTGATGATGTTTACGATGTTTTTCCAGCAGAAGCTGTCTATGAAGTCCATGTCTTCAATGCAGGCTGATCAACAAAAAATGATGCTTTGGATAATGCCGATTATGTTCGGAGTTATATTTTATAATATGCCCTCGGGTTTAGTATTATATTGGTTCACAAACAGTATTTTAATGACTTTAAGCCAATGGAAAGCATTGAAGTAGAAGGCAATACTCCAGAAGAGGCTATAGAAAAAGCCTTAGCCTTATTAAACGTTTCTCGGAAAGAGGTCAGAATTAAGATCCTTTCTGAAGAGCATAAGGGCCTTTTTGGCATGAATGGAGAAAAGCCTGCCCGGGTCAGGGTGACTTTAATAAAGAAAAAATAAGATTTTTCTTGACAGTTTAGCTCAGTTTGCTAATATAAGTTCATAGTAGATAACGGCAAACAGGACATATGTTCCACGTGGAACAAGATTCAGCAAAGCATATGTTCCACGTGGAAACAAATACTTATCATACTGATATTAAATAGGTTAGGTAAATTGGCTAAAACTATTACAGTTTGCAACCAAAAGGGCGGCACAGGAAAAACCACAACTGCTATTAATTTGGCTACCTATTTAGCAGTTGCCGGCAAAAAGGTTCTGCTTATTGATATAGACCCGCAAGGGAATTCGACTAGCGGATTGGGATTAGATAAGAATACCCTGGACATTTCTGTCTATAATTGCTTTATCGGCCAGAATCAACTTGAACAGGCAGTTAAAAAGACCTGCATAAACGGGTTAATGATTGTTCCTGCTAACGTTGATTTAGTTGGGGTGGAGGTCGAGCTAACAAATTCTGAAAACAGGGAGTTCCATCTGCGCGAGATGATCGCGCCGGTAAAATTAAATTACGATTATATTTTTGTCGATGCCCCGCCATCGCTGGGCTTATTAACTCTTAATGGCCTGGCTGCAGCTGATTCAGTTTTAATACCGCTACAATGCGAGTATTATGCCCTTGAAGGTTTATCCCAATTATTAAAAAGTATTGATCTGGTCAAACAGGCCCTGAATCCATCTTTAGATATAGAAGGAGTGCTTTTGACAATGGCTGATTACCGGACCAACTTAACCATGGAAGTTATCAAAGAGGCACGGGAATTTTTTAAGGACAAAGTTTTTCAGACTATAATTCCTAGAAATGTCCGCTTGAGCGAAGCGCCGAGTTTTGGAAAACCGGTTTTGACTTATGACCGAAATTCTCTTGGCGCCAAAATGTATGAGGCTTTAGCAAAAGAATTTTTAGGCAATAATCTGACGCAAGTAATTGAAAATAAATAAGTTAAGTATTATTATCGGAGAATAAACCATGGTGAATAAAGTGCTCGGCAAAGGTTTGTCAGCGTTGATTTCTGATAAGCCAAAAACAACCGCCCCAAAGCAGGCTTTAAACATAGAATATATCGACGTCTCGAAAATTAAAACGAGCTCTTATCAGCCGCGGGAAAATTTTTCCGAAAATCAACTCAACGAATTAGCCTCGTCAATAAAAGAGAAAGGCATACTTCAACCGTTGATCCTTAGACAGACATCTCAGGGGTATGAATTGATTGCCGGAGAAAGACGTTTGAGGGCCGCGAAGATTTTAAAGATTCCGCAAGTGCCGGCTATTGTCAGGGACGCGGACAATAAAGATTCTTTGACAATATCCATAGTTGAGAACGTGCAAAGACAGCAACTCAACCCCATAGAAGAGGCGCATGCCTTTAAGCGTTTGATAGGAGAGTTTGCAATCTCGCAGGAGGATGTTGCCAAGGCTGTGGGTAAGGACCGCTCAAGCATAAGCAACACTCTGCGCCTTTTAAATTTGCCAAAAGAAATACAGGAAGAGGTGAGCCGGGACAGGATATCCATGGGCCATGCCCGGGCGCTTTTATCTTTAGCCGACACAAAAGACCAGATGGAATTTTTTGAGAAAGTCTTGAAAAATTCCCTGAGCGTGCGCGAACTGGAAAAGCTTATCCAGGAAAGCCCGAAGCAAAAAAAGACAACTCATGCCGGCGCAATTAAGCGCGGTCAAAAAGACCCGCATGTCGTCGGGGTCGAGGAGCAGCTCCAGCACAGGATCGGCTCAAAAGTAAAAATTAATGTCAACCGCAAAAATAAAGGGACTATAGTAATTGAATTTTACAACCTGGAAGATTTTGACAGGATAATCGCTATTTTAAAGAAATGAGAGCTTAAAATGAAAAGCAAAAATCAGGCAACGCTTGTTTTGATTAAGCCCGACGGGCTTAAGAAGTCGCTGACGGGCAATATCCTAACCCGCCTATCCGAAACAAAACTCGAGATTGTCGCGGCGAAGATCGTCTGCGTCAGCAAGGAGCTGGCAGAGGAGCATTACCGGCATTTAAAAGACAAGCCGTTTTTCGGCGAGCTTATCCATTACATAATGGGCGATTTGCACAACCGCAAAAAGGTCATGGCGCTTGTTTATTGGGGGCCGGACGCAATAACTAAAGTCAGGCAGCTTGCCGGCTCGACCAACCCGGAAGAAGCAGATCCGACGAGCATCCGGGGTTCTTACGGCAGGATAACTACAGGCGGGGTTTACGAAAACGTCATACATGTCTCGAGCAGCGAAGAAGAAGCGAACCGCGAGATAGGCCTCTGGTTTTCACCGGAAGAGATTATCGTTAATGTTGAATCGGGTTCTTATAAAGAGCCAAAACCAAAAATTAAAAAATGATTAAAGGCATGTCTGGCTTTGGCCAGGCGCGGGTAGAAAACAAACAGCTTAAAGCCCAGATCCAGGTGCGTTCCTTAAACCATCGATACCTCGATTGCGTGGTACATTTGCCTGAGGCCTTACGCTCGCTTGAGTCTTATATAAAAGATATTATCAAGAAACAAATCAAGAGAGGCAAGGTAAGCGTTTCTATAGAAATTATTAATAAGGCAGCGCATAGGCCGCATGTTAATCCTCAGGCAGTAGAAGCTTATATGCATCTGGCAAAAAAACTCAATAAAGAATTCGGCGTATCCAGCGCCATAACATTTTCTCAGCTGGTAAGTCTGCCGTCGGTGTTAGGCCAAGCCGAACAGGAACTTTTGGATAATACAGCCATAAGGCACCTTTTGACCGTACCCCTGATTAAGGCGTTAGAGGGGGCGGTAAGGATGCGCGCTAATGAAGGCCAGGCGATTTATAATGATTTAAAAAAGCGCGTAAAAATCATCCAGCGCAAAATCGATTACATAGAAAGCAGGCTTCCCAGAGTCTTTAGGCAGATGGAAAAAAAGATGAGCCACGAAGAGCTGGGTTCGTTCATGCGTAATTGCGATGTCAGCGAGGAGATAGTAAGGTTGAAATTTCACCTAAACAGCCTTTACCGGGCCGCGTCTGTTTCTAGCAGCGACCCGCAAGGCAAAGAATTGGATTTTATTTGCCAGGAATTGCAACGCGAGGCAAATACGCTCGGAGCAAAGGTCCCGGAAAAATACGTTTCCAGCGCCGTCGTGAAAATAAAAGGGCAGCTGGAAAAACTGCGCGAACAACTTCAAAACGTTGAGTGAGTTAGCGGTGCTTTTTAATAATAGGAGAGCAAGATGAAAAAAGAAAGAGGCAAGCTTTTTATTGTATCCGGGCCTTCGGGATCCGGCAAAACTACTCTCTGTAAAATGCTTATGGCCTTAGATGATATGCGCGTCAAGCTGACCCGCTCGATCTCTTTTACTACGCGGCCTATGCGCATGGGCGAGGTAGACGGCCGGGATTATTTTTTTGTGACCGAGGAAATATTCCGCCGTTACATAAAAAAGAGATGGCTCTTGGAATATAAGACTGTTTTGGGCCACCTCTACGGCACGCCCTTAAAATATGTGCGCGACACCCTGGTTAAAGGCAAAGACATGCTGCTTTGCGTTGATATCGCCGGAGCTCGCCAGATTAAAAAGGGCCAGTTTAGGAAAGGTGCGGTTAAGATTTTTATTATGCCTCCGTCGACAAAGGTGCTTGAAGAGCGTCTGCGCCTGCGGGCCACAGAAACAGAACGCGCCATCCAGGCGCGCTTAAAATTAGCAAAAACAGAGATGCGCGCTGCCAAAGAGTATGACTTTATAATAATAAACAATAACATTGACTGGGCGCTTGAGGAATTAAAATCAGCAATAATTTCCGAAAGCTGCAGGAGAGAAAATGCCTTACATTCCATTAGAAAAATTGCTAAAAAATTCTGGAAATAGTATTTATAAACTTGTGGTGTTAGCCTCCTTACGCGCCTTTGAGATTGCGGAAGGAAAACCAGCTCTTGTCGAGAAGGCCTCTAGCGATAAGCCAGGCAGCATTGCGTTAGAAGAGATTGCTCAGGGCAAAATAAAGTTAAGACTGCCCGGCATAAAGAAGGCTTAAAGCTGATGAGAAAACAAGACAAGAGCGTGGTTTTAGGCGTTACTGCCAGCGTCGCAATCTACAAGGCCTGCGATATTATCCGCCGGCTTAGAGAGCACAACATCTCTGTCTCTGTAGTTATGACCAAAGAGGCAGAAGAGCTTATCAAACCCATACTCTTTCAGAGTTTATCCGGCAATAAAGTATACAGAGGTTTATTTGAAGAGCCGGATTCTTGGCAGATAGAACATGTATCCCTGGCCAAATCCGCTGACCTGGTTTTAATTGCTCCGGCTACGGCTAATGTTATCGGTAAAATCGCCAACGGCATATGCGATGATTTATTGACCTGTATTGTCTGCGCTACCAAGGCTCGGGTTTTGATTTGCCCGGCGATGAATGATAATATGTATAATAACCCGATAGTCCAGGGCAATATAAGTAAACTAAAAAAACTAGGTTATAAATTTATTGAGCCAAAGGTAGGAAAACTTGCTTGCGGCGAAACCGGCATAGGCTGCTTGGCCGAAGTAGATGTAATAATTAAAGAAGTAGAAAAAACTCTTTGATAATTTTGGCGTGGTAGCCAAGTGGCAAGGCAGTGGTCTGCAAAACCACTATTCACCGGTTCAAATCCGGTCCACGCCTTTCTTCTTCGCTCAAAATACTTTCGTGTTCGAGCTTCGAAGCAACTTTGCCCTGTGCGCAGCGAAGAAGGATATTTAAAAGATTTATTTGCCGGGATGTCGGAATGGCAGACGAAGGGGACTTAAAATCCCCCGCTTGTAAGAGCGTGAGGGTTCAACTCCCTCTCCCGGCATTTAAATGTAGAAGAGTTGAACAAAAGAGGAGTTTGAGGGTTAACGGGCCCTGCCAAAGTTTGTATTCACAGGGACGTTCGGTTTGCTCCGGCGGCAAACCTCACTCGATGAAAATTTTTATGTCCTCGCTTCGCTCGGAACCGAGCCACAAAAATTTTCAACGCCCTGCTCATATCAAACTTTGTCACCCGTACTAAGGAGTCAAGATGGATAAGAAGAAGTCAGGCGGGCTTATTGCATTCGCAATCCTAATAATTTTATTTTCCTTGTCGAGCATAACCAGTAATTTAGGAATGATGCAGCGGCTTGGCTCTGGACATAGGGGCGCAGACACAATTCTCATGCAGGTATGGGTAGCCTTCCTGATAATTTTCTCGCTTGCAGAAATAGCGTTAGCGGTTTATATTTTAAAATTGAATGATTTAGCAAGAAAAACTTTAATTATTGCGGCAATAGTTGCCATAGGATTAAGCCTATGGGGCTATAGAAATGCAATTGTTACGATAGATAAATACCCGGATGTACTTAATGCAACATGGGCCGAACAAATCAAGCAAGTTTATCAGGAAACTGGGAACGAAATAAATCAAGCCCCGCCTGAAAAACAGGAAAACTTGCGTAAAGCACACAAGAACTTCAAACCAGAGCCATTTATTAAGTTGATGTTGACAATAGGCGTAGGCTTTGTTATTTTTTGGAACGCATTATTGATTTTTTATTTCACTCGTCCAAAAGTAAAAGAGCAGTTTAGTTCTTAAAAATAGCGAGCGAATAGGTTCGAAGGTTGCTATTCCGCGAAGCGGAATGTAATTGATTGCAACCAAGAACCAATGGGGTGTGGGGAAAGAATTTTTCCCACGCTTTCGGGGTGACAGCGACGAATGAAATGAGGAGCGCCAGAGGGGCAGAGCCCCTATGGGGAGTGAGCGCCAAGGTATTTCAAGACAAGCTTTAGATAAATTATTAAGCTTGATTTGTTCACTGATAGTATTGAATAACTAAATAGCAAACGACGGGCTCATAGCGCAGCCTGGTTAGCGCGCCTCCTTGACATGGAGGAGGTCAGAGGTTCAAATCCTCTTGGGCCCATTTTTTTAGCTGTGTGAGAACCTAATGGGGTGTGGGGAAAGAATTTTCCCCACGTTCTCGGGGTGACTGGGAGCGATAGCGACCGCCAGAGGGGCAGAGCCCCTATGGAGAAGCCCGAGGTACGAGGGCTGAAGGTTCAAATCCTCTTGGGCCCATTCTTCTTCGCCCTTCGACAAGTAAAATGATGGCAGGGCTACGAAGCAGAGCAAAACATTTTCGCTCAAGTAACCTATGGAAACTCTAACCCAAACTAAAAATATGGATTTAAATACTTTAAGGCATTCCTGCTCGCATGTTTTAGCTCAGGCTGTAAAAGAGCTCTGGCCCGAGGTTAAACTCGGTATCGGCCCGGCTATCGAAGACGGGTTTTATTATGATTTTGGCAAGGACACGCCTTTCCTGGAACAAGACCTGGAAAAAATCGAAGAGAGGATGTATCAAATAATAAAACGAAATGAAAAATTTGAACGCATCCCCATGCCTAAAGACAAGGCGATAAAACTTTTTAAGTCGCAAAGCGAAATATACAAACTGCACCTTCTGGCTGAAATCCCCGACGATGAAGTTTCCGTATATAAAACCGGAGAAAAGTTCGTTGACCTCTGCCGCGGGCCGCATATTGAGACAACGTCCCAGATAAAAGCTTTTAAGCTGCTTTCTGTGGCCGGCGCTTACTGGCACGGCCTTGAGACCAATCCCATGCTTCAGAGAATTTACGGAACAGCTTTTGAGGACAAAAAATCCCTGCAGGATTATTTGCATAATATTGAAGAGGCCAAAAGAAGGGACCACCGCAAGCTGGGGGCAGAACTTGGGATTTTTGATATCTATTACGAAAAGGCCGGAGCAGGCCTGGTATTTTATCATCCTAACGGCGCGATATTAAGACGGATAATCGAAGACTACGAAAAAGACGAGCATATAAAGCGGGGCTATCAGATGGTTATCACTCCGCACATGTTAAAACAGGACCTCTGGATAGAATCCGGCCACTACGAATATTATAAAGACAACATGTTCACTTTTAACATCGACGAGAAAGAGTACGCGGTCAAGCCCATGAATTGTCCGGGTCATATCTTGATATATAAATCTAAGTTGCGCAGTTACCGGGATTTGCCTTTGCGTTTTTTTGAACTCGGCACAGTATACCGTTATGAAAAAAGCGGCGTTCTGCATGGCCTGCTACGCGTGAGGGGTTTTACCCAGGATGACGCGCACATCTTTTGCCGCCAGGAAGACGTTAAAGACGAAATAAAAAAGGTAATAGATTTTGTAATGGACGCGATGAGGGTATTCGGTTTTGAGGATTTACACATTGAATTAAGCACGCAGCCGACTAAACATGTAGGCCAGGAAGAACAGTGGCAGTTGGCAACAAAGGCCCTGGAAGATTCTCTTAAAGAGAAAAAACTTTCATTCAGCGTTAACGTGGGAGAAGGCGCGTTTTACGGCCCCAAAATAGACATTAAATTAAAAGACGCGCTAAACCGCACCTGGCAGTGCGCGACAATCCAGTGCGATTTTGCCCTGCCGCACCGTTTTGACTTAACTTACGCGGATAAGGACGGCACCTCTAAACAACCGGTTATGATCCACCGGGTTATACTAGGGAGCCTGGAGAGATTTATCGGGGCGTTGATAGAGCATTATGCCGGGGCATTTCCACTATGGCTCTCGCCGGTGCAAGTAGCGATTTTGCCGATAAAAGACAGCGTTAATGATTATGCCCGGGGGATAAAGGCGAATCTCGAGAAAAACAATCTGCGCGTTTCTTTAAATGACGACAATGAGACTTTGAACAAAAAAATCCGCCAGGCGCAACTGCAAAAAATTCCTTATATATTGGTTGTGGGCGAAAAAGAACTTGAGTCAGGAGAGGTAGCAGTACGCGAGCGCGCCGGCTCAAAACAAGTTAATATGAAGATCGACGAATTTATCTCAAAAGCCAAAAAAGAAGTAGAAGAAAAAATTATTAAATAAGTGAGGACACAATTTATGGAGCCTTTGGCAATGATATGCGACATAAGTTGTTTGTCCGAACTTACCCCTCACCTTTTTAGGCATTAATAAGGGTAAGGGTAATTAAAGTTGAAAACAAAAAAGAGTTTGAATATTTAAAAGGTGAGGGGTTAATTCGCAGACGCCTAATTAAAAAACCAAAGCAGGCTACAATTTACGCTCGATAAGGCTCGCGTAAATTGTCTGCTCATTAAGGAGGTGGAGTTATCCGCAAATTTATAAGGGTTAATAACAGCATACGTTCCAGCCAGATCCGCCTTATCGGCCCTGACGGCGAGCAGTTTGGCGTAGTTGATTTAGCAAAGGGCCTAGACCTTGCTATTACAAGCGAACTGGATCTGGTAGAGGTTGCCCCTAATTCAAAGCCTCCGGTTTGCCGGGTAATGGACTTCGCAAAGTTTAAATATGACCAGGAAAAGAAGGAGCGCGAAGCAAAGAAGCACCAAAAGCAGGTCCAGATCAAAGAAATAAGGGTTAAGCCTAATATCGACGATCACGACTATCAAGTTAAATTGCGCCATGCTATGGAGTTTCTGCAAAAAGGAAACAAGGTAAAAGTGAACCTGATATTTCGCGGCAGGGAAATGAGCCATAAGGACCTGGGCCAGCGCGTGGTGGATAAATTTATCGCTGACCTGTCAAAGTCCGGCCAGATGGAAAAGCCGCCGGTGTTGGAAGGTAGATCCCTAAGCATGGTTTTTGCTCCAAATAAATAATAAACTATAACTCTAATTTGAAAACCAAAAATACGACGAGGTTTAAATGGCTAAGTTTAAGCTCAAAACCAATAAATCTTTTGCTAAGCGCGCCAGGATTACAAAAAGCGGCAAGGTGAGAAGGCGTAGGGCCGGCAAGCATCATATCCTGACAAGTAAGAGCGCTGACCGCAAAAGGCGTTTAAGAAGGCTAAAAGGGTTTAGCAAAACAGATACAAAGATCGCCAAATTATTATTGCCGTACGGTTAAATTTTTAAGTAGCAAGTAGAATGTAGCAAGTAGCGAGACAAAATCTCTCTACTCTTTACTAGCTACCCGCTACTCATATGAAAAGGAGCAAGAGAAAATGTCAAGATCTACGCGTAGTCCGGCAAGCCGCCGGAGAAAAAAGAAAATATTAAAATTAGCCAAGGGTTATTGGGGAGACCGCAGTAAGCGTTATAAGCACGCCAGAGGCACAGTTGAACGCGGGCTTGTCTATGCCTACCGCGACAGGAAAGTGCGCAAGCGTGAATTCCGCGCTTTGTGGATCACGCGGATAAATGCCGCCTGCAAGCTCAATAATATCAGTTATAGCCGTTTTATTAACGGCTTATTGAAAGCGAAAATCTCGCTTGATAGAAAGATGCTCGCTGATTTGGCAGTGCGCGACGCAGACGCATTCAAAAAACTGGTTGAACTTAGCCTGGCGAAATAGATTTTTTAATAATAAGTTTTCTTGAGGCATTATGTCCGGAATGAATATAGAAAGTGTCAGAGCAAACGCAAATCTAGAGATAGAAAATATTTCTTCTCAGGCTCAGCTTGAGGATTTACGCATAAAATACCTGGGGAGAAAAGGCCTGGTTGCGAATCTCTTCGCAAATATGAAAGATGTCCCGCCGAAAGACAGGCCGGACTTTGGCCAGGCGCTCAATGTTTTGAAAGAAGAGATAAACCGCAAGTTGTCACTGAAGGCAGAAGCGCTGCAATCTGCGTCCGGCGCTGGCCACGCCTTTATTGACATTACTTGCGACGGCATAAGGCCTAAACTCGGGAAAGAACACGTGATAAAAAGAATCATCCAGGAAACTTGCTACATATTCGAGAAGATGGGTTTTGAAATCGTAAAAGGCCCTGAGGTTGAAACCGAATTTAATAATTTTACCGGCCTGAATATTCCTCTGGAACACCCTTCCCGCGACACATTCGATACGTTCTACCTTAACACAGCGGCAAGCGCTGAGAAATTACTTTTACGCAGCCATACCTCGCCTGTTCAAGTGCGGGTTATGAAGAGCCGTAAGCCTCCGCTATCTGTTGTCGTACCGGGCAAGGTATACCGGCCTGACGCAACTGACGCGTCACACTCCTTTATGTTCCATCAGATTGAAGGTTTCAGCGTCGCAGACAAAATAACATTCTCGGACTTGAAAGGCGTACTAAGTCTATTCTTAAAGAATCTTTTCGGCTCTGACATAAAAATGCGTTTCCGGCCGCACTTCTTTCCGTTTACCGAGCCATCCGCCGAGGTCGATATTTCCTGCATCATCTGTAAAGGTAAGGGTTGTTCTGTATGCGGCAGAAAAGGCTGGCTGGAAATATTAGGCGCAGGCATGATCCATCCCAATGTTTTTAAAAATGTCGGTTATCCGGCCGGCCGTTATAGCGGATTTGCTTTTGGCATGGGCGTTGAGCGCATTGTTATGCTCAAATACGGCATCGATGACATAAGGTTATTTTTTGAAAACGATTTAAGATTCTTGAGGCAATTTTAATGAAAGTATCGCATAGCTGGTTAAAAGATTTTGTGGACATTAAAGGCTCGGCCGAGGAGTTGGCAGCTAAATTGACCATGGCCGGCTTAGAGGTAGGAGACTGCAAAAAAATCGCGGGAGACTCGGTTCTGGAAATTGAGATTACTTCCAATAGGCCGGACTGGCTTAGCCACATCGGCATAGCCAGAGAAGTTGCCGCGATTACCGGGAAAAAATTAAAACAGCCGCGATTGTCTAAAAAGCCGGAGAAAGTTTCGGGTAGCGGATACCAGGTTTCAATAAAACTCGAGGATAAAATCGGCTGCCCGCTGTATACCGCAAGGATTATCAGCAATGTAGCAGTTAAGGCCACTCCGGATATAATAACTCAGCGTCTCAGCGCCCTGGGCTTAAGAGGCGTTAATAACATCGTCGACAGCACAAATTACTGTTTGTTTGAGACAGGCCAGCCCGTACACGCTTTTGATCTGGACAAGATTCTGAAAAGGTCACCAAGCCACCAAGCCGCCAAGTCACCGGTTGAGATTATTATCAGAAGGGCTAAGGCCGGGGAAAAGATTATAACAATCGACGGCATAGAGAGAATTTTATCGGGGGAAATCCTGGTTATAGCAGATAAAAAAGGCCCGATTGCCATTGCCGGAGTCATGGGCGGAAAAGATACGGAAGTAGATGCCTCTACTAAAACAATACTTTTAGAAAGCGCATACTTTGACCCTATAATTATAAGGCGCAGCCGGCAAAAATTAGGCATAAATACGGATTCCTCTTACAGGTTTGAGCGCGGCGTGCATATACCTAGCGTTTATTCTGCTCAAGAGAGGATCCGGGAGTTGGTTGGCGGATTTTCTCCCAGCGCTAATTTTTCAAAAATCTTTGAAGCCAAAAATAGCGCCAGAAAAAAGGCGTTAAAAAAGGTTTTGACAGTGGACACAGGGGATATTAATGATTTGCTGGGCCTGACAATATCCAGGGAGCGCATTAAAAATATTTTGACTAGCCTGGGGTTTAAAGTCAGCGCCTTAAAAGGCGCCAAACTTGGATTAGAAATACCTGATTTTCGCCAGGATATAAATATAAGCGAGGATGTCGCAGAAGAAGTAGCGCGAATTTTCGGGTTTGATAATATAAAGGCGACGACTCCCAGGATTGATATCGCCCAGGCGAGAAAAATCGACGTTCTAGAAAGCGGCGAAAAAATAATAAAGGCCGTACTTTGTTCAAGCGGATTTTTTGAGGTTATTCCTTATAGCCTTACCAGTAAGGAAAAGGCTATAATCGTTTCAGAAGATAAAGAAAAGATAATTGAGATAGCAAACCCTTTGAGCAAAGACTCCGGAGTGCTGCGCCCCAGCCTTTTGGCCGGGCTTTTAGATGTAGCCGGGTATAATTTTAACCGTTCAGAAGAGGATGTAAAGATATTCCACATCGGCTCCAGTTTTATGCGCGGTGAAAGCGGCATCGACGAATCTCCCGGGCTCGGCATACTTGCTTACGGCAAAAAGATAGAAGACTGGAACCGGAGCGCTTCGTTAAAAGATAGAATTAAGTTTAATTTCTTTGATTTAAAAGGCATAATCGAGGAGATGCTCGAAGAATTGGGCATAGATTTAAAAACTGTTTCTTTTAAGCGCGCCAATCCTTTAGTTTTCGTCCCGGGTAACTGCGCCAGCATCGAGATAGGCTCTAAACCAGTAGGAATTTTAGGGAAAGTCAGCCCGGAAGTTTTAAGGCAATGGGATATACGCAAGCCAGATATTTTCGCAGGTCTTATTGACTTAGCAAAGCTCGCCGGTTTAATTGATTTGAGCCGGCAGTTTAAGATGTTTTCTCTTTTCCCTTCTTCCCGGAGGGACATTAGTTTTATTGCTAAGGATGAAATAGCGGTTGAGGATATTAAAAACGCGATTATTTCGAAAAGGATTCCTTTTTTATCGAGCGTCTCTCTTTTTGACGAGTATAGGGATTCTCGGCTGCCTGAGAAGTGCCGCAGCCTTTCTTTTTCTCTGGAATTTAACGCGCCGGAACGCACTTTAAAAGAAGATGAAGTAAGTAAAGCAATGCAAGAGATAAAACAGCTGCTTGCGCAGGATTTTTCCGTAACATTTAGATGAAGAGCTTTAAAAATAAAATTTTTTGGTGGATGGACATGGCTTGCAATTTCATTATTCATATGATATACTTGCAATTAGAAAGACTTCCCTGCCGTGTTCGTCGGGTAGTATGGATGTTTGTTGAACCAACACAAATTTGAAGGGAGCTCGGATTCATCTTGTGCTTGCGAGCCAAATGATAGAGCACCCACTTTAACAAACAAAGGTTCAAATCACCCTATCCGACGACATTAGCGGGGTTTTTTATTTTTGGGCGAGAGTAGATAGCAATGAAGAAGACAAACGATAGCGACCTTTTCCAGATAGATAGTATCCGAAAGCCCAGCCTTGATAAGGACGCGCCTCTTTCTGTAAGGATGCGGCCTAGCAGGCTTAACGATTTTGTCGGCCAGAAACACATCTTGTCCGAAGGTAAACTTTTGCGCCGCTCCATAGAAGCGGACAGGATCAGTTCTCTTATCCTCTATGGCCCTCCCGGAGTCGGAAAGACTTCACTTGCCTACTGCATAAGCCAGGCAACCAAGACTTATTTTGAAAAAGTTAACGCCGTGACCAGCAATGTTGCGGAATTACGCAAAATCATTTCAACGGCGGGTTTACGCAGGAAGAATACCGGCAAGAAAACTATCCTGTTTATCGACGAAATACACCACTTTAATAAACAACAGCAGGATTGTTTAAACCCTTTTGTCGAAGACCAGACGGTTATCCTGATCGGGGCGACAGTTTTTAACCCTTTCTTTTCACTTACCAGCCCCATTTTATCGCGCTCGCTCGTATTCAGCCTGAATCCTTTAAGCGTTGATGAATTAGGAGAGCTTATTGATAAGGCATTGAAGGATAAAGAACGCGGCCTGGGAAAATTAAACATCAAGCTGGATAAAGATGCAAGGGAGTTTTTAGCAAAGGTTTCGGATGGCGACGCCAGGCGCTGTCTTAACGCCCTGGAGATCGCGGCTATGTCTACGGATACTGATTCATCCGGAGTTATAAAATTAACCCGGCCGGTTATTGAGGAATCTGTCCAGAAGAAGGCAGTTGTTTATGATAGACAAGGTGATAGTCATTATGATACAATTTCAGCGTTCATAAAATCAATGCGCGGCTCTGATCCTGACGCAACACTTTACTGGCTGGCAAAGATGATTTACGCCGGAGAAGACCCCAGGTTTATTGCCCGTAGGATTTGTATCTGCGCTTCTGAAGACGTGGGCAATGCCCAGCCCCAAGCGCTTATCTTAGCAAATTCAGCGGCCCAGGCCGTTGAGTTTATCGGCATGCCCGAGGCAAGGATTATCTTAGCCCAGGCTGCGGTTTTTGTCGCCTGCGCGCCTAAATCCAACGCTTCTTATATGGGCATAGAAAGCGCGCTGGAGGATGTAAAATCCGGCCGCACAATGCCTGTGCCTATGGATTTAAGAGACGCAAATTACAAGGGCGCTAAAATTTTGGGCCACGGCAAAGACTATAAATACGCCCATGACTACGATAAACATTTTGTAGAGCAGGAGTACATCCCTGAGAAGAAAAAATATTATACGCCCACGACTATGGGCTATGAAGCCAAAATCAAACAGTGGCTGGAAGGGTTAAGGAAACAGGAAGAGAAAAATGATAGTAAGTAAACAAAAAGAATTTTCAAAAATCTTAGAATCCTTAAGCGGCATTGATAATATATTTATCTTAGGTTGCGGCACTTGTTCGACGACCTGTAAAAGCGGCGGCGAGGCAGAGGTAGCCAAGTTAAAACAGGATTTGGAAAAAGAAGGCAAATGTATAACCGGCACCGCGGTTTGCGAAACGCCTTGTATTTCTTCGCAAGTTAAAATTACTTTCGCGAAAAATAGAAAATTCCTCGAGCAGTCTAAGGCGATTCTTGCCCTTGCCTGCGGCTCCGGTACCCAGTCGATTAAGGAAAATGACCGGATGTCCTTAAAGGTTTTACCGGGTTGCGACACCTTATTTGCCGCGGCAGTCGACGCAAAAGGAGAATTCAACGAATGGTGCTCTCACTGCGCGGATTGCGTATTGGATAAGACTTGCGCCATCTGCCCGGTTACCCGCTGCTCAAAAGGCTTGCTTAACGGGCCTTGCGGCGGAATGAATAAAGGTAAATGCGAGGTAGACAAAGATAAAGATTGCGCCTGGGTCCTGATACACAACCAAGCGGCTAATTGCAATGATTTCTCGGTATTCAAGGTAATCCAGGCACCGAAAGACCATTCAAAAAAAGTTAAACCCCATAAATTAATTCTGGAGACTAAATAATGGAAGCTTACAGCGAAAAAGTAATGGACCACTTTTTACACCCCCGCAACGTCGGGGAAATTCTTGACGCCAGCGGCGTGGGCAACGTGGGAAACCCCATATGCGGCGACGTGCTAAAATTGTATATTAAAATCGAGAACAACATTATTACCGAAGCAAAATTCAAGACCTTCGGCTGCGGCGCGGCTATTGCCACGAGCTCGATGGTTACGGAACTCGTGAAGGGTAAATCCATAGACGAGGCCTTAAAGATTTCCAACAAGGCTGTTGCCGAGGCTTTAGGGGGGCTACCCAAAATAAAAATGCATTGCTCGGTTTTGGCGGAAGAGGCATTAAGGTCGGCTATCGAAGATTACAGGAAAAAGGCGAATAAGTAATGGAAAAACAGAACCTTAGAAGATTAATGCTTAAGCAACTAAAACAACAGAAGGAGGTTGAAAGGCTTAAGAAAAGTGATATAATCAAAAGTAAGGTATTCGCGCTTGATGAATTCAAAAAAGCAAAAAGCGTTCTTTTATTTGCGTCTTTTAACGGAGAGGTTGAAACTTATAAAATGATTAAAGCGGTACTTAAGAAAGGCAAGACAATTTGCCTGCCTTTCGTAGCAAAAAAGAAGAGATTGATTGCCCGAGCGATTAAAAATATAGAAGATTCATTGGAGGCTGGGCCGTATACGATATTGCAGCCCAGGCCGGATTGCTCGAAAATTATGCCAAAAAAAGACTTGGACTTTATTGTTGTCCCGGGGTTGGCTTTTGATTCCCGGGGTTACCGTTTAGGCAGAGGCGGCGGTTACTACGACCGGTTTCTTGCCAATATGCCCAAAAGGATACATACAGTCGGGGTCTGTTTTGATTTCCAGATCGTCTCTTCGGTCCCGCGTTCTTCTCACGACCTTCCCGTTAAACAAATCATCAGCGCTTAACAACTTACAGCTCTAAAGCTAGAGGTCTAATTTGCCTATAGAGAATGCTGTAAGCTCCTCAGGTTTTATAAAATAAAGAACAAAATAAGCAAAATTCTTCATACGATTTTGCACATACTGGAGGGTGAGATAAATGACGGGTAATCCAAATGATCTATTTTTATTAATTATAGCGGGAGTATTGCTTGCCGCAGCAAGCTGTTACGCAGGGTTTATAATTGCTAACTATCTTGCTAAGCGCAAACTAAATATCACCCGCGAAAAGACTCAGCAAATATTAGAAGAGGCAAAGGCTGACGCGGAAAAGATCCGTAAAGAAGCCCAGCTAGAGGCAAAAGACCTGCTTTACCGCCTGCGCGTCGATTTTGAAAACGAGACAAAGGAGCGCAAGCAGGAACTTATCAACATGGAAAAGCGGATGCTCCAGAAAGAGGAAAATCTCGACAGGCGCGTCGAGCTACTGGAGAGGAAAGAAAAAGAACTGGAAGGAAAGCAAAACAATATAAAGAACCTGGAAAATAATTTGGTTTCTAAAGAAAAGCACCTTGATTCCCTGGTTGCGGAGGAGAAAGAAAGGCTGCAAAGGATATCTTCCCTCTCGCCTACCCAGGCACGCGAGCTCTTGCTTTCCAGGATGGAAAGCGAGCTTAGCGCGGAAAAAGCCGTAATGCTCAAGAACATCGAGAATGAAATAAACGAGACAGCTACGAAAAAAGCCCAGGAGATAGTGGCTCTGGCCATACAACGCTCCTGCGTAGAGCATACAAGCGAATCAACGGTGAGCGTTGTTGCTTTGCCTAACGATGAAATGAAAGGCAGGATTATCGGCCGGGAAGGCAGGAATATACGCGCCCTGGAAATGGCCACGGGCATAGATGTTATCATCGACGACACGCCTGAGGCAGTAATATTGTCCGGGTTTGATGTTGTGCGCCGCGAGGTTGCGCGCATGGCCCTGGAAAAACTTATTTCCGACGGCAGGATCCATCCCGGCAGGATCGAAGAGGTCGTAGAAAAGGTTAAAAAAGAAATTGAGGTGACTATCAGGGAAGAGGGCGAGAGGGCGGCATTTGATATCGGAGTGCACGGCTTGCATCCAGAAATTATCAGATTGCTCGGTAGATTAAAATACCGCACGAGTTTTGGCCAAAATGCTCTGCAGCACTCTAAAGAGGTTGCCTATCTCATGGGGGTTATGGCTTCAGAGCTGGGGGCTGACTTTAAACTTGCCCGGCGCATCGGGCTTTTGCACGATATAGGGAAAGCCGTTGACCAGGATGTCGAAGGCACACATGCCAAAATCGGCGCGGATTTAGCTAAAAAATTCGGCGAGGTTGAAGAAGTTATTAATTCAATCGCCGCGCACCACGAAGAAGTTGAATTAAAATCTTTTTATTCCGTTCTTGCTGCTGCGGCAGACGCGATCAGCGCTGCCAGGCCCGGGGCAAGAAGAGAGACGCTGGAGACTTATGTAAAGCGCCTTGAAAAACTAGAATCAATAGCTAACCTTTTCGCCGGCGTAGAGAAAGCATTCGCGATCCAGGCAGGCAGAGAGGTAAGGATCATAGTCCAGCCCGAGAAGATTACTGATGCTGACGCGACCAACCTGGCACGCGATATCAGGAAGAAGATCGAAGAGGGCATGGAATATCCCGGCCAGATTAAGGTTACGGTTATCCGGGAGACAAGGGCGATAGAATACGCAAAATAAAAGTCACAACGTCACAAAGTCACAACGTCACATGTACAAATTCTTGTGACGGGTGACCTGCCTGCCTGCCGGTAGGCAGGGTGTCTTGGTGACTACGGGAATTCATTATGAAGATTTTGTTCATCGGAGACATAGTCGGTTCGCCCGGCAGAGAAACTATCGCTAAAATTCTGCCGAATTTAAAATCCGGCCGGCAGATCGATATGGTTATCGCTAACGGCGAAAATGCCGCGGGCGGCTCAGGCCTAACAGCTTCAATAGCCTATGAATTGTTTTCAACCGGCATTGATGTCCTGACAAGCGGAGACCACATATTTAAGAAAAAAGAATCGCTGGATATTATAGATGACCCAAAGGTCTTGCGTCCGGCTAATCTTCCCGATGGAGTTCCCGGCAGGGGTTTCGGGGTTTACGAGAAAAATAAAATCAAGGTTGCGGTTATAAATCTCCAGGGCAGAGTATTTATGAATCCTATTGATTGTCCGTTCAGGGTTGCCCGGGCGCTGGTAGAGACCCTGTCCAAAGAGGCGAAAATAATAATTGTGGATATTCATGCCGAGGCGACCAGCGAAAAGATCGCCATGGGCTGGTTTTTAGATGGCAGGATCAGTGCCTGCTTGGGTACACATACACATGTCCAGACTGCCGATGAACGCATTCTGCCGGAGGGCTGCGCTTTTATAAGCGATGTTGGCATGACCGGATCATGCGACTCTGTTATCGGCAGGAAGAAAGAACAGATTATCGAGCGCTTTTTGACTTCCATGCCCACGCGTTTTGAATTAGCCAGGGGCGGCGAAGAGCTTCAGGGCGCCCTTATTGATGTCGATCAAGATACGGGTAAGGCGCGGTCAATTGAAAGAATAAAAGAAGCATTGAGATAAATGAAGCCACAACTTAGCGCAGTGCAAAGCGCAAGCTAAGTTGTATGGCTGAATTTATCCCGCTCTTTTTTATTAGGCGGGAAGAAATAGACAGCAATAAATATAATATGTACAAAAGGGCGGGCTACAATTTACGCTCATTTATTCTCGCGTAAATTGTCTGCTCATTTAACACGGAGGTTTTTATGTGGGACGGAATAAATCGCCGCAGGTTTCCCCGTGCCGATTATCCCTGCCGTATCAGAGTAAAAAATAAAGGTAGCCGTGATCCTGTCGAAGCACGCACCGAAAATGTCGGGGCCGGAGGGGTATTCGCCGTATTGGAAAAAAATATCGGGCTTTTTTCAGAGGTAGAGATAGAGATTGATTTGCAGGATAATCAGCCGCCGGTTAAAGCTACCGCGACGGTTGTCTGGGCCCTAAGGCGGCCTGAAGTTAAAAAAGACCGGCCGGGTTATTTTGATACAGGATTAGAGTTCAAAAGTTTAGATGCCGGGAGCGTCGAGAGAATCGAGAAAATAGTCGATAAATGCTTAGAGATAGAGCGCTAGTCAAGAGACAGGTTTTAACTGTCAGCGAATTAACAAGAGATATCAAGCTGATTTTAGATAATTCTTTCCCGGAAGTCTGGGTTAGCGGCGAGGTGTCTAATCTTAGCAAGCCTTCCTCAGGCCATATTTATTTTACCCTCAAAGATCCCCTTAGCCAGATTCGCGCGGTATTTTTTAAAAATGAAAATATTTTTTCGAAATTTGAACTTAAAGACGGGATGGAAGTCCTGTTATTCGGCCGGGTCGGCGTTTATGAAAAGAGCGGAAATTACCAGTTATATGTTAAGGCTGTGGAACCGCGCGGCGTCGGGGCATTGCAGCTGGCCCTGGAACAATTAAAAGGGAAACTGGCCAAGGAAGGGCTTTTTAGCGAGGCGCGCAAAAAACCTATCCCGGCTTTTCCGCAAAGTCTAGCTTTTATTACAAGCTCGACCGGCGCGGTGATACACGATATGCTAAGCGTATTAAAACGCCGTTCGATTAGCGCTGATGTTACCTTGTTTAGCGTGCCGGTTCAAGGAAAAGGCGCGGCAGAAGAGATTAGCCGGGCAGTCAAGCTCGCCAACAATGCCGGAGGTTTTGATTGCATAGTGATTGCGCGCGGCGGAGGAAGCCTGGAAGACCTTTGGGAATTTAACAGCGAGACATTGGCCCGCTCAATCGCAGAATCCAAAATTCCGACGGTAAGCGCTGTCGGCCACCAGGTCGACTGGACCATATGTGATTTGGTTGCGGATATGCGCGCGCCAACGCCGTCTGCGGCCATAGAAATGATTATTCCTTCCGGAACAGAATTAAAAGAAAGGATAGCCGATTTGACGCGCCGGCTGGAAAGCCGCATGCAGGATTTAGTGCCCCAATACGAACAGCGCATAGATGAGTTTTTGATTGCTATCAGCCGTAATTTAAAACAGGTCTTAGAGATAAAAAATATAAGCCTGAAGGGCCTCTCGGACAGGCTCATTGCCTTAAGCCCTTTAAATGTGTTAGCCCGCGGCTATAGCATAACCTTTGATAAGGCGAGCGGCCGGGTCATAAAGGATGTAAATCAGGTCACGCTAGGCGCGGATATCCTGACGGTCCTTTCTAAAGGCGAATTAGAGAGTAAGGTAAGCACAAGAACAGCAGAAAAGGGAAAATCTTAAAATATGGAAAAAAAGCTAGATTTTGAAAAAGCGTTTAAAGATTTGGAAAAAATCGTGGAAGAATTAGAAGACGGGTCTTTGCCGCTTGAAGAGGCAATTAAAAGATTTAAAACCGGTTCTGGGCTTGCCCACGAATGCCTTGAGAGATTAAAATCAATAAAGGTCAAGGTAAGCGAGGTAGTAGCCGAAGAAAAAGGCAAACTCAAGAAAAAGGCGTTTAAAGAATAAAAAATATGTTATTAGAAAGAATCAATAGTCCGCAGGATCTTAAGCGCTTGCCGCTTTTCCGGCTGTCGTCTATAGCCAAAGAAATCCGCCAATCTATAATTAATGTCGTATCCCAGACCGGAGGCCATTTGGCAAGCAGCTTGGGCGTTGTGGAGCTGACAATAGCCCTGCATTATTGTTTCGATACGCCCAAGGACATAATTGTTTGGGATGTCGGCCACCAGTGTTACGCGCACAAAATACTTACAGGCAGGCGTGACCAGTTCCGGTCTCTGCGGACATACAAAGGCATCAGCGGTTTTCCTTTAAGAGAAGAATCCGAATATGATTCATTCAGCGTCGGCCACAGTTCGACCGCAGTCTCTCTCGCACTAGGGTTTGCCGCGGCAAGGGACCTTAAGAAAAGCGGCGAGAAAGTCGTGGCCATAATCGGCGACGGCTCTTTGAGCGGAGGCATGTGCTTCGAGGCCTTAAATAACGCCGGCCACCTAAAAACCGATTTAATCGTAATATTAAATACAAATGAAATGAATATTTCTCCGGCAACCGGAGCGTTGAGCAATTACTTGAATAAAATAATTTCCGGGCCCGTATACAACCGTTACAAGACCGCGTTTGAGCATTTTATAAGCTTAAAAGTCCCGCACATCGGGCCGCGGCTGGTAAAATTATCCATGCGTTTTGAAGAGATAGCAAAAGCCTTGCTTGTGCCGGGAATATTTTTTGAAGAATTGGGATTTCGTTATTTCGGCCCCTTGGACGGCCACAACATCGAACAATTAGTCGAGACCCTTAATAATTTAAAGACCTTAAAAGGCCCCCTCTTGTTACATGTTACTACAAAAAAAGGCAAAGGTTATTTGCCGGCAGAGAGGCAGCCGGAAAGGTTTCACGGCACCGGAAAATTCGACATGAAAGACGGTTCGCCAGTAAAGGAGGCAGGCAAACCCCCTTCCTTTACCCAGGCGTTTAGTGAAAAATTAGTTGAACTTGCTAAAGTCGACCCTTCAATAGTAGCTATAACCGCGGCCATGTCCGAAGGCACTGGCCTGGAAAAATTCGCCAAGGAATTTCCTAAACGTTTTTTTGACGTCGGGATTGCCGAGGAGCATGCTGTCGCTTTTGCGGCAGGCCTGGCGGCCAAAGGCGCCAAACCCGTAGTTGCGGTTTACTCGACATTTTTGCAGCGTTCTTACGACCAATTAATGGTTGATTTGGCGCTGCAAAACTTAAATGTGGTTATAGCCATAGACCGTGCAGGCATAGTCGGCGCGGACGGATTTACGCATCAGGGAATTTTTGACATTGCCTATTTACGCACTATGCCGAAGATGACTATTCTTAGCCCGAAAGACGGCCCGGAGTTAGGAGATATGCTGGAGTTTGCTTTTAAGCAGCCCGGCCCGGTTGCGATACGTTATCCAAAATACGGCGTTCCGGATTTCGCGCCTAAAAATTCAAAGGCTGCGGATTTAACCCGGCCCGAGGTCATAAAACGGCCGCGCGAAATAACCATTGTCGCCCTGGGTAGCATGGTTTATCCGGCTCTTGAAGCAATTAAGATTTTAGCCAAAGAAGGGATAGATGTAGGCTTGATTAATGCCCGTTCGGCAAAGCCTTTAGATGAAGGTTTTTATAAAAAACTTTGCCAGACAGCCAAGGGAATTATTACTATTGAAGAGGGGATTGCCGACGGAGGATTTGGTTCTTCTCTCCAGAGCCTGTTGGCGGATAAAGCTAAAATCAAGGTCTTGGGTTTGCCCACCGCCTTTATTGCCCACGGCCAGCGTTCTATTTTATTAGATGAATATGGGCTTAGCCCGGAAAAAATAGCTCAAACTATAAAAGAAGAATCCTTAGAATATGCCAAAAATAAAGATCAATAAAGAGCGTTGCAAAGGCTGCGGTTTGTGCGTTATATTTTGCCCCCTGGGTCATATAAAGCCGGGAAAGGACTTGAATAAAGCGGGCTTACGATCGGTTATATTTTGTGTAGATAAAGAAAAAGGCAAAGATTGTACAGGCTGCTCTATGTGCGCGGTTATCTGCCCGGATGCGGCAATAGAAGTTTTAAAATAAAATTATGGAAAATAAAAAGATTTTGATGACTGGTAACGAGGCGATCGCCGAGGCAGCAATCCAGGCAGGTTGCCGTTTTTATGCGGGTTATCCGATTACTCCCCAGAATGAAATCCCGGCATATTTTGCTAAAAGAATGCCTGAGGTTAACGGCACATTTATACAGGCAGAAAGCGAGCTCGCTGCTATTAATATGGTGTTTGGCGCAAGCGCTGCAGGGAAAAGGGCAATGACGAGTTCCTCTAGCCCGGGCATAAGTTTAAAACAGGAAGGCATATCTTATTTGTCGGGCTGCGAACTACCGGCAGTTATTGTCAATGTTATGCGTGGTGGGCCGGGCTTAGGTAATATCGGCCCGAGCCAGGGAGATTATTTCCAGGCCACAAAAGGCGGCGGCCACGGAGATTATCACATAATAGTCCTTGCGCCTTCAAGCGTGCAAGAGGCTTTCGATTTAACCGTGTCAGCTTTTGATTTGGCGGATATTTATCGAATGCCGGCGATGATTTTGGTTGATGGTTTGTTAGGTCAAATGATGGAACCATTGCATGTCACCACGTCACCAAGTCACCAAGTCACAAGTAAACCCTGGGCGCTTACGGGCGCGAAAAACAGAAAGCCCAATATCATCCGCTCGCTTTATTTAGCCGACGGCGCGCTTGAGGAATTCAATAACAAGCTGCAAAAAAAATACTCTTCGATAGCGGAAAAAGAAGTTATTTTTGAATCTTATAAGAATGCCGATTGTGAAGTTTTAATCGTAAGTTACGGCATGCCGGCAAGGATTAGCGTTGGCGCAATCGATAATCTAAGGAAATCCGGATTAAAAGCCGGGTTATTCAGGCCTGTTTCACTCTGGCCGTTTCCAAAAAAAGATTTAGCGCAAGTTGGAAAAAATAAAAAGATATTGGTTGTGGAAATGAGTTCAGGCCAGATGATTGAGGACGTTATGCTTTCTCTCGACGGTAAATGCCGGGTTGAATTTTTGGGGCGTACCGGAGGAGAAATTCCGTCTGAAGAAGAAATAATAGCTAAGATCAAGGGGATGTATGGAAAAAATATATAGCCACCCCAAAAGCTTAGTGGATGTTACCACGCATTACTGCCCGGGTTGCGGCCATGGGCTTATCCATAAGCTTGTCTGTCAGGTAATCGACGAGTTAGGCATCCGCGAGAAAACCATTGCGATTGCGCCTGTTGGCTGCGCTGTTCTTGCCTATGATTATTGGGATTTTGATACTACGGAAGCTGCGCACGGCAGGGCTTGCGCAGTGGCAACAGGTTTGAAACGCGTTCAGCCGGACAAAATAATCTTTACTTATCAGGGCGACGGAGATTTGGCTGCTATCGGCACAGCCGAGACGATACACGCCGCAAACAGGGGTGAAAACATAACAATAATTTTTGTCAATAACGGGATTTACGGCATGACCGGCGGACAGATGGCGCCGACTACTTTAGCCGGCCAAAAGACCGCTACAACGCCGTCGGGACGTAACCCCGCAGGGTTTGAAGGCCACCCGCTCAAACTGCTTGAAATGCTTGCGGTATTACCGGCAGTGGCATACCTGGAACGCACTGCAATCACCAGCCCAAAATCCGTATTAAATGTCAAGCGCGCTATAAAAGAGGCTTTCAAAAACCAGATTGAAAACAAAGGTTTTTCCATGGTTGAAGTTATCAGCCCCTGCCCGACGTATTGGTCTAAGTCGCCAGGAGAAAGTTTAAAATGGATAGAGCAGGAAGTTATCAAGACATACCCGCTCGGAAGAATAAAATGAAAGATAAGCCGCAGTCACTCCTTCGACTTCGCTCAGGACAAGCAAGTCACTCCTTCGACTTCGCTCAGGACAAGCAAGTCACTCCTTCGACTTCGCTCAGGACAAGCAAGTCACCAGTCACTGAAAAAATAATTTTTTCCGGTTCCGGCGGCCAGGGCATTATGCTTATGGCAAAGGTCCTGGCGCAGGTTGCTATGCAGGCCGGTAAATTTGTTACCTGGCTTCCATCATATGGGGCAGAGGTAAGAGGCGGCACAGCCCGCTGTATGTTGGTTATCAGCGATGAAAAAATCGGCTCTCCGTTTATAATCCTTGCTGATACCCTCGTAGCCATGAACGAGCCATCCTTAAAAAAATATTCACCGAATTTAAAAAAAGGCGGGACGCTGGTAATCAACACGTCCTTAGCGCAAGCGGGTTCGCTGGATTTGGAAGATATCAAGCTGGTAAGAATAGCGGCAACCGAGATAGCGGTTGAATTAGGAAACATAAAAGTCGCGAATTTGGTAACCCTGGGCGCATATCTAGCTTCGAAAAAGATAGTTTCCAAAGATGCATTTATAAAATGTTTGTTTGAAATAGCACAGGCTATTAATCCGGCGCTTTTTGAGATAAACAAAAAGGCTTTTGAAAGGGGTTATAATGGTAAGAGTTAGATTTGCCCCAAGTCCTACGGGAAATCTGCATATCGGCGGTTCGCGCACTGCTGCGTTTAACTGGCTTTTTGCCAAGGCTAATAACGGCACGTTTATTCTGCGCATAGAAGATACGGATATTGAACGCAGCAAAAAAGAATATCTTGATGAGATAGTTTATTCCCTGCGCTGGCTAGGCATGGATTGGCAAGAGGAGTATTTTCAAAGTAAGCGTATGGATATATATAGAGAATACGCGCAAAAACTTCTGGATAAAGGCCTTGCCTACGAAGAAGCTAGCAATAAAGAAGGCGTTACGGGTAAGGCTATAATATTTAAAGTGCCAGAGTCCAAGAAGATCAAGATAAAAGATTTAATATACGGCGATATCGAATTTGATACCGCAGAAATCAAAGACCAGGTGTTGATAAAATCAGATCAAATGCCGGCATACAATTTTGCCTGCGTTATCGACGATAACCTGATGAATATCAGCCATGTTATCCGGGGGGATGATCATATCTCGAATACCCCTAAACAAATCATGCTATATGAGGCGTTTGGTTTTAAACTTCCGGCTTTCGCACACCTACCGTTGATTTTAGGTAAAGACGGTGGCAGGCTTTCCAAGCGTACCGGCGCAACAGCAATTTCCGAATTCCGGGCAATGGGCTTTTTGCCCGAGGCGCTTTTGAATTATCTTTTATTATTGGGCTGGTCGCCGGGAGCGAATAAAGAGGTTGTCGCGGTTACCGATGCGATCAAGACATTTAAATTGGGTTCGGTTAACAAAACCGCCGCGACTTTTGATATGGACAAGTTGCTCTGGATGAACAGTCAGTACCTTAAAACCTATAGCCTGGAAAAATTAGTAGATTTAATCCTGCCGCTTTTAAAAGAGAAAGGATACTCCCTAGAGGCCTTGGATAAAGACTGGTTAAAAAGCGTTGTGAGATTGTTCCAGCCGCGCCTAAATACCTTAAATGACTTTTTGGAGTGGACGGAATTTTTCTTTGTCGACGAGATTA
>Ga0082335_1000165_pt1 | contig 180344 bp, 141 predicted proteins | sample Subgrocontami58m_FD_72375 | JGI IMG/M metagenome (GOLD analysis project Ga0082335, IMG submission 72375) | Subsurface groundwater microbial communities from S. Glens Falls, New York, USA - GMW37 contaminated, 5.8 m (SPADES assembly) (version 2) ... | reverse complement strand
TTTTATCTGGTAGGCTATTTCCAGCATCTGCATGAAACAGGCATCAAAACCAATAATATTGAGTTTGGGTATTTGTGACAGGGCAATACCCAGCTCCTCCGTGGAGATGTGGTTGCCGCCGCTGGTATCATCATAAACAATGCCATTGACGAGTGGCCTTTCCAGCCCGGCTTGAGACCGCCAGCCACTGCCGTGATTCCACAAGACGAGTGCATAATGGTCGGCGGGATAGTTATCCATCGCCCAGGTGACAAAGGTTACCAGAGTATTGGGGTCACCTGTATCCACCTCGTTACCGAAGGGCCCGGACACCACCTTTGACTTAATGCTGGCTGTGTCATTATCACTGAGCACATAATATATGTTGGTATTACCCGGCCCAAACCTGTCAAATAGCGCCACGATATTCACACTATCACTGGAGCCGGCCATCTCCATCTCATTCAGGTCATCAACCCCGGCCGGGTCCAGGTTATTATCCGCACCCATATAGACCAGGAAAAGCCAGGCCTTCCTGGGAGGAACAATTTGATAGCTCCGGGCATTAGCCATCAAAGGCCAATTATCATTGTCAGTGGTCCCGGAGAGATTGTAGGAGGCCTCCCCAATACCATCATTATTGGTGTCGGTGCCCACGTGGTTGCTCCAGTAGTTCCCCACATAACTGGTGAAAGTCCCATTGTTGGCGCTATAGCGATACGATAGCTTTACAAGTGAGTTCCAGTTGTTGCTTGAGTCTGAAGCAATCAAGTAATTGCTGGTGTTAACAAAGTTGTTGAGATAAAGGATATTGCCGTAGTTGCCGGCCCCCTCCATCATGATGCCGTACCCTAGATTCGAGGTGACGTTATTGCTGTAGATGAGATTACTGCTGCCGTGATCTATGACGATACCTTTGCCATTGCTCGTAATATCGCTCGCCGTGATGTTATTACCGGTCGCAAAGTACATGTAAAGGCCAACGCCAGGGTTTAAACGGACAGTGTTACCTCTAATAGTATTACCGTTACTATGATCCAGGACTAATCCCAGACCTCCGTAGGTACTACTCCCGACCGTAACATTAGTGGAGCTGACATTGTTGACGACGATGGTATTATTGCTGGAGTAATAAAGGACAATACCCCGGTGGTTATTGGTAATGACGTTCTTGCTAATCGTAGAATGAATCCAGCCATTACCCACATATATTCCCGCCTTATCCTGCCCCGTGGCATCCTGCACGGTGAACCCGCTGATAGTGACGTGGTTTGCCATGACATTGAAGACATGGTCACCCGGATTGGCTGTCCGGACAATGGTCACGTTCGCCCCATTCACTGATTGAATCGTCACCGCTTTGGTGACATCCACGTTCTCAGTATAAGTACCGTCCCGCACCATGATGGTCATTCCCGGACCCGCCGCATTAACCGCCTCCTGAATTGTAGCGTAGTTATCAGGAACATAGATGATGGTTGGTATTGAGGCCACCGCTACCCCGAAAGTCTTCTCATTACCGTAGCTGATACCATCCCCTATCGCTTTCGTCCGGTAGTAATAGTTGGTAAACAGAGTAAGCCCGGTAAGATTAGCGCTGAATGACCCGGTGGCCTGCATCGATACTGGAGTAGTTTCGTAAGTATAATTCCCTGAGCTTAGTCCCCATTGGAAAGAGACATTGGCTGTTGTAGCCGTGCCCAAACTGGCTAGTGTGCCATTAAGCCGGGCTGAGCTGCCGGTAATATTTGTCGCGCTTTCGGTCGTGACGACAGGTGGCTCAGCCGCTGCAGCCGGTGATGCTCCGGGTAGAAACCCGGCGAGAGCTACCAAAACGACCGGAATGAAAAGCAGTTTCCTTTTCATTCCGTCCACCTCTTTGCCGATAGTTCGTCTCACCTTAGTCCTTATCTTATTTCCCTGCGTGAGGAAGTGGAAAAACAAAAGGGAGCTACGCATACGTAACTCCCTATCTACTAGTCGGCGAATGACACTGAAACCCAGCCGCTATCCGCTGGCATTATAGCGGCGGCAGTCTCACCCATTATCACACTTACCTTAATCTATATCTATCCAAGTCTATTGTATCACAGGCTGTCAATATCTCCGGTATTCTCTCAAACAAGACAGTTCATCCTTCCTGTACTTCTTTCCTCCACACAACGCAGAATAAGTTTTTTCCAGACAAATCTTGAAAATAAAAAAGAATTGGGACAAGAAGTGTGCATCACCTTATGTAAAGCAGATATAAGGAGTGAAGTTACTGAACCGCTTCCCCATGGGACATAGAGCTGCTATCCGGGTGGATACAGGTTTACACCTTGATAAAAGGATAAAATACCACCAGGGCAATGAGAGCGGCCAGGATAGCACCAGTCGTGGCTTGAGCTAACGAATGGTTCTTTGACTCAACTCTAGCCCAGGCAGTAAGTGGTACCAGGGCAACGGTTGCCGTCGCTGTCCAGCCGTGTAGCATCAATAATACGGTCACGGAAGCCGCCACGCAGGCAGTATGGAGGCTGATTTTCCACCAGACATTAATGCACATAAAAATGAGCGCCGTCGACACTCCGGTAATAAAGGCAGCTATCAGCAACGCCGGCGCCTTAAGGTAGCTGAGCGTAATAATTCCCAGTAAAGCACAAACGCCTGACAATATGTAAATCTTCAGCCTCTGCTCGCGGGCATTGGTAAGGATGGTATCAAGGGAACCTTTTCGCACCAGGTATAGCACCACTACAAAAATAGGTAGCACACTCAGCGCCACGGCAATGAGTGACCAGCGCAGGGCATCAAGCGGATTTGGTACTGAAGTAAACGAAAGGAACACTATTATCCCTACGCTTACCAAAAAGGGATTGAGGATATTGGAGGTCAGACTGGCGATTTGTTGTTTCACAGCTTTTTATACTCTCCCCGGATACTCTTATCTTACTCTATATCAGGGCCTTTTGCAAAGCCGCATTTCAAGGCTTGTTGGACAACTTATCCCTGGCCCCGCCTTACTTTGGCAAGCGAAGGGGTAAGTGAAGGCAGTCAAAGATGGATGGCTCACCCTTTGTGACAGTTTGCAGCACAATTTCGTCTATGCTAGTATAAAGAGCAGTACAAGCGGGAGAGTGAATGAGAGCAATTATCTTAGTCGGTGGGAAAGCAACCAGACTTTTACCCCTTACCTGTAATACCCCAAAAGCCATGGTTCCGGTGCTCAATAAACCCTTTCTGGAGCATGTTATCCATCACCTCGACCAACACGGGATAAAGGAAATAATCATGGCTCAGGGTCACCTGGCACAGCCAATACAGGGTTATCTTGGCGATGGTAGCCAGCTTGGTGTCAAGTTCTTTTATTCTTTTGAGGATACGCCTCTCGGCACCGCCGGCGCAGTTAAGAATGCATCAGAGTATTTGGCGGAGACCTTTGTCGTACTGAATGGTGATGTCTTTACCGATTTTGATATTACTGAAATGATTGCTTTCCACCGGGAAAAAAAGGCCAGGATAACCATTGCACTTACCCGCGTTGATGACCCTACCAGCTACGGCCTGGTGGAGACAACCGCTGAGGGTAGAGTAACACGGTTTTTGGAGAAGCCGAGCCGGTCTGAGATAACGACCGATATGATAAATGCCGGCACTTATATCATTGAGCCTGATGTTCTGGCGGGTATACCACCCCATACTGGGGTAAGTTTCGAGCGGGAGGTATTCCCGAAATTCCTGACCCGGGGTGAGCCTATCTATGCCTATTCTTCTCCGGCATACTGGATAGACATCGGTACGCCACAAAAATACCTCCAGATACACCGGGATTTACTGAGTGGGCAGTGCCGGCAGCATGGCCTTACCGCTGATACGGTGCTTATTGGAGAGCATAGTGAAGTGCACCCTACCGTGGAAATAAAAGGCCCGGTGGTCATCGCCGGCAAATGTTCTATCGAACGCCATGTCAAGCTAACCGGGCCAGTGGTTATCGGCACGGGTAGTGTTATCCGGGAGGATAGTGTGGTTGAGGCATCTATTATCTGGCAGAGGGCAAAACTGGGGCCGCGGGCAATCCTGAAACAGTCTATCCTGGCAGACGATTGTTGTCTTGATGAGGATAGCATCTGTGAGGATGCGGTGCTCGGTGATGGTGTCATCATCAAGCGCGGTGTCAAATTGGCGCCGGGCAGCCGTCTCTGGCCGGGGACAATTGTTGAAGGAAAAGCCTGATAATCTCGTTGCTCTTATTTCGCTAGTTTCCCCCCACCATCCACTGCTGCCTCCAGCTAAAGCAGGTAGCAGCCTTTTGGAAAAGGGCTTCACCCCCCTCTCTTAACTATATTCCCCCTCCCTTAAAGGGAGAGAGCATGATGCTAAGCTTATTAAACTACCACTTCAGGCTTTCTTGACTTGATAAGCCAGGGCTGTTAGACTTTTCCTAATTATCTGGAAGCATATTTACTGAAGGCGGTATGGGATGTAATAAGGAAAGCATCCTGTGAATAGATTTATCGCAGAGAACAAGGAGGAGGATTACAATGCCACAAAAAAGGTTACTGAAATGGTCGCCACCTTTCCGGGATGAAGATTATGAGCACCCCGTCTACGACCTGCTCCGATACGAGAAGGAGCCACCAATCGGTCGTATCGTCCTGAACTCTCCTGAGAAAAGAAATCCACTGGGTTATGAAAGATTGCTGCAGATAAGCATGGCCGCCAAGGAAATGGAGCTTGATGAAGAGATAAAAGTCATTATTATCAAGGGAGAGGGCCCCAGCTTCTGCGCCGGCTATGACATCACTCCGATTCATCCGGGTGAGCCCGCCCGTAACCAGCCGGCCAGCGGTGTTTATATCCACCCGGATAGAGACGGCATCTGGCAGTCCTACGACCACGAGCACATGAGGACATACTTTACCCTCTGGGACCTGCAAAAACCGGTGATTGCCCAAATCCATGGTTACTGCCTAGCCGGCGGTACCGAGCTATCTGCCTTCTGCGACCTGCGCGTAGTGGCGGAAAACTGCCAGATAGGCTGGCCGGTAGGTAGACACTGGTCTCCGGGAAACATCCAGTACATGCCCTGGCTCACCGGTGTCACCAAGGCCAAGTTTTACATGTTCACCAACGAGCCAATGGACGGGAAAGAGGCTTACCGCTGTGGCTGGGCTTCAGCCATCTTCCCGGCGGAAAGCCTCCAGGAAGAAACAGAAAAGATTGCCGCCCAGATTGCCCTGACTCCCACTGACCTTATCATGCTGACCAAGAGAAGCATCAACCACCAGTTGGAGCTAATGGGATTCCGCACCGGTTGTGCCTGGAGCGCCGATATGCTGGCCATCTCCGGTAGAAGACCGAGCGTCGCTCGCGAGGGTGACGAATTCCGTAAGATTGCCCTGGAAAAAGGGCTGAAAGCAGCGCTGGACTGGAGAGACAGCCACCTGGGCATCAACTATCGTACCAGTGATAAGGCCAAAACGCTGAAAGCAGCGAAGTAGACAATGCGGTATCTCCCTGAGAGCAATCATCCTGCTCTTAAAACGGTGAAATAGAATATTCATCTATGCTCCTCCTGTACGGTGAGAGTAACATGGTTCCATCGTACAGGAGGAGCTAATTATCTCCGTGAGCATCCCCTTAAAACCACTTAAAGTCTTTTAGCCAGCACCGGCTTCAAAATGTGTTTATCCGGCGGTATGCCTTCGCTATGATTTAAGAAGATGGTTCGGTACGGTTTTGGTTGACCTCCTCGCCTCACCCCCTTTATCCCCCTCTCCTTTTGAGGAGAGGGGGATAGGTTCTTCTCAAACATCAACCATTTACAAACAGAACCAAGAGGATTTTCAGCTTTCCATAAATAGCGATTTATGTTACGATAAACTATATCCCAGCGTCAGGCGGAGGCATTGACAAGGCATTACCCCTATGCTAATATGAACTTTGTTGATTATAATGGTCAACAAGGAGGCATGCGGATGAAGCTCTCAACTCGAGCACGCTATGGAACCATGGCTCTTCTTGACCTGGCCCTTTACGGGGAGAAAGGACCGGTGCTACTTAAAGATATTGCCCACAGGCAGCAGATTTCATTACCATATTTAGAGCACCTGATTACACCGCTCATCGCTGCAGGCATCGTACGCAGCACGCGCGGTGCCCGGGGCGGAGTCTCGCTGACCCGCCCGCCGGAAGATATCAAACTGAGCGAAGTCATTCCCCGTCTCGAAGGCTCACTTAGTCTGGTGGAGTGTATTAATGACCCGGCGACATGTAGCCGCTACCAGACCTGTGTTACCCGGGAGGTCTGGGATGAGCTGAAAAAGGCGATGAATGGTGTTTTAGAAGCGATGACGCTGCAGGACCTGGTCGAGAGACAGAAAACCAAGGAGCCTCCGAAAGAGGCCATGTACTACATATAATATCATATAATATATAGTTAAATTTGCAGGCTAACCGCTGAAGCGGACCTGCCTAGAAGGAGTGGAAACAAAATGCCGGATACAAAACCAAAGGTAGAAAAACTGCGTTACAAGACAATCGAGATACCAAAGATTACCCGGGGTATCGCCAATGATTCAACCGAGCTAATCGGGAATACGCCGCTGGTCAGATTGAACCGGATAACCAAAGGATTGAAGGCGGAGGTGGTTGCCAAGCTGGAGTCATTCAATCCTTTAGGCAGCGTGAAGGACAGGATTGGTGTCTCGATGATTGTTACCGCCGAGGAAGCGGGCCTAATCAATAAGGATACCGTTATCGTTGAGCCGACCAGTGGCAACACTGGCATCGCTCTCGCCTTCGTCTGTGCTGCCCGCGGCTACCGGCTCATTCTCACCATGCCGGAAACGATGTCCATGGAGCGGAGACAGCTCCTTTCCGTTCTCGGTGCCGAGCTGGTGCTGACTCCCGGGAGCGAAGGGATGCCCGGGGCGGTGAGGAGAGCCGAACAAATGGCCGCCGAAAATCCTAAATACTTTATTCCCCAGCAGTTTAAGAACCTGGCTAACCCGGAAATTCACCGCCTGACAACTGCCGAAGAAATCTGGCGGGATACCGATGGCCGGGCGGATATTCTCGTCTCCGGCGTGGGCACGGGAGGAACAATCACCGGAGTGGCGGACGTGCTTAAGAAGAGAAAGCCCGGATTTAAAGCTATCGCGGTGGAGCCGGTGGATTCCCCGGTTCTCTCCGGGGGCAAGCCGGGACCTCACAAGATTCAGGGTATCGGTGCCGGTTTCGTCCCCCAGGTTTTGAAGAGAGAGCTGGTTGATGAGATTGTGAAGGTCACTAACGATGATGCCGGGGCAATGGCGAGAAGGCTGGCAAGGGAAGAGGGGATACTGGCCGGTATATCCTCCGGGGCAGCCACATGGGTTGCCGTGGAAGTAGCAAAAAGACCGGAAAGCGCGGGTAAGCTTATCGTGGTAGTTTTACCGGATACCGGTGAGCGGTATTTATCCACCTGGCTCTTCCAGGGACTCTATCAGGCGGGCATCTAGGGGAGGCAAATCGTACCTTGTTCAAGGCGTTGCGGGAAGATATCCATACCGTTTTTACGAAAGACCCGGCGGCAAGGAGCCTGGCTGAGGTAATTTTCTGCTATCCCGGGCTGCACGCCCTGTGGTCTCACCGCATGGCACATTTCCTCTGGCAGCACAAGCTCCATTTCTGGGCTCGTCTTCTCGCTCATATCAGCCGCTCCCTGACCGGTATTGAAATCCACCCCGGGGCCAAGGTTGGCCGCCGCTTCTTTATCGACCACGGCTCCGGGGTAGTCATCGGCGAAACTGCCGAAATCGGGGACGATGTGCTAATGTACCAGGGTGTTGTCCTGGGAGGCACAACCCTCAACAAAGGAAAACGCCATCCGACCGTTGGTAATGACGTGGTTCTGGGTACGGGCGCCGTTGCCCTTGGCGCCATCACCATCGGTGATGGTGCCAGAATTGGCTCAGGCTCAGTGGTAGTAAAATCAGTACCTCCCGGCTGTACGGTGGTAGGTGTGCCCGGCAGAATCGTCGCGGATAGACATGGCAGAGTCAGCGACCTGGAACACGCCAACCTGCCTGACCCGGTGGCTGAAGCTATCCGGCTTGTCCTGCAGGATATGGACAAACTTAAGAGCCGTATGAGAGAGCTGGAAAGGTCAAACCAGGTGACTGTTTATCAGGATACCCTGGAGGAAATAACGCAGGAAAAGGAGATTGAGCGGGTGTTCAGTCACGGAGGCGGAATATGAGATTCGAAACCATTGCCATTCACGCCGGGGAGAGACCGGATGCTAAAACCGGCGCCGTCTCGGTGCCGATATATCAGACGTCCACCTTTGTCTTCGCCGATGTGGGTAAGACACGGAGCGGCTTTGATTACTCCCGTACGTCCAACCCGACACGGAAAGTGCTGGAGGATACTATCGCCCAGCTGGAAGGAGGCAAGGCCGGATTTGCCTTTGCTACCGGCATGGCCGCCGAAGCTACCGTCATTCACCTGCTCAAGGCCGGTGACCATGTCATTTCCGGCGACGACGTCTATGGCGGTACCTACCGGCTATTTCATGACGTCATGCAAAACTTCGGGGTGGAGTTTACCTTCCTCAGAATGGACAATAAGCAAAAGATTGAAGAGGCGATAAGACCCAATACCAGGATGCTGTGGCTGGAGACACCGTCTAACCCGTTACTGAATATTACTGACCTTGAGATGGTAGTTGATATCGCCAAACGGCATAAATTGATGACCGTCATCGATAATACCTTTGCCAGCCCTTATTTCCTGAGACCCATTGAGTACGGCATCGACCTCGTCGTCCATTCCACTACCAAGTATCTGAACGGGCACTGCGATGTTGTCGGCGGGGCAGTGGTCACTACCACTGATGAGCTAAGCCAGCAGGTACAGTTCCGGCTCAATGCCATGGGCACCGGTGCTTCTCCTTTCGATTGCTGGCTGGTACTTCGAGGTATCGAGACACTTCCGTTGCGCATGAAGCAGCACCAGGAGAATGCCCTGGCGGTGGCTAATTTTCTCCAGGGACACAAGGCAGTCAGAAAAGTGTTTTACCCCGGGCTGGCATCTCATCCCGGCCATGCCGTCGCTAAAAGGCAGATGAAAGGATTCGGGGGTATGGTCTCTTTTGAGATGAATGGCGGGATGGAGAAGGTGCATCATTTCCTCCGCAGCATCAAGATTTTTGCCATGGCGGAGTCGCTCGGCGGCCCCCTCTCCCTTGCCGAACACCCGGCGACAATGAGCCATGCCTCAATGCCCAGGGAGCACCGGGACAGGGTGGGCATCGCCGATGAGCTAATCAGACTATCCGTAGGACTGGAAAACATTGACGACCTGCGCGAAGACCTGGAGCAGGCACTACGTTAAGAATGAAATGTCCGGCTTGATGAAGCCGATGGGGGATAGTAATTCGGCGGGTAGTCTGAGCCAGGGGAGGTAAAGAGTTGTCTTACGCTAAAGCTTTACGCTGTCGGAAATGCGGGCAGGAATATCCTCTCACCGCAATGAGTATATGTGAGTTTTGCCTTAGCCCGCTTGATGTCACCTATGACTATCAGGCACTGGCTAAAGCCATCACCAGAGAAAAGCTGGCGGCTGGGCCGCGGACAATGTGGCGTTACCGTGACCTGCTGCCAGCGGCCAGTGACGAGGTGGATATCGGCACCGGCCTTACTCCACTACTTAAAGCAGATAACCTGGGACGGGAGCTGGGCTTGGACCAGCTCTATATCAAGAATGATTGTGTTAATCCAACCTACTCCTTCAAAGACAGGCCGGTCTCCGTAGCCATCACCAAGGCCAGGGAATTTAATTTTGATACGGTTGCCTGCGCCTCAACCGGTAACCTGGCGGCCAGTGTGGCTGCCCATGCCGCCAAGGCTCATATGAAAGCCTATGTCTTCGTCCCGGCCAATGTTGAAGCGGGTAAGGTTACCGGAATCGCCATCTATAATCCGGTGCTGATTAAGGTTACCGGAAGCTATGATGACGTTAACCGTCTCTGTGCCAGTGTGGCGCAGAAGTATCGCTGGGGCTTCATTAACGTCAACCTCAGACCATACTATGCCGAGGGAAGCAAGACGCTGGGATTCGAGGTTGCCGAGCAACTGGGCTGGCGTGCCCCGGATTGCGTGGTGGCTCCAGCCGCCTCCGGCCTCCTCTTCACCCGGATATGGAAGGGACTGGATGAAATGGCGATGCTTGGTTTAATTGAGCCGGTTAATACTCACATGTTTGTTGCCCAGGCAGGAGGCTCATCGCCCATCGTGAATGCTTTTCAGACAGGTACTCACCATGTGCTACCGGTAATACCGGATACTATTGTGAAGTCAATCGCCATCGGTAATCCTGCTGACGGCTACTATGCCTTAAGGATTGCCCGACAATCCGGGGGCGGTGCATCCGCCGTCACTGATGAAGAAGCCATTGCCGGCATGAAGCTGCTCGCTCAAACCGAGGGTATTTTTGCCGAAGCCACTGGCGGTGTGGTGATTGCCAGCCTCAAGAAGCTGGTGACTTCAGGGTTGATTAAACGGAACGAGCTAACCGTGGCTTTTATCACCGGAGCCGGACCAAGAACACAGGAAATAGTATCCGATATTGCCAAGCCTTTCACCGTTCAACCTACCCTGGAATCCTTTGAAGAAGCCGTCGGGGCGCGGGTTTGACGCCATAAAAGATTAGGGAGGCCAAGATGGTTAAAAGACAGGTAACATTTACCTTCCCCCAGGACCTGATACGGGAGCCGATAATTTATAATCTCGACCATCAGTTCAAGATAGTAACCAATATCCGCCGGGCTGATATATCGGCGGATAAGGGTTGGGTGGTCTTAGAGCTGGAAGGGGAAGAGAGCGAAATTGACCGCGGTCTCGCCTGGGTGAGAACTACCGGGGTAAGAGTGGACCCGGTCATGGGTGATATTGTGGAGGGATAAGACATGAAGCGCATCTACCTTGACTATGCGGCGACGACACCGACACACCCGGAAGTAGTCGAAGCCATGCTACCCTACTTCACCGAGGTTTTCGGTAATCCCTCCAGTATCTACTCTTACGGGCAGGAAGCCAAAGAGGCTATCGAAGCCGCCCGGGGGAAAGTGGCCCGGTTCATCGGCGCCAGCCCTGAGGAAATTGTCTTCACCGGTGGTGGCACGGAAGCCGATAACTTCGCCCTGAAAGGTGTTGCCTTCGCCAATGAAAGCAAGGGGAACCACATTATCACCAGCCCTATCGAGCACCACGCCGTGCTCGAACCAGGCAAGTTCCTCGAGACAAGGGGCTTTAAGGTAACCCACCTGCCCGTAGACGAGTATGGCCTGGTGGACCCGGATGATGTCAAGAAAGCCATTACCAGTAAGACCATTCTCATCTCGGTAATGCATGCCAATAACGAAATCGGTACGGTCGAGCCTATCGCCGAAATCGGCAAGATTGCCCGGGAAGCGGGAGTCTATTTTCATACCGATGCCGTCCAGACCGTGGGGCACATCCCGGTAGATGTGAATAATCTCGGGGTAGACCTGCTGTCACTCTCGGCTCACAAGCTGTACGGCCCCAAAGGGGTGGGTATCCTCTACATCAGGAAAGGCACCAGGTTGGTCTCCTTGTTACATGGTGGCGAGCAGGAGAAAGGGCGGCGGGCCAGCACCGAGAATGTCCCCGGTATTGTCGGCCTGGGACGTGCGGTAGAGCTTATCGGGCCGGAAATGGCTGAAGAAGCCCGTCGGTTAACTCATCTGCGTGACCAGCTTATCAACGGCCTTTTGACCAGGATTGGCCACATCCGCCTGAATGGTCATCCCGTAAAAAGACTACCCAATAATGTCAATATCAGTATTGAGTTTATCGAAGGGGAGGCGATGTGCCTCAATCTCGACCTTGAGGGCATCTGCTCTTCCACCGGTTCAGCCTGTACCTCGGCAAGCTCGGAGGCGTCTCACGTCCTGACGGCAATCGGGGTGCCCCCGGAACAATCTCACGGCTCACTCCGGTTCACCCTGGGCAAATGGACAACGGAAGATGATATCAACCGGGTGCTGGAAGTGCTCTCCCGGATTGTGGAAAAACTCAGGGCGATGTCCCCCCTGCTGAAGAGCCGGAGAGCATAAAAGATATTGCCTTTAATCCGGGCTAAAGATGGAATACACCCCGTTTAGCTTTCCCCCCTCAATTCTTTCCATCTCGCTTCTCCCAGGCACTGACGAGCCTGAGAGCACCAATCAATGCAGGAAGGAACCTTCTCCCGGTAAATTACCTCGCCACATTTGGGGCATTTTATCCTGGCTTCATCGGAAAATATCTCGACTTCATGGCCGCAACCAGGGCATTTGTGCATTGACACACGCAGGTTTCTCAAATCCTGACCCGGGCATTTCATTTTACCTACCTCCAGTGTACAGGAATATTATATCATAGCCGGCAGGCTCACCTGAATTGAGATTGCTTAGAAATCCCTCACATTTTTCCCCTTTTCCGGCCGGAGAGGGGGACACAGGGATGAGGCACGGAACTAACTCAAATTGCCTATTGACATCAGCCTTACAAATAGTTTATTGTTCATACAATACAGGAGGTGAATTTATGCAAGCCTATTGTGTAAAATGCCGTACCAAGCGGGAGATGAAAAACTCAAAAAATATCACCATGAAGAATGGCCGGCCGGCAACCCAGGGCCTTTGCCCGGTGTGCGGCACCAAGATGTTCCGCATCGGAAAGAGCTAAAGTCCGGATTACGGAGATAAATTACTGACAGATGGGGGTATCAAGATACCCCCATCTGTCAGTATGTCAACCCTGCACCAACACACCACTTCCAGCTCCTCCATTGTACTCAGTTCGAGCAAGTAATTAGGACAGTTTACTGGAGCCAGGAGTACTGGAAGGTTTGTTGTCCTTTATTGGGACTTTTGCCTTGAGTTTACGGAGGCTTATCCGGATAGAGAGAGCAATACCACAGTCTGGTATCGCCATTATGCTGTTACTCTATTTTCCTAACACGATACCGGCCGGGTCTATCTCTTCACGCAATATCTTCAAATCATTGTCAGTTGGTTCTGGGCTTATTCCAACCTCTTGAGTCGTCATCACCTCAAAGCAGCAGCTTTTCTTGATTTCATCCAGGCTTATCCCGGGATGTAATGATATTAGCTTAAGCCTCCTGGTCTTCTCATCAAAACCATAGATACCAAGCTGCGTCACCACCCGGTAGGGGCCTGACCCTCTGGCTAATCCGGCTCTCTCCCTGCTCCCCGGGCCATCGAGATAGCCAGGCGTACTCAGAAAATCCACCCGGTTCACAAAAGTCCTCGGTGACTGCTCCGCAATGATTGTTATCAGCCTCTGTGAGAAAGAGGCGACATCATTAGCACCGCCACTACCGGGCAAGCGAGCCTTAGGCGAGTCATGAGGACCGATGACGGTGGTGTTGATGTTTCCGAACATGTCCATCTGGGCCGCACCCAGAAAGCCGTAATCGACATACCCCGCTTGCGAGAGTGACATGACATCATGCATGCTGGAGGCAGCAACTGCCTGGTAAAACGTCCTTGATTCACCGACAGACACGGGTAGCTCCGGCAGCCGGGGCCCCATCCCGCCCGCCTCGAAGATGATGAGCAGGTTCGGAGCATGAGTCCTTTGCGCCAGCATCGAAGCGATTATCGGCAGCCCGGTACCCACAAAAACAGATTTCTTATCCTCGAGCAGGCTGGCACCGATAAATGCCAGGTATTCTCTCAGATTATACTTCCCTGCAGCGACGCCCCTTATTGCCATTACTGTCGTCCCCTTTTCATTTCTTATTGTTTCGTTCTCGCCAGGGGGCTATCATCGGCTCCCTGAGAAATTCTCTCTTCTTCAGATAGTTCAGCTTTTTGATGCCGCCACAAAGCTCCAGGCACTCCTCAAAACTGCTCACCCCGAAGACGTACTTCTCAAGATACTCGTTCACCCCTGCCTCGCTTTTGGAAAGCCTGAGCCATTCGGCAATATGCTCCTCGTCAAAGTAGTACCTGCCGGGCATCTGGCAGGGATGCGAGCCGTACGGAACCTCGACGACGGCATCGACGACAAAGAAGGGTATCTTTGTCCGCCAGGGCTCTCTCCTGATGTATTCGTCATCGACGATTTCTTCAGTAGTGACTATCAATCTGCGGGCACACCGTGACAGCTCGACATCCTCCACTTCAGCGCCGTCTATCTGGGCGTTGCCGTAGATATCACAGCGGTGGACATGAATAAAAGCGACATCGGGGTAGGCCGCCGGAATCAAATTGATTGGTTTGCCACTATACGGGTCTTTGACCGCTTTACAGGAGCTATACTTGAAAGTATCCGTACCAAGCAGGTTACGGCTGGGAATAAAGGGTAGTCCCATCATCGCCGCCAGCAACCGCCATTGATACCCGCCATTGCTGGTTTCGGCGACCACTTTGCAGCGGCCACTTTCTACCATTCGCCTCGAGCCGGCGGATAAACCTCTCAGCTCATAGCCGAAGGCATAGGCTATTTCCACCTTGTTGACACACTCGGCACATACCAGCATCTCAAGGTCGTGAACGGCGGTCTTACCGGCCATGATAAGATTACGTTTTTTTTGCCTGATAATTTCGTAAATGATGGCCATGGCAACTCTCACATGGCCGAATCCGCCGCCAGCGATGTAGTCCCCATCCCGCACAAAGCGGGTAACCGCCTCTTTAGCGGACATGGTTTTGTCCTTTAGCTCGCGGGACTTATTTTTTTGTACCCATTCCCGGGCATCATCCGGGTCGTGCCAACCGATAAGCTCTCCCATACCCTCGCCTAGTACTTCCATTTCCATCTCCTTTCCAGACTGGCCTCCTCAACCGGATTAAGTATATCACAGAAATAACCAGACTACTCTAGTTAAAAAAGGGAGGCTGGAGATAATTATCTCCAGCCTCCCGGTACCGGGGTCGTTACCCCATCTACCTTTAGCTATTTACGGTGCTTGACAAACTCAGCCACTGTGCCCAGGTTGCCAACACCTTTGGGAGGAGTAAGGTCTATTCGTGGCCCCATGCCCCAGTAATCAGGGACACTGGCAATCCCGATAGAAGTGTAGGAATCAGTCCCTATCTTGACGACTTTCTCTACCATTTCCCTTCTCTTATTGACGTCTGGTTCAGTCTGGCTAGCCTCAAGCAGCTTGTCTACCTCTGCATTCTTACCAAGAAGACCGAACAGGTCGTTACTGTGGAAGGGCAGCATGAGATTGTACCCCGTGTTGGGGTCGCCGGCGCCCCAGCCAGCCCAGCGGTAGGTGGCTGCCGTCCCGATGACCGGTGAAGTGGGTACCTTGTTAGGATTACGCATGGGAGTAAAGGCACCGAAATCGATAGGAGTGAGCTGGGCCTTGACGCCTACCTTGCCCCAGTAGGCCTGGACTATCTCGCCCATCTTGGGCAAGAAAGGAGTCCCGGTGACGGACATCGTCCAGAGCTTGATGCTGAAGCCATCAGGGTATCCGGCCTCCTTGAGTAGCCGTTTCGCTTCCTCGGGGTCATAGCGGTAGGCTTTAGCCGCGTACTCCCTCCAATAAGGCACATCAACATCAGAAAGCTCGCCAATTCCGGGGGGTGACGGTGGGCCGGCTTTACCCATAAAGAAGGTCTTAATCATCTCATCACGATTGATGGCCAGGGATAGAGCCTGCCGTACCCTGATATCGCCAATCGGGCCCGCTCCCGGCAGGTAAGCACCGTGTAAATGGATGCAAGGTCCCCGACTACCTATCGGGAGTGACCTTAAGCCGGACTGCTCAATACCGGCAGAGGCTTCCAGGCTAATATCCGCAAGGTCGACAGCGCCGGTCTTCATCGAGGCCACACGGGTGGTCTCCTCCGGCATAAGCATGATGGTTAACTTCTTGAATTCAGGCACGGTTCGATAGTGCTTGTCTACAGCCTCGTATTCTACCATATCGCCCGAGACATGCCGGACAAACTTGAAGGGGCCGGTACCTACCGGGTGGAGTTTGAAATAATCTACCCCTTTACTTTCGATGTAGTTCTTCGGTATTACCAGCAGGTTAGTGGTATTGAAAGCACTGAGAATCTGCCAGTAAAATACCTGCAGGCCCTTGGTATTAACACGTACAGAATAGTCATCAAGCATCACGACGTTATCCGTGGCCCGGGCGACGTAGTTGTACTGGGTACCTGGCGCAGCAAAGCGTTCGATGGTATACTTGACGTCTTTTGCGTTCAGGTCATCACCATTATGGAATTTAATGCCTTTACGCACGCTGAAAGTCCAGGATAGACCATCCGCCGCCATGTCCCATTTTTCGAGCACTGCCGCCGCGGGCTTACCATCCATACCTCTCATAATGAGAGAGTCGAAAATTGGTGTCAGGATATTACCATTGTTCGAGTTCGTGCCCTTGGGCGGGTCGAACGTCTCCTCCTGGAAAGTGGATTCGGCAATTCTCAGCTCTCCGGAAGGCCCGGATGGTGCCGGCGCCGGGGTGGGAGCAGGGGTAGGAGCGGGTGTTGGTGTTGGCGTTGGGGTGGGAGTGGGGGCGGGCGCTGGCGTCGGAGTCGGCGTCGGCGCCGGAGCCGGTTGGGCACATCCAGCTAGCAGAAGGACAAGAGCTAATCCAAATGCAACCAAAAGATTAATTTTCCTGGCTACTTTCATTTCTATCCTCCTCAACTCTTTAGTCCCACTCGATACTCAAGCTGTGCTAATATTCTCACGTTATCATCCCTTAGCTTTCTCGCCCGCTTCGCTTTTTCAGACAGCCGTCTTTAGCTGACTCTATTCCTCCCAGTTCGGGATAAAGCTTTATAGGTAAAAAAGACACCACATTATACCCAGCCTATAATAATTGTTTTCTGTTTGTCAAGTTACGGGCAGTGGGTTAACCCACTACCAAGTAACGAGACTGTTTAGCAACTCGTCCCCGTGCAAAAACACAGTTGGTCTGAAACTTGCAGCGCCTGCCGGATTTTGCTACTCTTTCAATATTCAGTGTATAACGCTTGACTCGTAGTAGAGCAATGTCCAATCTCCTTTTGCAGGTTAAGGACCTGCGCACCTATTTTTACACTGGCAAAACCATTACCAGGGCGGTGGATGGCATCTCCTATGATGTCCACGAGGGAGAGACGGTCGCCCTGGTAGGTGAGAGCGGTTGTGGTAAGACCGTCAGCTCTCTATCACTGATACGGTTAGTGTCTTATCCGGGCAGGATTACCGGCGGGCAGGTTCTCTTCGATGGGAAAGACCTGCTCCAGCTCAGTGAAGAAGAGATGAGGCATGTCCGCGGGCGCCAGATGGCGATGGTCTTCCAGGAACCAATGACCTCGCTGAATCCGGTGCTGAATATTGGCGAGCAAATTGCTGAGCCGTTAAGAGTACACCTCAGGATGGAGCACAAGGCAACCTACCAGCGCGTGACCGAGCTACTGCACACGGTGGGTATCTCGGATGCCGAGCGACGCTACCATGACTACCCGCACCAGTTCAGCGGTGGGATGAGGCAGAGGGTGATGATTGCCATGGCTTTAAGCTGCAGCCCAAAAATCCTCATCGCCGATGAGCCGACCACCGCTCTTGATGTAACCATCCAGGCGCAGCTTCTGGACTTGATGACCGGTCTGGCCCGGCGTCTGGATACCGCTCTTATCTTAATCACTCACAATCTGGGCATCGTGGCCCGCTATGCTGATACGGTCAATGTGATGTATGCCGGCCGGATTGTGGAGTCAGGCCGGGCGGATACTATTTTCGAGCAACCAAAGCATCCCTATACCCTGGCTTTGCTTCAGTGTGTACCACGTATCGACCTGGGGCAGTTAACGAGACTTTCTACTACCGAGGGATTGCCGCCAGACCTTGGTCATGAAATCATAGGGTGCTACTTCCGGCCGCGTTGCCCTTTCCGGCTGGGTCGCTGTTTTCAGGAATACCCCCCCCTCACAGCAACGGATAACCAGCATTATTATGCCTGTTTCAACCCGAGGTAGGCACGATGAACGACTCGCTTATTGAAGTAAAGAACTTAAAGATGTATTTCCCTATCTTTGCCGGGCTACTCTTCCCCAGAAAGGTGGACGAACTAAAGGCAGTAGATGGGGTAAGTTTCTCCATCCGGCGTGGTGAGACATTGGGGCTGGTCGGAGAAAGTGGATCGGGGAAGACAACGGTCGGACTATGCCTTCTACAGCTATACCGACCGTCGGCCGGTGAGGTGCTCTATGAAGAGAAGAACCTCGTTAGGATGAAAGGGAAAGAGCTTCGGCGGATGCGGCGGAAGATGCAGATGATTTTCCAGGACCCCTATGGCTCACTGAGTCCCCGGATGACCGCGGCTGATATCATCACTGAGCCACTGCGGATACATCACCTTATCCCCTACACCGACTACAGTAAACGGGTGGAGGAGCTTTTCTCTCTTGTTGAGTTGAACCTCCACCTGGCTAATCGTTATCCTCATGAATTCAGTGCCGGCGAACGGCAGCGTGTCGGCATTGCCCGTGCCCTGGCAGTAAGCCCTGAGTTCATCGTCTGCGACGAACCGGTCTCGGCCCTCGATGTTTGCGTTCAGGCCCAGATTATCAGCCTCCTTGAAGACCTTCAAGCAAAGCTGAACCTGACCTATCTGTTTATTGCCCACGACCTGGCGGTGGTGGGACACATCAGCAGCCGCGTCGCCGTGATGTATCTGGGTAAGATTTGTGAATTGGGACAGCGCAACCAGATTTACCAGAACCCACTCCACCCCTATACCCGGGCGCTACTTTCGGCGGTGCCTGTACCCGACCGCGCTGCGGAAAAGGCAAGGCAAAGGATAATGCTAAAAGGAGACGTTCCCAGCGCCCTGAATCCACCATCAGGCTGTAACTTCCATCCCCGCTGCCCTATCGCTAACCAGGCATGCGAAGAAGCGTCACCCTCACTGGAGATGAAAGAGCCGGAGCACTGGGTAGCCTGCTGGCGAGCTTGAGGTATTTTTAAACCTATCTCCCTGACCCCCTTCCCTTCATTATAATAGGGAAGGGGGAGTAGTAGTAAGAGGGGGCTCCGCCCCCTCTTATAAATCTTTCCCCCTCTCCTAAAAGGAGAGGGGGATTAAGGGGATGAGGTTACTATGATATTGTTAATATCAACCTCAACGGGCAACTTGAAAAATAAAAGGGGAATACTCATAATTGAGGGATACCCATTTTATCAGGCTGATTTTTGAGGGAGGGAAGATGCGTCTTAAGGCTTTTCTCAGTATTTTTTTATTGCTGACCACTCTGGTAGCAGGCTGTGCTCAGAATACCGCCTCCAGGGGAGGGGAGCTGGTGCGGTTATGGGCTGAACCGTCTACTCTGGACCCTCACCTCACCAGTGATGTTGACTCTTCGGTGATAGTTGTCGAGGTCTTTGGCGGGCTGGTAACAATCGACCGTAATCTGAAAACCGTCCCTGATCTGGCCGAAAGCTGGAGGATTAGCCCCGACGGCAAGACCTACACCTTTTCGATACGGAAGGACGCCAAATTTCATAGCGGGAAAACGGTGACCGCCAGGGATGTCAAATGGTCACTGGAGAGAGCGGCTGACCCTAAAACACAATCGACCACGGTGGATACCTATCTGGGTGATATTATCGGCGTCAAGGAGAAACTGAGGGGGCAGAGCCAGGAAATAACCGGGGTAAAGGTTATTGATGACTATACGATTGAGATAACTATCGATGCCCCCAAGGCTTACTTTCTCTCCAAGCTGACCTACCCTACCGGTTTTGTCCTCGACCGCGATAACGTGGAGTCGCGCAAAGACTGGTTTGACAAACCCAACGGTACCGGCCCCTTTAAGCTTACAGAATATGTCCCCGGTGACCACCTTATTCTGGCACGTAACCCTGACTACTATCTCGGCCCTGCCAGGCTGGATAGTGTCAAGTTTCTGCTCGCCGGCGGGACGCCGATGGTAATGTACGAAAACAACGAAATCGACCTTACCGGTGTCGGCCTGGCTGACCTGGAAAGGGTGCGTGACCCGAAGTCTCCGCTAAGTAAAGAGCTACGTACTGCTCCTTCTTCGTTCGAAACTTCTTACATCGGTCTCAATGTGACCCGGCCGCCCCTGGATGATATCAAGGTACGCCAGGCATTAAACTATGCCATCAACAAGGAGGACATCGCCAGCAAAGTCCTGGCTAATCAGGTACAGCCGGCCTACGGTATCCTGCCACCCGGTTTCCCTGCTTTTAACCCGGATTTGCAGGGTCTCCGCTACGACCTGGCAAAGGCAAAAAGCCTGATGGCACAATCCACGTATGGCCCGGACCCGGCCAAGTGGCCACGCCTTACCCTGACTGTTCCCGGCTCATTAGGGACGGCAATTGGCCTGGATCTGGAAGCGATTATTGCGGCGTGGCGGGATAACCTGGGCATTAATGTTGAGGTACAGCAGGTGGAATGGGCGACCTTCCTTAATGACCTGCATAGCTACCGCCTCCAGATGTACGCCGGTATGGGCTGGGTGGCGGATTACCCTGACCCGCAGAACTTCCTTGACCTGCAATTTCACAGCCAGAGCGTCAACAACCAGACAAAGTATACTAATCCCGAGGTTGACCGATGGCTTGAGGCGGCTCGTACCGAAAGTGATGAAAAGAAACGCTTCGGTCTCTACCAGCAGGCGGAGCAGACCATTGTTAACGAGGCTTCCTGGATACCCTTGTGGTACCCCGGTGAAGGCTATATCCTGATTAAGCCCAAAGTCAAGGACTATTTGCTCCTGCCGTTGATAGTACCTAAATATCGGTTTATCTACCTGGAGAAATAGAGGATTTATTCCTTACCACCTTAATCCCCCTCTCCTAAAGGAGAGGGGGAGGATAGTTTAATAGGGGCTTCGCCCCTTAAACACCCTAAAGCCAGAAGGAGAACTAGAGAGGCTAAGGTTCACCTCTCTTTAATGTCCCACAGATTTAGCTCTCCTGACGGATAGAAAACTTGAACGCCCTGACCAGATTATGTAGAAAGGGATTAAAAGGGGCGAAGCCCCTTTCACAAATTTCCCTCCCTCTCCCCTTACGAAGGGGAGAGGGATAAAGGGTGAGAGGTTTAGAAAACAATCTCAGCAATAGGGGGCAGCAAATAAATGGGAGCCTATCTCCTGCGCCGTCTGCTGTGGACGCCGGTTCTCCTGCTTATCGTCTCTTTTATTACCTTTCTCCTCGGCTACTATGGCCCGGGCGACCCCGTAGAGATGCTAATGAAGCAATATAATGACCCGGAGGTAGTCACCCGTATCCGTCAGCAGCGCGGACTGGATAAGCCTCTCATGGTGCAATATGGGCTTTATGTCAAGGATGCTCTGCACGGAGACTTCGGAGAAAGCTACAAATACCGCGGCCGCTCCGTTCTTGACCTAATCGGGAAAAGGCTAGCGGTTTCCAGCCAACTGGGACTGGCGGCATTGATACTATCCCTTCTGATGGGAATCCCCATCGGCCTGTGGGCTGCCCTCAGGCAAGGACGGTGGCAGGATACGGCTATCATCAGCGCCACCCTTTTCTTTAACTCGCTACCGGTTTTTATCACCGCACCCTTTCTCCTCATGTTGTTCGTTCTCTGGCTGGGTATCCTGCCCAGTCATGGCTGGGGAGGCTTGTTTGATGTCCGTATTATTATGCCAGCCCTGGTCATGGGCATACCCGGCGTCGCCTTCATTGCCCGCATGACACGCAATAGCACGGTAGAGGTGCTGTCACAGGACTATATCCGCACCGCCCGGGCGAAAGGATTGCCCGAGTTCATGGTGCGCTGGCGGCATGTGTTGAGGAATGCCATGATTCCTGTTTTCACCGTGGTTGGTCTGGGACTGGCATCGCTGGTGACGGGCGCCATTATCACGGAGACCTATTTCGGTATCCCCGGGGTCGGCCGGCTGGCGGTAGAAGCCTTCTTTTCCCGGGATTACCCGGTTATCATGGCATTCACCCTGATAATCGCCGGCGCTTATGTCCTGGCTAACCTGATTGTCGATATTGGCTACCGTTTCCTTGACCCAAGGATAAAGTATGATTGAGATTATTGATAACCTCACCCCCTTAATCCCCCTCTCCTTGAAGGAGAGGGGGGAAATTAGAAAAGAGGAGCTTCGCTCCTCTTAAACTCCTCCGGGCTAGAAGGAGGATTAGAGAAAAGGATAGCACCTCTCTTACCAGTTAGCTCCCTCTCTCTTTAGTAAAGGGAGAGGGAAAGAGGGTGAGGGATTTCCAGACAATCTCGCTGATTGAGGAGCTACCAAGATGGCCGAAGAAGAGACAGCTAAAGAATTACCTAAAGGGCGTAGCCTCTGGCTCTATGCCACACAGCGGTTTGTGCGAAACAAGAAAGGTATGGCCTGCCTGATAGTTATTGTGCTGCTTTATGGCTTAGGGATTCTCGCTCCCTGGGTAGCTCCCTACAATTATGACCAGCAGAACCTGAACGGAGCACTCCAGCCGCCTGGCTGGGAACACCCCTTCGGGACAGATAGGCTGGGACGGGATATGTTCAGCCGTGTTATCTACGGCATCAGGACGACAGTTATTGTCACCATCGCCGCCATGGCCACCGGCGGGCTGGTACTGGGCATCGCCTTAGGCCTCATCTCCGGCTACTTCGGTCGCCTGGCGGATAGCTTTATCATGAGAGTTGGCGAGGTTTTTCTGGCCTTTCCTGATATTCTGCTGGTCATCCTTATTGCCGCCACGGTGAAACCGAGGGTAGTGACGTGGGTACATGGCATTGAGGACGCCACCGGTGTGGCCGGCCTGGTGAAATCAGGTATGGTAGATTACATGGTAGTGTTTGGTGCTCTGGCCATCGTGAGCTGGGTGGGTATGGCCCGCATCGTGCGGGGGCAGGTACTCACTCTGAAACAAAGCCAGTACATCCTGGCGGCCAGGGCACTGGGGGCTTCTCACTGGCGGATTATCTTCCATCACATCTTCCCCAACCTGCTGCCGGCGATAATTGTCGTCGTCTCCGTGGGCATGGGCAGTATTGCCGGCTCCGAAGTGATGCTGAGCTGGCTCGGTCTGGGTGTGCAACCGCCCGTGCCCAGCCTGGGAGTGATGATATTTGATAATGGCGATATCAGCGTGTTAAGGTCAACCCCTTACCTGCTGCTCTTTCCCGTAGCGGTTATCGCGATTATCATCTTTGCCTTTAACCTGCTGGGCGATGCTCTCAACGATGCCCTCAACCCTCGCGCCAGGTGAATCAGGCAGAGCTATTGACGCCGGGCACAACCAAAGGACCAGCGACTGGTTTTACCGGCAGGTACCGGTTCATTCCCGGCGGGCGTCTCTTCCCAGGGTGGCAGCCCCAGGGTCTTACGCCAGGCATTATCCAGACCATCCTGGTCAAAGCCATAGACTTTCTGCAGCGCCTCGTCAATCCGCACTCCCTGCCGGAAAGCAGTGAAAAGCTGCCTGATTTTGGTTTCACCATAGGTGTCTACCAGATACCTGACCACAGCACGACCCTGACCGTACATGAGAAGCGTGTCCTGTGGAATCCCCGGCGGGGTTTGCAGCTGTTTTAGCCGTAACAGTTTCTTCGAGGAGACCGCTACGGAGAGATAGGTGTCATAGCTGGAATTGGGGTTAATATTACCATACTCGGCCATACCTTCATTGAGCCATGCTGGTAAATCCATAGCGGCACCTTTGGTTGCTTCCCGGAAGACCATGTGGGTCACTTCGTGGGAAGCAACCCCATCAATCTGGGGGTCACCGGCGAGCACCAGCAAGACACCGTAAACATAGTGCGCTTGACCCTGGGTCAGTAGTTCCGTCTGAGTCGTCCGGGACACAAAGGGCAGGGCTGCCGCCATATGGGTGGCATTGTTATAAGCAATAATCCTGATGGATTGTGTCGGCGTGATACCCAGTAAAGCTCCCATTCTGGCTACGGTAGCGGTGGCGGCAGCCAGGATTAGCTGTGCCCGCTCCTGAGTGGGACCATAGTAGTACACCTCCACCGTTCCCCTGGTAACTTTCTCCCATTGGAAGCGATTATCCAGGTATAAAAAGGTTTCCTTCTCCGTCTCCAGTGTTCTGCCGGTGCTATCAGTAATGATAAAACGGTACTCCAGCAAAATACCGGGCGGCTTGTACTGGGCGCCACTCGTTGGCAGCAGGTATTTCCCCTGCACCGCAGTCGCCGGTTCAAAGACGAGGTAGGCATAAGAGCTGTATTGACTACCCGTAACCCTCATTTCCAGCTTAATTTCTTTAATTGTCGCCGGTGCTATCGTCTCGGCGGCCACCTCGAAGACCACGCCATCAGGAAACTGGTTACGTACATCCTTCTGTTTAAGGACAATGGCTCCTTCCTGCCCCTGTGCCGGAAAAACCACCAGCGCCGATAAGCCCAATAATGCCAGGAAAAACCCTATCGTTCGTCTCATCTTGCTGCCCGTTAATACTGTCCCTGTCTCAGAATTATACCATAATGCCTGGCACTCAATCACTAATACGGCTGTGGCCCTTTTACTCATTCTTAGTTGTTAGGAGTATGGTTGAAAAGGGCTTAAGGCACTTGGCTAATTATAATCTTCAGGGAGGTTTGGAAATGGCTAAAACTACAAAGTCCCCTAGCGTGGTAAAGAAACACATAAACAAAGACGGAACAATCAAAGGTGGCATGTCCAAAGAAGACAATGAGTCCTATCTCAAATTGCTAAACGTGTTATTCCCGGATAAAGACAAGAGGCACTCCCAATCTACTTAGAGGTGATAGACTTGGCTATTGCTTCATTATTACGCACTATAGTATCTAAAATAGACGTAACAAAGATTGAATATGCGAGAGCTTGTTCCTCTGTGATATTATATTGTTCACAAATCCTTTCCAACTCATTTTTAGTAACAGGATTCAATCCTATTCCAGTCGTCATCTGTTCGACTGCTGCCTCTTGTTGGCGTTTGGCTAAAGAACTAGCGAAGACATCAAGTAACTCCCTAAATGTAAGACCAACTGCCATAAATATACCTCCCAAGTTATTCAGCAGAATCATAACGGAGAGAAATGATATATGGCAAAACAACTAAGACTGAGGAGAACCGCTGTGGCCGATAATATAGTCACGATAGTAGCCTTAAGGTTATTTATCAACCTCACCCTTTACTTGACAATCATAGGTGTAAAAGTATAATCTCAATTTAAGCTCAAAAAGAGGAAACCAGCGGAGGTACTACAGGATGATGCGAAGGGTAGTAACTGCTATTGCTAGCCTTATTTTAGCGGTGGTGGTAGGATTTACGGGCAGCCCGGTCTTTGCCGCTACTCCCACCATCTCTCCAAGCCCGACCAGCGGCAGCCCCGGGACTTCGGTGACTGTCAGCGGCTCGGGCTTTAACCCCAGCGAGACGGGCATTACGGTGACCTGGGATAGCACGACCGTAGCATCAGGGATAACAGCTGGTGCCGGAGGCTCATGGAGTGCCATTTTTACTGTTCCGGCGTCGCCCTCCGGGAATCATACGCTCGATGCTTATGGTGCCGTGATGCAAACCGCCAATGTCTCCGACGTCAGTTTCTACGTTACCCCGGCGATTACCATTAACCCGGCGAAGGGGTCTCCCGGTAATACCATCACTGTCACCGGCGCCGGTTTTGGCGCCAACGAGTCCGGTATTACGGTGACCTTAGATGGCAAAGTCGTATCATCGGGAACAATAACGGCTAGCGCCGTGGGGGCGTGGAGCTCCAGCTTTGTCATTCCTCCCTCAGGAGCGGGCACTCGCAATATCGATGCGGCTGGGCCTACTTCTGCTGCCGCCAGTGTGCCCGATATCATTCTCACCATCGCCCCGGCTATCACCATCAACCGGAACAGCGGGGGGGTTGGCAGCACGGTAGTAGTGGGCGGAGCCGCTTTTGCCGCCGATGAGACCAGCATTACGGTGACCTATGATGGCATTACCATACCAACAACACCAGCGGCAATATCAGCCAATTCCCAGGGAGGGTGGAGTGCCAGCATTGTTGTGCCCGCCTCCGCCGGTGGCAGCCACACCATTGATGCTTTCGGTGCGGTATCCGTTATTACCAGTGTGCCCGGTGTGGCTTTCACGGTCACCCCGGTTATCACGCTCGGCCAGGCCAGTGCACCAGCCGGAGCTTCCGTAACCGTAACTGGTACAGGCTTCGCCGCCAGTGAGGCCGGTATCACCGTGACCTATGATGGCACCCCGGTAGCATCCGGAATCTCAGCCAATCCTCAGGGGTCATGGAATTCCAGCTTTGTTGTTCCCGCTTCCGCCGGCGGCAGCCACACTATCGACGCCGCTGGCGCCACGTCCCCCGCGACCACTGTGCCTGACACCCCCATCACCGTTACTGCCGCCATCAGCGTCCCGAAAAACAATGGCGCCGCCGGTTCTTCAATAACTATTACCGGCGCCGGCTTCGGTGCCGGTGAGACCGGTATCATCGTGACCTACGATGATGCCACGGTGGCATCAGGGATAACAGCCAACCCACAGGGGTCATGGAAAGCCACTTTCGTGGTACCTCCCTCAGCTTCTGGAAGCCATACCATCAATGCCTCCGGCTCGGTCACCAAGGCCGTCGGCGTTGGAGAGGCTTCGATTAACGTTACGGCTGCTATTACCACCAACCCCACTTCCGGCTCTGTCGGGATGGCGGTCGAGGTTACCGGCTCCGGTTTTGCCGCCAACAACAGTTTACGCTTTTCCTATGACAACACCGAAATCTCCGTTGAAGGGGCGACCACTGATGCCTCGGGGAGCTTCACCAAGCCAGTTACCGTGCCCAAGTCCAAAGCCGGAGCACATACCATCAAGGTAGTCGACGCTGAAAGACACGAAGCTAAAGCAACTTTCACGATAGAAAACGCTCCTCCGCCTCCGCCCAGAATTCTTTCTCCCCAGGATGGCTCCAGGGTAGGCATTATCGGTAGCTCCACCCCAACTTTTAAGTGGTCACCTGCCTCCGACCCAAGTGGCGTCACCTACATGCTTCAGATTGACACTGACCCTGATTTCACCCAGCCGATACTGGAGCGGGCTGACATTGCGCGCTCCAGCTACACCCTGACCAGGGCCGAAGCCCTCACGCGGGGACAATACTACTGGAGAGTCAAAGCCATTGATGGTGCGTCTAACCAGAGTGAGTGGTCGCCGGAGTGGGCAATCCAGGCAGGACTGATGCCACTCGGAGCTTTTATCCTTGTCATCATTCTTGGCGTGGCACTAGTCGGGCTGGCAGTATACTTTATCATGCGCATGTTAATGAGAAGACGTGAGCTAGCCGTGGCCGAAGCTATACCAGAGGAGATAACACCCCAGGTAGTGCTCGGGCAATGGCGTGAGGTAGAAGCGGAAACTCCGCGCCTGCGTAACATGCCGAGGAGGAAGGCTCTGGCACAACCGACCAGAAGAACGTTCTCAGCGGAAGACACGGCCCGCCTTAAAGTCGTTGCGGATTTCGCCCAGTCATTACCTTTAATGGAAGCATGCTACGATACGGAATGGATTACGAACCTGGTACGAGGCTCTACGGGCGCCGAAGTAACTCCACAGACCTACGAGCAGTTGCTCAAAGGTGAGCTTCCGGTACGCTATGAGCCGGCATGGACACGCCACCCCCTGTATCAGGACCTGAAAACTTTGCTGGAAGGGCAGCCTATCCTGCTGGAGCTAAATGGTTTTATTGACACCGCCGGTCACTGTGCTTCTGAATCTGTCCTGTTGCTCCAGGATATCTACCGCGATATAGGTACCGAGCCTGCCCTGGATGTAACCGCAAAAGGCGGCTGGGCATTTATTGCCGGCGTTTATACTGACGCTCTTAGCTGGTTCCGGGGGAAGTCTCTCCAGGAACCTTCGGAACGGGACTATAGCATCAAGCCGTCAGACGCCCCGGACGAGGATACGGAGGCACTTTACCTGTATGGGGAAGACAGTACCTGTTTCTCCGGCCCTATTATCCCGGTGGTGGATGAGAAGGAAGCCCTGCAGCTGCGGGCGCTTCACCTCAAGCTGCGCCGTACCTACCGGAATAGTGACCGCGCCAGACAGCTTGTCTCCATGATGGCGCAGCTGGAGGTGCAACGTAGCCGGTTGCTCAGTGCCTTCAGCCAGTTCAGTAGCTCCATGGCTAGCAGCACCTAGCATCAGGCCTGATAACTGCTGAGCTAATGCCTTGTTCAGGATAGATTAGGATTTTACGGAGGGGCTTACCCCCTTAATCTCCCTCTCATTACACGAAAGAGATTTTAAGGACCCCTCTGGTCAGGAGAAAAGAAGCAAAGAAGATAAGGCTGTCCATAATAATACGGCCTGAAGCAGTCAGTGGTTCAATAGTTAGACAGGCATAACACCAGTGGTTGTTTGATTCTTGTCATCCTTGCTCTGAGTACTTGCATCTACCCCACCCGTACTTACAAAGAAGAGGCTGGGGAGGAACTCCCAAGCCTCTTCTTTGTTACTTCCGAGTAATGGCCAGCCTATTATTTCCGGTGGCGGAACAGGTGGGCGACTGCCGGTAACTGGTAGAGACCCTGGGGCATATCATCAAGGTCTACGTTGGGTCCCAGACCAACCATCGAAGGGACGCGGAGAATACTTAACCGCACCCAGGTATCAGCCGTTTTCTTCATGACTTTGTCTATTATTTCTCTTCGCTTCGCCGGGTCTACCTCACGCTGGCTGGCATCGATAAGCTCGTCGACCTCGGGAAAAGCTTTGCTGAGCTGGCCAAAAAGGTCAGTGCTATAGTAGGGATTATAGAATTGGAGCCCGGTATTGGCATTACCATCACCACCGAAGCGGTAAATGGAAGCAGTGCCGATTGCTTGCGAGGTGGGCTTCTTTACCGGGTTACGGAAGGTATAAAAGTTAGCGGTATCGATGGGAATTATCTCGGCTTTAACCCCTACCCCGCGCCAGTAGCCCTGGATTATCTCCACCAGTGCCGGTAAGAAAGGACTGCCTGAAACCGGCATACTGTAGAACTTGATATTGAAGCCATCGGGATAGCCAGCCTCTTTGAGAAGACGCTTAGCTTCCACGGGGTCGTAGCGGTACATCTTGGCCGAGTAGTTCATCCAGTAATCAATATCAAGGTCACCGGAAAGCGGGCCGATACCATTCAGCGTGGCTGGAAGAGCTTTGCCATGAAAGAAGGTCTTCCCGATTTCATCACGGTTGATTGCCAGTGAAAGTGCCTGTCTCACCCGGACGTCACCAATTGGGCCCGCCCCGGGCTCATAAGACCCAACGAAATTGACCACGGGGCCCTGGCTGCTTCCTCCTTTGACCGTCTTGAAACCGGAGGCTTCCAGATCAGCCGCCTCTTCCAGACCGATGTCAGTAGCGTCTACCGCCCCGGTTTTTAACATCGCCACCCGTGTTGTCATCTCCGGTATCAGGATTTCGGCCAGCTTCCTGAATTCAGGAGTCTTCCTCCAGTGATTATCCACTGCCTCGTACTCAATCGTATCGCCGGGAATATGGCGGGAGAATTTGAAGGGACCGCTCGCTATCGGGTGGCGCTGGAAGCCTTCCGCCCCCACCCGCTCATAGTAGTCCTTGGGCATCACCTCGGCAGCATAGCTACCTCCTGCCTGAGCCAGATAGTCATAATAGAAAGGCTGCGGGCCTTTGGTGATAATACGAACCGTATAGTCATTGAGTAATTCGAGATGGTCAGTAGACGCGGATATGCAGGCATAGACAGACTCTTTGCTGGCATACCGGTCAAGACTGAATTTCACGTCTTTTGCGGTCAGGTCATCACCGTTATGGAATTTAATCCCTTTACGGACGTAAAGAGTCCAGGATAAAGCATCCGGAGCCATCTCCCACTTTTCCAGGACTCCCGGCAACAGCTCACCCTTCTGTCCGGTGGTAATAAAGGTATCAAGATACGGACTCAGATACATTTTGCGCGGCCCGGTGGTATTCAATACCGGGTCGAACTTTTCTCCGTAAAGTGAGCTAAGGGCCAGCCTCAAATCCCCATAAGGTCCGGTCGGCTTAGGCGCCGGGGTCGGTTTCGGGGTGGGACTGGGTGTTGGTGCCGGGGTGGGAGTAGGTGTCGGTGTTGGTGCTGGGGTTGGTGTCGGTGCCGGTGTTGGCTGGGCACAGCTTGATACCAACAAGGTAAGACCCAACCCCAATGCGACTAATAACTTGACTTGCTTGGCTACTCTCATCTCTATCCTCCTGTAGTGTACTAAGGCAAGCCCCTTTTCTCTCTATCTCAAGCAGTGCTAGTATCTTAGCTTAAAACATGCAGCAGGTGCCAACTCTCGTCTGACTCTCAGAAAAACGCTTGTACCTTACGTAACATTCTTAATAAAGACCTGCACTCCATTGTAAACTTAGCTTAGAGTTTACCCTGTCACCAAAACTTTGTCAAATACTTGGTAAGGGAAGGCAGGAAGGGCGAATAAGGTGCAAGTCTAGTTTAACCCCGGAGCCGGTAATGCTATAATAAACGGCACTACTGAGCAAACAGGGAGGTAAAAATGCTTAAAAGCTTTGGTGGTAAAACGCCCAAAATAGCCAGTTCAGCCTGGGTTTGTGAGACAGCTTACGTTGTGGGTGATGTGGAGATAGGCGAGAACTCCAGTATCTGGCCGGGAGCCGTAATTCGAGCTGACCACGATAGCATAAAAATTGGCAAGAACACCAATGTTCAGGATAATACCGTTATCCATGATGGTCAGGGCATGATTATCGGGGACAATGTGCATATTGGTCACAATGCGGTGATTAATTGTCATCGTATCGGCAACAATGTGCTCATCGGGATGAACTCTACCATTCTCCATGATGCGGAAATCGGGAACTTCTGTGTCATCGGAGCCAATTGCCTGGTCAGCCAGGGCATGAAAATCCCGGATAACTCATTTGTCGTTGGTGTACCGGCCGAAATCAAAAAGCAGGTATCCCCACAGCAGGTGTTGCGGTGGTTGGAAGAAGCCCCACAAGGCATGGTTAAACTGGCGAAGGAATACAAAGAGGCAGGTCTTTAGTTACCCGGGTAACTGGCATTTAACTGAAGCCATGTAACTGGTGACGAGGCCGACTACCCCGCTGAAGGGGAAAGTATACCGGCTCAGAGATGGTTAGACCCGGTGTACTTTAACCAGGTTAGTGCTTCCTGCCACGGCTAACGGCAATCCGGCCGTAATCACGATAAGGTCGCCTGCTCTGGCAGCGTTTGTTTCCAGGGCAACATCTCTGGCCAGCTCGAAAACTTCTTCAAGGTTGGCCGGCTCCATCTTTTTCATCGGGAGAACCCCCCAAACCAGGGACAGGCGCCGCACGATGGTTTCCGAGATGGTTACTGCCAGAATGGGTTGACACGGTCGATACTTGGCAACTCGCAGCGCCGTAGTGCCCCCATTGGTAAGAGCGACAATGGCACTGGCCTGTACCTGGGAGGCTATCTGGCAGGCAGCTCTGGCGGTGGCATCGTTGACCTCAGCCAGCATATCCGGCCACTTCTCATGTAATCTCTGCTCGTAAGGGAAGGCGGTCTCAGCTTCCAGGACTATTTTCGCCATCGTGCTCACTGCTTCCGCCGGGTAGCTGCCGATAGCCGTTTCTTCAGAGAGCATCAGGGCATCACTACCATCGAGGACGGCATTAGCCACATCCGTCGCCTCGGCGCGGGTGGGGGTAGGCGCCCGCACCATCGATTCCAGCATCTGGGTGGCAGTGATGACCGGCTTACCCCGGTAGTTGGCTTCCCGGATAAGATGCTTCTGCGCCAGCGGCACCTTTTCGATACTTATCTCCTGGGCCAGGTCTCCCCGGGCCACCATGATACCATCGCCGGTATCAAGTATGGCACTGGCTTCCTCAAGGGCTGCTGCCTGCTCTATCTTCACAATAAGCGGGATATTTGCCCCCATCTTACGCAGTAGCTCTTTTACTGTTTTAACCTGCTGTGCTGAGGAGATAAAAGAGAGGGCAATGAAGTCAGCGTCCTGGGAAAGGGCAAACTCAAGGTGCTCGCTGAAGACAGCCTTCATATCCCCCTTCCGGTGCTTTAGTCCGGGGAGGTCAAGAAGAATACCGGTAGGCATTTTAAGCCTCTGGCTGATTGAGCGAATCCCGGTGATGAGCCGGCGGTGCTCTTCAAGGGTACCATAGTTCAGGTTAAGGCGGGCTACATTCATACCGGCGGTCAGAATCCGCTCGATAGCTGGCGGAGAGTTACTCGCCGGGCCCAGGGTACAGACTATTTTGACATGACGCCGGGCTTTGGGCTGGTTCACAAGCACCTCATTTGAGTAAGGCCCTCTTGCCGGCAATCTCCTGCCTCAGGTACCATTTCTGCACCGCCTCAATCACCTCGTCAACGGTGTCACAAACTCGGAGCAAGTCGAAGTCTTCTTCGGATATCAATTTTCTGGACAGTACCGAGCCTCTCAGCCAGTCGAGAAACCCCTGCCAGTATTTACTGTCAAACAGCACCACCGGTAAGGGTTTTATCTTGTGAGTCTGCATCAGGGTGAGCACCTCGGTTAGCTCATCGAGAGTACCCAAACCACCAGGCATGATGAGAAAGGCAGTCGCATACTTCACCAGCATCACTTTACGAATAAAAAAGTGGTGAAAAGTTATCGACTTTGTTGCATAAGGATTACAAACCTGCTCCTCGGGAAGCTCAATATTAAGTCCGACTGACGTCACTCCGGCTCGAAGCGCCCCATGATTGGCAGCTTCCATCACCCCTGGCCCGCCACCGGTAATGATAGAGAAACCCAGTTGCCCCAGCCGGTAAGCTATTTCCTCGGTCCTGACATAGGTCTCATCTCCCGGGGCAGCCCGGGCGGAACCATAAATGGCTACCGCCGGCTCGATACCAGAAAGCTTATCAAACCCCTCCACCAGCTCCCCGATAATGCGGAACAAGCGCCAGGATTCTTCTTTGGCCAAATCATTTATTTCATATCCGTCGGGCATTTCACTCTCCCTGGCAAAATTAGCCAGTTTATCTTCTTCAAGTAGATGTATTCTATGATACCACCTGACAGGATAATTTTCTATCAGGATAATGTGTGGTTCTGTTCAGTTTTGGCTGACCTCCTCACCTCACCCCCTGTATCCGCCTCTCCTCAAAGGAGTCTTGTATCAATGTCATTCTGAGAAGCGAAGCGACGAAGAATCTAGGCGTGGGGCTGGAGGCGAACTGATAGTCACTCCCTCCCCGAGACCCTTCGCTACGCTCAGGGTGACACGTATGAAACGACTTTTGATACAAAGCCCCTCAAAGGAGAGGGGGAAGGGGACAGGGGATAGGTTTTTACCAACATCAACCATCAGCAAACAGAACCTACGAAGTTGACAAGTTGAAGGCAATGTGTTTTAATATAGATGGAAGCAGCGTGTGTCCACCGGGGCTTGCTTCGGGAGGTGCGTCATGAAGCTTCAAGCACTCCTTATGGTCAGACAGGTTGACAGGTCAGGCCCTGCGGGGAGGCAGGGCGGGCGGAATCTGAGCTTGGCTCGGTAAGATATATGGAGGCGATTCTCAGGTAAAGAGAGGCCTGATGCGGTAGTGAACACCGCCGGTGAGCCGGGTTCGGTAGACTAAAATCAGAGTGGAGAGCACTTAATCGTGCTCTCCACTATTTTTTACCCTTTATTTTCCAGATTGATTACTCCAACTTAGGTCTTCTACCGGCCCAAGGCGACGCCTGCTCAAAGGCCGCCGCCGCCCGGAGGACGGTGACATCATCAAAGCGCCGGCCGATAATCTGCAGCCCGACCGGTAACCCATCCTCTGTCCAGCCACAGGGGACTGAAGCTGCCGGCTGCCCGGTCAGGTTAAAGGGATAGGTGAAAGCCAGCCAGCCAAGGGGAGATACCCGCATCCCGGCAATTTCCCTGACGCCCAGTTGACCTACCGGAAAGGGCAGTACGGCGATAGTGGGCGTCAACAGCAGGTCATACCTATCGAAAAAGGGGCGGATGCCGTTCCAGTACTCAAATCTTTCCAGACAGGCACTGATATACTCCGTGGCTGGTTTATCCTTGTTCCGCTCGATGAAACGGGCCAGCCGGGTATCAAGCTGTGCCATTTTATCTCCCAGGACAGTCGCCATCCCGCAACCGATGATGGTGGTGAATGGTACCTCCGGGTTTTTCACCCCGGGGTTAGCCTCCTCTACGCTACAACCTAAAGTCGCAAAGACCTTGACGGCAGCTTTCGTTATCTCCTGAACCCTGGGGTCAACTACAGCATAGCCCAGGTTTTCACTCCAGGCGATTTTTAAACCCTTGAGGTCACCTTTAAGATAGGGCAAGTAGCGTATCCCGGTCTCAGGCAGAGATAGACAATCCCGGTCATCCCTGCTGGCAATGACCTCCATCGCCAGGGCGGCATCACGGACGGTGCGGGTAATCGGTCCGGTATGGGACACCGTTTCCCAGCCCGGGAAGCCCAAGTATTGAGGCACCCTGCCGAAGGATGGCTTAAAACCGAAGACACCGCAGAAGCTGCTCGGAATGCGTATCGAACCACCGCCGTCCGTGCCGATACCCAGTGAACCCATCCCCAGCGCCACTGAGGCCGCCGCCCCACCGCTGGAACCTCCCGGGGTAAGCTCCAGGTTCCACGGGTTAAGTGTGGCACCGAAAAGCTGGTTTTCCGTAACGGCTACCCAGCCAAACTCAGGGGTATTGGTCTTGCCGATAATGATGGCTCCGGCATTTTTTAGCCGCTCCACCACGATGGCATCATCCTGCGGGACGAAGTTCTCATATATTTTAGAGCCACCGGTGGTGCGAATGCCCCTGGTAAATATCAAATCCTTGATTGATACCGGCACACCATGAAGCGGCCCAAGCTCACCTCCCTGCATCACCCTGGTCTCGGCTTCCCTGGCCTGCCTGCGGGCGCTTTCGGCAAGCAGCGTACAATAGGCGTTAACCGTGGGATTCAGCCGCTCGATGCGCCACAGAAGAGCCTCCACTATCTCTACCGGAGAGAGACTCTTCGTCCTGATTGCTTCCGCCATCTCCACCAGTGACAGGTAGCAAATTTCGAGATTGTCCATGTTATCCTCCTTACCGGTAACTACCACATCTGTTGTTAAGGTCGTTTAACAACCTATCCCCCTGACCTCCTTCCTTTAACAAGGGAAGGAGGAGTAAATAGAAGAGAGATGGCTACGCCCTCTTAGGTTTTATTTCCCCCTCTCTCTTAAGAAGAAGGGGGAGCAAGGGGATGAGGTCAATAAATAAGTCGCCTTCAGCTTGACAGCCAACACGCTGAACAGTTAGAGTAAAGTATACTAACTAATAGCTCAAAAGCAGGCTGGCCGTCAAATCCTGCCTTACCGGAGGAATGACCAAAGAGAAAGATGTACACACTTTTGTTCGATGAATTCATCGCAAGCCGTGACACCCTGCGGGTATACCACAAAGATAAACTGGTTTTTTCATCAGATAAAGACCGGCTTCTCCCGTTGTTAGAATACATCGACCAATTCGCTCCTTGCCGGCAGCCAGTCGTGATTTTCGATAAGATAATGGGTAATGCGGCGGCTCTGCTCTCGGTCAAGGCAGGCGGACGGGAGGTCTACAGTCCACTCGGCAGTCAGCTAGCGATTCAGACATTGACGGGCTCTGGCATCAAGTACCACCTCAGCCAGGTTGTGCCCACTATTCAAAAACCGGACGGGCAGGATATGTGCCCCATGGAGAGATTATCCATCGGTAAAGAGCCGGAAGAGTTCTACGCAGTCATGAAAAACGCAATAAAATAGAGAGAAGGAAAGACGTGGAGACGATAAGACTGGGCAAAACCAACATGATGGTATCCCGGGTGGGCTTTGGTAGTATCCCCATCCAGAGACTGGACACCGCTGAGGCAGTGACCGTCATCAGAAGGAGCCTGGAGCTGGGAGTTAACTATATCGATACCGCCAATGCCTACACCACCAGTGAAGGGCGCGTCGGTCAGGCAATTGCGGGCCGGCGGGACAACCTCATCATTGCCACCAAATCCCATTCGCGAACTCGTGACGGCATCGAGCGGCACCTTAATCAGAGTCTGAAGCTCCTCGGAGTGGAATACATTGACCTCTACCAGTTCCACGGTGTCAGTGATACCAGGGATTTGGAGATGGTACTTGATGCCAATGGCCCGATGGCCGCCCTCGAAGCAGCCCGGAAACGAGGGGTTATCCGGCATATCGGCCTCAGCTCACACCAGGTAGATGTCGCTAAAGAGGCGATAAAATCAGACCGCTTCGAGACTATTATGTTCGGCTTCAACTTCATGACGCCAGAGGTGGCGGACGAGCTTTTACCGCTGGCCAGAAAGCACGACGTTGGTTTTATTGCGATGAAGCCTTTCGGCGGAGGCATGATTGACAACATTCCCCTGGCGGTAAAGTACCTCTTGCAGTTTCCCGATGTACTCATGATTCCGGGCATCGAGAAAGTAGCCGAGATTGAGCAGATTGTCCGGTTACTCGATGGGCCGCGACAACTGGACAAGGTTGAGGAAGCGGCCATGCAACGCACCCGTGCCGAGCTGGGCACCGGTTTCTGTCACCGTTGCGAATATTGCCAGCCCTGTAATCAAGGCATACCGATATCCCGTGTCATCACCAGCCGGAGTTTCGCCCGGCGCATGCCCACGGAGCGCCTCTTTGCCGGGGAGATAGCCGAGGGCATTGCCAAAGCCGCTGACTGCATCGAGTGCGGCGAATGTGAAACGAGGTGCCCCTACCATCTACCCATTAGAGACCTGCTCGTCCAGCATATTCACTGGTATCAAGAAGAAAAACAGAAATACCAGGCAAGCATTGCTGCCCGCCAATAGGTCAAGCCATCAGACCTGACCGGGTCTTGTATCAAAAGTCATTCTGAGAAGCGAAGCGACGAAGAATCTAGGCGTGGGCTGGGTGGCGAGCTAATAGTCACTCCCTCCCCGAGACCCTTCGCGGAGTTTACACTGAACAGCGTGAATGTGCTCAGAGCCTACCCCGTACTTGATACGGGGGTGACATGGATGAAACGACTTCTGATACAAAGCCACCTGACCGGGACAGGGATAACCGTTGCCGGTTTATCTCAGCCCTGTTTTTCACTTTCGCTGAGTTTCTTTTTACCCCACCACGCCTTGAGCCGGGCAATAATCTCTTTCTCGTATCCCCGGTCGCCGGGGAAGTAGAACTGCTTACCCTGGAGTGAATCAGGCAGGTTGGTTTGCTCCGTAAAGTGACCGGGGTAGTTGTGGGCATATTTATACCCCTGGCCATAGCCAATCTCTTTCATCAACCGGGTCACCGCATTGCGCAGGTGAAGGGGCACCGGCTCATCGCGTCCCCGCTTGACCTCCTCCTGAACCTGGGAGTAGGCCTGGTAGAGGGAGTTACTTTTCAGAGCGGTCGCCAGGTAGACGGCGGCTTCGGCCAGGGCCAGATTGCCCTCCGGCATACCGATGAAATGAACTGCCTGTTGGGCAGCCATCGCCACCACCAGCGCCTGGGGGTCAGCCATGCCGATATCCTCGGAGGCGAAGCGCACTAACCGGCGCGCAACATAGAGCGGGTCTTCCCCGGCTTCCAGCATCCGTCCCAGCCAGTAGAGAGAAGCATCCGGGTCAGAGCCGCGCAGCGATTTGTGCAAAGCGGAGATGAAGTCATAGTGCTGGTCTCCCGCTTTATCGTAGCGCAGGGCCGGGTGCTGGATGGCATCCTCAATGGTCGCCAGCGAAATACGGCGCTTCCCTTCCGCATCCGGCGGGGTCGCCCGGGCGGCTATCTCCAGAGCGTTAAGGGCAATACGAGCATCACCCTTGGCCATACTGATAACGTGCTCCAGGGCAGTATCATCCACCTCGACGTTCAGGTTGCCTAGACCTCTTTCTTTGTCTTGCCGTGCCCTGGCGATAATCAGCCGGATTTCACTCTCATCCAGCGACTTTAGTGTTAGCACTTGGCAGCGTGATAAAAGTGGTGAGGTCACCTCAAACGATGGGTTCTCAGTAGTAGCACCGATAAGAGTAATCGTACCATCCTCAACAAAGGGCAGGATGGCATCCTGCTGAGCCTTGTTGAAACGATGAATCTCATCAATAAAAAGAATAGTTTTTTGCTGGTGCATTTTGCGGCGTTCTCTGGCTTCTTCGATAACGCGCCGCAAGTCAGCCACACCGGCACTAACCGCACTGACGGCACTGAAGTGAGAGTTGGTAGAGTTGGCGATGATGTTAGCCAGCGTCGTCTTACCGCTGCCCGGTGGACCCCACAGGATAATGGACGGCAGCTGACCGGCTTCAAGTGCCTTCCTCAGCACCCGTCCCTGGCCGACAAGGTGTTCCTGCCCGACAAAATCAGCCAGGGTACGCGGCCTGACCCGCGCTGCCAGTGGTGCCTCTTTCCCTTTCTCCTGCTCTAACCGCCAGTCAAACATATCCACCGGCCTCACCCCCTCACCTTCTGTCCCCCGGGGGAAAGAAGGAAGTTTTAGAAAAGAGGAATTCCCACTCCTCTATTTATATTTTTACCTAATGCGGTATTCATGCCGCACCTGGCTAGCCGATGATAATATCGTCCAGCTTGCGCTTGGGCACATGATGCACACCTTCACCGTCACGCCAGTATTTACAATCTCCGTCAGGCTTAACTGTCTCCAGTACCACCGTTTCCTTGGGCTTGCCCAGGGCGATAACCAGCAGTATTTCATAGCGCGGCGGGATATTAAGGCTCTGGCTAAGCTCGGCTTTCTTCGCCGAACCAAGCATCACCCCACCCAGTCCTTTTTCTACTGCCCCCAGGAGAATACTCTGTGCGGCGATGCCGTGGTCGCTGCCAAAGGTCTTGTTTATCTCGGTATCCCCCAGGATAATGATATAGGCTGATGGCCGCTCTCCTTCAACGGGGCCGCCCCAGCCCAGGTTACGGGCAAAGCTGAGGTGGGGGAATATCAGGGCATTTCTTTCCGGCTCACAGGAGAGGATAAACTTCAGTGGTTGCCGGTTAGAGCCGGTGGCGGAGCACCTGGCCAGGTCAACCAGCTCTCTCAGTATTTCCCGGCTGATGGCGACATCCTGGTAAAAGCGACGGTAGCTACGGTTACGGACAACTAAATCTTTAAGCAAAGAAACCTCCTTTGTCTCAATAATATCAATACCTGGTAGTACTCTCACAAAATCATCAGTCGAGTTTGATTGGCTCCTCGTACTCCGGCTGGATAGTATACTGGTTGGTGCCATCCGGGAAGACGGCTACTTTAGCATTGAATCCATGCCACTCTATCAGCTTGCCGATGACCTCAGCCCAGTTGCTCGCAAAATGAACCCTGGGTAAATCCTTCTCTGCAAATCTGAACCGGTTTCTTGCCTCGGGGTACTCAGTATAGAAAACGCAGTGGTTTATCCATGCCGGCACGGAGGAGCCTTTGACCGGCCCGTTCCTGCCCCCGGAGCTGATTCCCCAGGAACCACTCAGGTAGTGCATAATCTGTCCCTGGTGCGTATTGGCGATGGTCAGTGCCGTGCCGCCGCTGCGCTTTACCGCGATGTAAGCCGCTGCAGAAGCATGCAAGGCTTCCGTAGCTTTACAATACGCATTGGCAATGGCGATATCGGCGTCCCTCACGTCAGGAACCTGGTAGTGCTCCTTGCCGACAGCGACTGAGGCCTGGTGCACCGCTCCTATTTCACCGGCAAAGATGTCCGTGACACAGCCGGTTTCGTTCATCAAGCAGGCAACGACGAAATCAATCCCTGCCTTCTTGGCTATTTCCATGGCATCCCTGGGCTGGGGGTTCCCCTCAAAAACCCCGGCGGCATCAGGTGTCCGGCGCAGCATCTCCCGGAATCGCTTGTGAGTGACGCCATGGTGGTCATAGACGCTTTCCAGGGAAGAAACTCCGGGCATGATTATTTTGCCTCCCCCGCCAAAGCCGTAGGTCGCATGAGGAGTCGTCGCCTGGATGGCAATCTTGAGGTCACAAGACAAAAACTCGCTATTGATTTCTATCTTGGTGCCGAAACTTGTTTTGCCGAGAGGAGTGCAGTTGTAAAACGGAACGTGGAAAAAGACGGGGTATTTAGTGACGATGTCCTCCCCCACTTTTCTGGCTACCAGCGAGCGGTCTGATATCTGGTGGTTGCCCTGGGCACAGATAAACTCTATCTGGTTATCGGCGATTCCACCGGCTTTGAGCTCGGCCAGTACCGCGGGAATCAAGGCATAAGTCGGGGTGCCACGGGACAGGTCATCAAAGAGGATACACACCTTCTTTTTACCCTTAGCCAGGTCCCTGATACGGGGAGAACCGATAGGTGACGCCACCCTTTCGCTAATCTGTGCCGGCGTGAGCACCGGTTTCTTCTGGCCGGCAATATGATAGATAGTTACATCCCAGCTATCAGGCACGTAATAATCTACTTCATGGGGATTTTCGCTCCATTCATATTCCATCAACCTGATATTAGCCATCTTCTCCCTCCAATATCTTATTCACCAGACTCTCCCCGGAGTCACCGGCCAAGGCAATACTGTCTTCATGCCAGTCACCCCTCCCTGACCACCTTGAAAAAAGCAATTGTACATGATTTGTGCGAGTCGTGCTAGCTTCGCTCCGGCAGGGAGACCAGGCCTTGCTTCATAGCTTTGGCAATAGCTTGTGTCCGGGCGTTAACATTTAGTTTGGATAGAATTGAACTCACGTGTGTCTTCACCGTATTTTCACTGATACCCAGCATAATCCCGATTTGTTTGTTAGGATAGCCCTGCACAATACAGTTGAGCACCTGTGTCTCCCGGTGCGTCAGGGGTGAAAGTAAAGTTTCGATACCGCTTGAGGTCAGGTTCTGAAACTCATGCAGGACACGCGTCGCCACCTCACGCTTGGACAGGAAAAGGTCATCGATAGGACACCCGCCTGAAGCTATCCTATCGATAGCGGCCACCAGCTCGGTGCTGGTAATCGTCCGGCTAAGATAAGCGAAGGCTCCAATCTTGACGGCTTCAAAAAACTGGCTGTCATCCGGGTCTGGAGTGATGACCACCAGAGCCGTACGCGGGAGATGCCGCCTGATGGCACGGGCAATATCGAGACCGAAAAACGGTGGCCCTCCAATATCGATGACGGCAACATCACAGGAAACAACTTCCAAGGTTGAGATTACGTTCGCCGATAGCGGTGCATCGCCGGCAACCGCAATATTGGCTGCGGAAGCCAGGGCATGGAATATACCCTCCCGGAAAAGAGGCTCATCTGCGATAATAAAGACAGATGTTCTTGGCATTCAGACCCCACGCATCTCTTTTAGTGTCACTGCACCAATCCCCTATATTAAACCTGATTATAGCGCAGACAACCCGGCTTGTCATAATTCGGTAATTGCTTTTTCGTAAGCGAGACATTACAATATACTGACAATACTGCTCAGACCGACTATAGGCATGGTAGAGACGAGTTGGACGTATATGCTCTGATACCACTGATTGGCGTCATCATTTACCTGGGGTTAATGGGACGTACTATCATGCATCCCCTGGCCAGGGGACATAAGATCTTCGTCTTCTACCTGGCCGTATCCATGCTATGGAGTTTTTTCTCCTTCATTCTGCATGCTGACCTCTTCCCCGGTCAAACACTCTTCTGGCATCGCACCCTGCTTATCGTCGCAACGGCCATTCCTGTCATCTACTACCACTTTAGCCGCGTTATCTTTAGCAAAGCGGGGTGGAAGACACTGGCCATGGGCTACGCCGGAATCGCAGGATTGGCTATCTTTGTCATGATGGGCGGTATCCTGAAAAGCTCTTATGTCGTCAATGGCCTTCTTTTTTACCAGTTTGATGCCTGGTACTTTCTGATTTTCCCCTTCGGGGGTGCCTTTATGGCCATGGCTATCTTCAACCTGGTACATGGGCTAAGAAGAACCACCGACCCATGGGAGCGAAACCGGGTTGCCTACCTGCTGGCAGCGGCCTCAATTGCAGTAGTTTTCCTGCCCACTAACTTCATCCCAGACGTCACTAACCTGTCCCTGGATCACCTGGGGAACATCACCAATGCTATCATCATTATTTATGCCACTCGAAGCGGCCAGCTTTTCAACATCGGCTTTGTCCTGCGCCGGGGACTGGCCTATTTCACCCTGCTCAACATTTCTATCCTCATCTTTGCCGGCGTAACTTCACTAGGAAACTGGCTTTTCTCTGAGCACCCGCTTTACATCATGACAATGCAGGTAGGTATTCTGGCAATATTGCTGGTACTGCTGCTGCGCCCGCTGAGGTATGCCATCGAAGAAGGGATAGACCGCTCCTACTTCCGGGAAACATATAACTCCCGCCGGGAGTTAATCAACTTCAGCACCAAAATGAGAAATATCGTTAATCTGGACGAGTTAGCTGGTGCCATGTTACCGGCGATTTGCAATGCACTGCACATCAAACAGGTTAGTCTCTTTCTTCAGGATGTAAGCCACGGTGAATTTGCTACCCAGTTCGCCTATCCCAAGGCAACCGACAAACCGAAGGATGAGCTGCGCCTCGGTATTGATAACCCTGTTGTCGTCTGGCTTGACAAAAAAGGACACTCCCTTGACCTCAAGCAGATGGATAACCTCTTCCAGTTCAAAGGACCAGGCCAGGGCGAAAAGGAGCAGTTGGTTGCCTCTAACCTCGAAATCCTCTGCCCCATCAAGAGCCAGGCAAAGCTAAGCGGTATTTTGGGCCTGGGTAAAAAGCAGACAAATACCCCATTCTCCCAGGAAGACATGGAGCTGGTCATGAATGTGGCCAGTCAGGTCGGTATGATGTTTGAGAATGCTCAGCTCTATTCGCAGGCGGTAATGCAGGCCATTACCGACGGCCTGACCGGGCTTTATAATCACCGCCATTTCCACGAGCGCCTTGACCAGGAGATTAGCCGGAACACCCGCTTTGGTACTGTTTTCTCCCTGATAATGCTCGATATCGACCATTTCAAGAACTTCAACGATAGCTACGGACACCTCGCCGGAGACGAGGTATTGCGTAAAGTAGCTGAGTGCGTCAGAACTTCAATCCGTACGATGGATATGGCTTTTCGCTACGGCGGTGAGGAGTTTACCATCATCCTGCCAGAAACGCTATTGAATGACGCCAAAATAGTCGCTGAACGTATCCGCAAATCTATTGAAGCCAGAGCCGGCTCCGGCGACAATCCCATCACGGCGAGTTTCGGCGTGGCTTGTTGGCCCATGGATGGCATGACCAACGAAGAAATTATCTCCGTAGCTGATGCGGCAATGTACAAGGCAAAACAGCAGGGCCGAAACCGGATTTATTCATCCTTAGACATCGACAAAACGGAAGTACCTACCGCGCGCCTGGAACGTCAGACGAAATCAAGAGCCCTGGATGTAATCTATGCCCTGGCGGCGACGGTAGACGCCAAAGACCACTGTACCTACGGCCATTCGAAAAAAGTTAGCCAGTACGCCGTCAGTATCGCCGAGGCGCTTGGTCTACCCCCGAAAAAGATAACCGCAATCCGTACCGCCGGATTGCTCCATGATATCGGCAAAATCTCGGTACCGGATTCGATACTCAATAAGAAAGGCTCCCTCACCGAAGAGGAGTGGCAACCAATCAAGGTTCATCCCGGGCTGGGTATCGAGATACTCCAGCATATCGTCGACCTGGCTGACTGCCTGCCCGCCGTCTTCCATCATCACGAGCGCTATGATGGTAGCGGCTATCCCGCCGGACTAAACGGGAACAATATTCCCCTGGAAGCGCGCATCCTGACGATAGCTGACGCCTATGACGCCATTACCTCGGAGCGTCCCTACCACCAGCAGCAATCAGCAAAGGCAGCATTGAATGAGCTGAAACGATGCTCCGGCACTCAGTTTGACCCTGAGCTAGTCACGATGTTTTGCCAAAACATCGAGCAATCTCTCACCAAGAAATGAGGATGCAGTAACTCAGCCATTTCTTGCCGCTGCCTAAAATAGGGCATGTCTGCCCGGCTTAACCCGCCACCATAGACGCCGTTAGTCCTAACGGACAAGTAGATACTCCACAAACTCTCTCCCCCCAATTTCCCTTTCCCAGGTAATATGAAGATGGGTATCGGGCACAGGTTTATCGCATAATCTCTTGAGGGTTATGTTCGGTTTTGGTTGACCTCCTCACCTCACCCCCTGTATCCCCCTCTCCTCAAAGGAGAGGGGGAAAGTATTTTAGAGAGGGGGCTTCGCCCCCTCTCTTCTTTCTCCCCCTTCCCTTGCGAAGGGAAGGGGAAAGGGGATAGGTTTTTACTAACATCAACCAAAAGCAAACAGAACGAGGCAATCCTTGACAGTGGTTTATTTTTTTGATTTATGTGATATAATAGCGGCATAAGAGAGGATAGCAATGAGTACAACACGTTTTTTGGGCATCACTTTACCGCTAGTTTTAATACTGGCCTTGCTTATCTTTTTCCTGCCGGTGGGTGCCGCCTCGATATATGTCGCCGTGACACAACCCCTGGCTCTCCTTATCGGGTCAGCCCTCGCCCTGTATGTCTCCCGCCTTTATCGCAAACAGCTTAGGGCTGCCTTCGTTTTTCTGGCGGCTTTTCTCTTCATCTACATGTTAGCTATTATCCTCTTTTTATCACCGTTTCCGCTTCTTGTCTCCTCTCTTCAATCCGGCATATCTGAAACGGGAACTATCCTGGTCGTCGAGGCAATACAGTTTCTTAATTACCTCATACTTGTTCTTTTCTGTATTTATCTGCTTAAGGTCGTCGATATCAAGCGTCTCAGCGGCAACGGCTGGATTGTCTTTGCCGTCACCTGCATCCTTTCCCTCTTCGTGGCGATATACCCGGAATGGGAACTGTTCAAGAATCTCTTTACCAGTGAGCTACCGCTCTTTCTGTACGCTACCATCCGCTTGCTCGATGCCGCCTTGATAATCGTTCTCATGCCGGTTATCTGGCTCTATATTCAGTACCTGAAATCACGCCAGAAACAGAGTATGACCTTTACCATCGTTATCGCCGGCATTGTCGCCGCCACTCTTTTGGACTACCTTTTTGAGGCAGTCCTGAACGGCTTCCCGGAATTACTCGGGCAAGACTCCCCACTGAGGGCCAGTGTCCCGGAAACTATTTTTGTTTTCGGCTACCTGATAATTGCCGTGGGACTCTATGCTCATCGCAAGCAGGACGAATGGGGTTTTAAAGCAATTGATAAGGCAATGCAGCCAGAAGCTAATCCGGTGGAGATAAAACGTGGAAAAGGTCATTGACCAGGCATGGATGTTGCTGCTTGCCAGCGTCGTCAAGAAGCGGGATGTACTACGCCCGAATCTCGGCAATGATGTTGACTCCTACCTTGCCCAGTCCAGACTGCTCTCCCTGATGGAGTCAAATTCAACTCTTCCGAGCCAATTCTACCAGGCCGCACAAACCTCGGCACAAAGAAACACCGTCAACATCGTCCGCAAGCTGGGTATGCCTGCCGACTATTTCTGGAAGTTTGAATACTGGCCGAAGCCGAGGGCACTGACTACGCTGGGACAGATTGTTAACCGCATCTTCGTCTCCATGATGACCCAGGCCAAGGCCGGCAATCTGAAAATAACCGACCTTGAGATTGAGCCGCTGAGAATCCATGTCAGTTTCGCTGATTGCGTCGAGTGTAGCGGTATCAGCGGTTTAACACACGGCATCTGCTACTATCACGGTGGTACCTTTGCCGGGATTCTGGCGGGTTTAATCAACCGTGAACTGGCTGCTTATGAAACCACCTGTCACGCCCGCGGGGATGAGTCCTGCCAGTTCATCATCGGAGACAAAGCCGATGAGACCATCAACACTGAGCACAATACCTATCTCTCCCCACCCCAAACGAAAGTAGACATGGGGGCACGCCTGGAAAAAAGCCTGAGTAAGACGCCGGTACGCCCGCTGGGTAATTTGATGGACGTTAACTATCTCCAGCTGGTCATTGCCAACGCCATGCAGTCTAACCCCCAAATCGTCGCTTCGACCCCTTTTGAGGCCGGTTCTCAGCATGGTCATAAACTGGCCGCCGCACTTGCCAGCTTCTACGGGCAGGAGGGCATACAAAACATCACCAACTTTTACCAGCAGTTGTCTCAATGCAGTATTGAAATCAAAGAGACCAAGCCGGAGCTGCAGTTCGTCATTAAAGAGTGCGCCGAATCAGTGGCTAACGTCAGGGATATGGAAATGGTGTCATTCTTGCTTGGCGAGCTACAGGGACTGGCTTCTCAAGTGAGCCAGACCGAGTTAACGGTCAAAGAAAGCCACTTCGAGGATGGTAACCTGCTGGTAACTCTTACTCCAAAAGTAGCCTCTGCTTAGACAAATTCCGCCTCTCCAAGAGCTGCTAAAGCCAAAACGTTCTATGTAACCAGCATCAAACATTCCAATTCGAGATATAGGTAAGGGCAAATGGCAGGGAAAGAAGCCAGAATACTGGTAGCCGATACTGAAGAGGGTATTCAGCACCTGGTAGAAGCCATGCTGCCCCCTCTGGGTTACCAGGTTATTCTGGCCGGGGACGGGGAGGATATTGTCAAAAAGGCGGGGGAGACCCGTCCCGGTGTCATCTTGCTGGGCAGCCCGGTGCCACCGGCGGACAGAATTGAGCTAATCAGGCGATTGAAAGCAGATAAGAACGCCGGGATGATCCCGGTGGTCTTTATGTCTGACCCGGCGGATACGGCATCCCGGGCCAGTGCCCTGGATGCCGGAGCTGATGACCTGCTGTCCAAGCCGGTGGACCAGCTTGAGTTAAGGGCCAGGCTAAACTCCCTGCTCAAGGTCATGGCCTATAACGAAGTTACACTAAACCACCAGAAGGAACTGGATACCGAGATTAGCCGCAGAACCGAGTCTTTCAAGAAGACCCTGGAGAAGCTGAAGGCAGCCTCTCTTGATACTGTCTATCGGCTTTCACGCGCGGCGGAGTATAAAGATGAGGATACCGGGGCCCATGTTCAACGCATGAGCCATTACTCCACGGCTATCGCCCGCGCCATGAAGCTGGATGATGAGTTCGTCGAAAATATCCTCTGGGCCGCCCCGATGCATGATATCGGCAAGATTGGCATCCCTGACCGCGTCCTGCAAAAGCCCGCCAAGCTGGACGATGATGAATGGGTCATCATGAGATCGCATACCACTATCGGCTTTGAGATTCTGAAAGACTCAGACGTTGACTTTATCAAACTGGCGGCGGATGTCGCCATTAGTCACCATGAGAAATGGAATGGCACCGGCTACCCACGGGGGATTAAGGGGGCCGAGACCCCTATTGCCGGGCGCATCGTGGCGCTGGCTGATGTGTTTGATGCCCTGACCTCGGAGCGACCTTACAAGAAACCATGGCCTCTGGAAAAAGCCCTGTCTATTATCGCCGAAGGCAAGGGCACTCATTTCGACCCGGATGCCGCTGATGCCTTCCTCAGTATCCAAGATGAGATAACCAGGGAGCTGAACTTCTGGAAGTTTATGCATGCCGAGCCAACGGCAGAAGCACCCGAGCTCGACCTTTCCGGCCTGTTTCCCTAGCCGCACCTTTCCACATACGTGGTGCAGTGTCTCAGTAATAACTTACCATATAACCCGTTCGTGCTGAGCTTGTCGCAGCATCTTGCCCTTAGTCTGGCTCAGGGCAAACAGGGTTGGTAACCTGTTGATGAAACACTGCGCTAGAAAGAAGGCCGGCCCGCAGGGATGGTTTGCAGCACCTTGGCCAACCGGTCGGGATGGCTGCTCTTACTGAGGGCTATTTCCTGGGTAACAATGCCTTTTTTCACCAGGTCAGCCAGTGATTGGTCCAGGGTTATCATTCCGTCTTTGGCACCTAGCTGCATAATACTACCCAGCTCGAAAGTCTTTCCCTCACGGATAAGATTTCTCACTGCCGAGTTGGCAATAAGGATTTCAAAAGCACCGACTCTTCCTTTGCCCTTGGCTAATGGCAGTAAAGCCTGCGATAGCACCGCCTCCAGCACCTGGGAAAACTGCAACCTGATTTGTGCTTGCTGGTCAGGCGGGAAGATGTCAATGACACGGTCGACTGTCTGAGGAGCATCAGTGGTATGCAGTGTCCCCATCACCAGATGCCCCGTCTCTGCTGCCCTGATTGCGGTCGCGATGGTGGTTAAGTCACGCATCTCGCCGACAATGATAACATTCGGGTCCTGGCGTAAGGCATGTATCAGGGCAATATCAAAGGATTTGGTATCATCACCCAGGTCTCGCTGGGCGACGATACACTTTTTGTTGCGGTGCAGGTACTCAATCGGGTCTTCGATAGTAATCACGTTTTTACTTGCCGTCTCGTTAAGATAATCCACCATTGCCGCCATGGTGGTGGACTTACCGCTACCCGTCGGGCCAGTCACCAGGATAAGCCCTCTCGGCTTGAGAATAAGCTCTTTGCAAATAGCGGGTAAGTTAAGCTCGTCACAGGTAGGAATTTTAAATGGTACCTGACGGAAAACAAAACCGAGTGTCCCTCTCTGCCGGAAGACATTAACGCGGAAGCGGGCTACTCCGGCGACGCCATAAGCAAAATCCAGCTCTTTCTCCTTGGCAAAGCTGTCTCTTTGCTCAGTATTGGTGATGGTCTGGAAGATTTGCAGCAGGTCGTCAGCGCTGAGCGTGCCTAACTCGGTCTGGAGAATGAGGGCACCATCGACACGGAACACCGGCGGGCAGGCTACTCTCAGGTGTACGTCCGAGGTTCTTTTTTCTACGGCACTTTTAAGGAGGTCATCTATATTCATACCACTGCCTCATTACACTGCTTACATCCTACATTTTCTTGAGCCAATAGTCAATAATCCGATATCTACCAATTTTAGACGGGTATAGCCAACGGAATGTAAAACTGCTACAATTTACGAGCGATGGCTGACGTTCTAAATATTGTCCTGCCTACTTTTATCGTCATTCTCATCGGCTATATCTTCGGTCGCACGAAAAAATTAGACATCTCGCCGGTGGTTGATGTTGCCTTTTACCTCGGCTTACCCGCCGTCGCCTTTGTTGCCATCCTGGATAAAAAGATAGTTTTACTGGATGCGAGCAAGGTCTGGGCTTCGGCTATCATCATCATGCTGGGGTGCGGAGTAATTGCCTGGCTCGTCTTCAAAGTCCTTAAGCAAAAGCACTCCGGCCTTTATCTGCCGATAGTTATCATGAATACCGTGAATATCCCCTTCCCCGTAATCTATCTGGCTTATGGGGCAGAAGGTCTGGCCGCAGCAACGTTATTCTACATTCCTGTCGTCCTGGTCATGTTTTCTTACGGGATATACGTCGCCTCGGGGAAACACTGGAAGGTTGGCCTCAAGCAAATGCTGAGCGTCCCTCCGCTCTATGCTGCTGCCATTGGCTTATTGTTGAACTTCGCCAATGTTACCGTACCCGGCTTGATAATTGAACCGCTCAGGCTTATCAGCCAGATGGCGATACCACTTGTTTTACTCATTTTAGGCTATAACCTGTCGAAGACGAGACTTACCGGATTACCCACCACGATGCTGGCTTCTTTTCTCAGGTTGGGCATCGGTTTGCTATTAGGGTTTCTCGTGGTTAACCTGTTTCACCTGAGCGGTATCTTGAGGGCCGTCGTCATTCTGGATTCAGCAATGCCGGCGGCAGCTAATGTGTCCCTTTTAGCAACGAAATACGAGAATGAGGCTGAGCTTGTTTCCAGTGCGGTCTTTGTCACCACGATTGCCTGCCTGGTGATAATTCCTTTCCTGCTCTATATGCTCCGCTAGTGTTATATCCGGATAATCACTCAACTACTAACTGCTGCAACACAAATTACCATTTGCTGACAGCCTACCCCTATCTTCCCTTCAGAAAGAACCCCCTCGTTCGACTGAGGCTCACGACGAAGTCAGGGTGAACCCCTTCTCCTCATGAAAAGAAGGGAAGCGGATAAAAAGAGGGCAATACCCTCTTAAACTCCCGATACAGGAAGAGTCTAAAGACGCGGGCAGCTTTTCTAGCCCTGGCTGGAATTTTCTTCAATCAGCCGTTATAATAGCCCTAAAGATGGACTTTAGCCTTTGGGAAAGCTTATACCAATGGGTCTCTGGGAACACCTGAAAAAGAGATTAACCACAAATCTGTCAATCGTCATTGCGTCAATCGCAGTCATCACGGGTATTCTGTTTACCCAATTTGACGATTACCGGTGGGTTGGTCATGGCATTATTGGCCTCACTGCTTTCAGCTTCCTTGCTATTACGATGATTCTTGGTGCAATACTTGCCAGGAAGATACGACGGCCTCCGAATCATACCAGGTTCCCTCTGCACCGGAAATTCGGTATTGCCGCGGGGATACTTACCACCACCACCCTTGTCTATGGCTTCTGGATGGTTATTGCCCGGGAATACCCCTTGTTGAATTCAATACATGGCCGGGTGGGGTTGCTCATATTAACTCTCGCCCTGACCCAGATAATTGCGGGTTATAATCTGGTTCACCATAAGTCAATGAGTTTTATACATCATTGGAGCGGCTATTTCCTCATTGGTCTTACTGGTATCCAGATTATCCTTGGCATCTTCCTGACCCCGGTAGTAGCAGGGGAAACCCCCCGCTACACCTTGAGGTTATCAACACCACCCGTAGAAGGGACCTGGCTACCTGATGGTACCATCAGCCGCAGTGAGTACTTCTTCAAACGTATTTTAGACGATGGCAATTATGAAATATCCTACCGGACGGATGGCAAGTACATCGCCATAGGATTGAAAGTAAAGACTACGGGATGGGTGGGAGTTGGTATTTCTGCCGGGGAGGGGATGCTGAACGCCGACATCGTGTTTGCTCATGTGAGTGACAGTGGAGAAGTAGTCGTCGAAGACCAGTTCGGCACCGGCAGAACTACACATTTGCCGGACACCGAACTCGGCGGCACAGACGGCATTGTGGCATCAGGGGGCAAGGAGGAAGATGGATTTACGATAATTGAATTCAAACGGCCCTTGGTCTCTGATGATAAGTTTGATATTTCTCTGGCTAATGATGTCCAAACCGTGATGTGGGCTTACGCCCGCACTGATTCTTCAGAAGAACGGCATGTTGCCCAGGGGGTTTTTGATATTACTCTTCGACCAAAGTAGTTTACAGAGATACTTTATCATCAGCCAGGTGTGCTTTAACATTTTCAGAAAAAGGAAACCGCATTAAACTTCAATAGGTAATTTCCCGGGCAGCTTCCCCTATTAGCAGGGTATCAATGGTCACACTGATACGCAAATGAGCCTGAAGGAGCTGGTATGCCAGGAGGTCAAGAGGAAAAAGAGCATGTCGCAAGACCCTGGCTAAGGTCTTACGATAAAGGTGTACCCCAGAGTATCAATTATCCAGGCACGACTCTTCACACTTGCCTGGAGGAGACTTCAGCCAGGTACCCCGACCATCCCGCGATAATCTTTATGGGCAGAAAGATTACCTACGGTATGTTATGCAATCTGGCGAATCATTTCGCCGCATCTCTCCAGCACCTGGGTATCTCCCCAGAGGATAAGGTAGCCCTGTTCCTGCCTAATTCGCCGCAATTCGTTATCGCATACTACGGGATATTAAAGGCTGGCGCCGTGGCCGTACCCGTCAATCCTCTCTATGTAGAAAGAGAATTGCTTCATCTACTGGAGGACGCTAAAGCCAGGACAATAATAACGCTTGATTTGAAAGCTTTGTTCGACAAGGTAAATGCAGTTAAGAAGTCCGCCGGGCTAAAACATATTATCGTCAGCAGCCTGCAAGAATACCTGCCATTCCCCCAAAACATCCTTTTCTCTATGGCAAAGCATCAGGATATTGCTCCTCTGCAGGGGAGCAATATCCTGCGCATGCGTGATTTATTAACGGCAAAAGCCCCCGCCGGTTTCACTGCGCCGGAGGTTAAACATGACCATACGGCGGTAGTACTTTACACCGGGGGCACTACCGGCGTGCCGAAAGGAGTCTGCCTGTCTCACGACAATCTGGTTGCCAATGTTCTGCAATGTCTACACTGGCTTCCTGATATCCGGCCAGGTAAAGAGATTTCCTTAACCGTGTTACCTGTTTTCCACGCTTTTTCAATGACTACTTCGATGAACTTGCCGGTATACACCGGGGGAACGATGGTCATGCTGCCGAGGTTCGAGGTTATCACCACGCTTAAGGCGATAACCAAGTACCACCCGACATTACTCATGGGGGTACCTGCGATTTACCGCGCCATTCTCCGCCACTATGACCGGCAACATTACGACTTATCATCGATTCGTTTTTGCATCAGCGGGGCTGACAGCCTGCCTGCAGAAACCCGGCATGAGTTTGAGCTTATCACCGGTTGTAAGCTGGTCGAAGGCTACGGATTAACCGAAGCATCCCCTGCCGTAACGTGTAACCCGGTTTACGGTAAAACAAAGGGCATCGGTTTACCGCTACCTGACACAATTTGTCAGATAATCGACCCAGACAGCGGTGTCCCGGTCGCTCCCGGGCAGAATGGCGAGCTAATAATTCAGGGGCCGCAAGTGATGCGAGCCTACTGCGAGAACCCCGGGGAAACCGCAAAGGTGTTAAAAGGCGGTTGGCTCTACAGTGGAGACATCATGCGCATGGACGAGGATGGCTATATTGAATTTATCGGACGGAAGAAGGATGTTATCAAGGTATCAAGAACTGACTATATCACCGCCTACAAGGTCTATCCGACCGAAGTAGAAGAGGCTTTATTGAAACACGAGAAAGTGCTGGAAGCCGCGGTGATTGGTATACCTGACCCTCTGCAGGGTGAACGTGTCGTGGCTTACATCACCCTGCGGCCAGGTGCGATTGTTACCCCTGAAGAGCTGGTCAGTTTCTGCCGGCAAGAACTGGCAGAGTACAAAATCCCTACGCAAATAGAGTTCGTAAAAACCCTGCCCAAGAATATGCTTGGCAAGGTATTACGCAAGGAACTGAGACAAAAAACCCTACCCTAGTGTAGTGCATTCGAAATAAAGTTAGCCCCACAGTCTCCCCTTCCGGCGAAAACCGGAATCAAGTGCCCACGTTTACGTTCTGGATACCGACTTTCGTCGGTATGATTGTGGAGGTGAACTAACGAACTGAGAAATACACCACACTAGCAGCCTGTGACATTAGCTTTAAATCTGGCAGGAGTGGCAGGATTTGAACCCGCGACCGACGGTTTTGGAGACCGCTGCTCTACCGGACTGAGCTACACTCCTACCCTGGTTTAGTGCCTCAAGGCAGATTAAGTTTATCATACCCGTTTGTCCTGGTCAAACACTTTTAGAGATTGTTAACCTCACTTTTTCTTATATCAAGGGGGTCTTGTATCAAAAGTCATTGCGAGGAGCGTAGCGGCGTGCCTGCACGCCGAAGTGCGTTACGGCACGCAGGCGTGGCAATCTGGGCGGGGCTGATACAACCTCCCAGTACCCTCTGGATTCCCGCTTTCGCGGGAATGACATTAAAGGGAGATTGCTTCGCCTTCGCCTGCGGCGCATGGTACCGCAATGACCAAATCCAAATAGCCCCCCACCGCTATATTTGACAGTCCATGAGTGATATAATTGGGCTTAAGAGGCGAACTATGCTTGAGGCAATGCTTTACGAAAAGCTGCCCGACTCCCGGGTGCAATGCCATACCTGCCAGTGGCAGTGTAAGATTGCGCCCGGCAAGTTCGGTGTCTGCGGCATGTACCAGAACCAGGCAGGGACTCTCTATAACCTGAACTACGCCATCGTCTCCTCGATGGCGGCTGACCCGGTAGAGAAAAAACCATTGTTCCACTTCTTCCCCGGCAGCCTGGTTTTCTCGATGGGCACATTGGGCTGCAACTTTCACTGCCAGCACTGCCAGAACTGGGAGATTGCCATGGCTAACGGCAGCATGATACCGCACAGCTGCGAAGAAATACCCCCATCGATGGCAATTGAGCTAACCAAACGCAATCATTGCCAGGGCATTGCCTGGACGTATAACGAGCCGGCCGTCTGGCTGGAATATGCCCTGGCGGTAGCCAGACTGGCCAGGGAGAACGACCTCTATACGGTTTATGTGACCAATGGCTATGCCACTGCAGAGGCACTGGATACCATCGGCCCTTACCTGGACGTGTGGCGAGTTGATGTCAAGGGCTTCTCCGACTCTTTCTATCGAGACCTGGCGAAGGTGCCTCACTGGCGACAGATACTTGAGGTGGCCAAGCGAGCTAAAACCAAATGGAAGATGCACGTTGAGATAGTGACCAATATTATACCGACGATGAACGATGACGACCAGCAGCTTGAGGGTCTCGCCAGCTGGATAAAGAATGAGCTTGGGGAGCTAACGCCATGGCACATCACCAGGTTTTATCCTCATCACCACCTGATGCATTTACCTCCCACCCCCGTGTCTACCCTGGAGCGCGCCGGTGAAATCGGCCGCAAGGCCGGACTCAAGTTCATCTATACCGGTAATGTTCCCGGGCACAAGAGCGAGAGCACTATCTGTTACTCGTGCGGCCGGCTCATTGTGGAAAGGTTTGGCTATCAAACCCGGGTAATCGGTCTGGACGGCTCGAAGTGCCGGTTCTGTGGAGCCGAGCTGAATTTCAGGATAAGCAAATAAGGAGAGGTTACTAACCTATCCCCCTGACCCCCTTCCCTTATGAAGGGAAAGGGGTTATAGAAAAGAGAGGGGCGGAGCCCCTCTCTTAAATCTCTTCTTTCTCCCAGTTGCCAGGTGATTGGGGGAACAGGTTAGTAAGCAATCTCATAAGGGAGGGTGACCATGATTAGACAGCCAGCCGTTGCCGGTCAGTTCTACCCCGGTTCGCCCGAGCGCCTCCGGTCGATGATTAAAGACATGGTGGATGAGAAGGCAGCCAGGGAGGAGGTCATCGGGCTCGTTTTGCCTCATGCCGGCTATATCTACTCGGGGCCGGTCGCTGGGGCGGTCATCTCCCGCATTAAGTTTAAGGATACCTTTGTCATCATCGGGCCGAATCACACCGGGCAAGGCCAGCCTTTCAGCATGATGACCGAGGGGACATGGAAAACGCCGCTGGGTGATGTCGAGATTGATACCGGGCTGGCTCAATCAATTCTAGCCGGCTCCAGCTATTTGAAAGAGGACTCCCTCGCCCACCAGCATGAACACTCGATTGAGGTGCAGCTCCCCTTCTTACAGTATTTTAAGCCGGATATTAAGCTGGTGCCTATCATCCTCGCCCCTACCGGCGGTGCCGTTTACCAGGAAATGGGCAGAGAGCTTGCCAAAGCAATCAAGGAGTCAAAAAAAGGAGTGGTCATTATTGCCTCCAGTGATATGACCCACTATGAGCCACAGGAATCGGCTCACCACAAGGACACCCAGGCGCTGGAAGCCATCGTAGGGCTGGATGGTGATGAACTGCTGAGACGGGTCAAGGCGTTGGATATATCCATGTGCGGCTATGGCCCGGCAGTTGTCCTTATCTCGGCGGCCAGGGAATTGGGTGCCCTCAGAGCCGAGCTGGTCAGATACCAGACCAGTGGTGACACCACCGGTGACTTTGCCAGCGTGGTCGGCTATGCCGGGGTAATCATCATGGGTATTTCGCCACTGGTAAGATTGGCCAGAGAAACGGTGGAGACCTATGTCAGGGAACGTAAAATTATCAAGCCCAAGGGGCTTACCCCGGAGATGAAGCAGAGAGCCGGAGTCTTTGTCTCAATTCATAAACCGGGGGCACTGCGAGGTTGTGTCGGCACCTTCGAACCGACGACGAAGAATGTCGCCGCAGAAATTATCGCCAATGCCATCAGCTCGGCAACCAGAGACCCCCGTTTCCTGCCCATTACTCCCGATGAGCTTGGAGACTTGGAGTATAGCGTGGATGTGCTCACCAAGCCCGAGCCTATCGAGAGTAAGGACGAGCTTGACCCCAAGAAATACGGGGTTATTGTGGAAACGGGCTGGCGGCGGGGTTTGTTGCTGCCCGACCTGGAAGGGGTCAACACGGTTGATGAGCAGATTCACATCTGCCGGATGAAAGCCGGTATCGCTCCTGATGAGCCGGTGAAGCTCTATCGCTTTGAGGTGAAGAGGTATAAGTAGGGAAGGATGATACCTAATCTCAGTGGAGGTAGAAATTAATGGCTTATGGTGCAGGAAGCGCTGCTGCCGCCCGAGCGGCAGCTATCGCCAGGGCAATCAAAGCATCCGGTGCCATCGTTAGTCTGGCACCGGATGCTTTTCTAAAAATACTCTCCAGGACGGATAAACCTATGGTAGTCATGGCCAAAGGCGGGTTTATCAAGTCCAACTACCAGTATTTAACCGCTTACAAAGGCCTGGTGTTTTTCACTAAATCAGACTCTGAACTATCACTTCCCGGTGATACCGAGCTGATATTTTCCAATAAGATTTGGATTCCCGGTTAGAAAGGAAGAGTAAAAGAGATAAAGTCCTGAATTCTTACCGTGGTGTTAAAGAGGGGCAAAGCCCCTCTTCTCTAGTGCCCTGTATCGGAAATATGTTGAATAATTGACAACCCTGTCCCCGGTATTATGTCATTCTGGCGAAGGCCAGAATCCAGACGTCAATTTCCTCCTGGATTCCAGCCTACGCTGGAATGACAGCCTTGCTATTAGCTGAGTTATTTAACCTATTTATGGGACGTGATAAAGGGGGTAAGGTCATCAAAGAACGCTAGCTTTTCAACAACGGTAAAACTAAAGGCCCTTCCGGTATGACTGCCACCCTGGCCTCACTACCCAGCTTCTGAAATGCCCGGCTCAAGCCTTCCTCGATACCGGCCACCGGTACCATCATCATACTGTTGACCAGGCTGTCATCAAGCTCGGAAACCAGGTAGATATCATTATGGAGCTGGACGTGAGCCAGGCGCTGGTTCTGCCAGGGAAGATGGTTAGTACCTTCGCCCTTTAGTTTTTGCAGGACTTCTGCCGGCGAGTGAGCGGACAAATGCAGTTGCGTAAACGCCTCGGGGCCGGCTCCCCGGTTACATGCAGAGGCGATAATGATGATGCCCCCCTCCCGGGTTATCAGCGAGGCGCTATCTATCCCTTTGCAGGTCTGGTACAAATCCAGATCTAAAGGCGCCCCGCTATTAGTGGTCACGGTGATGTCTACTTTATGGTCAACCTCCACGCCAGCCAGTTCTCTCTCAATCTGGCAGCCTTTTTCATGAGCCTGCACCGGGTCACCAGCGACCACATGGGTGATTTGCTTGCTCTCATTAAGCAATACGTTCACAATGAAGTTAAGTCCGGCCATCCTGGCCTGTTCGACAATATCTTCGTGTATCGGGTTGCCCTGAAGAATTCCCGCCCGGGAAAGCGGGTGCTCTATCATTTCGTAGCCGTGGTTGTGATAGATTGCCCTCGGACCGGACACGCCCGGAGCCAGACTCTTACTGCCGCCGGAATATCCGGCAAAGAAATGAGGCTCGATAAAGCCGGTGCTGATGCGGAAATCCGCCTCCATCACCAGCTTGTTCACTTCCACCGGAGTACCCCTGGAGGTCGTGCCGATATGCACTATCCCGGCACTATCATGATTGAGCACCCGGTAACCGGAGACGATCTCCCTGCCCAGCTTTTCAATCAGTTCTGCCGTGCTCAGCGGAGGGTGTAGCCCGAGAGCAACGATTATAGTAATGTTCTCCCTCGGCAGCTTCCGTTCCAACTCCGCCAGCAGAGGTGGCAGCAGCCGGTCATCGGGGCAGGCCCTGGTATTGTCCGTGACAATAACAACAATTTTATCGTTCCTGCGGATACAATCGATTAAGGGAGGGGAACCGATAGGAGACCTGATAGCCTCCAGCAAACCCGCTGTCTCATCTGCCAGGCCTCTGGCATGTTGCCTCTTCATGACACAGGCAATGTTTTTCGCGGGAATACGGGCGGTTAAAGCAGAATTACCATAGGGCAACTGAAATTCGGTGAACATCTCTCCTCAAACGACGAAACGGGTCTCTAAAAGCATTATACTCTATTATCCTGTCCAGGACGATAGAACCACTTCTGGCAATATGGAAATAAATATTCTCAAGGTGCTGTTTTGTCCAGCCATTTGAAGTGTCGCTCCGCCAAATGTCTGACTACAGGCAGGCGGATAGCCAGCAATATTATGAGTACGCCTCCATAGGTAAACGGCAGACGGAAATCAGCCTTGGTCTGCCAGATGTAGTGGATAACCGCTACAATCGCTGCTGCGTAAACCAGCCAGTGCAGCTTCTGCCAGTGCTCACCCAATCGCTGCTGTACTTTCTTCACGGACAAAACCGCAAGAGGCAGTAAACATAGAAAAGATGCAAAACCGGCAATAGCAAATCGCTTTTCAAAGAGGTCTTCCCGGAGCAAGGCAAAGTCGAAACCATAGTCGATACCGATGAAGTTGATGAAATGCAGCGAGGCATAAAAAAAGGCGTAGATGCCCAGAACGCGGCGCAGGGCTAATACCGGTTTGAAACCGGTAAGGATATTAACCGGAGTGCAGCTAAGAGAGAGCATCAGCAAATTGATGGCAGTTGCGCCGGTACGGAGCTGGATTTCCCGGATGGGGTTGGCGGTAAGGTTACCTCTTGTCAAATCCCAGATGATTAGCACCAGCGGCAGCAATGCGGAGACATGGAGCACTACCCGGATAACTGCTATCTGCCGGTTACTACTCATTAGTAAAAGTTTTTGAGGTCCATGCCTTTATACAGTGCTGCCACCTGGTCATAACCATTGAACATCAGAGTCGGTCTCCGTCTCAATTCACCGATACGGCGCTCGCTGGACTGAGACCAGCGGGGATGAGCGACCTCAGGATTAACGTTGGCATAAAAACCATATTCTTCCGGAGAGAGCGTCGACCAAAATGTTGGTGGCATCTCGCTGGTAAGGTCGATTTTCAGGATAGATTTGGCGCTTTTAAAGCCGTATTTCCAGGGGACGACGAGACGGATAGGGGCGCCATCCTGCGGGGGAAAGGGTTTGCCGTATAATCCGGTCGCCAGAATCGCCAGGTCATGTATTGCTTCATCCAGACGTAAACCCTCGAAATACGGAAAAGGCAAAGACCTGTCCCCGGTCATCTGTTGCGGGTCATAGAAGCTGAGGAAGCGGACAAACTTAGCCTCCGGTTTCGGCTGGACATCTTCAAGGAGCCTGGACAGGGGGAAACCGAGCCACGGGATGACCATCGACCAGGCCTCCACACACCGCATGCGGTAGATACGTTCTTCCGGCCGGTATTTCTTCACAAGCTCATCCACGCTGAAACTGCCCGGTTTATTGACCAATCCTCCCACCGTTACCGTCCAGGGCGACGTCTTGAAGTTACGAGATAGATTAGCCACGTCTTCTTTCCCGTAGGAGAACTCATAGAAGTTGTTGTAGCTGGTGATATCATTGCAGGTAGTCAGCTTATCACCCAGTTCATCAGCAGAACCAACCGCTTTGGCATCATCACAGAACGCCGAGGAGCCTGATGGAGTGCCGCTCCCCTGAGGGGTGCAGGCAGCTAAGAAGGCAGTCGCAGCAACCACTCCCATTCCGGCGATAAACCTGCGCCGTGAAACATAGAGATGCTCTGGAGTAATACCATCATCCGGTAGATGATTCCGTCCATTCGCAGGGAATTTTTGCTTGAGGTGCGACCTTCTCTCAATTGGTATCATATTCAACCCGTTATTAGTCTGCCGTCATTTACATTATCAGACAGTGTTTTACGATAAGTCAAGAAATACCCGGTTCCAGCACCTCAAGCAGCTAATTAATGAAACACATATTACTATTTCGTAATTACCTCACTCCCCTTAGTCTCCCTCTTTTTTCAGTAGCTGTCAGGATAGGGAACAATAGAGGAAGAGGGCTAGCGCCCTACTTCAACTCTCCATCAGGGACAAGGGAGAGATTTTAAGAGAGGAGGCTTCGCCCCCTCTCTTACTTTTACGCCCCCTTCCCTTACAAAGGGAAGGGGGACACAGGGGGATAGGTATCCAACTGAGGCTACATTTAGTCGAAGCCTACCCCTAATTCTCATGAAGTGGCAATCGCCGGTTAACGCCCAGAAAGCCTTGTCAGCAAATTTGAGTATTGTCATTTACCCGGTGAAGTCATTAGAATACTATGCTATGGAACAACCGTCGCAAACCGACTCCCGGCCATCCACCAAGCCAACTCCGCAATGGATTGGGGCTACTCGCGTTGTCATACTGGTAGCATTTCTGGACTTATTCATGCAATTTCCGGTAATCGCTCCGTATGCCCGGACTCTGGGAGCTACCGGTACGCTGGTTGGGGTGGTCGTCGCCGCCTATTCCGGCGCCAACCTCATCGGTAACCTGGTGGCCGGTGCCATCCTGGATAAATGGGGACGGAAGAAACCACTGCTGGTTGGTTTGTTAGCCACCGCGCTGGCTTTGCTGGGGTACGCTCTTTCGGCAACGCCACAACAGCTCGTAGTTGTCCGCGCTTTGCACGGATTGGCCGCGGCCATTCTCACTCCCGGCGCCTTTGCCATACTTGGAGATTCCGCCCGTGCCGGACAGCGCGCCCGGGTGATGGGTATCAGCGGGGCATTTATCGCGGCCGCTGCGGTGATTGGCCCTCTCATTGCGGGAATCGTGCGGGATAAGCAAAGTCCGGAGGCGGTATTCCTCTTAAGTGCCACGATAATGCTCGGGACTTTTTTTATCTTCTGGTATTCCGTCAGGAAACTGGTGCGGATGCCGGAGGAGATTTCACCCCAGGATGATTCCAGACCTGAAGCGGCATCCCGGGGACTCCCCCGGCTGGTTACTTCATACCTGGCAGCACTGGCGCTGACCGTAGGTCTCGGTACCCTGGTAACTCACCTGCCCATCGTCCTGGCGGAAAGAGGCGAGTCCGCCACGCGCACGGGACTTACCTTCACCGCTTTTGCCGTCGTGGCGATGATAGCGATGGCTTCCCCGCTAAGCCGTGTCAGCGACCGTTTTGGCAGGCTGGTGCCAATGATGGCAGGCCTGGTATCAGTCTCAGCAGGCATGCTGGTTCTCTGGGCATCCGGAGGATTTCCCGGCGCCGTACTGGGGATGGGCATATTTGGTCTCGGGTTTGGCGTGCTCTTCCCTGCAATGACCGCACTGGCGGCTGAGTCAGTCCAACAGAACCAGCGCGGTAAGGCTTTTGGCATTTTCTTCGCCGTTTTTTCCGTGGGCGTGGTCATCGGGGCGATGTTTAGCGGGCTACTTGCTGACCGCCTAGGCACGGCTACGGTGTTACCCTACCTAATCAGTGCCATCTTCGCCCTGGCAATAGTACCAACAATAGGGGTGATATGGCGCTTGCAGAAAGCCCGGACTTCCGGCGACTGAGCCAATGATAACGGTAGAAACCGGTAACGCCGCTTTTCCCTTTTTAGTTCAGCAGGCACTATAATATCTCCAGTAAGGATACAGGAAGACCCTCCGGCCCCTGGTGAATATCAATGAAGACTAACGATTTTGACTATAATCTACCTCCGGAGCTTATTGCCCAGACCCCGCTTGAACCGAGGCACCAATCTGGGCTGATGGTACTGGACCGCAGTAAGAATTCTCTGCATCACCGCAGGTTTTTTGAAGTGGTGGATTACCTGCGTGCCGGAGATGTGATGGTATTCAATAACAGCCGGGTGTTGCCAGCCCGCCTGAGAGGCAAGAAGGCTGGCAGCGGAGAGCCGGTGGAAATCTTGCTGCTACGGCGGCTCACCCCTAATGTCTGGGAGACACTGGTGAGATGTGATAAAAGGGTAGATATCGGTGCCAGGATTGAGGTAGCGAGCCACTCAGCGGATGACGGCAGGCAAGATACCACGATATTGGCGGAAGTGACTGAGCTAAAACAACAGGGAGGCCAAAGGATAATAAAGTTTCCAGACAACGCAACATTGCCCGGCGAGACTCCCTTGCCGCCGTATATTCACGTCCCATTAAAAGACCCGGAGCGCTACCAGACAGTCTATGCCAGCCCGCCGGGTAGCGTCGCTGCCCCGACTGCCGGGCTTCACTTCACCGCTGAGCTACTGGACAGGATAAAGGAGAAGGGAGTTCAATGCCTCTTTGTCACCCTGCACATCGGGCTGGATACCTTCCGCCCGGTGCGGGTGGCTGATGTGGATAAGCATCCCATCCATCAGGAGTACGGCATCTTAGACCGGGAGACAGCCGTTCAGTTGTCGCAGGCCAAGGCAGAAGGACGGCGGATTATCTGCGTCGGGACGAGTACCACCCGGTTACTGGAGACGGTCGCCCGGATAAACGGACCATCTGGCGTGGAGCCGTTTGAAAACTGGGTAGGTCTCTTTATCTTACCGGGACACCGGTTCCAGATGGTTGACGGGCTTATTACCAACTTTCACTTACCCCGGTCGACGCTATTGATGCTGGTTACTGCCTTTGCCGGTAAAGATTTGATAAACCTGGCCTATCATGAGGCGATTGCTCAGAAATATCGCTTCTACAGCTTTGGCGATGCCATGCTGATATTTTAAGCTCAGGATTCCAATATCTAGCCATGAAAATCGTGCTGCATATCTGTTGCGGGGTTTGCGCGACGGCCGTAGTCGAGAGACTTATCTCGGAAGGCCATCAAGTTCTGGGGCTGTTCTACAATCCAAACATCTACCCGTTCCCGGAGTATGCGAAAAGGCGGGAAGCTGCTCGTGAAGTGGCTAAAAGGATGAATCTCAAGTTGGAAATTCCCCCTTATGACGCGGAGGAATGGCTCAGGGAAATTGCCGGACTGGAAAGTGAACCGGAGGGTGGTAGAAGATGTCAGGTTTGTTTCAGGCACCGGTTGAGAATAACCTGCCGCTACATGGAATTATACCGGTTTGATGCTTTTACCACGACGCTGACGGTAAGCCCCCGCAAACCGGCGAAGGTGATTAACCAGATAGGCAGGGAAATCGGGGGGGAAAGGTTCCTGGCGGGAGATTACAAGAAGAAAGATGGTTTCCACCGTGCCGTAGTCCTGGGTAAAGAGTTTGACCTCTACCACCAGAATTACTGCGGCTGCCGCTATAGTATGAAAGAGGAGAGTAGCTAAGGTCAGCGGGAAAAAGAGGATTCTATTTGCATTTGGTGGACCACTTCACCTCACCCCCTTAATCCTCTTCTCCTTGAAGGAGAGGGAGAAGGTATTTTAGAGAGGGGGGCTTCGGCCCCTCTCTTTTTTCGCTCCCTTCCCTTGCGAAGGGAAGGGAGTTAAGGGGAATAGGTTTTATCAACATCGACCACATACAAACGGAACCTAAAAGAACTTGCTTTTGAAAAGCCAAGTGTGATTATGTTAGAATGGGAGATAATGGTCAAGTCTGGTTATGCATCAGGCCGGCTGACTTTATTGAAGCTGGTATGCCTTGTTGCGGGCATCTTCACGCTGGCCGGCATCTCATTGTCGTGTTCCCCTCAGCCCTATTCAGGTCCGGTAGAATCAGTCGTCGTGTCATATTCGCCGTTTGAGTCCACCGCCTTTCTCTGGATTGCCGACAACCAGGGTTTTTTCAGGCAGAACGGCCTCGATATATCTATGCGTAAGTATGATACCGGCGCCGGTTCACTGGATGGAATGTTGAAGGGTGAAGCGGACATTGCGCTGGGAATAACCGAGTTTCCCCTTACCAGAAAAGCATTACAGAAAGTCAAAGTCCGCATTATTGCGGGCATCGATAAGAGCGAGTTCATCTATGTCATCGCACGGAAAGACCGCGGCATCGAGAAGGCTTCCGACCTCAGGGGAAAAAGGGTGGGGACTACCCTGGGAACAATCGCGGAGTTCCACCTCGGCAGGTTTCTCGAGCTAAACGGCATGAGTATGAAGGATATCGTCCTTGTGGACGTCAAAACACCGGCAGCATGGGTAAACGCGGTGGTAGACGGGGACATCGATGCCATTGCCACCGCTCAACCGTACGCCAATTCAGCCAGGGAGGGGCTGGGCACTAACGCCATTTTTTGGCCGGCACAGGCGGGCCAGTCCCAATATGCGTTGATAAGCACCACTGACAAGTGGATAACGGAGCACCCCCAACTGGTCAAGAGGTTCCTTAAGTCCATGCTGCAGGCAGAGGAATATCTCATCCGTAATCCTGTCAAAGCGAAAGCCATCGTGCAGGAGCGTCTAAACCTGAACCCCGCGTATGTGGAAAAGTTCTGGTCTCAAAACCAGTTTTCTCTCTCACTCGACCAAGGGCTCATCCTCGCCATGGAAGATGAAGCCCGCTGGATGATAAGCAATAACCTGACTACGGAAAGGGTAGTACCTAATTTCCTGGACTACATTGACGAATCTGCTCTTAAGGCGGTAAAGCCGAAAGGGGTGAAGCTCATCCGGTAAGGTGAAGAACAATGAAGAAAACCCCAATCATCACATTAGCTGTTCTTGCCGCACTCTTGTCCGCATTTGGTGCATTGTCCTGTTCCCCGGGCGGCAATGCCGGGAAGATGGAAGCAGTGACAATTGCGATTCCGAAGAACGAAATTAACGCTCTCCTCTACATTGCGGAAGCGCAGAACTTTTTCGTTTCTAACGGCCTCCAGGTTACTCTCAAGGAAAACTACGATTCCGGGGCGACCGCTACTGCCGGGATGCTGAAAGGTGAAGCGGAAATTTCCGCAGCAACCGATTTTTTGATGGCGAGGCAGATACTGGATAAAACTTCTCTCGTCACGTTTGCCGTGATAGATAAGTACGAGACCACTTACGTAATGTGGCGTACCGATAGCGGCTTAAAAACCATCCAGAACCTCAAGGGCAAGAGAATCGGGGTTCCTTTGCGGACGATCGGGGAATTCCACCTGGGTAGAACTCTGGAATTAAACGGTATTTCACTCGGTCAGGTGACCCTCGTTGACGTCAGGGCCACCGATTCGGAAAAAGCTCTTGTAAACAAAGAGTTCGATGCCGTCGTCACGTGGGAACCTTTTGTAACCTCAATAAATCAGCACCTGGCTGAAAACGTCGTCGCGTTGCCGATTCAGAACACTCAACCTGCCTATTGGAATTTAGTCAGTTCTCCCGAATGGATAAATAGCCATACCGAGACCATAAAAAGGCTTGTCAAGTCACTAGCCCAGGCAGAAAACTACCTGAGCAGCCATGAGAGTGAAGCCAGGAAAACATTGCAGAAAAGAATGAATTGGAGTGATACCCAAATACTGAGTATATGGTCTCAAAACCAGTTTTCTCTCTCACTTGACCAACCGCTTATCCTTGCCATGGAAGAAGAAGCCCGCTGGATGATAAGCAATAACCTGACCACCGGGAAGCAGGTACCTAATTTCCTGGATTACATCTATTCTGATGCTTTGAAATCGGTAAAGCCCGGCGCCGTCAGAATTACCGGGAAGTAGGATGAGAAGATGAAAATCAGTACCAGATTAAGGCTCGCCGTGTATATCCCGGCTCTCATGGCGCTCGTTATCGTTGCCGCGCTGGTCGTCTCCTACCAGGAAATGGAAAGAATCCAGGCGAATGGAGATACCATCCGGCAAATCAGAAGCGGTATCACTGAGCTTAACCATTTTGTCTTTTCCTACATTCTCTACCCGGGGGAACGGCCAAAACAGCAATTCCTGGCAGGTCACGAATCGCTTTCGCTGCTTATTGCCGGTGCACAGTTCCAGAATCCAGACCAGCAACGCCTTCTGGACAGCATCCGCAGGAACAATGAAACCATGGAAGACCTGTTTCTCCAGATAGCTCCCATCTCTGAGCTTACCGGTACCGCCAGGACGGATGACCTGCAGAGAGAGCACGACCGGCTGCTGGGACTGCTACTGGTAAAGTCATACCAGGCAGATGCTGACGCCGCACAACTGCGGAGCATGGTAGATGCCGGCATCAGAACTACCGAATTAAGGACTACCGGTCTTATCTTCCTGGCTATTATCATCGCCACGATACCGCTCACCATCCTCCTGCGCCGTACCAAGCATGGTATCACCTCATCCCTCTCAACGCTAAGCCAGGGAGCCGCCATCATCGGTTCCGGCAACCTGGATTTCAGGATTGACGAGAAGGGGAATGATGAAATCGGTGACTTGTCCCGCGCCTTCAACACGATGACAACCAGCTTGAAAGGCGTCACTGCCTCCAAGATAGAACTGGAGAGAGAGATTATCCAGCGGCAAAAGGCGGAGGAGGAGATAAAAGCCCAGGAAGCATTGCTGAAGACGGTGTTTAACACCATGCCCGCGCAGATTAATCTGATGGGAGGGAATGACCTGCGCATCAGGCTGGTCAATACCGCCTATCAGTCTATCGCTCCGGGCAAGGAGATGATAGGCAAGACCCTGGACGAGCTATGGCCGGAGACCAGGCAAGATTTCACGAAATTGTGCCGCCGGGTGCTGGAGACCGGGGAGCCGTACCATGTCGTAGATGAGCTGAACATGGTCTCCTGTTCCCCGGGCAGCCCTCCCGAGCCGAGGTATTTCACCTGGTCACTGTACAGGGTGGAGCTGCCCGGAGGGGACGGACAGGGAATCCTCAACGTGTCCATGGAGACGACGGAGCGGAAGCAGGCCGAGCAGAAACTGGTGGAACAGGCGGCCATGCTCGCCAGTGTCAACGACGCCATTATCGGATATGATACCGGCTACCGGATCACCTACTGGAATCAAGCCGCGGAAGAAATATACGGCTACAGCGCCACTGAAGCCTTGGGTAAGGTCAGCAACGAGCTGCTCAAGCCGACCTACCCCGGCATCACCCGCGAGGAGCTGGTGGCACGAATCACCAGGGACGGGCATATCGAGGCCGAATCCGGGCGCACCAGAAAAGACGGCAGGACACTGTACATCGAAACCCACGTTATCGCCCTGAAAGATGAAAAGGGCCGGATTATCAGCTATACAGCCGTCGACCGTGATATCACCGAGCGTAAGCGGATGGAGGAAGCACTCAGTAAAAGCAAAGAGGAGCTGGCCACGGTTCTCGCCAACGTGCCGATGGTGACGCTGGTGGTTGACGCCGAGCGCAAGGTACTTGACGTTAATGCCGCAGCGATAAGGTTTGCCGGTCGCCGTATTGAAGACATGGTCGGGCAGCGGGCCGGGGAGGCACTGCATTGCCTCAACTCCCTGGTTGACCCGCAGGGCTGCGGTTTCAGTCCGGCCTGCGCCGAATGTAAGACACGTTTGAACATAAACGATACCATCGAGACCGGTCACAGCCATTACGAGGTGGAATGGCGCCTTCCTTTCTTACGCGACGGCAAGACCGAAGAGATCTCTTTTCTGCTGTCAACCATCCTTCTGCCGCCCCCCGGGAAAAGAGTCCTGATATGTATCCAGAACATCACCGGGTTGAAGAAAACGGAAGAAGCGCTAAAACAAACTAATGTTGAACTCGAAGTCTCGAACAAAGAGCTGGAAGCCTTCAGCTATTCCGTTTCTCATGACCTGAGGGCACCGCTGAGAAGTATGGAAGGCTTCAGCAATGCCCTGCTTGAAGACTACAGCGAAAAGCTGGATGACCAGGGGAAGCAGTACCTGAGATTTATCCAGGAATCAAGCGACCTGATGGCGCGGCTGATAGATGACCTGCTCAAGCTATCCCGGGTAACACGCAGCGATATGAGCTATGAAAGTGTGAACCTGAGCGAGATGGCCGGAAAAATCGTGGCTGAACTGGAAAAGGCCGAACCCGGCTGCAAGGCGAAGGTCACGATTTCTACCGACATTACCGCTTACGGCGATCACAATCTGTTACGCCTCGCCCTCGAAAATTTGCTGGGGAATGCCTGGAAGTTCTGCGGCAAAACAGACTCACCCCGAATTGAAATGGGTACCACGGAGCAGAGCGGCAGGCTGGTCTACTACGTTCGTGATAACGGGGTCGGGTTTGATATGACCTATGCGGACAAGCTGTTCAAACCATTCCAGCGCCTGCATAAAGCCACTGAGTTTCCCGGGACGGGCATCGGACTGGCGACGGTGCAGCGGATTATCCGCCGCCATGGCGGCGAGGTCTGGGCAGAAAGCAAGGTAAAAGAAGGAGCGACATTTTACTTCACATTAGGCTAGTGAAAGGGAGGGTATCAACACATTGGAAAGCAAGAAGATTCTTCTGGTAGAGGATAGTCCCCGTGACGTGGAGCTTACCCGCCGGGCGCTCCAGAAATCAAACATCACCAATGGGCTGGTGGTGGTCGAGGATGGAGTAGAGGCGTTAAAATTTTTCTTCGGTGAAGATGGCAAGAGCGGGTGCCCGGTCGAAGACCTGCCGGTAGTGGTCTTGCTCGACCTCAAACTGCCCCGGGTAGACGGTCTGGAGGTGCTGCGCCGCCTGCGTGCCGATGCCAGGACAAAACTGGTGCCCGTGGTGGTGCTGACATCTTCAAATGAGGAAGGGGATATCATCAGCAGCTATGACCTCGGCGCCAACAGCTTCGTGCGCAAACCGGTCAAGTTTGCCGAGTTTGCCGAAGCCATCAAAAATCTCGGCCTGTACTGGCTGATACTGAACCAGCCGGCACCGAACGGTACGAGGAAATAATGAAGCCACTGAGAGCGCTTATCGTTGAGGATTCAGAGAGGGATACCGCTCTGCTGGTCAGGGAGCTGCAGAAGGCAGGCTATGACCCCACCCACCGGCGGATTGAGACCGCCCCGGAAATGACGGACGCTCTTAACCGCCAGGAATGGGATATCGTCCTCAGCGATTATGTTTTGCCCGCTTTTAGCGGGCTGGCCGCCCTTAAACTTCTTCACGAGAAGGGGCTGGACTTACCCTTTATCGTGGTGTCAGGCCAGATTGGAGAGGATGTGGCCATCGGGGCAATGAAAGCCGGCGCGCACGATTATATCATGAAGGGTAACCTGAAGCGCCTGGCAGCGGCCATCGAGAGGGAGCTTGCTGAAGCGGAAAACCGGAAGATGCGGAGACAGGCGGAAGAAGACCTCGCGCGGACTGCCGCCGAGCTGCGAACCCTGGCACAAAGGCTGCTGCAGGTGCAGGAAGAGGAGCGCCGTAACATCGCCCGCGAGCTGCATGATGAGATAGGCCAGCAGTTGACCATGCTCAAGCTGCTGCAGGATAGAACCAGGCGGACGTTAGGAGACCAGGTGCCTCCCGACCTCCTCCTCGCCCAGGAGATGACCACGAAGCTTACCAGCCAGGTGCGTAGCATGTCTCTTCGCCTGCGTCCCGGCACTCTTGACGAGATTGGGCTTCTCCCCACACTGGAATCGTACCTGAAAGATTTTACGGGAAAGACCGGCATCAAGGTCGATTTCAAGCACTGTGGCACGGATATAGAGATGACGCAGGGAGTCAGAACCGGCGCTTACCGGATTATCCAGGAAGCACTGACCAATATCGTGCGCCACGCCAGGGCCAGCCAGGTCGCCGTCCTTCTCGAACTGAACGGAAAAACGCTTGACATCCTGATACAAGACAATGGCATGGGCTTCACTCCGACAACTGTTTCCACAAACTCAAGCGGCTTACGGGGTATGCGAGAGCGCGCCCAGTATCTCGGGGGAACCTTTAATCTGGAGTCGGCACCGGGACAAGGGACCAGAATCATGGTGAACCTGCCGCTGGACGTGGGGTAGAGATATGGCTATGGAGAAAAAAAGGCGCCCGGTACGCAATAAGCCAGAGACAAGCAAGGCCAATCCTTCATCGGCGAAGGATGTCACTCAGTTGCGGAGGGAAAAAGCTTTTCACATCGTCGCTATCGGTGCCTCCGCCGGCGGACTTGAAGCCATTGAGCAGTTTTTCAGCCATATTCCTGCGGACAGCGGCATGGCGTTTGTCATCGTGCAACACCTCGACCCCGCCCGCCACAGCTCCATGCCGGAGATTATGTCTCGCCTGACCAAGATACCGGTATACGTGGCCTCGCATGGTATGAAAGTGTCACCGGATACCATCTACCTGAATCCGCCCGATAAGAACATGGGGATAAGGAACAGCACTATCTACCTTCAGGAAGTGGAAGAACCACGCGGGCTCAGGCTACCGGTAGATTTTTTCCTGCGCTCCCTGGCTGGCGAGCGGGGAGTTGATGCCATCGCCATCATTCTCTCCGGAACCGGCACTGACGGCACACTCGGTTTAAAGACCATCAAGGCTGAGCTGGGCGCTGTCTTTGTCCAGGACCCGGAATCAGCCAGGTATGACGGTATGCCCCGCAGCGCTATCAATACCGGACTGGCCGACTTTGTGTTGCCGGCGCCAGAAATGCCACAGAAGCTCATCGAGTTTGTCAAGCATGCCGCGGTCAATGGCGCCAGGATAGGGACTGTCATCAAGGAAACCCAGGAGCCGCTGCAACAGATATTTGCCATTTTACGCACCAGGACTGGTCATGATTTCTCCCATTACAAGCAGACCACCTTTCACCGGCGATTGGAACGGCGGATGAGCGTCAACGGGATTGACGATATTGCCGGGTATGCGCATTTCCTCCGGGAAAACGAGCCGGAGGCGAAGGCATTATTGAAGGATATTCTTATCAGCGTGACCAGCTTTTTCCGCGACCCGGAGGCTTTTGACGTCCTGAAAGAGAAGCTTGAGGAACTGATGAAAGCCAGGGCACCGGGCGGTGACCTGCGGGTCTGGGTGGCCGGTTGCGCCACCGGGGAAGAGTCCTACTCGTTAGCCATGGTCATCCTGGAATGCCTGGATGAACTCGGGAAGCGTTTCCCGGTCCAGATGTACGCCACGGATATTGACACCGGTGCTCTGAACATCGCCCGGGCGGGCATTTATCCCGCAAATATCGCCGCCGATATGACCCCGGCGCGCCTGAGGCGCTTCTTTCTCAAACAGGGAAACTCCTACCAGGTCAAAAAGGAGCTAAGGGAGATGGTGGTCTTTGCCCCGCAAAACTTCATCAAAGACCCGCCCTTCTCCAGGATGGACCTCATCTGCTGCCGTAATCTCCTCATTTACCTGGAGAGTGACATCCAGAAAAAGCTGCTGCCTCTGCTGCACTACGCCCTGAAACCCGGCGGCATTCTTTTCCTGGGGCCTTCGGAGACGGTGGGTGACGCCACCGACCTCTTCCGCACACTGGACAAGAAGTGGAAACTCTTCCAGCGGAAGGAAACGGTGATTTCCCCGGACAGACTGGAATTTCCTGCCACCTTCGCCCCGTCCCTGCGCGAGCCAGTCACCGGCCAGAAAGCCAGGCTTCCGGCGCTGACAGAAAAGATTTTCCTCGATAATTATGCCCCCACTTTCGCCGTTATCGACGAGAAGTACCGCCTGGTCTACGTCCGCGGCAGGACGGGAAAGTACCTGGAAATAGCCTCCGGACAGCCGAACCTGAGTATCATGGAGCTGGCGCGGGAAGGGCTGAGGAGCGAGCTTACCTCAGCTATCTACGAGGCGGCGGCACAAAAGCAAGCGATTACCAGAGAAGGGGTGCAGGTCAAATCCAACGGCGGCTCTCAGGTGATAAACCTCACCGTGGCACCACTTCCCGAACACGGGGTGCCCCCGGGACTGATGATGGTCGTGTTCCAGGAAATGGGAAAAGGAATTGTGAGCGGAAAAACTAAACCCGGCAAGCCCCGGCGCTCTGTCCAGGTGGAAGAGGAGCTGAGGCTAACCAGGCAGAACCTGCAAAGCACGGTTGAGGAGCTGGAAGCAGCCAATGAGGAGCTGGAAGCAGCCAATGAGGAGCTGAAATCAGCCAACGAAGAGCTGCAGTCTAACAATGAGGAACTGCAGAGCACCAACGAAGAGCTGGACACATCCAGGGAAGAGCTGCAATCACTCAACGAGGAGATGATGACCGTCAATGCCGAGCTTACCTCCAAGACCGATATGCTCACCAAAGCCAACGATGACCTGAAAAACTATCTCAACCGGACTGATATCGCCTTCATTTTCCTGGATGAGAAGCTTAATATCAGGAGCTACACACCGGCAACGGCGGATGTGTTCAGCATCAGGGAGATTGACATCGGCCGGCCTCTGGATGAAATTACCTCGCGGCTGGACTATCCGGGTGTGGTTGACGATGCGCGGGAGGTGCTCCGGACTTTGACACCCAAGGAGATAGAGTTAACACGCAAAGACGGGCACTGGTACACCATGCGTATTCTGCCGTACTTTACCGTCCAGAATGTCCTGGGCGGCCTGGTGCTGAGCTTCCTGGATACAGACAAACAGCAGAAGGCAATAGATAACCTTGCTCGCAGCAATGCAGAACTTAAAGATACCCTGCAGCAGGTCAGCGAGGGAGTGGAGAAATACCGCAGCCTGTTCGATAATATGACGGAGAGTTTTGCCCTGACCGAGCTTATCCTGGACAAAGACGACAAGCCTGATGATGCCCGTTACCTGGAGGTAAACCCCGCCTGGGAAAGGCTGATGGGCATACCCAGAGAGAAAGTAGTAGGCAGGACACACCGGGAAATAGAACCCCGGTTAGACCCCCTTACCGTAGAAAGTGTTGGCAAGAGAGTTCTCAGCGGAACGCCGGGCGCTTTTGAATACTACAGCACTATTCTGAACAGATGGGTGGAAGTTAACATGTATTTCCCACGCAAGGGATACCTGGCATATACCATGAAGGATATCACCGAGCGTAAGAAAGCAGACCGTACTAAAGATGACTTCATCGGTATGGTATCACATGAGCTTAAGACTCCACTGACTGTCTTCCTGGGCGCCGTCAAAGTAGCCATGACCGAGGGAATAAGCATTGACGATAGACGGGAGCTACTTTCCGATGCTTCCGACAGTGCCGAGTCCATGGTTTCTCTGGTAGACAACCTGCTGGAGCTATCACGTCACCAGGCTAACCGCCTGACGCTTAACCGGAGCAGTGTTGATATTTCCCGTGTTATCCATGATGTCATCGAGAGAGATAAGAGCCGCCTGGCCAGTCACCGGCTCGTGCTCGATATTGCTCCGGGCTTACCCCCGCTGGAGGCCGACCAGCTCAGGCTGGAGCGGGTGCTCCGCAACCTTCTGGATAACGCCGTCAAATATTCTGCCACCGGTACGGCAATCCATATTTCCGTGCAGAAGGATATTGACCATCTCTTGATAGGGGTAAAAGACGGAGGCAAAGGCATTCCGGCGGAAGAACAGGAAAAGCTGTTCCAGTCCTTCGAGCGGCTTCACGAGACATCAGTCACCAGGCCGGGTCTGGGTTTAGGTTTGCTGGTCTGCAAGCGCCTGATAGAGGCACATGGGGGGGAAATCTGGGTGGATTCGGCACCGGGCAAAGGTTCCACCTTCTGGTTCACCCTGCCGATAAAGCACTAGGCAGTATCTCAGTAATAAATTACCATATAACTCGTTCGTGCTGAGCTTGTCGAAGCATCTTGTCCTCCGACTGGCTCAGGACGAATCCCTTTACCAAAGGGAGAGGGTTTTGGGCTAAAGGGGGGCAAACCCTGCCTGTTGCTGGTTGGCTTTACTCAACAGCGAGCTAATTTTGGCCACCAGTTGGTCAGGGTCGAACGGTTTGGCAATGTAATCGTTCGCCCCGTTTTCCAGGGCAAACCGGGTGATTTCCGGCCTGGCCGTAAAGACAATTATCGGTACCTGGGAGAAGGCACGAACCCTGTCCAGCACATCCATACCGGTCACATCAGGCATGAGAATATCAAGCAGGACGATATCAGGCTGCTGTGTCCGGATAATCTCGATAGCTTCAGCGCCGCCGGTAGTGGTAATGACCTCGTAGCCATGCAGCTTGAGCTTGACGCGCAGGGTATTCCCTATCGCCGGTTCGTCATCGACTACAAGAACCCGTTTTTTCGTATCCACGTCGCTAATGATAACACACAATACGTTGGATTTCCATAAGTCAACAAGTCAACCGGGTCACAAACACTCAGGAGTGACGTAGGCAGCCAGGATTACACGAAATGCAAGGAGAGACAGGAGTTCTTTATCCAGGATTATGGTGGGCGATACTGGGCTCGAACCAGTGACCTCTGCGATGTCAACGCAGTGCTCTAACCAACTGAGCTAACCGCCCCTGGTGAAGCTATTTGGTGCATTACCTTTTCAGGTTAGGGGATACGCCAGCTGGCCCACTTATCCCGGTCTGCTTCTCCATTGAAAGCCTGCTTCGGGGTGACACCCCGCGTGACGGCTGCAGCCAGTACCGCTTTGATAATGTCACCAATGATGAAAGGGGTCAACCCCATACTGAGAAGCACACCAAAAGAAGCTATCGTCTTGCCATGAGCCGGGAGCCACAGGCTCAACCAGATAAGCCCGGGCACATAAATCAGGACAAAGTTAGCGATAAGCATCAGGCCAAGCATGGCGAAAAAGCTGCGCGCACGGACATACTTGTCCACGAAATAGCCCACAAAAAGAGCCGCCAGAATAAAACCGATGATATATCCACCTGAAGACGTTATCCCGGCATTCCAGCCCGTGAACCAGGGGACTCCCGCCCAGCCCAATCCGCCAAAGATAGCCATGCTGGCACCACCCCACCATTTACCCAGCAGTACGGCCGCTAAAAACACGGCGAAGGTCTGACCCGTAATCGGTATGGGGCTCCAGGGAAGCACAATCCTTACCTGGGCCAGCAGGCCGGTTAGAGCCGCAATACCCAGGGCCAGAGCCAGCTTCTTCGGGACACTAAGCTCATACCTCCAGCGAAAGGCACCATACTTCCATTGGTTCACCCTGGTCGCTACTTCCACGATTTTTACCCTCCGTCCTTGAATTTTCGGCTAGATATCATCATGCACGGTTAGACCACTTTCAACGTCATACTCTAGCACAGGAAAGAGCAAAAAGTCAATCAAAGGGATGGGTTTCAGTTGACAGCATCTGAACTGAAGCGGTACCTACCGCTTTTCAAACCACCACGGATTGATTGAGCAGCTTACCGCTTCGGCTTCTGGCTGCCAACGATAGCAATCTCAACATCCCTGCCGCAATGGGGGCAGGTAATATTAAGCGTGATGAGCTGGCTTAACACCCTTTCCGCCACCGCGGTCACCATTGAATCGATGTTATCGAGGCGCTCATCCAGCATATCCAGGCGCTCACTGAGACGCTGGGTATCCGGTGACTGCTCCCCGGCGACGCTAGCCGGTTTGTCTCCCTTGGCCAAAGCGGCACCCCCAAGTTTTAATCGCCCCTATTATACGTGACGGTGTCCTTGATGTCAAAGATTTAGCGCACTCGGAAGGAATCCGGATTTAGTGGGCAAACTTTTGTCGTCTATGCTACAATAAGTTACAGTAGAAAAGGCATCAGAATTAAAGACAACCCAGGCCGGATTACCACTATGCCGGGGAGGTTTGGTGATATGAGGAAAATTTATTTAGATAACGTCTCGACCACCCCTTACCTGCCTGAAGTCAGGCAGGCAATGCTACCTTTTCTGGACGAGCTTTTTGGTAACCCCTCTTCGCTGCACGATTGGGGTGACGCCGCCCGGGAAGCTATTGAAGATGCCCGGGCCAAGGTGGCTCAGCTCATCAAGGCCAGAGCCGAGGAGATAATTTTCACCGGCAGCGGTACGGAGAGCAACAACCTGGCCGTCAAAGGGCTGGCGCTGGCTCAGCAGGCTAAGGGTAAGCACATCATCATCTCGGCAATTGAGCACTTCTCCGTACTCTACTCCGCCCGCACCCTGGAAAAAATGGGCTTTGAGGTAAGCGAGGTTCCGGTGGATAAGTATGGCCAGGTTGACCCCGCGGCGGTAAAGCGCCGCATCCGGAAGGATACCATCCTGGTCTCCATCATGCACGCTAATAATGAGGTAGGCACCATCCAGCCGATTGCTGAAATTGCAAAAATCACCCGGGAGAAAGGCGTGATTTTTCACACTGATGCCGTGGCCACCGCCGGCACAATTCCTGTTGATGTCTCCAGCCTGGGGGTGGATGCACTCAGCCTGGCCGGGAACCAGTTTTATGGCCCGAAAGGAGTCGGCGCCCTCTGGGTACGAAAGGGAGTGCGCCTCATCCCTCTCCTTGATGGCGGTATGCAGGAAGGGGGACGACGGGCGGGCACAGAGAATGTGGCCGCCATCGCTGGTCTGGGCAAAGCGGCGGAAATGGCTGAGGCCGGTATGACGGCCCGAATCGGGCATCTCACCCCGCTGCGTGACCGCTTGCTGGCGGGGCTACCCGGCAAAATCGAACACGTGCTAGTCACCGGTCATCCCCAGAACCGTCTCCCGGGACACGCCAGCTTCTGCGTGGAGTTTATCGAAGGGGAGTCTATGCTAATGATGTTGAATATGAAGGGAGTGGCGGTCACGAGTGGCTCGGCTTGCACTTCAAAGGCGCTTAAATCCTCCCATGTCCTCCTTGCCATGGGACTACCTCACGAGATAGCTCAAGGCTCGGTTGTTTTCAGTTTTGGCCTGGACAGTACCAGCGAGGATGTGGACTACGTGGTAGAGGTGATGCCACCTATCGTCGACCGTCTGCGGCAGATGTCACCACTTTATTCCAAATTCATCAAAACAGGTAAAGGAGGCTAGTGATATGCCAGTCTATAGCCAGAAAGTAATGGACCATTTTGTGAACCCGCGCAATGTTGGCGAGATTGAGAACGCCGATGGTATCGGTGAGGAAGGCAACCCGGTATGTGGCGATATGATGACCTTTTATATCAAGGTCAAAGATAACCGGATTGAGGATGTCAAGTATAAGACCTTCGGTTGCGGGGCAGCCATCGCCGTTTCCAGCATGGTCAGTGAAATGGCCAAGGGCAAGACAATTGAGGAGGTGATGAAAATCACCCCCGGCCTGGTGGCTGATGAACTGGAAGGATTACCCAAAAACAAGTTTCATTGCTCCAATCTCGGCGCCCAGGCATTGCAAAAGGCAATTAAAGATTATCAGAGCAAGCAGAAAAAAGGTGGAGGAAAGAAGTCATGAAAGAGTCGAAGGGAAAAGTGAAGGAATGCTGCTGCCCCTACTGCGAACACGAAATAACAGAGGAGTCATCCTACTGCGGCGCCTGCGGGGTAACTATCTTTTACTGCCCGGAGTGCCGTAAACCATTACCTCGGGAGAGCAAGGAATGCCCTCATTGCGGCACCAGGATTAGAAAGTAAGTCTTTCTCTTCAAGGAGATTGGAATGGCCGAGAAAGAAAAACTAACCATGGTCATGTTCAGCGGTGACCTGGACAGAGCCTTAGCCGCATTCATACTGGCCACTACCGCCGCCAGCATGGGGATGGAGGTGACTATTTTCTTCACCTTCTGGGGGCTGAACATTATCAAGAAGAATGAGGGCAATCTCAAAAGCCAGGGGTGGATGAGGAAAATGCTTAATGTGATGAACCGTGGCGGCGCGAAGAGGGCTAAGCTATCCAAGCTGAACATGCTTGGCCTAGGTACCGGCATGATGAAAAAGATGATGAGGGAGACGAATCTACCCTCCCTGGATGAGTTCATTACCATGGCCAATCAAATGGGGGTAAAGCTCATTGCCTGTACCACCACCTGCGGCGTGATGGGTCTGAGTGAAGATTCCTTCCGCAGCGAGGTGGAAAGCCTGGCCGGTGCCGCCTATTTTCTGGGCGAGGCCAGCCAATCAAAGATAACTCTTTTCATCTAAGCGGAGGGGAAATCCCTCTCCTTAAAAAGGAGAGGGAACACAGGGGGTGAAGTTGATAAACCTCAAATCAAGGAGGCAAAAATGAAGGCAGATGAGAGCCTGGACTGCGTTGGGCTTTACTGTCCGATGCCGATTGTTAAAACTGCCGAGAAGATGAAGCAGCTAAAAGCAGGGCAAGTCCTCGAGGTAGTGGCTGACGACAAGGGAATAATCAAGGACATACCTGCCTGGTGCCGGGCTACCGGTAATGAGTTTCTTGGCGCCGAACAGAAAGACGGAGAAATCAAGGTTTATGTAAAAAAAAGCCGCGAGTGAAGGGTTAACGTCGACGACCTTTGGCGTTCGGTTTCTTCCTGGTAAGGACGGCCTATCCATAGTACGATGTTAACTTATTTTCCAAGATGCTTACTACATCACCCCCTTTATCCCCCTCTCCTTCTCAAGAGAGGGGGATTAGAATAAACGAGGGCTACGCCCTCTTGAACTCCCGATCCAGAAAGGGAAGGAGGACAGGTTATTAGGTTGCTAAACAATCTCTATTTTCTTAGCTTCTCCCCAGGTTAGGTTTATGCCACAATCAGACCCCGTTGCTGCTATCGCCATTCTGCTAACCGCCGCCCTGGTGGGAGGAATGCTCGCCCACCGGTTGAAGCAACCGGTGGTATTAGGTTATCTTATCATCGGGGTTGCCGTTGGTCCTTATGCCCTCGGTCTGGTGGGTGACGTTGCCCTGGTCAAGGCTGCCGCTACCATGGGCGTTGCCCTTCTGATGTTCACACTGGGGCTGGAGGTCTCTCTGTCCCAGCTACGGCAGGCGGGTAAGGTAGGTCTATGGGGTGGCATGTTGCAGATTCTCGCCACCTTCGCGCTGGGACTGGCGGTGGGTAGCCTTCTTTTCCGTTGGTCTCTACCGCAGGCAGCACTATTCGGTCTGGTTATCTCTCTCAGCAGTACCATGCTCTGTCTCAAGATACTGATGGACAGGGGAGAACTGGACTCAGTGCACGGGCGGATTATGATTGCTATCCTGGTTCTCCAGGATATTAGCGTGGCACTGATGGTAGTGGTGGAGCCTCTTCTGGGCGGAGCGTTAGAAAATCTACCACTTGCTCTGGCAATGGCAATGGTGAAAGCAACTATTTCCGTCGGCGTCGCCGTAGTACTGGGATTGTGGGTGCTCCCCTGGTTGATGGGTACGGTCGGCGGGGTACGCTCCCGCGAGCTATTTTTGCTGACCGTCATGGTATTGTGCCTGGGTGCGGCTCTGGGCACTTATTTCTTCGGGCTTTCGATGGTCTTTGGTGCCTTTGTCATCGGGCTGGTACTCCACGAGTCCAAATTCGGCCACCAGGCTCTGGCTGAGGTCACCCCGTTACGGGATATTTTTGCGACCCTTTTCTTCGTCTCTTTAGGCATGCTGCTTAACCCGAGATTTATCCTGGAAAACTGGCAGCTAACCACCTTAACCGTGACCGCGGTTATCATCATCAAATTCCTGGTTGTTTTTGGCATTGTCCGTCTCTTTCGTTTTGTCCCCAGGATAGCTGTTTTGAGCGGCGCCGGTCTTTTCCAAATCGGGGAGTTCGGTTTTATCCTGTCCCAGGCCGCCGCGGATACCGGCGTTATCTCTGAAGAGTTCTATTCGCTAATTTTAGCCAGCGCCATTATTACCATGATATTGACGCCGGTCTCAATGAGTTCGGCTTCCTGGCTATATACCAGATTAGCTCCAATTCCTTCCGGGAAAACGCGTGAAACCGAAGAGCTTTCGGCTTTGCCAGTATCGGGGTCATCTCCGGATGAGAATCTGGTCATCATTGCCGGCCACGGAAGGGTGGGGCGAAATATCGCTCAGGGTTTGCAGGAAACAGGTACCCCCTGTGCTGTCATTGAGATTGATGCCGAGGTTGTTGCTGAGATACGGAAGAGCGGTATCACCGTTATTTATGGTGATGCCAGCAATGAACACGTCCTTTTAGGAGCAAGCATCAGGAAAGCCAGGGTACTGGTGGTCACCTTTCCTGACCCGCTGGCAGCCGTGGCTACCATCAAGGCTGCCCTGAGCATCAACCCCAAACTGAAAGTTGTGGCACGCGTGCACCGGCTCCGGGAAGCGGAATTGCTGAAGAACCTGGGAGTAGTGGAGCTGGTAAATCCGGAATATGAAGCCAGCCTGGAATTCCTGCGGCGGATACTGGCTCTTTCCGGTTTGAAGCAGACAGAGCAAAAAGAAGCCATAGCCATGATTGAGCAGGACAAAGAGATTACGGAAGTTATCCTCAAGGATGAAGGTTAGATTGAATCACCTCAAAAGCGGCTGGTTAACCGGCTCAAGGTTGAGCATAAGGTGGCTCTCTGACCAGGCGTTCTATCACCTGGTACCAGGTAATATCCACCGTCGCCACATTGGTTGAGCCGGGCACCTGGGCATAAAAGGCATGGCCATCTGGTGTCTTGTCACCGATAGTAATCCTTAAACTATCCTTGTTTTCCATCGTCAGCGTGATTTCCATGAGTGGTTGGGTCAAGCCAAACGCAGCCAGTTTCTCCGCGGTGGCATTCTCGGCAATAATCCTTTCCGGTCGGGGCTGGCTGACGAGGACAGGGATGCCTCCCCACCGGTTCTTATCAACTGCTGACCGCCCGGCACCATCGAAATACCATGTTGCGTTTTCCCCTTCGCCCTCCATGACAAATGTCTGGCCCTTCTGCTCACGGGGAAGCTTGATGGTGACCTGGCGCAGCACGGCAACATCAACCGACCACACCGGTACTTTTGGCTCTGGTTTTACTACCGGCCTGGGCATGACGTAGGCATAGTAAAAATAGCCTCCCAGGGCAAGGAGGATAACCAGTAAGATGAGGATACTTTTCAGTCTCAAGGCACTTTCCCCCGGATATCGGTCTGATTCATTATGATAGAATTTTTTAACCCCTCTTAGACGTTCCCGGTGTATTCTCCTTACCAGGGATGAGATTTTAAATAGGAGAGGAGGACTAAGGGGGTGAGGTTTCCCACTCCCACTACCTGCGTCGCCACCAGATAACCACGCCGGTTATCAATACCAGCAGTGGTAGCACACCGATACTGGAATAGGGGATGAATTTGAGGATAAACTCATTGGGGACGAGCCGGCGGAAGGGGAGAACCTGGCGGCGAATGGTAATTAACTGGGCTTCTTCAGCCAGCCAGTTGACCGAGTTAAGGAAGAGGTCACTGTTATTGCCGTTACGGAAGTGCTCATTGGAGGCAAAGTCAGAATCGCCGATGACCGCCAGGCGGGTCAGTTTTCCCTCAGTACCGGCACTGGATTGGGCAGCGATGAGGACACCGAGAGGGAAAGGCCCAAGAAGGTCTTTCCCTGCGTCAAAAGTGGATTCTTTTACCGGGTCAAAATCCTTTTCTACCCAGCTATCTTTGGTTGTCTTGACCAGGGCCAGTACCTGGAGACCCTGCGGTATTTTTTCCTGAGGGATAATCGCCGCAGCACCAGGGAAATAGGTAATGGGCAGGCCAAAAACGTCTCGCTCCGCAACCACACTCGGAATCGTCTTCTTGGGAGCTACATAGGAAGTGGGGTCAATAACGGTGCCGCTCTCAATTGTGACGAGCCAGGGAGCGATAAGTATATCCAATCCCGGCGGGGGGTCAGGGTCAGCCAGAATCAGGGCCTGTCCCCCGCTTGCCAGGTAGACCATAATGGTGGCAATCTCACGGCTGGAGAGGGCCTTTTGTGGGGCAGCAATGACGAGCACCGCAGCATCCTGGGGTATGTCTGCCGAGGTGAGGAGACTCAGCGTTTCTACCTGGTAGAGGTCAGTGCGTAAACCTTCCCGGACAGAGCTAAAACCGTTGGAAGAAGTAGAATTAATATCGCGCTCATCATGGCCGATGAGGAAATAGACCTTTTTTTGTACTGTTCCGGTAACTTCCAGGATGGCACTGGTAAAGGCGTATTCGGCTCCTTCAGCAATGGACTGTGCTGGCACCAGCCGGCGTCGGCTCTGGCTTTCGAAGGCGATAGTGCCATACTCCGTAATGCCGTACTTCCTGGCCTCTTCCGGGTGAGCATCAGGGTCAATAGTTCTTACGGTCAGTTTGTCCGTGTACTTCTTGTACTCATTGAGCAGGCTGGTAGCATAGCCATTGGTACCATAAGGGTCGGTGGTGCCGAAAAAGCCCAAAGCCTCAACCGGAGCAGACAGCTTGCCCAGGATATCCTTGGTCTGGTCAGCAAGGGTAAACTGCGCCAGCATACTGAGGTCAAAGCGTTTGTAGGCACCGATGCTAAGGGCATTGGCCAAGAGGATAATGCCGATAAAGATTGATGTCATCACTGTCGTACCGGCACTGAACCGGCCGCGCCGCCCGGCGACGGCGCTACTAACCTGCCTGAAGTTAAGGATAAAGGCCACGGCCAGGAGCAGGATGCCTAATGCCAGGATTGCCCAGGCGGCAAGGCGTATCTCAGGTAAGAGAAGCATAATGACCAGACCGATGAGAAGGGCAACCAGCCCGAGCACCGCAATCAGTCCAGCATACCCGTAAGCTTTAGGGGTAGTTTGCATCCTAATTCCACCTGCTGTTTTCCAGAGACCTTACGGCCAGAAAGAGAAACAAAACCGTGACACTGAGATAGTAAACTATGCCCCTGGTATCAACTACCCCCGTCATAAAGTCAGGGAAGTAGTAGGCGATGGACAGGTAGCCGATGACCTGCCCGAGGGCTTTAGGCAACAAGTCTGCGGCGGCACCCAGGAACCACAGGGCAAAGAGAATACCACCGGAGACTACTGCCGAAACTATCTGGTTTGAGCTGGTGGATGAGGCGAACACGCCCACCGCCAGCGAGGTCGCACCAAGAAGAAAGAGGCCGAGATAACCCGTGGCAATCGGCCCCAGGTCAGGGTCGCCGAACAACATTAGCAAGATAGGGTAGTAGAGAGTAAGCGCCAGCATCGCCACCAGGGTGCCCAGGCTACCCAGGAACTTGCCGACGATAATCTCGCTCTCTCTCAAGGGTGCGGTCATCAGTAGCTCAATAGTACCTATCTTTCTTTCTTCCGACAGCAAACGCATGGTGAGCACCGATGCCAACAATAGCAGCAGCATGCCGGCTGCTTCCAGGAAACCCCTGGCACTGGTCTCGGAGTAGGTGGATGGGCTCATGCTGAAGAAAAAGCCGGTCAATACCAGAAAGATACCCGTGACGATGTAAGCCATGGGCGAAGACAGATAGGATTTGAACTCCTTGAGAGCAATCGTTGCGATATTATTCACGCGGTGTTTCCTCTTCGGCGGTCAGCTTGAGAAAGATATCTTCAAGGCTCATTTCCACCGACTCCAATGAAAGCAGTGTCCAGCCCGCCTGGACGATGGCTTCTGTTATCTGGCCACGCAGGTCGCGCTCCGCCGGACACTCCACGATATAGTAGTGCTCGTCGTAGCCAACCCGGAGCACCCCGTCAATCCCGCGGAGACGCTCGATAACCTTCTCCTTCGGCCCCTCTATTTCGAGCCGGATACGCCTGCCCCCGCTGATTAATGAGGAAAGATTCTCGATGCGGTCCTCGGCGACGATATGTCCTTCGTGAATGATAATGACACGTTCACATATCATGCTGACTTCGGGCAATACGTGGCTGGAGATGAGAATGGTGTGTTCTTTGCCCAACCCTTTGATGAGCTGCCGGGTCATGGCTACCTGGATGGGGTCAATCCCTATCGTCGGTTCATCCAGAATCAATACCTCCGGCTCATGGATAATCGCCTGGGCCACGCCGACCCGCTGGCGGAACCCTTTGCTGAGCTTGCCGATAATCGAGTCACGGTACTCTTCGAGGTGACACATCTCTATCACCTCACCCAGCCTGGATTTTAACCGGTTCTGGTCGACGCCCCTGATGCGGGCGCAGAAATCCAGGTAAGAGCGCACCGTCATGTCAGTATATAGTGGCACAGCCTCGGGCAGATAGCCGATATGTCGGCGGGCTTCCAGGGGTTGGTCCAGCACATGATGGCCCGCAATCCAGACATCCCCCCGGGTTGGTGCCAGGAATCCGGTAATGATGCGCATCGTGGTGGTCTTGCCGGCAGCGTTGGGACCAAGGAAGCCAACGATTTCTCCCTTCTCCACATTGAAGCTGATATTATCGACAGCGAGGCGCTTACCGTAGTATTTCGTCAGGTTTGCAACTTTTATCATTGATTATCGCCGGTTTTACTCTTTGCTAATTGTAAATTCATCCAGGCATAGGTTACCGAGTCAAAGTTGTAATATCTTATGTTCTGGTTCACTTTCTCCAGCGCCAGCCAGTTAGTAAGTGCCTGGTCTTTCAGCGCCGCCAGGAAATCTTCGTCTACCGTCCGGGCGTTGGCTTTTTCTGAAACCATCAGGACAAAATAGATGGTTTGGGCTCCAGACGGGTCGCTGGCGTCGGTATAAGGTGTAGACTCGCTCACCTCACCCGGTTGCAGTTGAAAGGCCACTGCATCAAGTTCGGCAGGCAAGATGCCGCGGGGAAACCAGCCAATCTCGCCACCCTTTTCACCGGTCTCGTTGTCCACTGACATCTGGCGGGCAATGTTGGCAAAGCTTTCCCCCGCCTTTAAACTTGCTCTTGCCTTATCCGCATCCGCCAGCGTCTTGAGGACAATAGCGTGAAGACGAATCTGCTCGGCGACGGAGGGTATTCTTTCTGCCAGGTACGCCTGCAGACGAACGGCGGAGAGGCTGGTGCCGGTAATCTCCCGGTATTCAGTATCCCTAAGCCCGGTTTCGTTCAGCTGCTGGCGATACCACTCCTTGAACTCGCTTTCGGTGATATTGCCGCTTCCGCCGCTGGCCATGCTCTGTAGCTGCTGCGTAATTTCCGCTGGAGTCGCCTCCACGCCGTATTGAGTTGCTCCTAACCTGATAAGTTGCTCATTAGTCAGGGCGTCCACCATCGCCATCGGGTCAGCCCCGGCCAGCCTGGCTCTTTTGAGGAAGTAGTCCATATTGATGGAGAGGTTCCCGACTGAAATCACGGTACGCTGGAAGGGAGCGACATACGTTTGGTAATAGAATATACCGACGACAAGTAAAATCACCGCCAGAATCGCGGCGGCAATAATGAATCCGGTTCGTCTTGAAGCTGGCGGCTTCCCGGCCAAGCCACTATCAGTTACTTTCTTTTTTATCTGGGACATATCCCACCTCAGTACCCCATAATCCCGCCGTGTGTATTTCTGGAGAGAAGCCTATATCTGTAGTTACTGGGACAAAAGCTACATGGGAGGCTCAAGCCAGAACTTACCGGCGATTAACACAAAAGGCAGACCGCCTGGTCATCTTTACGTAATGATTGTACTTCAAAGAGATTGTTTACGTCAACTCCATAATGATACTCCATACTACCATAATGTATTCCGGCAGTCAAGGTTGCGGTTCTCGGGGTTCTGTTTGCTTATGGTTGATGTTGGTAAAAACCTATCCCCTGTCCCCTTCCCTTGCGAAGGGAAGGGGGAGAAAGAAGAGAGGGGGCTAAGCCCCCTCTCTAAAATACCTTCCCCCTCTCCTCAAAGGAGAGGGGGATACTAGGGGGTGAGGTGAGGAGGTCAACCAAAACCGAACAGAACCGTTCATCGGTAAGGATGAGATGGTGAGCTACCCTTCGAGAGCGTTTCATAACCCCGCTCGCCCTGAGCATTACCGAAGGGCGTTCATGGTTCCCTTCGGCTTCGCTCAGGGCAGGCTACGGCTCACCACGAACTGTTTGTCCGGGCTGTTAAACAATCTCCCTTTGGTGTTGACAGACCGAGGCACGGTTTGATATGATGGTCACTGCCTGTTGATTGCAACGCTGCGGTTTGGCCAGGGGGTGGAGATGAATCCCTATGAGATTGAGATTGCCAAGTATGAGCGCAGGCTAAGAGCGATTGAGGAAAAACCCAGCCCCACGATGCTGGCAAGCAACAAGCTGCTTTACCGGGCCGAGATGGAAGAGAACATTGAGCAGCTAAAGGCCTGGCGTGAGGGTAAACCATTCTTGGCCGGAGCAATCATGGGTGAAATCCTGCGCTCCTTCGGTGATTACCACCTTGTTCCCCTTGTCGGCATCGCTGACCGGCTGGGCAGCAAACGGGCGGAGCAGTACGTTGACAAGGTAAGAGCGATGGGATTGCCGGATTATGCCTGCGACCGGACAATTCTTTTCCTCCCGCTGGCAGTCATGGAAGGTGAGCTACCCAAACCCCAGATTATCGTTGTCAGCACCGGTTTCTGTGAAGTAATAAACGATTCCCACCGGACACTAGCCCGATTGCTCGGTGTGCCGGTATACGGAGTCGATGTTCCATTCGAGGACCCGCATCAACCGCACCTTGATTATGTCGTCAAGCAGCTGGAAGGGCTTATCGAGTGGGTGGAAGCTACTTTACCCGGAGCGAAGTACGATGAGACCCGCCAGGTAGAGCGGCAAAAGTATGCCCACCGCTTTGAGGCAGCCCTGCACGATATTTATAAGCTGAGACAGCATGTCCCCTGCCCGGACCACCCCCGGGATGTCTTTCGCGAGCCTACCGGCCCGGGAGGATTCACCAATCCGGAGCTGATTACTGAATACTATGAGAGCTACCGGGATGAATTGCAGGAAAGGGTGAAAACCGGGTTTGTCCCTGTTGGTGAAGAGAAACTGCGCATCGTCTGGGCAATCAGTGGCCCCTATGGCAGCAATATCTGGGACTACTTGGCGGAGAGGGGAGTATCAGTGCCCTACTGGCATTACGGGCAGGCCGCCAGGAATTTCTTCAAACCTACCTACGGTGATACCACTGAGTTTGGCCGCAAGCTAACCCCCCTGGAGGAAGGCGCCCGGCAGATGATGTATAACTCCTGGGCGGGTAACGGGGAAAGGTGGATTAAAGATACCCTTTTCGCCTGCCAGGAATTCCAGGCTGACGGTCTGGTCATCTTCGAGCAAACCGGATGCCAGCCCGTGCTGGGACTGGGACAGCTTACCGCCGACCGTCTGGAGAAAGAAATCGGCATACCGGCCTGGCGTATCGAGGGCAGGATGCTATTAGGACGTACGGAACGGACGGAAGACGAGTTTATGTCCGGTCTGGAAGCCTTTATCAATCTCTGCTTTGAAAGGAAAAAAAGTAGGTAACATCGCAGGCATAATGGCAGAGTCAGCAGAAAATCGACTGAACAGGCTGGTTCAGGCTAATAGCGAAGAAAACCGCTACGAGTGGGCCAGGAAATGGAAGGCCGGCGGCAAGCCGGTGGCGGCCATGCTCTGTTCCTATGTGCCCCGCGAGGTACTCTATGCGGCTGGTTTCTTGCCCTGGCGGGTGACCGGCGTCTGGTCTGAAGCTACCCCACTGGCATTACTCTACCGTCCCTCCTGGTCAACTCCACGCAATACCCGGATTCTTGAGCTAGCACTGAGGGGCGACCTGGACTTTGTTGATGCCCTCGTCGGTACCGATTGGGATATCGACCTCAAGCGCCTCTGGGATGAGTGGACTGCCTTAAAAAGCCCAAAGCTGTCCCATCTCATGTTCGTGCCGCGGTTTACCACCGAGCTGCATCAGGCAACATTCCGCCAGTCTATCGCCAAGCTGTTAGCTGAGGTTGAGGCTTCCTCCGGGGTTAAGGTAAGCCCGCAAGCCCTGAACCAGGCCATCCGCCTCTATAAAGAAATGCGAGAGCTTATCCAGAGAATGTATGAACTGAGAAAACGTGAGACTCCGGCGGTCTCCGGGGCAGAAGCCCTGGGTATTACCACCGCCGCGCTGGTGATGCCCCCTGAGGAATTCAATACCGAGCTGAAGGCGTTGCTCCCTTACCTGGAAACGCGCCAGGCATCACTGGCAAGCAAGCATCCCCGCCTGCTCGTTTCCAGTGATTTCCTCGATGACCTGAGATACCTGGAGCTGGTGGAAGATACTGGCTGCGTGGTGGCGATGGATGACCTCGATACAGGCAGCCGGTACTTCATGACGGGGCCGGAGGAGTCAGCCACTGACCCCCTGATGGCGCTGGCCAAAGGTTACCTGGCACGAACGGGCTGCCCGCGTATGGCGGACTGGGATGAGCAGATAAACCAGGTAATCAAATGGGTCAAGGAATTCCATATTGACGGAGTTCTGGAGTTAAGGCTAAACTATTCCATGATAAGGCATATGAGGTCGCCTTTCCTGAAGTCAGCCATGGAGGAAGCGGGGATACCCTTCCTCAGCCTGCCCCGCGAGCACCACTTTGCCAATGAATCACAACTGAGGACAAGGATTGGTGCCCTAGTTGAGATTCTCCAGGCCGCTTGATGAGGGGGCATTTGATTTAGCAATTGGCAACCCTGGCAATAAAAACGGCTACCCGTAAGGTGGCCACGTTTCCTGGTACGAAAGAAGGAGGCATTTCATGGCGGAGCGAGCATTAAAAGGTATAACCGTACTTGACCTGAGCGAGGGCATCGCCGGTCCCTATTGCGCCAGGCTACTGGGCAGTTTCGGGGCTGACGTGATTAAAGTGGAGAAGCCCGGTGAAGGGGACAAAACCAGGAAGGTAGGGCCCTTCCCCAAGGACATCCCCCACCCGGAAAAGAGTGCCCTTTTCCTCCATCTCAACATCAACAAGAAAGGCATTACCTTAAACCTGGACACCGCCAACGGCAGGGACATCTTTAAAAAGCTGCTACCGGGCGCCGATGTCCTGATAGAGAGCTTCCCACCGGGACAAATGCAGGACTGGGGGCTGGATTACCCAAGCCTGGAGAAAATCAATCCCAGGGTACTGATGACTTCAGTTACCCCCTTCGGGCAAAGCGGCCCCTACAAGGACTACCAGGACAGCTCCGCGGTGCTGGATGCCCTCGCCGGGCACACCTTTATCCAGGGAGACCCTAAACGGGAGCCTCTACGAAATTTTGAGGGAGTGGCGGAATATACCGGCGGGATGTTTGCCACTATCTCTACCATGGGGGCTCTCTTCTGGGCCAGTGACACCGGTCAAGGACAGCAGATTGATATCTCCAGCCTCCAGTGCGCCGCGGTGCTGGAATCTTCCCGCAGCTCAAGATGGACTCACTTGCGCAATATCCAGCAACGGACTAACGGCCGTTTCGGGGGATGGCCGGGGAAGGCCTACCGTTGCCGTGACGGCTATGTCGCTCTAGCCGGTGTCGGCCCGAGTGGAGATTTGACCGCGATGTTCAGTGTCATTGACGTCGTCGAGCTACTCAACGAAAAATACGAGACCGAAGATGGCAGGGCTGCCTCCGCCGAAGAACTGGATGCCATTGTCCAGCCCTGGCTGCTGGAACATGACAAATATGAAATCTTTAATGCTTTGCAAAAGGTGAGAGTCCAGGCTGGTGTCTGTTGTGCCGCGGAAGACCTCCTGGCGGACCCGGGATATGCGGCCAGGAACTTCTGGGTAGAGCTAGACCATCCCGAGGTGGGCAAGCTGAAATACCCGGGGCCGCTGGTGCTGATGTCAGATACAGAGTGGCAATCAAGCCGCTCTCCGCTGCTCGGCGAACATAACGAGGAGATATACTGCGGCAAGCTGGGTTATACCCCGCTCGAACTGACACAGTTCAGGCAGGCCGGCATAATCTAAATGACAGTCTAGAACAGGGGGAGGATTGACAATGGAAAAGCTACCACTCAGCGGCATAAGAGTCATCGCTTGCGACTTCTACTGGGCTGGCCCGTACAACACCTTTATGCTGGCCAACCTGGGTGCTCAGGTTATCAAGGTAGAACATCACCTGGCCAGAGGGCCGCTGGTGCGCCGGCATGAGCTACCCACACGGCGTTCTTACCCGGATGGTGACCCGGGGGAAGCTCCGTGGAACCGTAGCGGCTACATTAACCAGTTCGGACTGAATAAGCTCAGTGTCGTCCTGGACCTGAACACCCCCAAGGGAAAGGATATTTTCCTGAAGCTGGTGAAGATTAGCGATGTCGTCCAGGATAACTACAGCACCCGTGCCATGATTAACTTCGGCCTCGATTATCCTGCCATCAAGGCAGTCAACCCTAAAATCATCATGATTCGGCAGCCGGGCTTCGGCACTACCGGGCCCTATAAAGACTATATCGCCGGTGGCTGTCCCACCGAGGTTCACGGTGGCCTGACCTACTACATGGGCTACCATGGTGAGGGGCCAATGCGGGCCGGGACCTGTCTCGTCGACCCCTGGGCCGGTCTACATGCCTGCTGCTCGGTGCTGGCAGCGCTCTGGCAAAGACGCCGGACGGGGAAAGGCCAGTTTATCGATTCTTCGCAGCCGGAATCAACCACGATGCTGGTGGGCGATAGAGTGTTGGGCTACCAGATGGGCACAAGCTGGCCTGACCGCGTGGGTAATCGCCATCTTTCCCAGGCACCACACGGGTGCTACCCCTGTAAAGGGAAGGATAAATGGATTGCGATTGCGGTGGCTTCTGATGAAGAATGGGCCAACCTCTGCTGTGTGATGGGTAACCCGTCCTGGACTCAAGAGGAACGTTTCAGTGACCAAATCAGCCGGAGCCAGAACCAGGATGAACTGGATTGTCTTATCAGCCAGTGGACCGCCCAGCATGAGCATGTTGCCTTGATGCAGATGCTGCAAAACCAGGGCGTCGCTGCCGGGGCCGTGCTGGACCAGAGCGAGCTGATGAACGACCCCCATGCCAAAGACAGGGAGTACTACGTCGAAGTCGAACATCCCGACACCGGAGTCCGTCCTTATCCGGGGACGACCTGGAAGATGTCAAAGACCCAGCGCCGGGAATGGACACGGGCACCACTGCTCGGTGAGCATAACAAATATGTCTTCGGTGAGCTTCTGGGCATGTCAGACGCCGAGATAGCCCAGTTGCAGGCGGAAAAGGTAATCAGCGACCGCCCGCTGGCTTAGTGTAGACTCCGGGCTTTATCGAAAGAGATTTAAGAGAGGGGGCTTAAGCCCCCTCTCTTTTATTCAGTCCCCGCTCCAGGGGATTTTGCATCAGGGTGAGTCATGTCACCCCGAACGTAGCGATTGGTCTCAGGGTAGTGGGGATGACTGTCTTCCAAACATTACAGGTGTTTGGTAACCAGCGACACAACCTCCAGGGGATAGCGGGCAATCTCGGCACCAGCCTCCCTTAGCGCTGTCATCTTGCTCTCGGCGGAGCCTGCATCCCCCCGGACGATGGCGCCAGCGTGGCCCATCCGCTTCCCCTGGGGGGCGTTCTGGCCGGCGATGTAAGCCACTACCGGCTTGGTCATCCGTTGTGCGATAAACCCGGCGGCCTGTTCTTCCTGGACACCACCCACCTCACCGACAACCACCACGGCATCGGTGTCCGGGTCATTTGAGAAAAGCTCAAGCAGTTCCACCATACCGGTAAACACCACCGGGTCGCCACCGATACCGACCACGGTGCTCTGACCAAGCCCGGCCGCAGTCAGATTAACACTGATTTCGTAGGATAGCGTCCCACTGCGAGAGATAACCCCGATACGACCCGGCGTGAAGACATTACCCGGCATGATGCCTATCTTGGCCTGGCCCGGGGTGATTATGCCCGGACTGGTAGGGCCAACGAGCCATACCTTCCGCCCCACCGTATGGGCTTTAAGAAGCATGGCATCATGGACGGGCATGTGCTCGGTAACCACCGCAATCACTCTCACCCCGGACTCAATCGCCTGCAAGGCAGCATCCTTGACTGCAGGCGGTGGCACAAAGATTACCGCTGCTTCCACCCCCCGTTCCGACACTGCCCGGGCAACGGTATCATACACCGGGATACCTTCTACTTCTTCTCCACCTCTACCGGGGGTAACTCCGGCCACGATGTTCGTCCCGTAATCCAGCATCCACCTGGTCTGGGCACGACCGGCCCGGCCGGTAATCCCCTGTACCAGCACCCTGGTATCCCGATTCAGCAGGATACTCATCTGTCTTTCTCCAGCAGGCGGGCAAGCAGTTCTACCCCGCTTTCGGTGGCGACGCCGCTAACCACCCTGATACCACCACTCTCCAGAATCTTCCAGGTCTCCTCCTGCCGGTTACCAAGTGCCTTGGCCACAATGGGCATCGTCGTTGGGTGCTCCTTGAGATAGCGTACAATTCCCCGGGCTGCCTCTTCAATTGGATTGATTCCTCCGTACAGATTGATGAAGATGGCTTTCAAGCCCTGCTTTTGCATCACCAGCTCCATCACCTGGTAAAGAAGGTCGGCGGAGATGGCCCCACCCGTTTCCAGAAAGTTAGCCGGACGAAAGCAGCGGCTGACGGCATCCATCGTCGCCATACCCAGACCGGCACCACTGGCAATAATCCCGATTTCACCATCGAGGTCGACATAGGTGACACCAAGCTGGTGACCCTTACGCTCCAAAGGATGGCTGATATGCTCCTCCATAGTTACCTTCAGTTCGGGGTGGCGGTAGAGACTGCTATCATCGATTTCAACCTTGGCATCGAGAGCGAAATAGGTTCCCTGACGACTTCGAACCAGCGGGTTGATTTCCACAATTAAGGCGTCATATTTGCGGAAGAAACGGTAGAGAGTATGGAGAAGACGGGCGACCTGCCTTAGCTCCTCCCCTTCGAGGCCTGCTTGCTGTGCCATCTGCTCCGCCTCAGACGGTTGTAGACCGGTAATTATGTCAACTTGCCTTGAGATGACCCGCTCGGGATGGTCTCGGGCCGTTACCTCGATAGAGACACCACCCTCGGTACTGAGAATGACCACCGGCATACCACTGTACCCATCCACAGTAACCCCCAGGTAGAACTCCCGCTCTACCTCCACCTTCTGTGCCACCATCACCCGCGGCACGGGCAGACCCCGTATCGATGAGTTCAGAATACGGCGGGATACCTCCTCCACCTCATCGGCAGACCGGGCAAACTGAACCCCGCCCGCCAGCCACCGCCCCCCTGTCAGCACCTGGGCTTTAATGACCACCGGTAGCCCAAGCTCCTCTGCCTTCCGCCGGGCTTCCTCCGCGCTGGTTGCCAGGGCATAATCCGGGACAAGGATACCCTCATCACGAAAGAGAGCACTACCTTCATACTCATATAACCACATCGGAGCTACTCCAGGTAAACCTGATATGACCCGGCTATCATTACTGAGCCTTTACCGTAACAGGATGCCTGATTTTCAAAAAGAGTGCCATCGCCGCGAGAGCCAGTGCCAGAACTGCCAGGAAAGCGGCCCCGGCAAAGAAACCTCCTGTCCAGTCCTTGATGATACCCATGAGGAACGGCCCGGCAAAGCCGCCGACCTCAGCCACACAGAAGAACATCCCTGCCGCCGAACCCATATATTTCGAGCCGACCTCACTCATGTCCATCAATACCAGCATCAGAATCGGCATTATCGATGGGAAGGATAGGCCATACAAGCCCAGTCCCATCACCAGCGGGAGCCCCGATTGGGTGGCAACGACCAGCATGGCTATCGCCAGTCCCAACGAGCTCAAGGTGATGACACGCCCTCTCAAGTGCGGTGCCGCCAGGCGAGGGATAACGAAGACTGCCGGGATGCCAATCAAGAGGGGAATGGAAGCGGCAAAGCCGGCAATGACGGGAGGTAGACCCCCCGTTTCCAAAAGCTTCGGAAGCCACTCGTTAAAGCCGTGAGTAACGGCGAAAAGAAAGAAGCCCATTATCAGCACCATCTGGACCGTCCGTACCCGGATGAGGTCAGTAAACACCCTGGCAATACTGACGCTGCCGGTAGCTTCCGGCGTTTTAATATCCCTGGCCAGCCACCACCAGAGCAGCGCGACGGCGAAGGGTAGTAAACTAAAGATAACAAAGGTGAGTCTCCAGCTATATCCGGTAATTGGCATGACCAGGCTGTTGGCCGTAGAATAAGCGGTCAGAGCACCTAACCAGTTTCCGGTCATATAGGCACCAGCCGCCGTCCCGCGCTCCTTGCCGTGAAACCACACGGCAACCACCTTGGGGCAACCGATGGATATCATCGGCCCACCCAGGCCGAAGAGGGCGACACAGAGCAACATGGTGCCAAAGCCATTGGCGAAGTATCTCAGAATGTCAGATAAGCCGACGATGATAATGCCGACGAAAACAGATTTACGGATACCCCACCGGTCCATCAGTGCCCCGGCCATCGTCGCAACCACGATATAGGTTAATGGCCAGGAACCCAGGATAATCCCCATCTGCGAGTAGGAAATACCGAGGTCTTTAAGGATAGGGGTGATAAGAGGAGCTACCGAAGCGGTGACAACACCAAAGACAAAGTATAACAGCCATACCAGAACCAGCATCACCCACCGGTACCGCTGGCGGTACGGTTCCAGACCCTCAGTGCCCGGATTTTCTTGCTTCCGGTCAGCTTTTCTTTTGAACATTGACCCCGTCTTCTGAACTATGCCAAATATTAAAGCTCTATTCCTTCCCTGTCAATGCCCATTAGTTGGATTTATAGGAATCCCTCACCTTACGAACAAGAAAGAGAATGTGCAGGGTATTCTTGTGAGGGCTTCCTTCTAAAGAGAGTTTGAGAGAGACTGTGCCTCTCTCAAACAACTAATCACCACTTCCTTAACTGTGTGATGTGGGCTGGAATCTGCAGAACATCCGGGTTTGAGATGAGTAACCCGCCCATTATTGACAGGGTGACTATGCTGAGGCCACCGGTGGTATCAAGCTGGCCATATTCTCAATTTGTTCCAGTCGTAGAATATCTCTGATATAGCTCCCGGTTTGAGCTAATCCAATTACGGGAGAAGCCAAGGCGCTAAACTTGGTGAGAAGCTCGTCCCGGGAAAGAGGATTTTCCGGGTCACCTTTGGGGTAGTCCACCCGGCTGACCAGTTTCTGTCCGCCGGTAGTCGTCACTTCCACGACTGTAGGCCATTTTTCCGGGTAGAACTCATCCAGACTGATATCGACCACCAGTTTTACCCGCTCCATCAGGGAGCGAACCTGCGCATCCTGCAAAAATGCGTCAGTAAACTTGTCCAGACCAACGTTCTTATAGATAGCGGCCACGGCGACACAATAAGGCAGGTTAAACTTGGCGGCATAGGGAGTATTGGCCTCGACCTTACCGAGGAGGTCCATCGCACCGCTGTAAATCTTGACCGTGACCGAGCGGATGTCTTCGGGGAGCAAGTGGTGCTTATTTACCAGGTCCAGGGTAGCATCGATGGCGGAGTGGGTATGCCGGCAAGAAGCGTGCTGCTTGAAGGAAACCTGGCTGATTTTGTAGGAGTGCATTGATGGTTTCAAGTCCTCGGTCACCTTCTCCAGGTCATAGCTGGAAGCGGTAGCCCGGCAAAACCCTTTCTCGCCCTCAAGAATCCGGGTGGCCGCGCTAAAACCACGTTTAGCGAGGAGGGAGCTGAGAACGCCATTCATGGCAGCCTTGGCCGGGTGGAGCTGCTTGCTCATCGCACCATCGACGAGAAACTCCCAGAGTCCGGCAGCCTGCGTGCCGGCACTGCCCAGTGCCCAGACGGTTTGCTCAAAATTGAGGTTGAGAAGGACAGATGCAGCGACGGCAGCCCCGAAGGTACCGACCGTGCCCGTGGTGTGCCAATACTGGTAGTGTGACGGGTTGACTGCCTCCCCGATACGGATAGAAGCTTCATAACCGAGGACAACCGCCCGGACGAACTCGGCACCGCTCTGCTGCTGGCGCTCGGCCACGGCCAGAGCGGCGGGCATAATCGGTGCTGCCGGATGATAGATGGAACGGCGGTCAAGGTCATCCATCTCGACGGCATGTGAGGCGGCGGCATTCGCCAGGGCAGCATAAAGACAGGAGGTACGCCGCCGGCTGGCAATGACGGTGGCTTCCGGGACTCCACCCAGCTCCTCGACAAGATTTAAGATGATGCGGCCAGGTTCAGACGAAGAGCCGGCATAAGCCGAACCAAGCCAGTCGAGAAAATAGAGCTTGGTGGCCTCAACTACTTCAGCAGGCAGGTCGTTAAAGCGGGTATCGACGACAAAGCGAGCCAGTGAAGCGGTTGTCATTCAATCACCTTCTCTCTCCTCAGCTCCGCAAGCTTCGCTGAGGAATAACCCAGCATTTGGGAGAGCACTGCATCGGTGTGTTGTCCGAAAGTTGGCGGTGAACGGTAGATGGGGTCTGTCCCGGACATCTTGATGGGATTTCCGGCGAGCAGTACCGCCTCACCGCCAAAATCTACCGGCACCACCATTTCCTGGTGCCACACCTGTTCATCGATAAGGGCTTTTTCGATAGTATTGACCGGTCCGGCGGGGACTCCTTCTTTCAAAAAACACGCCAGCCATTCCGCAGCACTTTTAGTGAGCAACTTTTTCTGGATAATAGCGGTCACCTCCGAGCTATTATCCCGCCTTTTCATCGCGGAGTCGAACCGGGGGTTGCTGGCTAACTCCTCAACGCCGAGAGCACGACAAAGACTCTCCCAGAACCTCGTCCCCGGCGGGATGGCAATCACAATCGGCTCGTCCTTCGTCTTGAACATCTGGTAAGTAGGGTCGGCGCGCTGGCCAATACCCACCGGTCCACCGGCCCGTCCCGAGACAAAAAAATCGGGTACGCAATAGGTCAGGAGAGCTATCTGTCCATCAAGCAAGGCCACTTCTATCTTTTGTCCCTTCCCGGTGCGCTCCCGGGCATAGAGTGCGGCCAGGACGCCATGGGCGGCAAACATTCCCCCGCAGAGGTCACCGATGGGGAGACCGGCACGGGCTGGCGGTGGATTTCCGGTGATGCTCATCCCCCCGGACATAGCCTGAACCAGCAAATCATAGGCGGGACGGTCGCGATAAGGACCACTCGAGCCAAAGCCGGTAATGGAACAGGAAATGATTCTCGGATTGATTCTTCTCAGGGATTCGTAATCGACACCCAGCTTTTCCAGGACGCCGGTGCGGTAGTTGTCAAAGACGACATCAGCCTTTTTACTGAGTTCGAGAAAAACCTCTTTACCCTCTGGTGTTTTAAGGTCGAGGGTGATTCCTTTCTTGTTGCGGTTGACGGCGAGGAAGTAAACGCTCTCGTCTTTAAAGCTAATCCCGCCTTCCAGGTTGTGTCGCACCCCCGGTGGCTCGATTTTGATTATCTCCGCTCCTAAATCCCCCAGTATCATGGCTCCAAAAGGGCCGGCCAGGGTCTGGGTAAGCTCCAGAATGAGGACTCCGTCCAGTGCCGCTACCATGTATTTATCCTTTTCTCCTCTCCAGATGACGGAGAGATGATGGCTTAATTGATTAAATTGGTCTGTAAAAGAGTATAACCGCTATGCTCAGGCTGTCAAGTGGAGAGGTTCAATTCGATTTCGGTTGACTTCCTCACCTCACTCCCTGTATCCCCTCTCCTTGTAAGGAGAGGGGGAAAGTGTTTTAGAGAGGGGGCGAAGCCCCCTCTCTATTTTCACTCCCCTTCCCTTGCGAAGGGAAGGGGCAAGGGGATAGGTTCTTAAACAATTTCATTACAAGCGCTACCAGCGTTTTAGCCGCCTAGGGCGTCTGCGCGCCGGAGGCAAGGGGCTGGCCACCAGCAAAGAGCGGTATATCGCTTCGAGCATATCGTCGGCACCGTTAACCGTCCCGGTGACCACCAGTTGGGCGATACGATCGATAAATTCATCAAGGTGGTGGTAATCAGTCTGGTAGCCTGCTTTATAGGCGTAGTTATAGATGTCATCCTGGCGATACTCGTCAATAATCACCTGCCTAAGCTTATTCTTGACCCCGGCAGGGAGAACTGATGGCCAAAGATAACGGGCATATCTTCGCTCCTCGGGTAATGGGGATTCGGCCACAAAAGCAGCAATGACCTCGTCAAAGGCATCGTCGGCTCCGTTCTCCGCACCGATGGTGACCATATCGGCGATTTTACCGGCGAACTGGGCGGGGTCGCGATATTCCGCAGAGTAGGGCTGGTAGATGTGCCGTAGTCGTTTGTCATTGTTGAAGTGTGCGCCAATTACCTCGCGAACATCCCTGGCTATAACCTGTTTATAGCCTTCCGGCCAAAAGGCTTCTTCCGCCGAATCCTGCTCTTCCGTATCAGGCATAAAATGCATTATCTACCCCCCTGTTGCTTCAGGGCCCGCCCCGGACACACAGCATCTGGCCGGTGATGAAGCTTGACTCATCGGAGACCAGGAAAAGGACAACATTGGCCACGTCCTCCGGTTTGCCCAGCCGCCGTAATGGTATTTGAGCCAGCGCCAGCTTCCTGAAATCAGTGACATACATTCCTTCTTTACGGGCAGCATCTCTCGTCATTTCGGTATCAATAAAATCGGGGGCGACACCATTGACGTTGATGTTATAGCGTCCCAGTTCAAGTGCCAGGGCTTTGCTGAATCCGGCAATGGCAGCGCTGGCGGCGGCGTAGCTCGTCTGTCCCCGGTTCCCCGGGCTGGCCGGAACCGGTGCGGACAGGTTGACAATCTTGCCATAGCTCTGCCGTACCATGTACTTCTGGGCGGCCCGGGCACAGTTAAAAGTGCCCTTGAGCTGAACGGCAAGCGCCGCATCCCAGTCCGGCTCCGTTATCTTCGGGAAGGGAACGTCTTTTCTTACCCCGGCATTATTGACCAGAATATCTACCCCGCCAAACTGCCGCTCCACCTGGTCAAACATGACTACCACTTCAGGAGAGAGAGAAACATCCGCCTTGATGGCTATCGCCTCACCACCCATCCCGTTAATTTGTTTGGCAACACTACCGGCAGCGGCGAGGTCAATATCATTAACCACCAGCCGGGCGCCTTCTTCCGCTAATCTGATGGCAATGGCCTGGCCGATTCCCCTCCCGGCCCCGGTGACCAGGGCTACCTTCTTCTCCAGCTTCACAAAAATGCCTCGATGAGATTGTTTAATAACCCCTCACCCTTTATCCCTCTCCCCTTACGAAGGGGAGAGGGAAGAGATTTTAGAGAGGGGCGAAGCCCCCTCTTACCTCCACCCCCCTTCCCTTACCAAGGGAAGGGGGCAGGGGGATAGGTTCCTAAACAATCTCTCAATGGTCGAGAAACGCTATAGCTTCTTCATCGAGAATTCGCAATGGCCATCTTTGGCGGTAGACGCCGTCATCTTGACAACAGCATCCAGATTAATGTCCTGGTGCAGGGTTTCCAGGGCTTTCAGGCAGGCATGACGGCAGGTCATCAGGTCTGCCACCTCATTACCACACTTCTCTTTTATCTGGCTGAAGAGCAGGCATTTCGGCACCTGATAGACTAAATCGCGCTGATTACTCACGATAATCGGCAGCCGGAGGAAGGACTGGGTGGTCAGGTAGGCAATTTCGATGAACCGCTGGGGCACATGGGGAAAGAACAGGAACTGGTTGCCCTGGTGGTCAACCGTCTCCATGACGATTTCGATGGTTCTATCAGGATACTCGTCACCGAGCTGCATTGTCCGCCTCATCCACCTCTGGCCATACTCCTCAAAGAGCTCCCGGGCTATCTGCTCAACCTGGCTACTTTTCTTGCCGTTGAGAGCCTTGGCCAGTTCGCCGGCAATAATGACGGGGGCAAACTCCTCACGGAGCAGCTTAATCATCTTTTCATTGAGGTCAAAGGAATAGGCTTTGGGGGCGACATAGCGGGGATATGGTGTTTCTCTAAGGGTTTTGAAAGGGTCGGTTGCCATGCTTACCTCCTAACCCAGCTCAATCCGCAGGGCGTTCGCCGGGCATACGTCAATACACTTGTTACAGACCGTGCATTTGTCCCGCCGGCGGACGGAGAGCACATAGTTGCCATCAACCCTGGGGTCCATTTCTTCCAGTCTCTTTTCTTTGGCCATGACACGGTCTACGCGGAATACTGCTGTCGGGCAGGTCTGCAAGCATTTTTTGCAGAGAAAGGGAACGGTACACTTCTCAGCATCGATAGTGATTCGGGGCAGTTTTCGCCCCCACTGTACGGCAGGAATCTTGCTTGGCATCGTCATCGCCAGACCTCCGCCAGAGCCGGTAGTTTCTTTTTCTCAACGAGGCTGATTGCGCCGCGGGAACAGGCTGTCTCGCAGAGACCACAGCCATAGCATTTAAAGGGGTCAATATTGGTCTTGTCCGTGGTAACCTCGATTTTGATTGCCCCGAACTGACAGCGCTGGGCACAGATGCCGCAACCATTACACTTCTTGTAGTCAGGAACAGCGACATGATGACCTTTGAGCATGCCGACTCCGAAATCTACCGCCATCCTTATTTCGTGGCAGTCAGGGAAATCACACTGGCAGAAACCACCAATAAGAGGTGAGCCGAAGGCCATCAGGAGATGCACGAAGCCCCTCTTGTCCATGCGGTGGTTCCACTCTTTGGCCTCTTCGATATTGAGGAACTTGACGCCGCCCTTGTATCTCTCCGGCCACCGTTCCCATTTGAGCATTCCGGCACCCATACCCATGCAGGTGAACTCCTGCTCGCTTCTTTCATCGATAGCCCGCCAATCTTTGCGGCAGATACAGGCAATCAGGCCAATAGAGGTGCAGAGCTCGAGTACTTTATCGGCATCCCGCAGCGGGACAACCTGGCATTCCATCCCCCTCTTCCTGGTGGCTTCATTCAGTTCATCACCCAACCGGACAAATTTTGCCTGGTCGCCTGCTTCGATGGCCTCTATCAGGTCAAGCTCCGTCGGCCCGGGTTTCACCCCGGTTTCGATACCGGCATCAGCCCCGCTGAGTCCCTCGCCGGTGGCTCTTAGCCGGTACATACTCCGGCCATAGTTCTTGGGGTTGAGATACCAGAGACCACCTTCCCCGTATTTCTCACAGAGATAGCACATCCTTCCCTCCCGAAACTAGAATAATCCGATTGGCAATGCGAAACAGAAAAACCACCTAGTATATTATGAATACTACCCCTGCAGGACTGTGCTTGTCAAATCAGGCCACCAGGCGGTTCTGTTCGGTTTTGGTTGACCTCCTCACCCCCTGTATCCCCCTCTCCTTTGAGGAGAGGGGGAAGGGGACAGGGGATAGGTTTTTACCAACATCAACCATAAATAAACAGAACCCACCAGGCTTGACACTTCTCCCGGCACGTTTTATAATAATACTGATATAATATATAAAAATCTGAGAAATTCTCTAGACACGGGGTAATCCCTTGATTTGACAGAAAAAAAGGCCAAGGTGTAGTATTGAAAGAATATGCTGAAAGACTGGGCCGGGTTTAGGTAATACTTGCAACCATGGTTCTTCTTCTGGTAATATGGCGAAATAAATATTTGGCTTCAGGTAAGAAAGGGTAGGTTACGGAGAATATGGCTGACGAAGAAAAACTACAAGAATTGCTATCAGCAAGCCGCCGTGAGAACTGGGCAAAACCGGCACAGGAATGGCAGCAAAAAGGGAAAAAAGTCATCGGTATTATCGATTCCTACGTGCCGGAAGAGGTCCTCTATGCTGCTGGTATCCTGCCAATCAGGATAATGCATGTATCTCACAAGTATATTACTCTGGCACATGCCTATCGCGTGGTACATACTGATGCATACTATACCAATGTGCTGGAGGCGCTGCTGAAAAAGGAGCTTCCTTTCATCGATGGGTTTGTCTTCACCAACCGGGACGATGACTCCCGCCGTCTCTGTGACGTGGTTGACTCGGTAGTCAAACCACCAATAGCCCACCTGATGCACATCCCCCGAACCACGACCTCACCCGCGGTCAGGAGACTCGGCGAGGAGATTGTCCACCTGGGCGAGGCATTAAATAAGGTCTGGGGACTCAACGTTAGTGACGATGCTCTCCGTCAAGCAGCCGGGGTCTATAACAAGAACCGGGAGCTAATGGGTAAGCTCTACGAGCTGCGTAAGCAGGATGTACCTCCTCTCACCGGCGCCGAGTTCCTGGGACTAACCACGGCAGCCATGGTCATGCCGAAAGATGTTTTTAACCAGAAACTGGAGCCGCTGATGGGCTATCTTGAGAAGCGGCAGGCTCCTATCCGGCACCGCAGACCACGCTTGATAGTATCCAGTGACGCACTGGATAGCCGGGAATATATCGAGCTTGTTGAAACTACCGGTGCCCTGGTGGCAATGGACGATTTGGATACCGGGAGCCGTTACTTCACCCTGCTTACCGATACTTCAGCAACGGATATCAAAGCAGCCCTCGCCTCCCGCTACCTGAACCGCCCGGGATGCCCGAGAATGATGTCCTGGGACACGCAAATCGCTCTTATCATCCAGTTAATCCGTGACTACCGCATCGATGGTTTCGTGGAGCTACCGTTACGGAACTCCTTTGCCAGGGAGTTCCGCACGCCCATCCTGATGCATGCTTTGGAAGAAGCTCAAATACCCGCCATTACCCTGAAAAGAGAGTATGAATATACCAATGAGGCTCAACTGGCAACAAGAATTGGTGGCTTTATCGAGATGTTGGGGGTTAGTGCTTCGGCATAAAGAAGCAGGGAGGTTGAAATGTCTACGTCATATATGAAGTATCTGGAAACTACCATCGCCAAACATCAACGGCGTATCAAGAAAATCAAGGAGAACCCGGACCCGAGCAAGCTCCAATCTAACCTGATGCTCTACGAAATAGAGCTTGATGAGACCATCGCCGAGTTGGAAGACTTTAAGGCAGGAAAACCTTTTGCCGCCGGGTCTCCCGGCCTGCTGATGAGAGCGATGGGATTTTCCAGTAGTGGCGGATTCGGCGCCGCCGACCGTACTGCCCAGGGAGAAGGCAGTACCCGCTACCTGGATAGTTTAAGGGAAGGTGGCTGGCCGGAACTGGCCTGTGACCGCACGGTGGTATCCGTGCTGCTGGTCACCGGTGGTGATTGTCCCAAACCAGACTTTTTCTCAATCTGCAACATGGCCTGCGAGTTTTCCTCCTACACTTCTCATGCCATGGCACAGTGGGGACAGGTACCCTATTTCGTCGTGGACATCGGTAATGATGCCAACGAAGAGAACCTGAAATATGTCGCTGACCAGCTTGGTGAGGAGATTGAATATATCGAATCCAAAGTACACGGTGTCAAGTACGATGAGGATAAGCTCATCGAGCTACAGGGATATGACCGCGAATGGGCGAAGATTTCCCGGGAGATTTATGAGTTCCGCAAGCGGCGCCCGAGTCCGATGAACCCGCGAGATGCCCAGCGGGAGCTGGCACCGATGGGCGGGCGCCGCTTTCCGCAGCGCTGCCTGGAGTACATGAGAGCACAGCGGGATGAGCTCTTCGAGCGTTACGAGAAAGGCATCGGGGTGATGCCGGAGGAAAAAGTAAGGCTGCTCTGGACCACTGTCGGCATTAACTACGATGAGAGCATCTACAAATGGCTGGAGGACCAGGGTGTCGCCATTTACTATGTTTTCGGTATGCATGCCCATTTCATGGGGTTGAGGGGGGGAGGTTACGGTGACCCCTGGAACGGACGCAAGCTGACACCGCTGGAAGAAGAGGCCCGGAGCATCTTCTATAACTCCTGGAATGGACGCGGCCAGAGACTGATTGATGATTGGGGATTTATCGCCAAAGACCAGGGCGTGGATGGAGTGGTCTACGTGCTTCAGCCGGGGTGCTTACAGACGCTCAATCTGCGTAAGCCCTTCACCGACGCCATGACCAAAGCCGGACTACCGACCATGGGATTGGAAATCCGCGGCATTTTTAAAGAAGGCTACAATCAAAAGGACGTCAAGGCCAAGCTATCCAACTTTATCGAAATATGCTCGAGTAAGAAACAGGAAAAGGTTCAGGTGGCATAAGAATAGCTCACTCTGAAAGAAAGGGGTTAAAATGTCAACAGGGTACATGAGGAATCTGGAAAATGAGATTATCAAATATCAACGGCGTATTGCGAAAATCAAGGAGAACCCGGACCCGACCAAGCTGAAATCAAACCTGATGCTCTACGAAATAGAGCTTGAGGATGCTATCGGGCACCTGGAGGATTTTAAAGCGGGCAAACCTTCGGCCTATGGTGCTCCCGGGCACCTGCTGCGAGCGATGGGTTTTTGCGGTAGCGGCGGTGGCTACGCCGCAGCCGACCGGACGGCGCAAGGGGAGGGGAGCACCCGCTACCTGGACATGCTAAGGGATGGTAACTGGCCGGAGCTGGCCTGTGACCGCACCGTGGTTGCCATACTGCTATCCAACTCCGGGGATTCCCCTAAACCCCAGTTCGTCTCGGTGGCCAATACCAGCTGTGAGTTTGCCGGTCATACTGCCCAGGCACTGGCGCAATCGGGGCACGTACCCTATTATGTCGTCGACATCGGCAACGATGCCAACGACGAAAACCTGAAGTATGTCACTGACCAGCTGGGGGAGATGGTCGAGTATATCGAAGCCAAGGTGCCGGGTGTGAAGTATGATGAGGATAAGCTTATTGAACACCAGCACTACGACCGTGAGGGGAGCAAGATTCTCCGGGAGATTTACGAGTTCCGCAAGCGGCGGCCCAGTCCGGTAGGAGCGCGGGATGCCCAGCGTGAACAGGGGCCGGGAACGGGACACCGGAACCCTGAGAAGGGACTGGCATATATGAGAGCACAGCGGGATGAACTCTTCGAGCGTGCCGAGAAAGGCACCGGGGTGATGAAGGAAGAGAAGCTGAGACTGCTCTGGACTACTGTCGGCATCAACTATGATGAGAGTATTTACAAATGGCTGGACGAGCAGGGTGTCGCCATTTACTATGTTTTCGGTAACCATGCCCGTACCCTGGGATTTACCGTAGGATTTTATGGTGACCCCTGGAACGGGCGCAAGCTGACACCACTGGAGGAAGAGGCCAGGGGTCTCTTCTACAACTCCTGGAACGGACGCGGCCAGAGGCTGATTGATGATTGGATGTTTATCTCCAAGGACCAGGGAGTAGGTGGAGCGGTGTATCTGCTGCAACCGGGCTGCTTACCGACACTCAACCTGCGCAAGCTCTTCACGGATGCCATGGAAAAGGCTGGCCTGCCAACGATGAGCCTGGAGATTCGCGGTATCTTTAAGGAGGGCTACAGCCAGAAGGACGTCAAAGCCAAGCTGTCTAACTTTATCGAAATATGTTTGAGTAAAAAACAAACGAAAGTGCAGGCCATATAGCATGATAACATTAGGAATTGATGCCGGGACTAAAGCCACCAAAGCTGTACTGACGAACCATACCGGGACTCTTGCCAGCGTGGTTCTACCCTGTGGGCGGGAATCTACCGTCACCATCGCTGACCTGGCCCGCCGGGATGTCCTGGCTAAAGCGGGTTTGTCCCCGGAGAGTGTGACCAATATTGGTGTTACCGGGCTGTATGGTGACCGTGTCTCCTTTGCCACCAATACTTTCCCTGAAGGAGTGTGCCTGGCCAAGGCGATGGGTTATATGAAGCCATCCGTCCACAGTGTCCTGGATGTAGGCTCGGTAAGGGCTTTAGCAATCAAATGCCAGGATGGCAGGCTCACCAGTATCTCGGTCAACGACAGATGTGCTTCAGGCACCGGAGCTTTCGTGGAGGTGCTGGCCAGCTTCTTTAGAGTACCCATTGCCGAGCTGGGTAACGTTGCCCTCACGGCCAAAGAGCCGGTGGACTTCCTCAATACCTGCGCCGTTTACGTTGAGTCCGAGGCCCTCTCCCTGATGGTAGAGGGTAAGACGGCGGAAAACATTATCGCCGGAGCGTTACGAGGCTTTTCCTCCCGGATTCTATCGCTCTTGATGAGCATCGGGGTGGAGCCGGATATAGCGATGGTGGGAGGGCTGGCAAACAATAAGGCACTGGTGAAGAATATTGAGGAGAGTCTGGGGCTTTCCTTGTTTATTCCTGAAGAGCCTCAAACCGCCTTGGCTTTCGGCGCCGCCCTGCTGGCGCAAGGAAAAGAGTAATTTGGCCTGGTAAAGCTATTTGATGAGGTGTTGAATGTCAGTTTATGCCGGAATAGATATCGGTTCCCGTACTTCCAAGGGGCTTATCCTGGACGACCAGAACAATACGCAATGGCTCATTATCGATACCGAGCCAGCGATTGAAGCCACGGCGCGGAAGCTACTGGCAAAAGTCCTGGAGAAAGCGCATCTTACCCAGAGTGACATCACCCATACCGTCGCTACCGGCTATGGCCGGGTGGTCGTCTCCTTTGCCGATTCGGTGACGGAGATAACCTGCCATGCCAAAGGCGCGGTATTCTTTGACCCTGCGGTAAGGTCACTACTGGATGTAGGCGGCCAGGATAGCAAGGCAATACGCTGTAATGAGACCGGGAAAGTACTCGCTTTTGCTTTGAATGAGAAATGTGCTGCCGGGACAGGAAGATACCTGGAGAGAATCGCCGAGACGATTGGATTGCCGGTAGACCAGATCGGGCCGCTATCCCTCCAGTGCACTCAGCCGGTCACCATTAGCTCCGTTTGTGCTGTTTTTGCGGAGAATGAAATCATCAGTTTTCTCCGGGATGGCAAGCCACTCGCTGATATCCTGGCCGGTGCCTGCCAGGCAACGGTAAGACGGCAGTTGACCCTGCTCCGGAGGGTGGGGGCAGGGACAGAGGGCAAGCTGATGTTCTGTGGCGGCGTCGCCAAAAACATCGGTGTCGTGAAGCTTCTGGAGAAAGAAATGGGCGTGACCGTCTCCATCGCCCCCGAACCCCAGATTGTGGGGGCGATGGGAGCCGCACTGATTGCCAGAGATAGAGCCAGAGCGGGACAAAAAGGTCAGCAGGTAGCAACTACCCGATAGTAACCTGCAAGTGGAAAAGATTTATGAGAGGGAGCGTAAAGCTCCCTCTCTTTTATTTGGCTCCATCTATAAGTTATAGAAGCTTACCTTCCCTTGAAGTGTGGCGGAGGCTGCTTCTCCAGAAAGGTACGCACGGCTTCAGCGTGGTCTTCCGTCTGGCGGCAGAGGTTCTGGGCATAGGTCTCCAGGTCAAGCTGATGCAGAAAATCGGCGGTGATACGCCGGTAGACCATCTTCTTGGTCAACTCCACGGCAACGGGCGGCTGCTGGGCTATTTGTGCCGCCAGTTCCCTAACCACCTTCATCAGCTCCTTACCAGGCACCACCCGGCTGACAATACCCAGGCGCAGGGCTTCAGTGGCATCGATTAGCTTTCCGGTAAACATCAGCTCGCAGGCTTGAGACATGCCAACGATACTGGGCAGGAAGTAGCTCAGGCCAAAATCCGGGACAAGGGCACGGTTTATCTGAGCGGCACCAAACCGGGCTGTCTCCGCCGCAATCCTGATATCACAAGTTAAAGCCAGGGAAAACCCACCGCCAGCACAGGGCCCGTTAATGGCAGCAACCACGGGTTTATGCAGCTTGAAGAGGACATCACAAAAGGATGCTCCCAGGGTCTCCAGCTGCTCGAACCGTGATTGCGGTTTGCCTGCTCTGGACGCCATCGCCGTCACGTCCACCCCCGAGCAGAAACCACGCCCGGCCCCGGTAAGAATGACGACTCTTATCTCATCATCCCGGGCTACCTCATCTGCCACCAGCGGGAGACTCCGCCTCATTGCGGTAGTGAGGGCGTTCAACTTCTCCGGTACACTCAGGGTAATAGTAGCAAGGTGACCCTCTTTTTCCAGTATCAAGTCTTCATAGGTCATGCCCAGTCACCTCTTTTTGTGGGTATTTCCGCAACCTATCCCCAGCGCTTCCAAAGGGAAGGGGAGTAAACAAGAGAGGGGATTCGTCCCTCTCTAAAACTTCTTCACTCTCCTCTTGCTAAGAGGAGAGTGAAGAAGAATAAGCGGTAATGAAATACTCCGGGACAGCGGTGCTACACTCTGGCCAGCCGGGCAGAGTAAACACCGGGAAGGGCCATGACCTGCCGTCGCTGCTCCTCGGGTAGAGGCTCATCGAGAGCCAGTATCATCAGCGCTTCACCCCTGGACTTAAGACGACCGAGGTGCATAAAACTAATGTTGATATTGGCATCACCCGTTATCTTGCCTACCGCTCCGATAAGCCCGGGACGGTCAAGGTGGTCGCTAAAAAGGAAATAGCCACCGGTGGGAATAATGTCAATCCAGTATTTATTGACCCGCACAATATGCGTCTCACCGCGCATGACTGTCGCCGCTACCGTAGTCGTACCGGTGCTGGTGGTGATTTCAACCGTAATCAGGCTGCCATAGTTCTCACAGGTCGCCTCTTTCTGCTCCATTACGGTCAGTCCACGCCGGGTAGCAACGATACTGGCGTTAACCAGGTTAATCCGCTCTTCGCTTACTCCCTCCAGCAGTCCACCAAGGACCGCCACCTTGAGGATATTGGTATTAAAATTGGAAATCTCGCCATCGTACTTAATCTTAATCGCGCCGGCCTGCCCTTCCGCCAGCTGCCTGACCAGCCGGCCACAGGTAGTCCCGGCATTGACCATCGGTGACAGCACCGCCATGGCTTCCGGCGAGATAAAGGGGGCATTAACCGCATAGCGGGCCGGTTGCCCGTGAAAGAGGGCGTTAATCTGCTCGGCCACGTCCCTGGCCACCGTCACCTGAGCTTCAGCGGTGGAGGCACCCAAATGAGGAGTGACAATAATATTGTCATTCTCGAAGAGGATACTTTTAGTAATCGGTTCGGTGCTAAAGACATCGAAGGCCGCCCCGGCGACCTTTTTCTCTTTTATCGCCGCCACCAGGGCTTCCTCATCAACCAGCCCGCCCCGGGCGACATTGAGGATACGCACACCCGGTTTGACGATGGCCAGCTCTTTGGCACCAATCACGTTCCTGGTTCCTTCCGTCAGCGGTACGTGCAGAGTGATAAAGTCTGATTGCCGGAGCAGCTCTTCCAGAGAAACCACCTCTACCTGGAGGTTACGGGCAAAATCAACGGAGACAAAGGGGTCATAGGTGATAACCCTCATCTCCAGGCCACGGGCACGCCGGGCTACTTCCGAGCCGACATTACCCAGGCCGATGACACCCAGTGTTTTGTTTCTCACCTCGATACCGGTGAAATCACTACGGCGCCATGCCCCCGCTTTGAGCACCGCATTCGCCCGGGGGATATGACGGGCCAGGGAGAGCATCAGGGCGATAGTATGCTCGGCAGCAGAGATGGTATTCCCGGTGGGAGCATTAACCACGATTATCCCGCACCGTGTGGCGGCTTCGACATCGATATTATCCACACCGACACCGGCACGGCCAATGACCTGTAGCTTCTTGCCGGCCTCGATTACCCGGGCGGTAACCTGGGTCTGGCTGCGCACGACCAGGGCATCATAATCACCAATCATGGCGGTTAGCTCTTCCGGCTTAAGCCCCGTTTTAACCACCACCTCAGCACAGCCGGAAAGGATATCGATACCTTCTTTATCGATGGGGTCAGCTACCAGAACTTTCATACACCAACCCTGGTAAAACCAGCCTTAGGCAAAGCCACTTTCAGAGCTGATATTACCTCTTTAATGTCATTCTCATTGACCAAACCCAGGTGCCCGATACGGAATATCGTGTCACCCAGCTTACCCTGCCCCCCAGCAAGCACAATATCATGCTCCTCTTCCAGGATATGAAGCAGCTTCTTGACATCCAACCCCTTGGGTGCAGCTACCGCCGTGACCGTATCGGAGGCGTGGGCTTCATCAGCAAAGAGGGACAGCCCCAAGGATTTTATCCCCTGACGTGCTGCCTTACCCACACGGGCATGACGGGCGACAACATTGGGGAAGCCTTCTTTGAGCATCATGTCCAGAGATACAGCAAAACCAAACACCACGGAAACCGCCGGCGTCCATGGATTTTCACCTCTCTCCAGATACCTCTTGGCCGAGGCAAAGTCCCAGTAAAAGCGGGGCATCTTGGCACTGGCATTGGCACGCCAGGCAGCCTCACTGACACTGACCATGGCCAGACCGGGCGGAACCATCCACCCTTTCTGGGAACAACTGATGGCCACATCACAATGCCACTCATCTACCGGCAGCTTGATTGAGCCCAGGCCGCTGATAGAATCGACGAGCAGCAGCTTGTCAAACTCCTTCACCACCGCGCTGATTGCCGCCAGGTCATTGGTAATACCGGTCGAGGTTTCATTGTGAGTCACCAGGACGGCCTTAATCTTGGCATCGGCCTGCAGAGCCTTACGTATCGCCGCCGGTTCAGCCGCTTTGCCCCAGTCAAACTGAAGCATTGTCACCTCGGCACCAAACGCCTTGGCAATAGCGGCAAAGCGCTCCCCGAAGGCACCCACTGATACCGATAATACCTTATCACCGGGGGATAGCGTGTTCACAACAGCGGCCTCAAGGCCGCCCGTACCTGAGCCGGTGAGAATAAGGACATCATTCTTGGTCTGAAAGACAACCTTTAATTTGGCTGTGACGTCCTTCAGTGTCCGGGCAAACTCACCACCACGGTGGTTTATCATTTGCCTGGCCATTGCTTGAAGAACTTCAGGCGGGCAGGGGGTCGGTCCGGGAATACGTAGATTACTCAAACTGTCCTCCTTCAACACCAGCAATATTTGTTACTCAGTATATCTCCAAACGGCAACTTTAGTAAAGAGCCTTTTAGGTGTTTTAGCAACCTATCCCCCTGACCCCCTTCCCTTATAACAGGGAAGGGGGAGTGTAGGGAAGAGAGAGGGCGAAGCCCTCTCTCTAAAACTCTTTCTTAAGGAAAGCTAAGCTATGAGGCATCTAAGAAAGGATTCGCTCCTCTTTAACTCTCCTTAACTCAGGGTGTTTAAGAGGGGCTTTGCCCCTCTTAAATCTCTTCCCCCTCTCCTTCCAGGAGAGGGGGATTAAGGGGGTGAGGTTCCTAACCAACCTTAGCTATTTCTCTTCATCAATCACTATCTTGACGAAACGCAATTTACCTATATTGATAACCGCGCCACTTTCAATCTTGGCCCGGTAATGTTCTAACTTGTTGCCATCTACGTTAACCGCCCCCTGTGAAATCAGGCGCTGAGCCTCACTACTGCTCTTGGTTAGACCTATTTCGGTCAACCAACGGCCGACATTGATGGTTCCATCGGGGTAGATTAGTGCCTTGGAAACATGCTTCTCCTCTATCTCCACCGGCATCTCTCTTCTCTGATGAACTTTTTCAAAGTGTCCTTCGGCTTCGGTAGCCGCCTTTCCGTCGTAAAGCTGGGTAACAATCTCACTTGCCAACCGTTTCTTCAGCGTCATCGGGTTCATTGTTCCGTTTGTAAGTGAATTGCTGAACTCCTCCAGTTCTCCATCAGCAACATTCGTCAGCAGCTCAAAGTACTGTAGAATGAGGTTGTCCGCAATCGACATCACCTTGCCGTAGACCTCATTGGGCGGTTCGGCCACACCAATGTAGTTGCCCAGGCTTTTGCTCATCTTGTGCGAGCCATCAGTACCAACGAGAAGGGGTGTCATCAGGCATTGCTGGGGACGCTGCCCGACCATAGATTGCAGCTCCCTGCCCACCAGGAAGTTAAACTTCTGGTCAATCCCACCGAACTCAACATCAGCCTGCACCGCCACGGAATCGTAGGCTTGCAGTAGCGGATAAAGCAGCTCCGTCACCGCAATGGGTCGCCCGGCGCTATAGCGGGCACTGAAATCATCGCGGGCGAGTAGCTGGGCGACGGTAAACTTGCTGGTAAGGCGGATAACATCGCTGAGGGTAAAACTGCCAAACCACTCGCTCTGCCATCTTACCTCGGTCTTTTCCCGGTCGACCACCTTGAAGAATTGCTCCATGTAGGTTTGAGCGTTCGCCTTGACCCGCTCCGCCGATAGCACCGGCCTGGTCACTGAGACCCCGCTCGGGTCGCCAATCTGAGCCGTCCAGTCGCCGACAATAAGCACTACCTGGTGACCCGCCTCCTGGAACTGGCGTAGCTTTCTGAGGGCAACCATGTGGCCCAGGTGAATATCAGGAAAGCTGGGGTCAAAACCTTCTTTGAGTCTAAGCTTTTTATCCGAACGTAGTAGCTCGATAAACTCTTCCTTAATGAGGACTTCGGCTACCCCCCGCTTTAGCAAATCGTTAATCTCCCGGTCAGTCGTCATATCTTATTTACTGCCTCAGCCGTAAGGATGGCTTCTCCTTTCTTAATATCCCGGCCAATCTGCCTTTTTAGCTCCTCGATGGTATCAAAGCGCCGGTCGGGGCGCAGTTGCTCCACAACGCTGATTGCCAGCTCATGTCCGTACAGGTTTCCACTATAGTTGATGATATAGGTCTCGATGGTGCGCTCATTGCTGCCAAAAGTAGGCCGCCGCCCGATATAGGTCATTGCTTTGTAGGTCTGACCGTCGATGAAGGCCCAGGCAGCATAAACCCCTTCGGCCGGGAGAGCCTGCCCGGCGTCTGCCTCCAGGTTAGCGGTAGGAAAACCCAGCGCGGTGCCCTGGTGGGTACCGCTGATAACCTTTCCCTCAAGGCGGTAAGGACGCCCGGTGAGACGCACCACCCGTTTTATGTCACCATCCGCCAGTGCCCGGCGAATCGCCGTGCTGCTGATGACGTCTCCATTGACCCTGGCCGGTGCTGTCACGGTGACGCTGAAGTTCATCGCCTGTCCGAGCCGGCGCAAGGTGTCAATATCTCCTTCCCTGCCTCGACCCAAAACAAAGTCCGGCCCGATGACCAGTCCCCGCATTCTGAGGTATTTGATAAGCAAACCAATGAACTGACCAGCACTGAGTTGTGCCATCTCCATGGAAAAGGTCAGCGCAATGACAATATCAACGCCGGCTTTCTTGAGTAGTTCGACTTTCTGGGAGAGCGTTGTCAGGTAGGGTAGCCTGGTTTGCGGTGATAGTACCTCCTGGGGGTGCTGGCGAAAGGTCACCACGCCGCTGAGCAAATCCTGCTGCTGTGCCTGTTCCTTAAGCCGGTCAATCAGGTAACGGTGGCCGAGGTGCACTCCGTCAAAAACACCGATGGTGAGCAGGGTATCCTTCCCCGGTGATAGCTCGGCCAGCTCCTTTTCTACCTGCATCATGGCTTTACCCGGGCTGGATTCCGCTGGAACACGGGCAAAAAAAGGACAATGATAGGGTAACCAGACTGATGTTCATGAAATCCCGCCAATTATCTCCTGTTGAAGTTCAATACTAGCATAAGCCTGTCTAGGCGTCAACACGATAGCAAAGAGATTATTTCCCGCTTGTTGTTCCGCCAGGAATAACCTGTTATGATGTTACCCAGGAGTAGTCATGGACTATTTTGCTTATGGCCCCAATCTGAACCAGAAACAGATGCTGGAACGCTGCCCGGATAGTAAACCCCGGTCTACCGCCATCCTGCCCAATTTCAAGGTGGTGTTCCTTGGCTGGTCAAGACAATGGCGAGGCGGTGTCATCAGTATCAAGCCTGCCCAGGGAGCGAAGGTGCGCGGGGCTATCTACGAGATTTCGGAGCGGGATTTGAGACGGCTGGATAGCGACGAGGGCTATCCCGGAAATGCCACCAAGCTGAATGTCACCGTCTTTGATGCGGATGACGAGCCAATACAGGCCATAACCTACCTGAAGACCGGGCAACTGGAAGAAACACGCCCTTCTACAGAATATCTGGCCATTATCCAGCAGGGCTATCGGGACTGGCACATCGTCTGAGATGACCTCTCTCTAACTCACCTCACCGGCGCAAAATCGAGTATATTGAGGCGGAGACGCTCTGCCCCGTTCCAGCGGTCTATCTCCAGGTTATAGACAATATCAAGGGGGGAAGATAGCTCCGCCAGGTAGCTACCCAACCCAAAACCAACTCCATCCCATACCGTGCCGCCCTGCTTTAGTTTCAGCCTCAGGTGCTCGCCTTTGCCACCCATCGTGCGGCGGTCGACAATCTCTACCCTGCGACTGAGAAAGGTAGGCGCCGGATTACCCTTACCAAAGGGGGCCAGTTTTTGTATCAGGGGAAAGGTATCTCCACCCAGGTGGGACAGGCTAACTTCGGCATCAATATCCAGGGTAGGACGCAGGTCAAGCCCCTCTAACTGAGCGGTAGCCATCTCGGAGAGGGCATGCTCCAGACGGGGCAGGTTCCGGGTAAGCATGGAAAAGCCGGCTGCCTGGGCGTGCCCGCCAAAATAGGTGAAGAGACGGCTACACTGGGTCAGGGCACCGATGATATTGAACTCAGGGATACTGCGACAGCTACCGCTGCTGAACTGCTCGCCCGTCCGGACAACCACCGCCGGACGATAGAACTCCTCCGCCAGCTTGCTCGCGACAAGCCCGCAGATACCGGCGGGAAAGTCCTCATCACCGACCATCACCAGCGGTGAGATACCCCGGGAGTCTACCTGCTCCCTGGCTTTGTCCCAGGCCATGGCGGTCAGGTTCTGCCGTTCGGTGTTTTTTTGCTCCAGCCAGGTAGCCAGCTCGTGTGCCTCATCCGGCGCAGCCGTCGTCAGCAACCGATAGCTGCTCATACCATGTTCCAGCCTGCCGGCGGCATTTAGCCGCGGGGCAATCACCCATGAGATACTTTCCGCATCAAGGCGGCTGGTCTCCAGTCCAACCCCGGCTAATATTTCTCTCAGACCGAGGCGGGGGGAAGCATTCAGCACTCTCAGACCCCGGTTAACCAGATAGCGGTTCTCTCCCAGCAATGGCACCATGTCCGCTACTGTACCCAGGGCGACCAGGTCAGTTAGCTCATCCAGCTTTTTCTGTTTCCCGACACCATCAAATAAAGCCTGGAGAAGCTTGAAGGCGACACCAACCCCGCTCAGTTCGGTGAAAGGATAGCTCGATTCTACCAGCTTGGGATTGACTACTGCCGTCGCCGCCGGGATGGTTTCCAGAGGGGTATGGTGGTCGGTAATAATGACATCCAATCCTATCCGGTTCGCCCTCTTGACCTGGGGGAGAGCCGTAATGCCGCAATCAACGCTAATCACCAGGCTGATACCCTGCTGGTGCAGTTTCTCCAAAGCAGCATTTTTCAGCCCGTACCCTTCGGTCAGACGGTGGGGGATATAGGGTATCGCGTGGGCACCAAGACGGGATAACCCTTCGATAAGCAGCGCGGTAGCGGTGATGCCATCGGTATCAAAATCACCATAGACAGCAATATTCTCGCCCGAAAGGATAGCCTGGTAAATCCTGGCTACCGCCTGTGGTATACCAGGCAGGAGAAAGGGGTCTCCTGATAAACTTTCATCGGCAGTAAGGAAGGAATGAATCCGGGCAGGAGAGGTCAGGCCGCGGTTATAAAGAAGCTGAACGATTAGCCGGGGTAAACCGGAGGCGGACAGCAGAGACCCATCAGGAAGAGGTGGCAGCCGGTTCCAACGACTATGCCCCAAGCCTACGCCTCGTGATATTCGCGGAAGACGAGAACCGAGTTGTGACCGCCAAAGCCGAAGGAATTAGATAGCGCCGTGGTCACCTTAGCCCGGCGGGCGACATTGGGCACATAGTCCAGGTCACATTCCGGGTCAGGGTGAGTCAGGTTAATCGTCGGCGGGATGATGCCATCCTTGATGGTCATAATACAAATTGCCGCCTCGATAGCCCCGGAGGCGCCGATGAGGTGTCCCGTCATTGACTTGGTTGAGCTTACCGGAATACGGTAAGCGGCTTCACCAAATACGGTCTTTATCGCCATCGTCTCAGTCCTGTCATTCAGTAAAGTGGAGGTACCATGAGCGTTGATATAGCCAATCTCACTGGGGGCTAGCCCGGCCTTGTCCAGGGCTAGCTGCATGGCACGGACGGCACCATCTCCGTTCTCATCCGGCTGGGTAACATGGTAGGCGTCAGCGGTGGCGCCATAGGCCAGGATTTCCGCCAGAATATTGGCCCCGCGCTCCTGGGCATGTGCCTGGCTTTCCAGGACAAGAATACAGGAGCCTTCACTGATAACAAAGCCATCACGTTCCGCATCAAAGGGGCGTGATGCCAGTTTCGGCGCATCATTCCGGGTAGAAATCGCCTTGAGGGCATTAAAAGCAGTAATGCCGATAGGGTTGATGATAGATTCACTACCACCGGCCAGGGCGGCTTCGGCACCACCGCGCCGGATAAGCTCACAAGCAACACCAATCGCATCGGAGCTACTGGAGCAGGCTGAGGTGGTACACAGGTTTAGCCCTTTGATACCCAGTGTTATTGATATCTGCGCCGCCGCCATATCTGATATCATCATCGGCGCCAGAAAAGGGCTGACCCGGCTCGCCCCGTTTTCCAGGAATATTTTGGTCTGCTCAAACAGGGTAGATAGTCCCCCAATCCCGCTGCCAACGATGACGGCAATGTTGCTCTGGTTAGCCGGGTTGATATTGAGCCCGGCGTTCTGGATGGCTTGCTGACCGGCAGCTACCGCCAGCTGGGCAAAGCGGTCCATACGGCGAGCTTCCTTACGGCCGATATAGTTGATTGGGTCGAATCCCTTGACCTCACCGGCGAATTTAGTCTCCAGCGGGGTGGGGTCACAAAGGGTAATATAGTCAATACCCGAATTACCGGCGACAAGGTTTTTCCAGGTAGTCGCCATATCCAGTCCGAGCGGGGAAAAAGCCCCGATTCCGGTGACTACCACTCGTTTATCATGGTCATTCATCAATTTTATCCCTCGGTTTGCATGCCTAATTTCAAGCTAGTATAATCTATTCTCAGGCTGACAGTCAATTCAGGATAAGGAAGGATTGTTTATTGCCCTCCTAGACGCCCTAAAATTTTGCTCTCATTACGGAGTATTGAGAGGGACAAGGCGGACAGGTTAAAAGGTTTTTAAGATGAAGGTTGCTTTAGAGACTTTAGGCTGTAAGCTGAATCAGGCGGAAACGGAGTCCCTGGCCAGGCAGCTCACTGAAGCCGGACACAGTCTGGTATCATCAGCAGATGCAGCCGATATCTATATTCTGAACACATGCACGGTAACTCAGATGGCTGACAGCAAGGCCCGCCACCGGCTGCGTCTGGTACGCCGCCGGAACCCCGGTGCTTTCATCGTGGCGACGGGCTGTTATGCCCAGCGAGCACCCGGTGAATTCGCCCAAATGGAAGGGGTCAACCTTGTCATCGGCAACGACAAGAAAGAGCAATTAGCGGTTCTACTGGCAGAATCCGGCTGTATGGGCCAGCAAACCCCGGTGCCCCTGGCGACGGCTTCGCCATTACGGACTCGTGCCATGGTCAAAATTCAGGATGGCTGCAGCAATTTCTGCACCTACTGTATCGTTCCTCTGGTACGAGGAGGAGAAAAGAGCATACCATCGGAGCAGATTGTAGCTGAAATCAGGCAGCGGGTGGCTGAAGGCTATCAGGAGGTTGTCCTGACCGGCACCAGGGTTGGAGCTTATCATCATGGTAGTCTCAGCCTGCAAAACCTGCTTGAACGCATCCTGGCCGGGACTGATATCGCCAGAATAAGGCTCTCTTCACTCCAGCCCCAGGAAGTCTCCACGGAGCTTATTGGGTTGTGGCGGGATAGCCGGCTGTGTCCCCATTTTCACCTATCCTTGCAGAGTGGCAGCGATGGTGTGCTCAGCCGGATGAAACGGGGCTACTCGGTAAGGAGGTTTCAGGAGGCCATATCTTTCATCCGGGAGCAGGTGCCCAACGTGGCCATCACCACCGATGTGATTGTTGGCTTTCCCGGGGAAAGTAAGACGGAGTTTGCCGAAAGCGAAGCTGTCTGCCGGGAGCTACAGTTTGCGCGTATCCATGTCTTTAGCTATTCACCTCGCCAGGGCACTCTCGCTGCCAGGATGTCTTATCCGGTGCCGGATAAAACCAAAAAAGAGCGAAGCGAGCGGATGCTGGTTTTAGCCGGGGAAAGCTCCCGGAGCTTCCGGCAACAATACCTGGGTAAGACATTGCCCGTCCTGTGGGAGCAACAAGCGGACGATGGAAGATGGACGGGACTTACGGATAACTATATCCGGGTATACACTCGCAGCAACGAGGATTTAAGCAATAAGCTCTTGCCGGTGAACCTTGGCCAGGTCAGGATGGAAGACTAGAACCAGGGTTTTATTGATATGCCACTTAAGACGTTCGCATGAACCTATCATGTCTGTTTGGCCGGTAACCCGGATGCTAGAAGTATGGGTACAGCCTTTCCATCAATATCAGCGGTATCATCCCCGTATTCCTCATCCAGTTTGGTAGAGTGAGGCGAAGTGTCAATTAGTGGTGGTATCTATTTAAATCTGGCAAAGTATGCGTCGATTTCGTCGCGTAGCTCAATGCCTACACAATAAATGTTTATAAACCGATATCAACTCGCAATTCTATTAGATTTTTCTCTGCTGAATAAAGTTCCCCAATTAAATCTTTGGAAACAAACCGATATCGCTCTTTATGCTCTGAAAATGAATTGATGACCTGATTATATTTTTTGGGGTCGTTAGCAATTACATAGAACTTTACGCTGTTATAATCAATGAGAGTTGCCATCCGACCTACACCTGACCAAACACCTGTGGACAACTCAATTTCGAAGGCAGATTCAGGGACAAAATTATTTCCACGATTTTTGAACCAAAGTACGTCTATTTGCCTAAGCAAATCGTAATCTGAAAACTGTAATTTAGGGCAGGTTTGAAGTGTTGATATTTCTTCTAATTTCATTTCATTGAATATCTTCGATTTATTAGGACAGTAAGTCTGGTAGCCACGAATATTCCCAATCTCCAAAAGTCGGCCTTGTAAAATCGAGTGCAAGCTTTCCTCGACCGTATTCTTTGATTCCTCTTCTATTTTGGGCGGAGATAAAAGCATTTTCCAGTTGTTAATGAATCCATTACAATCAATACGGTTCTTTCTTCCAGACAAAATGATGTTTAATTCTTTATCAATATTTATTTTGTATTCACCATTTCTGTCATGGCTAATTTGTGGCAAATGTTTGAAAAGAATTTTTGCAGGAATAATCACCACGTTATCAACAGAGCCACAAATGAAAGCAATGAACGGATTATCCAGGTTTGCAATTTCTTCTACAGTAATGTAGTTAATCCCGAAAAAATATGTTTTGTTGCCGTCCGATGAAGCACGGACTAGGACATTGGCTTCACCAATGTGAAAAGTCCTTGATTTGAGAACTTGTATTGGTTCAATACTTGCCTGTAACTCCTTTGCTCTCTCGAGGAAAAGAGACGCTAATTGGTCCGATGGGCTTAACTGTCTCACCATAGATTTTATTTCGTTATCATTTCAAAGAAGATAGTTCTATAAACAGTATCAATATCAAATAGCAATCCCTCATACAACCCGTCTTTAGCAATTGCGATTTCTTCCTCCGTCAGAGTCCTTCCGAGCATCTCCATCGCCTCGTATTGAAGATCTTCTAATGTGATAGAAAAGACCAACTCATTTTGTTGTTGCATTGTTCTAATCCTCAAGCACTAAGCATAACGACATAACGTTAGAGATACCTAAATAGGGGATATTTGAGGCTGTGACATTTCGGTGCAAATACTGACTTACCCATTCACTTGCTTGCTTGATAGTAAGTAGCTCTGTCTCTGTTCCCATTTTCTCTTATCTTACTCTTGTTGGGCCAGAAGCTCAAGGGCATAGATGGGGTAAACCCCACTCCTGAGCTTGTGAGCGATTTGAGCTAAATGCTACAATAAGTTTTATGGGAGCGAAGATATGCCGTTAGATTCCATTATTGTGAAAGGGGCGCGCGAGCACAACCTCAAGAATATTGACGTGGTTATCCCGCGGGATAAGCTGGTCGTGATTACCGGCGTCTCCGGCTCGGGGAAAAGCTCCCTTGCCTTCGATACTATCTATGCCGAGGGGCAGCGCCGCTATGTGGAGTCGCTCTCGGCTTATGCCCGCCAGTTCCTGGGACGGATGGAAAAGCCAGAGGTGGACTATATTGAGGGCTTAAGCCCGGCTATCTCCATCGACCAGAAGGGCGTCAGCAAAAATCCACGCTCGACGATGGGCACGGTCACCGAGGTCTATGATTACCTGCGGCTGCTTTTTGCCCGGGTGGGTCATCCCCATTGCCCCCAGTGCGGGCGGGAGATTGCCAGCCAAACAGTGCAGCAGATTGTCGATGCCATCCAGAAGCTCCCTGAAAACAGCCGGATTATGCTTCTGGCACCACTGGTGAGAGACCGCAAGGGTGAGTACCAGGCTCTCTTCGACGATTTACGCAAGGGCGGCTATGTCCGGGCTCGTGTCGATGGGCGCATCGTTGAGCTTTCGGAGGAGATTAAGCTTGCTAAGACCAGGAAGCATAGTATCGAAGTAGTGGTGGATAGATTGGTGGTGGGACAAAGCGGCAGCCAGGGTCGCATTGCTGATTCGGTAGAGACGGCGCTCAAGCTGGGTGCGGGGGTAGTGACGGTATCGATTGTTGACGGCGAAGAGCTGGTCTTCTCGGAGCACTTTGCCTGTATCCATTGCGGCCTTAGCCTCGGTGAGATTGAGCCGCGGACATTTAGCTTTAACAGCCCTCATGGTGCCTGTCCGGCCTGTACCGGTTTAGGGGTGAAGCTGGAGATAGACCCGGAGCTTATCATTAACAAGGAGCTATCCATCGCGGAGGGTGCCATCCGACCGTGGCAATGGCAGTCCTGGTATTATGACCAGCTTGAATCCCTGGCCCGGCGCCATGACTTTTCCCTGCGTACTCCCCTGACACAGCTAAATGAGTCGCAGCTTGACCTTATCCTCCACGGTGAGGGAGGGGAATCATATAAACACCGGAACCGGTTTGGTCGCATCAGGGAATATTATGATGGTTTTGAAGGGGTTATCCCCCGCATGGAGCGGTTGTACCGGGATACGGAGTCCGAGCACTCACGTGCCGATATTGAGCGCTACATGATGTCGACGCCCTGTCCGGTTTGCCAGGGGAAGCGCCTTAAACCGGAATCGCTGGCGGTAACTATCGATGCGAAGAGTATTGCTGACGTTGGTGCGATGTCAGTCACGCAGACGCTGGAGTGGATAGCGGCTCTGGGTGGTAACGGCAAGCAGGCTATCCTGACCGAGCGTGAGCAAATGATAGCCCAACAGATTCTCAAGGAGATTGCAGCCCGCCTGGGCTTTCTCAATAATGTCGGCCTGGGCTATCTGACGATTGACCGTCCCTCAGCGACCCTCTCCGGGGGCGAGGCACAACGGATTCGCCTGGCGACACAGATTGGCAGCGGCTTGATGGGTGTGCTCTATATTTGTGATGAGCCGACGGTCGGCTTGCATCCGGCGGATGACTCCCGCCTGATTGATACCATGAAGCGGCTGCGGGATTTGGGTAATACCATACTGGTGGTGGAGCATGATGAAGCCATGATGCGCGCCGCCGATTATATTATTGACATGGGGCCGGGAGCCGGGGAACATGGCGGTCAGATTGTGGCCATGGGTACGCTCGCGGATATTAAGAAGTCAAGAGACTCCCTGACCGGCCAATATCTCAGTGGAGCGAAGCAAATCCCTTTGCCTCAGCAACGTCGCCCCGGCTCAGGCGATGAGATAGTTATCAAGGGTGCCCGGCAAAACAACCTGAAGGGTATCGATGTTCATATCCCGCTGGGTAAACTTGTCGGTATCACCGGAGTTTCAGGGAGTGGCAAAAGCTCTCTTATCGATGATATTCTGCGTAAGAAGCTGTCTCAGGTATTCTACCGGTCGAGGGAAAAGGCGGGTAATTGTGATGCTATCCTTGGTATCGAGCATATCGATAAAGTGGTCAGTATTGACCAGTCTCCCATCGGGCGGACGCCGCGCAGCAATCCGGCGACCTATACCGGCACCTTTACCCCGATTCGCGAGCTATTTGCCACCGTTACTGAAGCACGGACAAGGGGCTACGCGCCCGGTCGCTTCTCTTTTAATGTGAAGGGCGGGCGCTGTGAAGCCTGCGGTGGTGAAGGCTATACCCAGATTGAGATGCAATTTCTGCCGGATGTCACCGTTCCCTGCGAGGTGTGCCACGGCAACCGTTACAACCGGGAAGCCCTGGAGATTAAATTCCGGGGAAAGAGCATCGCCGAAGTACTGGATATGACGGTAGAGGCGTCCCTGGCTTTCTTCGAGCATTTTCCCAAGGTGAGGAATAAGCTGGAGACGCTACGGGATGTGGGACTGGGCTACGTCCGTTTGGGACAGCCGGCACCGACCCTTTCCGGTGGTGAGGCACAAAGAATCAAGCTGGCGACCGAGCTATCGCGGCGCTCCACGGGACGGACACTATACATTCTTGATGAACCAACCACCGGTCTCTCCTTTGAGGATGTGGCAGCGCTGCTGAGGGTGCTGCAGCGCCTGGTTGATTTCGGTAACACGGTGATTGTGATTGAGCACCATCTGGATGTGGTCAAAAACGCCGATTATCTTATCGACCTTGGCCCGGGCGCCGGCGAAGAAGGTGGTTATATTGTGGCTACCGGGACGCCGGAAGAGGTGGCTCAAGTGGAGTCTTCCGCTACCGGGCAGTATTTGCGCCAGGTGCTATCACGTCATGCCGAGTATACCCTGGTGTCCTGAGCAGACAAAGAGAGTTTAAGAGGGACTCCGTCCCTCTTGTATAAATCATTTCCCCTTCCCCTAAAGGGGAAGGGGATTAAAGGGGATAGGGTTATTGTTCCAGAGGACACTGGAGGAAGACGATGATTCGAGAAGAAGCCCTCAAATCTATCCGAACTAACGTGAAGAATGAGAACCTGGTGCGGCATATGCTAGCCACAGAGGCTATCATGCAAGCTCTGGCACGTAGGTTTAGCGAGGACGAGGTGGCATGGGGACTTACCGGACTGCTCCATGACATCGATGTAGAGCTTACCGAGGGGGATATGAGCCGCCACAGCAAGGCGGGGGCGGACCTGGCCAGGGAGATGGGCGCCACTGAAGTGATGGCTCAAGCGATACTATGTCACAACGAAGCCCACGGTGTGCCAAGGGAGACGAAGCTGGACAAGGCCCTCTTTTGTGCTGACCCGCTCACCGGACTCATCACGGCCTCGGCGCTGGTGCGACCGGACAAGAAACTGGCCGGCGTTGAAGCAAAATCAGTCCGGCGGAGATTCAAGGAGAAGAGCTTTGCTGCCGGGGCTAATCGTGAACACATTGCTTGCTGTAGTGAGCTGGGACTGGAGCTGGATGAGTTTATTGAGCTTGCCTTGCAGGCAATGCAAGGTGCTGCCGGGGAATTAGGATTATAGATAAGGTTACAATATGAGCCGAATTAAAACTATCAATATTACCAATTTCAGACACTTGAGTAACCTCAATAACATCAAAATTGGTGAAAGACTAACTGTTATTGCTGGAGTTAACGGTACTGGTAAATCTTCACTACTTGGACTTATTGGCCATGTATTTTCGTTTCGTGACAATGGGAAAATAATCAAGTCCGTCGATAATAAACCTTTTGAAACAATATTTTCAGAAGTCTTTCGATTTTCTCCTGAGCATGATTATAGTGTTCAGTATAATTATAACTATTCATTGACATTTGAAGATACAACTCAAAGAGAAGCTACGTCTCGGTATATAGTAAAAAACAAAAGATTCAGAATTGATGTTGGTACTAGGCAAAGGGCTTCTGGCAAAGTAAGACGTCCGGTTATTTATCTTGGTTTAAAACGACTGATACCATTGGCGCAAGAAAGTGAAAAATCAATTAAAACTATTCGAGATAATAAACTAACCGAAGAAGAGAAGAGACTGTACCAAGACTGGCATAACCGAGTACTGCTAATTAAGGATAAAGTTGTCCCTCAACATACCAAATCTTGGAATAAGGAAGTGTATTACGCCGTTTGTGATACGTATGACGCATATGGAAACTCCGCAGGCCAAGATAATTTAGCACAAATAATATTAGCCTTAATCTCCTTCAAAAGACTCAAAGATGAAATGAAGACAAATTATCCCGGTGGCTTACTTTTAATAGATGAGATAGAGACGACACTTTATCCCGCAGCCCAGCACCAATTGATGAGGTTGCTACTGAAAGCCGCAGCGGATTACGAACTACAGGTTGTGTTCACAACACACTCGACAGAAATCATCAGCTTCATGCTTAATCCGCAACAGAGAGAATTTTGTTATTCTTCTGAAATTGTGTATCTCTATAATCCTACAGGTACAATTGAAGTTATCCAAGATAAAGAACGGATAAATGGAATAATGGATGATTTGAGACATACAGTTACACCAGAACCCAAGAAACTAAAAACTAATGTGTATTTGGAAGATGAAGAAGCAAGAATATTTCTCAAAGGAATCATTCCCCCCGCAATCAGCAGCAAATTGAAAATAAGTAAATTTAACTCAGGTGCTAATTTTTATGAAACGCTGTTAAAAGGAAAATTCCCAGAATTTAAACATAGCTTAATAATTCTTGATGGCGATAAATCCACCAACAAAAGTCTAAAAAGAAGTAAGAATATATTGTTCTTACCCGGTTCAGTGAGGCCAGAGAATGTGTTCCTGGACTATTTAGATAGACTGCCAATAGATAATGATTTCTGGGAGTCTAACCTTGGGGGATACAATCAGGCAGTTTTCCTCGGTCATAAACCTACTGATACGACCAATCGTGAGACCATGAAAGATTGGTTTAATAGCGAAAAACCCAACTGGGGTAAGGGTTGTAGGAAGCTTTTGAGTCAATGGAGGAAAGATAACCAAGTTTCAGTAGAGAGCTTTTGTAAGACATTAGAAAGGAAATTAGAAGCAGTAAAATCCCCCTCCCCTTGAAAGGGGAAGGGGATAAAGGGGATAGGGTTTTCAAGGATTAGCTTACCTCGATGGTTGAGCCTTCGGCGGTCTTGATGACATCGATACGGTTGGGGAAGGCATCCCGGAACTCCTCGATATGGGTGATGACCAGAATTTTGTCAAAGTCGTCCTGAATCGAGATGATGGCTTCCTTCAGTTTTTCCAGGCCGTTGCTGTCTTGCGTGCCGAAGCCTTCATCGATGATGAGCGTGGATAGCTGTGCCCCGGCCCGCCGGGCGAGCAGCTTGGACAGGGCGATGCGGATGGCGAAGTTAATGCGGAAGGCTTCCCCGCCGCTGAACATCTCATAGCTCCGTGCCCCCAGCTCGTCAGCGATGGTGATATCCAGGGTTTCGATGACATCCCCTTTCCTGGTTTCCCGCTGCGGTTCGATTCTGACATGCATCCGGTTATCGGTCATGCGACCCAGCAGTCGATTCGCCTCAGCCTCGATTTCGGGGAGGGTCATTTCAATGAGCAACGCCTGTATCCCGGTCTTGCCGAAAGCCTGAGCCAGTTCCCGGTATATCCCTTCTTCTTTAGCGACTTGATTTAGCCGGGTCTCCTTTGCCTCTTTAGTTATCTCCAGTTGAGTGCACCACTCCAGTTTTCCCCTGGCATTACCCACTCTTTCCTGGGCTTGCTTTTGCTGAGTACTGAGCCTCCGATATTCATCCTCAACCTGAGCCAGCTCTTGCTCTGTCCGGGGTAGTAAGCTTAGTTCAGTAGCTAGCTCCTGCTTTTTTCGCTCATCGGTCTCAAGGCGATGATGCAGCTCTCCGGCCGCTTGCTCCGCCAGGGTTAATGCCTCCCTTTCCCGCTCAATAAGCCTGTCCGCCTCTTCCAGCCTTCGTTTTGGCAGCTCGTATGGCTGTAGCTGGCTCAAACGCAGGCGCAGCTCTTCGTGGTGCCGCGGGTCGTAGTCGAGCTTGGCCATCTCCGCTTCAACCCGGTGCAGTGCTTCCTGCTCGCCGGTGGCAAAATCCTTTTTGGCCAGGCGCTCCTCAATCTCGGCTAGCTTGTTTCTGGCTTCATCCAGTTTTTGGCTTGCCTTTTCCGCTTCGGCAATGCTCTGGTTAAGCAGGGTCGCTTTGCTTTGTGCCGAGGTTCGAGCCTGATTCAGCCTGGTTTCGCCACGGGATATTTCTTTCTCCAATGAGACTAGCTCTATCCTTTTCGCCAACAGTTGCTGTTGAGTTGATGCCAGGGAATCAGATTTATTCTGCTTGTCGGTAGTATATTTTGTCTCAATGAGCTTTAGCCCGTCTGCCCCCAGCTCAGTCTCGCAGAGGGGGCATCTGGCACCCTCCTCGCTGAGCAGGAGGTTTAGCTTTTCCCCTATCTCCTTTATCTCTTCTTCCAGACGGGTCTTGCCTGCTTCCAGGTGGCTGATGCCGGTGGCTAGCTCCTGCCTGGCCTGTCTTTGCCGGGACAGGATTTCTTCTTCCTGGGTCAGCCGGCTTAGCTCAACCTGTATCTGCTGTAGCTCACTTTTCAGTCCGGGTAGCTTTTGCCGGGTGGCTTCCGACTCACCGATTTTGTTTTGGGTGAGGGCATGTTCTCTGAGCCAGGTTTGACTGGCCTGGACGATTGCCATTTCCAGCTGGTACTTGTGCTCATTTAAGGTGGTGAATAATCGCAGTTTCTGGTTGAGTGACTCGCTCATTTTTTGGGCTAAAATAAGCTGAGTGTAGTTTTCCTCGATAGCGGTGCGCCGGGTGTTTAGCTCCTCGTACTCTTTGATGCGCCGATGGTGCTGTTTGGCCTGCTCATCCCAGTGTTGTCGTGCCCGGGTGGTTTCGGCGATATGTTCCTCAAGTTGGGCGAGTTGTTGCTGCTTGTTGGTTAGTTGCTCCCTTTTCTGCCGCAGTCCGTTAAGCCTGGCTTCCTGCTCACCGGTCGACTTTTCGATGCTGGCCAGCTCGCTCCGGGCGATTTCAAGCTCAGCTTCGTAGGCTGGCTTCAGGGCAAGCTCCTGGATAATATCTTTAAGGGTGCTTTCCGCCAGAGCCTTTTCGGCTTCCCGTTGTTTGGCCAGTTCCCGTGCCTGCTCCTCAAGCTCGTCGTAGCGAGAAAGTCCCAGAATATCCGCCAGTACCTGTTTACGCTCCGCCGGCCTGGCAATGGTGAACTCATCGGCATGTCCCTGGCGCAGGTAAGCGCTATTGATAAAGGTGGGATAGTCCATGAGGAGCACCTTGATAATTTCCTGCTGGGTCTGCTGGATGCTGTTTCCGGTAATTGACTTGAAGCCGTTCCCGGTCGCTATCTGGAAATCCAGAATGGTGTGTCCCGAGGCTTGCCGGCGTTTGGGCTTGGCGTGCTTACGGATGACGCGATATGTTTGCTGCCCGACGGCGAAGTCGAACTCGACCTCGGTCTCGTTCTCGCCAGAATGAACGAGGTCGTTATCGCTTTTCGCTCTCGTCTTTCCCCAGAGTGCCCAGGTCATGGCGTCAATGAGGGCAGACTTGCCGTTGCCGTTGTCTCCGCAGATGCTGGCGATATGGATGCCAGTAAAAGAGAGCGGGGGCACATTGTCCCGGTAGGGCATGAAGTTACGCACAGCCAGCTTGATGGGAATCACTTAAAAGCTCCTGGGAATGGCCAGACTTTACCTCATTTTAGCATAAAGGGGTGTTTATCTACCTCACCCCCTTAGTCGCCCTGAGAAATCCATCCCCCTGTATCCCCCTTCCTTTGGTAAAGGAAGGGGGATGAAAAAGAAAGAGGGGCTTTGCCCCTCTTAAACGCTCCGAATAAATGAGCTTGAGGTTGACTGACGGAGTAAGAGAGTCTAGAATAGTCTCCAAATGGATACTAACATTATTTACTGTGGGGACAATTTAGAAGTCTTATCAAAATATATTACTGAACCATCCGTGGATTTAATCTATATTGACCCACCCTTTAACACCAGCCGACAATACGAAGTATTTTGGGGTGAGGCCCAAGAGAGGCGTTCTTTTGAGGATAGGTTCGGCGACGTAATGACCTACCTTGACTGGATGCGACCTCGATTACGGGAACTGTATCGAGTCTTAAAGCCTGAAGGAAGTTTCTATTATCATTGCGATTGGCATGCTAGCCACTACGTTAAGGTAGAACTTGACCGGATATTTGGGTTCGATAATTTCAGAAATGAAATCGTATGGCGAAGAAGCCAAACTAGGTCATCTATAAGTAAGATATTCAAGCGTTCCCATGACATACTTCTATTCTATAGCAAGTCCTCAGACTACAAATTTACCATGCAATACAAGGGGTTATCCGAAGCATCCAAACGGTTGTACACGAAACTTGATGACAAAGGATACTATAGGCTCGTTCCGCTGGTAGTAAGCGGAAAAAGAAGAGGCGAAACGGGGAAGGCGTGGAAAGGCATAGACCCTAATTTATCTGGTAAAGCCGGAGGACATTGGGTGACCAAGCCGTCCAATCTAGATGAATATGAGAGAATAGGGTTGGTGGTATGGCCTGCTAAAGAAGGTGGACTGCCACAGCTAAAATACTATCTGGAAGATAATAAGGGTGTGCCACTAACCGATTCTTGGGATGACATCGACCTTATTCAATCGTCATCAGATGAATCACTTGGTTATCCTACACAAAAGCCTCTCACCCTACTAGAGCGTATTATTAAAGTCAGCTCTAATGAGGGTGATGTGGTTCTTGACGGTTTTTGCGGTTGCGGAACCACACTAGAAGCTGCTGCAAAGCTGAAACGGAAGTGGGTTGGGATTGATTACTCTCCTACTGCTTGCCGCGTTATGGCTGAGAGACTTGAAAAGCGGTTAGGGCTAAAAGAAGGGCTTGACTTCACTCTCAGAGACATGCCTAAGACCGCCGAACAATTGCGTAAGATGCCACCGTTTGAGTTCCAAAACTGGGCAGTAGTTGCTTTGGGTGGCATTCCTAATCAGGTCAAAGTAGGCGATTACGGAATAGATGGTCGTCTTTACCTTGCTGACGTAATAAAGACACATAAAGGTGATTTCTTTGAGACGTTAGACAAATGGTATCCAATCCAAGTTAAACAAGTAGATAAAGTAGGTAGGCCGGATATTGACAAGTTTCAGACTGCCATGCGTAGAGATAAACGCTTGAAGGGATACTTTGTAGCCTTTGGATTTTCTCAGGATTCAATGAAAGAGATAAAAAGAGCGCAAACTGTGGAAGGATTGGATATAGTGCCCATCACCGTTGAGGAATTGTTGGGCTACGAGAAGATTGCCTTATCTTAAAAACACCTCCACCTTAGAAGATTCTTTATACCAGACGGTGGAAAACCAGCCCGGCGGGGAGCTTGGGGTAGAAATAGGTGGATTTGCGCGGCATTTTATCACCCACATCTGCGATGGCCTTGATTGCCTCTGCCCTGGCCGGACTCAGTAGGAGAGCAAGCTGGTATTCCTGGCTGACCACTCTGTTGATGGCGTCTACCCTGTCATCGGTGTAGGTCAGGTTTGCTTTTTCGCTATCGCTGCTCAGGGTAAGGAGCTTCTCCAGAATGACGTGGTCGGCGATGCTGACCGCTAATCTCTTGTAAAGGTCGGAATGGAAGTTGGGCATCATCGGGTTGACCTGAGCCGGATCGCATAAGGTGAGTACCAGCAGATGCCTGGTGGTCAGCCCAAAAAGAGCCAGCCTGATTTTGTTTGTGCCCGTCAGCAAATCATCCACATGCTTCCAGTCGTCCGGGCTATCTATCGGTAGCTCATCGATATCGAAGAATAGTTTAAGCTTGGTCATCAGGCCATCAAGCGTTGCTTTGGGAATACCGCGCACCAGCCGGTGGGTAGGCAGAATCAGCAGTCCAGGGTCAGAGAAAGACACCAGCGTCATCATTACGAAATTAAATGGCTCGTCTTCTGACGCTGACGGGGAGCAGGCACGCCTTTCCCGTTGGTAGTTAAGGGCGCTCTCATAGCGATGGTGGCCGTCAGCAATATAAAGAGGCTGCCCGGCGAAACTACTACTAATTTGATTGACCACGTCCGGTGCCTTGATTACCCAGACATCGTGTCTTTCCCCATCCAGCTTCCTTGAGCTGAGCAGGGGCTGGCCTTGCTGCTGAGTGGCCAGTAGCGAAGCAATGCGTTGCTGACTGTCTTCGTAGAGGGTCAATATCGGGCTGGTATTCGCCTGGAGCGCCCAGAGCAGGCTCAACCGGTCGCTCTTGGGCGCCATCATCGTGCCTTCATGAGGGCGAATAACCATCCTGTCCCATTCCTCAAGCCTGATAGCGGCAATGAGGCCACGGCGCTTATACTCTTTTCCCCGGTGAGTAAAGTAGTGGTCATGGAGGTAGACGGCTGGGGTTTCATCAATCTGCAAAATACCCTGCTTGAGCCATTGCTCCTGTGTAGCGGCGGCACGGGTATACTTGTTGTCGGTAGTGGTATCCTGGGGTAGCTCCCGACCAAACTCCAGGCGCACACAGTTATATTCGTTTCTCAGGTGCAGCTCTTGCTGCTGCCGGGGGGGGATAATATCATACGGAGGGCAAATAACTGCGGCCAGGTCGTTAATCATCGACCCGTTATAGTGCATCCCGGGGAAGGGGCGAACTTCAGCCAAGCTTGTTCAATCCTTTCTGGCTCAACCAGTACCGAAAATATTTAACAACTTAGTTTACCTGATGTCTTCACGGGGCGCAACCGGCTAAGCCGGGACTATTTATTGACCTCACCCCTTAGTCCCCCTCTTTTACGCCCCACAGTTAGCCTGTCACTACAGGGAAGAGATTTTAGAGAGGGAGCAAAGCTCCCTCTCTTTTTCTACACCCCCTTCCCTTGATAAGGGAAGGGGGTCAGGGGGATAGGTTACTAAAGAGCCCTCATCTGTTGAAGGGGTGTTTACTGCGCTATACTTAAACTAAAAGTGATGTAATCATATTGGACAGATGGTAATGGAAGACCCGGCCGGGATAAAGGCAAAAATCGAGCTGCTGCGGGGGCAGATAAACTATCACAACAATCGCTATCACGTGCTGGACAGCCCGGAGACTAGCGATGCCGAGTATGATGGATTGGTGAGGGAGTTGCAGCATCTGGAGGAGAAGTATCCCCAGTTGGTGACGCCCGACTCCCCCACTCAGCGGGTGGGAGCCACTCCGGTGGCAGCCTTCGGTGTGGTGGAGCACCCCCGTCCCTTACTGTCCCTGGGAAATGTTTTTGCCAAAGATGAGTTACTGGCCTGGTATACCCGGACGCTGAGACTGGCGGGCGGTCAGCCATTTAAGCTTGTTTGTGAGCATAAGATTGATGGGTTGGCGGTGGCTCTCACCTACGTTGATGGTCAGCTTATTACCGGCGCCACCCGTGGTGACGGCTTTCGTGGTGAAGATATTACCCGGAACCTCAGGACGGTCAGGAGCATTCCCTTGTCTGTATCTGCAGAAGCCCCACCCCGTTTTGAGGTGCGTGGTGAGGTCTACCTGCCCAAAGCCGGTTTCCATAAGCTGAACGCAGAGCGGGCTGCTGAAGGATTGCCTCTATTCGCAAACCCTCGTAACGCCGCTGCCGGCTCGGTGCGGCAGCTTGACCCGCGTATCACCGCCCGGCGTCCGCTGGATATCTATGTTTATGCCCTGGGCTGGGCGGAAGGCAAGGCCACTCCTGAAGGCCACTGGGCAACAATGGACTATCTCAAGTCGCTCGGTTTCAGGATAAACCCGCATAATGAATTGATTACCGGTATCGAGCAAGCTGAGGACTATTACCAGACCTGGGTGGGCCGTAGAGAAAGCCTGCCTTATGAAGCTGATGGTATCGTGGTTAAAGTGGACTCGTTAACTCTTCAGCAAGAGCTTGGTAGTATCGGTCATGAACCCCGGTGGGCGGTTGCCTATAAATTCCCAGCGATTCAGGCGACAACGCAACTTAAAGAAATCAGGGTTAGTGTCGGCCGTACCGGCACGCTTAATCCCTATGCCGTCCTGGAACCGGTGAGAGTGGGTGGGGTGACGATTGAACGAGCCGCCCTGCACAACGAGGATGACATCCGGCGCAAGGATATCCGCGAAGGCGACTGGGTCTATGTGCAGCGGGCGGGTGAAGTAATACCGGAAATAGTGGGGCCGATTCCGAGCCGGCGTACCGGACAGGAGCCGGAATTCAGTCTCTTAGCCAAGATATTTGATAAGGAGAAGAATCGCCCGGCCTGTCCTTCCTGCGGGGCGGAGGTCTTTCGACCTGAAAATGAAGTCATGTACTATTGCTCAAATGCGGCCTGCCCTGCCCAGGCCCAGGCGCGACTTGAGCTTTTCGCCTACCGGGGCGCGATGGATATCAGGGGTATCGGCGAATCGATGGCGGCTTTGTTATTGCGAGAAGGCCTGGTTGCGGATGTGGCTGACCTTTACTATCTGAAAAAAGAAGACCTGCTCAAGCTGGAGAGGATAGGTGAGAAGAGTGCCACTAACCTCCTGGACAATATCCAAAAGAGCAAGGGCAGACCTTTTGCCAGGATTATTTATGCCCTGGGCATACGCCATATCGGCGAGCAGATGGCACAGTTGCTATCTGCCCATTTCAGCAGCATCGATGAGCTGATGAATGCTACGGAGGAGGACCTGACTGGCATTCCCGGCATAGGCTCCGAGATTGCGAGAAGCGTCGTCGTTTTTTTTCGGCAGGAGGACAACAAACGGATAATCGAGAAACTAAAGGAAGCTGGCATATTCCCTGAGCCCAGAAAAGCGGAAAGAAAAGAAGAACTGCCTCTGTCTGGTAAAGAGTTCGTTATCACCGGCCGGCTGGAAGCCTTCAGCCGCGAGGAGGCAGAGGCTAGAATAAGAGCTCTCGGTGGCACGACCAAAGACAATGTTACCCGCAAAACCAGCTACCTGGTCGCTGGGGCTGACCCCGGTTCCAAGCTAAACCGTGCTCAGGCTCTGGGAGTAGAGCAGCTCAGTGAAGAGGAATTTCTAAGATTACTGGGAGAGAAAGGTTGAGGACGTACTGGATACCCATTCCGTTGAAAAACGGAATCCAGAAAAGTCATGAGCGATTACTATATCTATATTCTGGCAAGCAGACGCAACGGGACCATTTATGTGGGCTTCACAAATGACCTCGTGCGGAGAATCTATGCACACAGGAACGATTTCGTTGAGGGGTTCACCAAGAAGTATAGTGTACATACTCTTGTGTACTTTGAAGAGTGCAGTGACCGCAATAACGCTATTCAGCGTGAAAAGCAGATTAAGGAATGGAAAAGGCGCTGGAAGCTGGAGCTTATTGAAAAAGCAAATCCTGAGTGGAAAGACCTTTATGGAGAGATTCTATAAGACTGGATTCCGACTTTCGCCGGAATGGATGGTTTCTGGTTTGGTGTTTCATGCTTTATCTTAGATTTCCATTTATGAAGGATAGGGTTACAGAAAAATAATGAAACTGATTATCGGCCTTGACAATCTTTGTGGTGCAAGCATTACTACACCCTCCTGGATTGCTTCGTCCTTCCACCGAAGGACTCGCAATGACAGGCTATTAATGGGTCACTCGAGAGGGGGCTAAGCCCCCTCTTTTGGACTTCCCCCTCTCCTGGCAGGAGAGGGGGATAAAGGGGGTGAGGTCAATCAGTAACCCGGTGAAATTGATTGTGGGATTGGGTAATCCGGGACGGAGCTATGAGCATAACCGCCATAACCTGGGGTTTATGTGCGTGAGCTATTTTTCCAAAGAGCATGGCATCGTCTTTGATAGGAAACATGGGAACGCCCGCATCGGCCTTGGTGAGGTAGCTGGCCACCGGGTAGTAGTGGCCCGGCCCCAGACCTATATGAACCAGAGTGGGGAGGCAGTTGGCCAGTTGGTGAAGAAATTCAGTGTCAGCCTTCCTGACCTCATCGTTATTCATGATGACCTTGACCTCCCGGTAGGTAAGATACGTCTCAGACAGGGTGGCAGCGCCGGCGGTCATAAAGGCGTTGGCTCTATCATTGCCATGCTTGGTCGCCCGGATTTCCTCCGTCTCCGTGTCGGTATCGGACGGCCAACCGGAGTGACAGGGTCACCTGAAGCCAATGAAGCTACGATTGTGAGCTATGTGCTCAGTGGTTTTACCACGGAGGAAAAGCGGGTAATTAGCCAGACGATACCGATGGTGAGTGAAGCTATTCTCTGCCTCCTCACCGAAGGGCTGACCGTAGCCATGAATAAGTATAACTAGTGAGGCTTGCCAGAAACTATCGTTGCGAGACCATTCCGACCGTCACTTCGTTCCTGGCAATGACAAGGAGCGTGTCGGACAGCTTCTGGCACAAAGGGAGGGAAAAATTGATAACAATGAACTACCAACCAATCGAGTGGCGCGGCGACCGGGTGAAGCTCCTCGACCAGACCCGGCTTCCTCAAGAAGAGCTTTATCTTGAGCTGACCCGCTATCAGGACGTCGCTTCAGCCATCAAAGAGCTGAAGGTCAGGGGAGCTCCGGCCATCGGGGTGGCGGGAGCCTACGCCGTCGCTCTCGGTGCCCTGGGGATTGAGTCCGGTTCCAGGGGCGATTTTATGACAAAGCTAAAGAAGGTGAGCCAGGCGATTGCGGCCACCCGGCCTACCGCCCGTAACCTGTTCTTTGCCATCGAGCGGATGAACAAAATTGCTGAAGCCGGTAAAAGAGTTGCGGACATTAAGCAAGCGCTGGTCGCAGAAGCCGTAACAATACACGGCGAAGAGGCTGAAGCCACCCGCAAGCTCAGCCAGCTTGGCGCTGAGCTAATCAAGGATGGTGCGACTATTCTGACGCACTGCAATACCGGCCCGCTGGCGACGACCGGCTATGGCACGGCTTTAGGCGTTCTCATCCGGGCGAAAGAGCAGGGTAAGAAGATAAAGGTCCTGGTCGATGAGACCCGTCCCCTGCTCCAGGGAGCACGGCTCACCACCTGGGAGCTAAAGAAGGCGGGTATCCCTTTTACCCTCATCACCGACTCCATGGCGGGCTACTTTATGAGTCGTGGCGGGATAGACGGCGCGATTGTCGGTGCCGACCGCATTGCGGCCAACGGCGATACCGCCAACAAGATTGGCACCTATACGGTGGCGGTGCTGGCGAAAGAGCACGGCATCCCCTTCTACGTGGCTGCCCCCACCACTACCATTGACTCCTCCTTAGCCTCCGGTGAGCAAATCCCCATCGAGCAGCGCAACCAGACCGAAGTAACCCATATCCAGGGGGTAAGCATCGCGCCAGATGGTATTCAAGCGGCTAATCCTGCCTTTGATGTCACCCCGGCGAGATACATCACGGCCATTGTTACCGAGCGTGGTATAATAAGGCCACCGTATGGGGAGGGGATAAAAAGTTATAGGTAATTATTATGAATATATCCCTAGCAGATTGGGCAAACGTTGCAACAATAGTCCTAGCGGTTGCTGCAATTGTTGCTGGTATATTGGCTTGGTGGAATATCAGAATCTTCAAAGAGCAACGGCGGCTTGATACATTTCTGAAGTTGTTAGACTGGCTAACCAGCCAGAGAGAAAGAGACAATAGAGGCGAAATACATAGCTTGTGGGAAGGGAGGGAGATGCTAGAAGGTTTGTATAATGAGCCTGACTTAGGGCAAAGGACTGCCAGCTTGATAGACCATGCTAGGTATTTGCAGAAGCAAAGAGAAACAAATAGAATTATCGAGTCTATCATAAGGTAAAAGGATGCTGTTGAAGAGGTAATAGCGTCCTTAGACAAGGTTGGTTTCTTCTTATTAGGACACCCACCTGGACTGAAAGTTGATCCGAGGTTAAAGTTTGAAGCCCCAATGTGGATTTGGTCTATTACTGTGGATATGTGGGATAGGCTCGGAAGCTATGTTGAGGGAGTGCAAAGTGGGAGGTTCAAAAGAAAAGTAGGTGAAGACTCCCAGGCAATCCCAAATTATGGCAGATACTTCAGGGCGCTGAGCGAAGAAGCTAGGGAACAGTTGAGGAGAGCAGATTAAAATACGGTCACGATTGAGCTAAACCACGTAATCAATGAGATAAGGAAGTAGCTTTATAGAACAAAGTCAAATTGGGGTGATTGGGGGGCAGAAACTTCGGAGAGTCTAAGAGAGGCTTCGCCTCTCTTCCAAAATTTATCCCTCTCCCCTTTCGAAGGGGAGAGGGATAAATGGTGAGGGGTTCACTAGAAACTATGAATGATAAGATGAAAGTAACTGAGCTTACTGTAGAAGAACTGAAAATCATTATTGATGACATCATCGATGAAAAGTTTTTGGAATGGTTCGGCGACCCTGACGAGGGATTAGAGCTAAAACCAGAGGTCATACGAGGACTGAGAGAGTCTATGAGAAGGATTCGCGACGGGAAGGAAAAGCTCATACCTATGGAAGAAGTCCTCAAGGACATGGCTAAGAAGCGGAAGGAGTGAGAAATGCCACAACCTAAAGCTAAAATCGGGGTGATTGGGGGGACGGGGCTTTATGATATTGAGGGGATGACCAACGTTAGGGAAGTTGACATCACTACCCCCTTCGGCAAGCCCAGTGATACCATTGTTGTTGGCAAGCTGGAAGGGGTGGGGATTGCCTTTTTGCCCCGGCACGGTAAGGGGCACCGCATCACGCCCACGGAGCTACCATCACGGGCTAATATCTATGCCCTGAAATCCCTGGGGGTGGAACATATCATCGCCATCAACTCCGCCGGCAGCTTCAAGAAAGAGCTAAAACCCGGCGACCTGCTTATCCCCGACCAGCTTATTGACCGCACGCAGTCCAGGACGAACACCTTCTTCGGCGATGGTATTGTCGCCCATATCGCCTTCGCTGAACCCTTTTGCCCGGTACTGAGCCAGGTTCTCTATGAATCGGCCATAGCAGCCGGCGCCACCGTCCATCCCAAAGGCACGATGGTCGTCATGGAAGGGCCGGCCTTCTCCACCCGGGCGGAATCGAGGCTATACCGCTCGTGGGGAGCGGATATTATCGGCATGACGGCGCTACCGGAAGCTAAACTGGCACGGGAAGCTGAAATCTGCTACGCTGTTATCGGCTGTATTACGGACTACGATAGCTGGTGGCAGCCGGGCAAGCCGGTGACCGTAGACGTTATCCTGGAAACCCTGCGTAAGAATGTGGATATGGCCAAGAAGATTATCAAGCTGGCAGTCAGCCGGATAGCCGGGAAGCGCGATTGCGAGTGTGCCACCGCCCTCCAGATGGCGATGGTGACCGCTCCGGGGATGATACCACCGGCGCAGAAACAGAAACTGGGGCTGCTGATAGGGAAGTATATTAAATAGAACCCTATCCCCTTTGTCCCCTTCCTCTAGGCAAGGAGAAGGGGAGGGGTTTTGAGAGAGGCAAAGCCTCTCTCAAACTCTCTGTGCACTGAGGGTTAAAGAGGGGCGAAGCCCCTCTCTTACTTACACTCCCCCTTCCCTTAAAAGGGAAGGGGGTCAAGAGGATAGGTTGGTAAACAACCTTGATGTAGGTTTCTTAGTCTAATTAGGAAAGAAAGGCTGAATCTGATGCCACTTACTGAGTTCGGATGCTTGCCTACGGTCATTGGCAGTATGCCTCAGACCGACCCCGCTGAGGCCTGTGCCCTGGTGGCACGCTACCTCAAGGACATACCCGCCTGGCCACAGCTACCGAATCGCTCCTTCCTTGAGAATATGTATGCCCAGTACAGCCAGGGGTTTCCCGGCGTGGTCATCGAGGGCAACCGCATCTATGTTGACCGTGCCAGGGGTGATGTGGCTGAATCCTTGGTGCAGCTTTATACCGCTTACGAAAAGCATGATACTGATAAATACCCGATAAGTGAAAACTACGCCCAGGGTCTGCATACCTTTCTCGCCCTAAAAGGCATGTCGCCTCTGGCAGTAAAGGGTCAGATAACCGGCCCGGTGACCTGGGGGCTAACCGTGACAGACGAGGAAGGCCGGGCGATAATCTATGACGACTCGTTTCAAGACATCGTCGCCATGTTTCTTGGTCTGAAGGCGGAGTGGCAGGAGAGGACACTCCGCCAAATCTCGAAGAACACTATCATCTTTGTCGACGAGCCTTATATGACTGCTTTTGGCTCGGTGGCCGTGCCTTTCGATAAGGTAAGGGTCATCAAACTCTTAAACGAGGTTTTCAGCCATATCAGGGGTATCAAGGGAGTCCACTGCTGCGGCAATACCGATTGGCCGGTCTTACTCCAGACCAATACCCAGATATTGAGCTTCGATGCTTATAGCTATGCCGGGTCGCTCAGCCTTTATCCTGCGGAAGTAGAAGCATTCCTTGCCAGGAAGGGCTGTATCGCCTGGGGGATTGTTCCCAACGAGGTTGAAGCTCTGGCCGGGGAAACGGTCAGTAGTCTCAAAGACCGTCTGGAGGCCGCCATGGCCCCTTTTTCCAGGAATGGTATGGGGTTCGGACAGCTTCTGGGGCAAGCCTTGCTGACGCCCTGCTGTGGCCTGGCCGGTCTCCCCGATGGCGAGGCGGTGGCTACCGCCCTGGAGCTGCTGACCGGGCTATCAGTAGCGATAAGGAAACGCTATCTCTAGTGTCGTGGATGGTGGCAGCTTTCCTGCCTGATGTGGCAGAAAAAACCAATATAGGTTAAACTATGAGCAGCCAAATAAGGGGAATGGGGCAATCTGACGTGGCCATCATCGTTGGCTAAGGTTTGCCACTAGCTAAAAACAATAGAGATGGACACAAGTGGAACGTAAGATAGTTCTTGGCCTCCTGGCTCAAATTGATAGCCATCTCGTAGAGATGCTGAAAGACGGCATTGAGCACACCTTTAGTTGCCCGGTGGAGATTAGTGCGCGAATTGGCAGCCTCGATTACGCCCTTGCCCCGAAGCGAAAGCAGTATCTGGCACCCTTGATATTATCGACTCTACGCGGCTTTAGCATGAACGCCGATGACCGTTGTCTCGGCGTAGTGGATGTTGACCTCTATTCTCCCGGTTCCAGCTTCGTCTTCGGTGAAGCTGATATTGGCTCGCGGGTGGCGATTATCTCTTTGTACCGGCTGAGGCCGGAGCGCTATGGTCTGGCACCGGATGAAAGATTATATCAAAGCCGGGTGACCAAGGAAGCGGTGCATGAGCTGGGACATACCCACTATTTGAGCCATTGTCTGGAGGCAAAGTGTGTCATGCACCTTTCCAACAGCCTGGCGGATACCGACCGTAAGGCGGCTGCTTTCTGCCTGAACTGTGAGCAGGGATTACAGGAGGTTGCGTTAAACCGTGACATCACCACTCCCTGAACTGGTGCAAGCCTTGCTTACTCCCGGAATCTACCCAGAGGCCACCTCCAAGGTCGAGCTAATGCAAACCCAGATGTCCTTTGTTTTTCTGACCGACGCGTATGCCTATAAGGTAAAAAAACCGGTCAATCTCGGCTATCTCGATTATTCCACCCTCGCTCAGCGCCACTTCTTTTGCCAGCGGGAGGTTGAGCTTAACCAGCGCCTTTGCCCGGCTACCTACCTGGCAGTGGTACCTCTTACCCGGGAAAACGGTACTATTTCAATCGGCGGACAGGGACAGGTCATCGAATATGCGGTCAAGATGCGCCGCCTCCCCCAGGAAAAGATGATGAACGTGCTCCTGGCTAAAAATGAGGTATCCATAGAGATGGTAACTGCGGTGGCAAGGAAGCTCGCCGAATTTCACCGGCGGGCGGAGACTAATGCTACTATCAGTGACTTTGGCCAGCCGGGTAACATCGCCGGTAACACCGGTGAAAATTTCAGCCAGACCGTGAAATATATCGGCAAGACTCTTTCCCGGGAACAATACCACTCTCTGAAGACTTACACCGAAAAGTTTATGAGTGATAAAGTCGTTCTGTTCCGGAAGCGGATTGCCGGGAATAAAATCAGGGATTGCCACGGCGACCTTCATGCTGCCCATATCTGTTTTACGGATGGAATCTGCATCTACGATTGTATTGAGTTTAATGACCGTTTCCGCTATTGCGATGTTGCCTCCGAGGTCGCTTTTCTGGCGATGGACCTGGACCACTACGGCCGTGCCGACCTCTCCCGTAGCTTCGTTGCTGCCTATGTCACTTTCAGTAAGGACGAGGGGCTGCCCGGGCTGCTCAATTTTTATAAGTGTTACCGGGCTTATGTGAGGGGTAAAGTTGAGGGATTCAAGCTTGATGACCCGTATATTGCCGAGCCTGAGAAAAAGCAGATTCTCGATATTGCCCGTAGCTATTTTGACCTGGCCCAGACCTATACCAGGTCAAGACCGTTCTTGTTGATTACCACCGGACTCGTCGGTACCGGTAAAAGCACGCTGGCTCAGGCTCTGGCCAAAAGGTTAGGGCTGGTGGTCATCTCCTCCGATATTACCCGCAAGAAGCTGGCTGATGTCCCGGTGACCGACCGTCATCTTGACGATTTCGGTCGCGGCATTTATTCTCCGGAGTTTTCCCGGCTGACCTATGACAAAATGCTGGCTGAAGCCAGGGGTATCCTGGCTGAAGGCGGGTCAGTCATTCTGGATGCTTCTTTTATCAAGGCGGCGGAGCGCCGGAGAGCACTGGCGCTGGCGAAAGAAGCTCCGGCTGATTTCTTCATTGTGGAGTGTGTCCTTGATGAAGAAAGTATCAAGCTGCGTTTGGCCGAGCGTTTCCGGCAAGGCTCGGTATCGGACGGGCGCTGGGAGATATTTGAACCGCAGAAGCAGCAGTTTGAGCCGGTGGTAGAGGTTTCTCCCCAAAATCATGTTATAATAGATAGTTCCAAGCCTTTGTCGGAGGCTACCAACCAGGTATTAGAGAAGCTGTTTCGTAACCTGTCCCCCTGACCGATTGCTGGGGAAGGATTGGGGTAGTAAAGAGAGGAAGCGAAGCCTCCTCTCTTTAATCTCCTTCCTGTGGCTGAAGAGAAAGGGACTTGTTAATAAGGGATAGCTTAAAAACCAGGAGATGATGTTGAAAAAAGACCAGTACGATGTTAAAGACCCTTCTCTGGCGGAAGCCGGACGGCAGCGGATTGAGTGGGCTGCCCGGGAGATGCCAGTAGTCAGGTTACTCAGAGAGAGACTTACCCGGGAGAAGCCTTTTGCCGGCATTCGAATCTCCGCCTGTCTCCATGTCACCACGGAAACAGCTAACTTAGCCTTGGCGATGAAGGATGGAGGTGCCACACTTGTTCTCTGCGCCTCTAATCCCCTGAGCACCCAGGACGATGTTGCCGCCGCCCTGGTCGAATACGGTATCCCGACCAATGCCATCAAGGGAGAGGATGAGGCGACCTATTACAAACACATCAGCACCGCCCTGGCGAACCGGCCTCAGCTTACGGTGGATGATGGGGCTGACCTGGTGACCAGCCTTCACACCAAACGGAGTGAGCTGCTCAAGAATGTCATCGGCGGCACCGAGGAAACAACCACCGGGGTTGTCCGGCTGCGCAGCATGGAGAAGGCCGGGGAACTGAAGTATCCTATCGTTGCTGTCAATGATGCCCAGACCAAGTACCTCTTTGATAACCGCTATGGCACCGGGCAGAGCACCATCGATGGTGTCACCCGTGCCACCAATGTCCTCTGGGCCGGGAAAAAAGTGGTCATTTGCGGCTATGGCTGGTGCGGGCATGGCCTGGCCTTGAGAGCCAAGGGACTGGGTTCACAGGTGATTGTTACCGAGGTGCAGCCGGTACGTGCCCTGGAAGCAGCCATGGATGGTTTCCAGGTGATGCCAATGCTCCAGGCCGCCCGGGTGGGGGATATTTTTATTACCGTTACCGGCGATAAGAATGTCATTGATAAAGCTCATCTGGCGGTCATGAAAAATGGGGCGATTCTGGCAAATAGCGGGCATTTCAATGTGGAGATTAATATCCCGGCTTTGGAAAGCATGTCTGGTCAGAAGCGAACGATAAGGTCTTTCGTGGACGAATACACTCTCCAGGATGGGCGTCGCCTGTATTTGCTTGGTGAAGGCCGGTTGATTAACCTGGCAGCGGCCGAGGGGCATCCCGCCAGCGTGATGGATATGAGCTTTGCCAACCAGGCACTATGCCTGGAATACCTGGTGAAGAATGCGGCCGAGCTTAAACCGAGAGTTTATCCGGTGCCGGAAGAAATCGATAAGGAAGTAGCCAGGCTGAAACTGAATTCCCTGGGTATCGAGATTGATACACTGACGCCGGAACAGCAACAGTATCTGGCCGGTTGGCAGGAAGGAACATAGGGTTTATTAGCAACCTCACCCCCTTAAGAGGAGCTTCGCCCCTCTTAAACACCCGAGTCGGACGGGGCAAAGAGGATAGGTTGTTATAGATAAATAGAAAAGGAGAAAGAAGTTGACTAACTCATTTGCTAAATCACGGAGATACCTTTTTACCTCGGAATCGGTTACCGAGGGGCACCCGGACAAAATGTGTGACCAGATTTCAGATGGCGTGCTCGATGCTATTCTGGCAAAGGATAGCTATGGCCGGGTGGCCTGCGAGACCGCGGTCACCAATGGTCTGGTGATTGTTCTCGGCGAAATCACTACCAAGAGCTATATCGAAATTCCTCAGATTGTACGCCGGGTAATCCAGAATATCGGCTATACTCATCCTGAATACGGTTTCGACTACCGCTCCTGCGGCGTGATGGTGTCCATCAATGAGCAATCATCCGATATTGCCCTTGGTGTGGATAAATCGCTGGAGGCGAAGACGGAGTCCGAGAATGAGATGGATGAAATCGGTGCCGGCGACCAGGGAATGATGGTTGGTTTTGCCTGTAATGAGACCCCGGAGCTGATGCCCTTGCCGGTGGCCCTGTCCCATAAGCTCTGCCGACGCCTGGCACAGGTGAGAAAAGAGAATATCCTGACCTATCTCCGTCCGGACGGCAAGTCACAGGTGACGGTGGAGTACAGCAATGGCGCGCCCAAGCGTATCGATAGTGTCGTCATCGGCGCTCAGCACGACCCTGATGTCGAGCATGACCAGATTGCCGGGGACGTCATCGAGCAGGTCATTAAGTGTATTGTTCCTGCCGCGTTGATTGATAGTAAAACCAGGTTCTATGTCAATGCCACCGGCCGGTTTGTAATTGGTGGGCCGGCCTCTGATACCGGCTGTACCGGTCGTAAGATTCTGGTTGATACCTACGGCGGGATGGCTCGCCATGGTGGTGGTGCTTTCTCCGGTAAGGACCCAACCAAGGTTGACCGCTCAGCGGCGTACATGGCGCGCTATGTCGCCAAGAATATCGTTGCCGCCGGACTGGCGGAACGTGTTGAGCTACAGGTAGCCTATGTTATTGGGGTTGCCCATCCTCTTTCCATCTCGCTGGAGACCTTCGGTACAGGTAAGGTTGACCAGGAGGTCTTGCTGACCCTCATCAGGAAGCACTTTGACTTCCGGCCGGCAGCGATTATCAAGAATCTTGGCCTGCGCCGCCCCATCTACCTGCCCACGGCGGCTTACGGGCACTTTGGGCGTGAAGACCTCGACCTCCCCTGGGAAAAGACGGATAAAGCCGAGGCCTTGAGGGCGGAGGCATTCGGCAGCGGCCCGGACTATTAAGTAACTTAACTGTTGCAGGATGGCTGGCTAACTGCCGGGGTGTTTAAGAGAGGCGAAGCCCCTCTTCATAGAATCAATGAATCAATTCCCCTTCCCCTTGATCAGGGGAAGGGGATAAAGGGGATAGGGTTTGACCACTAATCCGATTAAATTTGGCACCGATGGCTGGCGCGGCGTTATCGCCGAAGACTTCACCTTTGCCAATGTGCGTGCCTGTGCCCAGGGAGTTGCCAGCTACCTCAAGCGGGCCGGCCTGGCCAACCAGGGACTGATTATCGGCTATGATACCCGCTTTGCCTCGGAGGATTTTGCGGCTACCGCCGCCGAGGTTATCGCCGGAAACGGGATTAAGGTCTATCTCTGTCCCAAAGCCGCACCAACCCCGGTCATCAGCTATGGTGTGCTGGCCCGGCAAGCGGGCGGGGCGATTATTATCACCGCCAGCCACAATCCGGCTGCCTGGAACGGCTTCAAGTATAAATCCGAGTCCGGCTCCAGTGCTCCCCCCGAAGTTACCGATGAGATTGAAAAACATATCTCCGCTGCCTTGGCTAACGGCCGGATAGGCACGCTGCCACTGGCTAAAGCCCGGGAGCAGGGGAGCGTCGAATACCTCGACCTGGCACCGCTCTACTTTGACCATATTGCCAGGCTGGTTGACCTGGATAGCCTGCGCAGGGCGAAGATTAAGGTAGTTATTGACTCTATGTACGGTGCCGGTGCCGGCTTTCTCAAAGCCCTGCTTGGCGGAGGTGCCATCGAGCTAGTAGAAATAAACGGGGAACGTAACCCGCTCTTCCCCGGTATCGAACGTCCGGAACCGATTGGTCCTAACTTGGTCAAGCTCATGGCTACGGTCAAAGAGACTGGAGCGAATGTAGGTATCGCCACCGATGGCGATGCCGACCGTGTCGGGGTCGTCGACGAGAAGGGGAACTTCCTCACCACCCTCCAGGTCTTCGCCCTGCTCGCCCTCTACCTGCTGGAGGTTCGCGGTGAACGTGCTCCAATCGTCAAGACCATCACGACCACCAGCATGCTTTACCGCCTGGGTGAAATCTTCAATGTTCCGGTACACGAGACATCGGTGGGTTTCAAATATGTCGCCCCGGTAATGCTGGCAGAGAAAGCCCTTATCGGTGGCGAGGAAAGTGGCGGCTACGGCTTTCGCGGTCATGTCCTCGAAAGAGACGGCATCCTAGCAGCTCTCTATTTCCTTGATTTAGTGGCGAAGACAGGTAAAAACCCGTCACAACTGATTGACTACCTCTATAGCAAGGTAGGCCCGCATTACTTTGACCGCAGCGATGTCCAGTTCCCCGAGGCCGAGCGCCCGGCAATCATGACGCGCCTGGGGCACAATCCCCCCGATAAGATTGAAGGCGTTAGCCTGGCCAGGTTTGATACTGCCGATGGCTTCCGTTTTGTCCTGGCGGATGGTAGCTGGCTCCTTATCCGCTTTTCCGGTACGGAGCCGTTGCTGCGCATTTACGCCGAGAGCAGCACTCCGGCGCGGGTGGCCAGGTTGCTCCAGCAAGGTAAAAGATTAGCCGGAGTCGACAAGAATTAGCATGGAGGCGAAATTCCCCTGTCGCATTGAAAAGCCCTGGGGCTTTGAGCTGCTCCTGGCTCATACCCCGGCTTATGCCGGAAAGCTGCTCTTCATCAAAGGAGGCCAGAGGCTGAGCCTCCAGTACCATAAGAAGAAAGATGAAAGCATCTACCTGTATCAGGGGGAAGCCAGAATCGAAGTTACCGGTAAGGATGGCCGGCTGGTGCAAACTGTAGCTCAAGCCGGCTATTGCCTCAGAATTCTGCCTTTGACCAAGCACCGCCTCGAAGCCATCCAGGATACCATCATCTTTGAAGTTTCAACGCCCGAGCTGGAAGATTTGGAAAGGCTGGAAGACGACTACGGGCGCACCGAGCCGCTCGTTAAGTAAGGTGGTTCTATTCTCTGTGGTTGGTCTCGCAATGACAGTAGAATCGGCCAAACTTCTCCTCTGCAGCCGATTGACATGCCTTGTGGTCTCTGCTAGACTCTATTTGGCATCAGTAAGCATGGCCCCGTGGTGTAGCGGTCTAACATAACGCCCTGTCACGGCGTAGATCAGGGGTTCAAATCCCCTCGGGGTCGCCAGATTATCTGCTCCGGCACCAGGGAAAGGGGAGTGACCGAGTGCACGCATGAGAATAAAGCCCCTGAGACATAACCTGGTCGTTCAGTTCTCCGCCGTTAGTTTTGTCGCGCTCGGTCTACTGCTGGTGACGGAGGGCGTGGTGACGGCGAGAACCATCAAAGAGGATGCCGCTCACCACCTGACTGACGAAGTCGTCGCCATTGCCTCTGGACGTCTGCTACAGGCAATCACCCCGGCTGATACTGAGACAGTGATGACGGGGGACAGGTATAACCAGTTTGACCGGTTCGTGAAGCAATCAATAGTTTCGGAACGCACTGCCCGGGTTAATATCTGGGCCAGGGATGGGACGATAACCTATTCCAGTGACCCGTCAAAGGTCGGGCTGAAGTTCCCCGATGACGAACACCTGAAGAAGGCACTGCGCGGTCAGACGGTCTATGTCCAGGAACCGGCAGAGGGAGATAAACCTAATGATGCCGCAGATGAGTTTGTCGAGGTCTATACGCCCATCGTTTTTCCAGGCACCACTGAGCCACAGGGCGCCTTTGAGGTCTACCAGTACTACGCGCCAACCGGTCGACTGGTAGCTGCTGTACACGGACGGGTCCTGGTGTCCCTGGGAGTCGGCTTCCTGGTGGTTTACCTGGTTCTGGTCGGTATTGTCTGGCGGGGTTGGCAGACAATACGCCGCCAGGAATCGGCTCTCATTGCCTCCGAGCGTTTGGCTTCTATCGGTCAGCTGGCCTCAGGCGTCGCTCATGAGCTGAACAATCCGCTGACCAGTGTTATCGGCTTTTCCGAGCTGATGATGGACAAGGATATGGCTCCGGAGGTTAAGAAAAACCTGCAGATTGTCCATGATGAAGCTCAGCGCACTGCCAAGATAGTGAAAAACCTGCTTGGCTTCGTCCGGCAACAGGAGCAGGTAAAGCAACCGTTAAACCTGAACAGTATCCTGGAAAAGGTGCTGGCAGTACGTGCCTACGAGCAGAAAGCGAGCAACATCCGGGTCGTTACCCGGTTTACCCCTGACCTGCCCGAGGTTATGGCTGACCCATCGCAAATGCAGCAGGTCTTTTTTAACCTTGTCATCAATGCCGAGCATTTCATGGTTCAAGCACACCAGGGAGGCACCTTGACCGTTGCTACGGAAAGAGAGGGAAGCGTGGCACAGGCAAGTGTGACTGATGATGGCCCGGGTATTGCCAAAGAGAATATCAGCCGCCTTTTTACTCCCTTCTTCACCACCAAGGAGGTGGGTAAAGGCACGGGGCTGGGTTTAAGTATCTGCTATGGTATCGTCACCCAGCACGGCGGGAGAATCTTTGCCCGGAGTGAACCGGGCAAGGGGGCTACCTTTGTGGTGGAGCTACCGATAACCACTCGTTAGCCGGCACTTTCACTGGTGGGTGGTGGGTGAGGTTGCCAGTAAATGGTAGGTGTGCTGAAGCAACCACCGTTCCAGTAATTAGCCCGGACAGAGTGCCAGGCTACAGCCATAGGACATAATATAGTATAATTATATATTGTGTCATCTACTATGGTGTGAGTGAAAAGGCAGAGGGTGGTCACAACGATGACATCGCTGGCTAATCTCAGCTTACAAAAGAGAATTACGCTGCTTATCCTCTCCGGGCTTATCGCCGGGCTGGGTCTATTCAGCTGGCTGGGAATTCAATCAGTCAATGAGAGTATCCAGAGGATACTGGACGAGCGGCTGATGGTAGCCCGTGCCATCGTCAACCATTTAGACCACACTCTGGCCGATATTTTGATGCAGGTTGAGAGCATCAATTTTAGTGGTGCCTTGCCTTCGGAAGAGCAGTTTACCCCGGTGGCCACCTGGCTACGGAGGACGTTAGAGAAATCAGGTATTTCAAGCTATAACATCCTTGTTATCGACCGTGAAGGTAGTATTATCCAGGTCGAGCCGGGAGATTCCCCTGTGCTCGGTGCAGATATGTCCGGCTACCCTGAAGTGAAGCAAGCCATGGAAACCGGGGTGTCAACCATATCCGGCTTGACCTCCAGCTCGCTGGCGGCGGCGCCGGTGGTCTTCGTCACCGTACCCATTGCCAGTGAGGATGGGAGCATTATCGGTGCCCTGGTCACTTCGATTGATATTGAGCAATCAAGAAATGATGCTTTCCGCCCGGACATAGTCGTGGGCGAGACCGGCTATACTGAAATCGTTGATGGTAATGGTATTGTCCTGGCCCGAAGCCGTCCCGGTGCTCCTCCGAAAGCCTTTGAAACAAGTGACCACCCCGGGCGTTTCGCCGCACTGGTGGAACAGCGGAAGGCAATAGTGGCGACATGCCACCGTTGCCATGAGACCCCGACAACGCTGGAAAGGCGCCGGGATGTGCTTGCCTTCGTGCCACTAACCACAACCTCCTGGGGAGTTGCTATCCGGCAATCAGAAAAAGAGGCGCTTGCCCCGGCACTCCGCCTGCAACAGAGGCTACTTCTTATCGGGCTGGTCGTGCTACTCGGTACATTGTTACTGGCCTGGACGGTGATGCAGGGGATAGTGAAACCAATCAAAATGCTGACCACGGCTACGAAAAGAGTCGCCGGGGGAGACTTTAAGGTAGTGGTGCCAATCCTGCCGAAGCGGAAGGATGAGATTGGCCAGCTTAGTACTGCTTTTTATGACATGACGCGGCAACTGGCTGAATCCAGGGATGAGCTTGTGCTGAGTAACAAAGGCCTGTCTGCCCTCAACTCCATCGCGGTCACGGTGAGCCAATCCCTCAACCTGGAGGAAGTGCTGGCGAAGGCGATACAGAAAGTGCTCGAGGTTACCAGGGCCAGCAGCGGCTGCGTCTTCTTGCGCAAGCCGGATGGTGACAGGCTGGAGAGGATGAGCTATCTAGGCTCAGCCGAGGTCTTCCGTTGCCAGGGAGCCGGCTCGGCCACCGCCAGGTGCGCCTGTCACCAGGTTTTACGTTCCGGGCGAACTTTGTTGGTAAATGATGTTTCCCAGTGCCCTATGCTGGGTGAAGAAACCGAGAAGATAGAAGGGGTGAACTGCTTCGTCACTATCCCCCTGAAATCCCAGAACAGGACCCTGGGGGTGATGAACATCGCCGGTCCTGATGAGATTTATTTCACCGAGCATGATTTCCAGATTGTTGACTCCATCGGGCGTTATATCGGCCTGGCTATCGAAAACTCTATCCTCTACGAGGAAGCCAAGCAAAAGGAAAAGCTGCGCGGGGAGCTGCTGAGCAGTGTCATCAATGCCCAGGAAGAGGAACGGAAGCGGATTGCCCGGGAACTGCATGATGAATACGGGCAGATGCTCACCGGACTGATGATGAGTATTGAAACCCTGGAAGGCACCGCCCCGGCAGGACAAACGCGTTTTATCGAGAGACTGAAAAATGCCAAGGAACTGATTGCCCGTGCTCTGAAAGATATGCGCCGCCTCACCGTTGACCTGCGCCCTTCGGCGCTGGATGACCTGGGACTGGTAGCTGCCATCCGCTCTTATGCTCAGGCTAACCTGGAAGACGCCGGGATTAAGGTGCAGTTTGAAAGTAAAGGTTTGAGCGGCCGTCTTGCCCCGACGGTGGAGATTGCTCTCTTCCGCATTGTCCAGGAAGCATTGCATAATATCGCCAAGCATGCTGAAGCACATCATATCAGGATACACCTGGAAGCTGAGGCGGCTAAGGTTACGGCGGTTGTTGAAGATGATGGGAAGGGTTTTGATGTAGACGCTATTCTCAAGTCAAGAAAGAGCGGCAGGTCATTTGGGCTTCTCGGTATTCAAGAGAGGGCAGCGCTTCTCGGTGGGCACGTTACTATCGAGTCAAAGCCGGGGCAGGGAACTCGTCTCGTTGTTGAGATTCCTTCCGGTGATTCATTGGGTGGGGTTGGCCAAAAAGAAGGGGTAGCGGGCAAGCCGGGCGTATTATAAGGTTAGTAAACACTCGATTAGAGGTGCGGTTAAAATGGATAAAATGAGATTGTTGATTGTTGATGACCATGTTATTGTCCGGGAAGGTCTGCGTGCGATTCTTGAGGCTCAGCCTGATATTGAAGTGGTAGCAGAGGCGGCTAACGGAGAGGAGGCCGTGGAAAAGACCGGGGAACTCAAACCGGATGTTATCCTGATGGATATCACCATGCCCGGTATCGGTGGCCTGGAGGCGACACGCAAGATTAAACAGAGCTACCCCGGCATCAAGGTACTGGCACTGACCATGCATGAAAGTGATGAGTATTTCTTCAAGATGCTGGAGGCAGGAGCTTCCGGCTATTTTATCAAGGGCGGCTCATCCAGCGAGCTTATTGTTGCCTTACGGGCAGTCTGGAAAGGGGATGTCTTTCTTTATCCGACCATGGCCAAGAAACTGCTCAGTGATTATCTGCAGCGGGTAAAATCCGGGCAGGATAAAGAAAGCTACGATGGACTGACTAACCGGGAACGGGAGATTTTGAAGATTATTGCCGAAGGTAATACCAACCAGGAGATTGCTGACCTTCTCGTTCTTAGCGTCGCCACGGTACAGACCCACCGCGCTCATATCATGTCGAAACTGGGTCTGCGCCACCCGGCGGAGCTAATCAAATATGCCATCCGGCATGGCTTTATCACCATGGATACTTAGCTTAGAGTAGGCAGAGATACATACCTCACGCTAGTAAAAATACTCTACCCTTGGTATTCCGCCACTGTCTCCAATCTGTTACTCTACAGTAGAGGGTTGCTATAAAAGGGTTTCCCTCGTTGGAGACATGATGCGCAAAGATAGGGTACGTGTTATTATTGCCGCCGAATTTCTTCAGGTGCGGCACTTTCTGCGCCGGGTGATTGAAGAAGAACACGGGGTCACTGTCGTCGGGCAGGCCGCTAACGCAACCAGAGCCTTGAGCCTGGCGAGGAGCCTTCGACCGGATGTGGTCATCATTGATTCTTCCCTGCCTTATATTGTCGGTCTGGATAGTGTGCCTCTTTCGAGAATTGGCGGCCTTGATACCGCCCAGACCGTTCTGGCGGAGATACCGAACACTCAGGTACTGATAATAGGCAATCTCAATGAGAGGGCTCCAGCACAGCTTGCTCTCGTCTCCGGTGCAGTGGGTTTTCTTCCTGCCGGGAAAGAAAGAGAGGCTCCCGTGCGTCTGCGCCAGCTCTACGAGCAAGCACAACCTGCCGGCCCGATAGTTTTTGCCAATATTAACCTGCCATCACAAATGGCACTGCGTCAGAAGGTTAGTGATGTCAGCGAGAGAGGCATTATTTTGGGTAGCCTCGGTGTACTGGCAGGATTGAGCCTGACCTTCAACGTATCGTTAGCCAGTGCTGGCGTTCTGCTGGCCCTGGCGAGTGGGTCAGTGGCTTTGCTTGGCCTGGCAGCAAAGCTGGCGGTGGCGGTATGGCCCCGGGCGACTACGGAAAAGCCTGACGCGTTGAGTGGCGAATTGGAGCAGCTCTCCTGAAAGCCAGCCATATGTCTGGTATATATACCAGACATAGATAAACCAATTTTTGCGTAGTTCGGGATTATTTACTAACCTCGCCCCCGTTCATCTCCTTGCTTGGGCAAGAGTAAGTTGCAAAACGACCTATATTTTCGTGAGTGATAGTCATAGGTATACTGAAGAATGATGACAGTAAGGCAAGTTCTTGCCCAGTGTGATGTATTTTCTGGACTAAATGAGGCTGAACTGGAAAAGATATCCAGCTCCGCGCTGGAAAGAGAGTATGAAGCAGGGGCTACTGTCTTCCAGGAAGGAGATGCCGCCCAGGAATTGCTGGTGCTTCAGGAAGGAAAAGTAGCCCTGCAGATGACTCTGCCCAGGGTAGCGGCCGAAGCGAGCCGTAGAATGACCGTTGATGCGGTGAATAAAAACGAAATCATCGGCTGGTCAGCTATTGTTGAACCTTATATCTACACCATGTCCGCAATATGCCTGCAAAAAACGAAGGCACTATCTATCAGCGGCACCAAGCTCAGGACACTGATGCAGGAAAACCAGATGGTAGGCTATCTGGTACTACAGGGATTGATAAGGGTAGTTGCCTCAAGACTAAATGAGACCAGACAACTTCTGGTTAGTGAACGTTTACTGACCGGTGGTAAATAAAGGATAAGTCGATAAAACTTATCAGGTAAGGAGGTAAACTAATGAATCCTGGGATTACTTGGCTCATTGTGGCGGTGGTGCTCGTGCTAATCTTGGCAGCAATCCGGATTGTGAAGCAATACGAGCGGGGTGTGCTGCTCAGGTTCGGGCGCTTGGTCGGCGTCAGGAACCCCGGTTTCAATTTGATTCTCCCCATGGTTGACCGCATGACGAAGATGAGCCTGCGTGTGGTAACGTTCGTGCTTGAACCTCAGGAAGTAATTACCCGGGATAACGTGACGGTGCGGGTGAATGCCGTCGTTTATTTCCAGGTGATTGATGTGGTGAAGGCAGTAATTAACGTGGAGAACTACCGGGAAGCCATTATTCAGCTTGCCCTGACTACACTACGTAGTGTTCTGGGACAATCGGAGTTGGATGAACTGCTTTCCCACCGTGACCAGATAAACCTGAGGCTGCGGCAGATTATCGATGAGCAAAGCGAGGGGCCGTGGGGCGTCCGGGCAACACTGGTAGAAATCAAGGACGTTTTGCTTCCGGAAACCATGCAGCGGGAGATGGCACGGCAGGCTGAGGCCGAGCGGGAAAAGAGGGCCAAGGTTATCCATGCCCAGGGTGAACGCCTGGCAGCGGAGACACTGGCGGAGGCAGCCAAGATTCTTCAGAAAGAGCCGGCAGCTTTACAGCTAAGGTATTTACAGACCCTGGTGGAGATGGCCGGGGAGAAGAACAGCACTATCATCCCGCTGACCGTAGACATCGTTAATGCTTTATCGGGAAGACAGGGACAAAAGTAGTTGGTTTGGCTGATTACGATGAATAAGAGAGAATCTCACCCAGTGGTGGAGGAGGTGGGTTTACGTGGGAAATAAGGAGAAAAACTTAACCCGGCGGCAGTTTATCCAGAGGTCAGTAGGGGCGATGGGAGTGGGGGCCGTCCTGTTGTCACCGCTGGTGCCGGTACTCAACCGGCCTAAGACTCCGGTGAGTCCTGCCAAAGTAGAACCGGCGCAGAAAAAGACGCGTAACTGGACCATGGTCATCGACCTGAAGAAGTGTGACGGCTGTGTGACGATTGACCAGCCGGCCCAATGCACCCAGGCATGTATCCAGGCGCACTTCGTGCCTAAAGGACAACAGTGGATTGAGGTCTACGAGGCTGAGCTTGCCGGCGGCGGCACTTTCTTTATGCCGACACCTTGCTTCCAGTGTGAAAACGCACCTTGTGTTAATGTTTGCCCGGTGGCGGCTACTTATCACAATGAAGACGGGGTTGTTCTTATTGACCACCGCCGTTGTATTGGTTGCCGCCTTTGCATGGCGGCCTGTCCCTACCAGAGGCGCTTCTTCAACTGGGGCACACCGGAACTTCCCCCGGAAGCAGCCCTTGCCGAGTATTCCCCGATATATCCGGTGCCGGCGGTAAAGGGCACCGTTATCAAGTGTATGTTCTGCGCCCATATGCTCCAGGAAGGCAAGCTACCGTTATGCGTCAATGGCTGTCCGATGAAAGCAATCTACATCGGCGACCTGAATGAAGACATCGCCACCAATGGCGGCGAGGTAGTGAAATTAGCCAAATTCCTCGATGAGAATGATGCTTACCGCTATAAGGAAAATCTGGGTACTCAGCCTCGCGTCTGGTATCTGCCCGGTCACGGGCAGGATTTCGGTCGTAAGCCACTTGACCTGCGCCGCGCCAAACCGGTCTTCTGGCCGTGGGGTGGGGAAGGCGATAGGCTACGTCCAGGTGTATGGCCGTGGAAAGAGCCGGGCAACTGGACATGGCAGGAGGGGGTGAAGTGAGAGCAAGAGCCGCCGGTGATTTCCGGGGACGTCTGGAAAGCACCATATTAACCCCGCTGACACAAAGCAGCCGGGGGTATTATGCTTTAGTTTTATTCCTTCTCGCCGTCGTTGGCTGGGGGTTCTATGCTTTTCTCGTCCAGCTCCGCTACGGGCTACGCTCTACCGGGATGGGTGATGTGGTGATGTGGGGGATGTACCTGGTCAACTTCGTCTTTTTCATCGGTATCAGCCATGCCGGCACTCTCATCTCTGCCATTTTGCGAGTGACCCATGCCGGCTGGCGCACCCCGGTGACACGTATGGCGGAGCTGATTACGGTGGTCGCTATCTCGATAGGTGCCTTAATGCCTATCATTGACCTGGGGCGCCCGGATAGAGTCTGGCATATCGTCATTTTCGGGCGTTTTCAATCACCGCTACTGTGGGATATTGTCTCCATTACATCTTACCTCACCGGCAGTCTTATTTATCTCTATCTGCCCCTCATCCCGGATATGGCTTTGATGCGGGACCGGCTGGCGCGTGAGGCTTCCTCGCTCAAGTATAAAATCTACAGCCTGCTGGCCGTTGGCTGGCGGAACACCCCCGAGCAAAGGCATCGGCTGGAGAAAGCTATCGGCATTATGGCAGTGACCATAATACCGATAGCTATTTCAGTCCACACCGTGGTTTCCTACGTATTTTCAATGACGATGCGCCCGGGGTGGGATAGCACTGTCTTTGGTATTTACTTCGTTATCGGGGCTATTTTCTCAGGCATCGCCTCCATAATCATCGTCATGGCCATCTTCCGTAAGATTTATCACCTTGAGGAGTATATCACGGAACGGCATTTCCGCAATCTCAGCTACCTTCTCTTGACCTCGCTTTTCCTCTATCTCTATCTTACTTTTGGTGAGTACCTGACCGTCGGTTACAAGATGAAGGTAGAAGAAAAACACCTCCTTGAGCTTCTCATGCTGGGGAAGAGTGCTTTCTGGTTCTGGTTTTTCGTCCTTGGTGGCCTGGTTCTACCGGCTATCCTGATTATGTTCCGCCGCGGGCGAACGATTACCCGGATTGTCATCGCTTCTATATTGATAAATATCGCCATGTGGATAAAGCGGTTCCTTGTTCTTGTCCCCAGTCTCCAGGTACCACTGATGCCTTTTGAGTTCGGGGCTTATACTCCGACCTGGGTAGAATGGTCGATTACCGCGGCCGCTTTTGCTGCTTTCATCCTCATCTTCGCCATCTTTGCCAAAATCTTCCCGATCATTTCCATCTGGGAAGTAGCTGAAGAGAATGAGCTGGAGGTATCGCCGGTGGTGAGAGAGACCGTCGAGAGGGGTTTACCTGTTCCGGAGAGAAGGTAGGGGGAAGGGAAGAGAAGATATGAAGATAAGGTTGCTTGTTCTGGCTCTGTTCGCCATCTTTCTGCTCTGGGTCTCCGTAAACGTGGTCAGGGCTGAGGGAGCAACGCCGGCGCCTTACGCCGGCCTGAAAAATCCCTTCCCGTGGGGCGATGCTTCGGCGCTGGCTGCCGGTAAAGGCATCTATCAGCAATCATGCGGCGGTTGTCACGGGGCCAAGGGCGATAGCCTGCCCGCGGCCAGCTTCGCCGCGGTTGATTTCTCTCAACGGCTACAAACAAACCCGGATTTCTATTTCTGGGTGTTGAGTGAGGGGCGGCTGAGCAAAGGTATGCCTCCGTATAAATCCTCCCTTTCCGAGCAGCAGCGATGGCAAACCCTGACCTATCTGGATTCGCTTAGTGCCAAAGCCAGTCCAGGAGGTGGGAACCAGCCATCGCCCGTGCCGGTAGCGGCGACTGGCAACATCGAGCTATCCGTCACCCCGGCACAGGCTCAGGCAGGGCAAAAGCTGACCGTGAATGCAGTGCTCAGGGATATTCAGAGCAAACCAATCAGTAATGCCACCGTGCAGTTCTTCGCCAAGGTGGATTTCTTTGTTAGTGGTGTGATGGAAGTGGGCGAAGCGACAACCAATGAGCAGGGAGTAGCCACTCTGGAGTACACTCCCCGGGAAACCGGGACAACCGGGATTATCGCCCGCTATGAAACTACTGAAGCTACCGTACCGCTAACCGTGGCCGAAGCCAACCGTGATTTCTATCATACCGAGGTGGGCATTAAGTTACCAACTCTCGGTCCGGAGCTATTTATCGGCCCGCAAACAGCCTTTGTGCTGGAGATGGGCAGGGCACCGATGTCAGCTCTCCGGCTGCCCGGTGGCTTACTCTCCTGGCTGTGGCTGATGATAGGCGCCGTGATGTTAGTCTGGTTCACCTATTTCCGTGTTGTCTACCAGGTGTTCCGCATCCCGGTGCGTGGTGACAGAACGGATACGAATACTCGGGTCGTTCCCCTGAGTATTCTGGTCTTCGTGGTGGTCACGGGCACCATACTGGTGCTGATGATTATCACCGGTCCCAACAGTAATTTGAACCTATCACCTTAGCTGGCAGGCCATTAGTCCCCCTCTCCTTCCAGGAGAGGGGGACATAAAGAAAGGGGCTTTCGCCCCTCTAAAATGCCCCCATAAAAATCATCTCACTCTTCAGGAAGAATCCCCCAACGATGAATCTTTATTTAAAGGGAGAAGTCGCCTTTGCACCCTCTTCTAAAAACTCTCTTTGCCAAGGGGAAAGATGAAAGGGAAAACCCTTTCCGATATCCCACCACAGCAATGTACTGTTAGTGGCAGCTAGAGTTGCTCTTTCCCGATTCTGACTGCCCGTCCTTCTTTCCTGGCTCTTCGTGGTCGTGCTGGTGGCCACCGCCACAGCATCCACCTCCTCCATGAGCATGTCCCCGGAGCATAATTAAGAAGAGAACGCCCATAACTATCCAGATACCGTAGCTTTTCAAGAACTCAACCATTGCCTTCATCCCTTCATCGAATCTCGGTAAGCAGGTTACGTATTGTCTTTCCGCAGTTTGAACCGGTTGAGCAGGGTCGAGTTCATGACCACGGTCAGTGAGCTTAGGGCCATCGCCAGCGCCGCAATTATCGGATTCAACAGCCCGAAAGCGGCCACAGGTATTGCCAGCGTATTGTAAATCAGTGCCCAGAACAGGTTTTGTTTTATCTTCCTGATTGTTGCCCGGCTCAGCACAATACCCGAGGCGACATCTCTAAGGTCGTCTTTAACCAGGATGATACCGCCGGTCTCCTTGGCCACATCTGAACCACTGCCTACGGCGATACCAATGTTCGACTGTGCCAGGGCGGGTGAGTCATTGATACCATCGCCGACCATGGCTACTATCTTGCCCCTGGCCTGCAACTCCTTGATGACGTCCACCTTGCCGCCAGGAAGGACGTTGGCGATGACCTTGTCGATGCCTACCAGTTTCGCCATGGCGTTGGCGGTTCTTTCGTTGTCTCCGGTAAGCATGATAGTCTCGATGCCCATTTTCTTAAGCTCAGCGACTGCTTCGACAGAGTGCTCTTTCAAAGTGTCCGCCACCGCAATAATACCGGCCAGCTTATTATCGATAGCTACTATCATGGCTGTCTTGCCCTGGATTTCAAGGCTTTGCAGTGTCTGTTCCAGGCTATCCGTATTGATGTTATTGGTACGCATCAACTGCCGGTTGCCGACCAGCACTGCCCTGCCCTCCGCTTTGACAATGATGCCCTGGCCGGGTATCGCCTCGAATGTCTCGGCATCCTTGATTACCAGCTTTTTCCCCATGGCCGCCCGCACGATTGCCTCGCCAAGCGGGTGCTCGGAGGGCTTCTCGGCGATGGCGGCTAGCCGCAGGACTTCGTCCTGATTATCGCCGGTGATATCGGTAACAGAAGGCTCTCCTTTGGTGAGGGTACCCGTCTTGTCAAATACCACCGTAGTCAGCTTTTGTGCCTGCTCCAGGTACTCGCCGCTCCGAATCAGGATACCGGCTTCAGCCCCTTTGCCGACACCGAAGAACAGGGCCAGGGGAGTAGCAATGCCGATGGCGCACGGGCAGGAAATTATCATGACGGCGACGAAGGCGAGAATCCCGGCGGTAAAGTCACCCCCGATTAAAAACCACCCCAGAAACGCCAGGATAGCGACGAGGATAACCGCAGGTACGGCAATAGCACTTATCTGGTCGGCGATGCGCTGAATGCGGGCGTTCAACGTAGAAGCCTGGGCTTCCTCGACCATCTTGACAATCTGCATGAGAGTCGTGTCCGCACCCACCTGTGTCGCCCGGTACTTCAGGCTCCCCACTCGATTGATGGTGGCGCCGATGACCTTATCCCCGGGCTTCTTCTCCACCGGTATACTCTCTCCGGTAACCATCTTCTCATCTACCGAAGAATGACCTTCGGTGACGACGCCATCGGTGGGCAACTTTTCACCGGGCCTCACTACCACGATTTCGTCAACCATGACGTTTTCAGCGGCTATCTCCACTTCCTGGCCATCTCTGATAACGCGGGCGACATCCGGGCGCAGGTCCATCAGTTTCCTTACCGCCGATGAAGTGTGTGCCCGCATGTAGTCCTCGATGAATCTACCGAGGAGCACGAAAGCAATAATAACCGCCGATACCTCGAAGTACACGTTTTTATCATCCACCGGCAGTAAATCCGGAAAGAAGAGCACTATCGAGCTAAAGACGTAGGCAGTGGTGGTACCCATGGCGATGAGGACATCCATGTTTGCTGCCCGTGCCTTGATGGCGGTGTAGGCGCCCTTGTAGAAGCTCCAGCCCCCGATGAACTGCACCGGCGTGGTTAAGATGAAGAGCCAGTAGCCCCAGGTAAACCACGGTAGCTGAGGGATAGGTGCCCAGGTAACGATGGATACTCCTGCCGCCAGGGCGAACAGGGCGATTACCCGTAGCAGCGCAATCACCAGCACTCCGGAGAGGACGAGGGAAACCCGGCGTTTCAGATTACTCAGCTCTTTTTCCGGGCTTAAGAATGTCTGCAGGCACTCCTGAGAGCAGAAATAGTACATGCGGCCGCCAACCTCCGCCTTGAACGGTACGCTTTCATCCACGGTCATCTTACAAATCGGGTCTATTGGCATCGCTATCTCCTTTGTGCCTCGTCAGGCCAGGCTTTACCTGGCGACCAGGAGCGCTGGCTCCTGGTTTCGGCTGAAATGCAGGTTACATGTGATGTCCGCCGTGCCCGGCTGGTGCCGGCCCGGAGCCCTTGATATACTTGGTCGGGTTGGCATCGAAGGCTTTCTTGCAACCGGAGTTGCAGAAGTAATAAGTCTTCCCCATGTACTCCGATTTGGCTGGTGCCTTCTTTTCGTTGACTTCCATGCCACAAACCAGGTCTTTCGCCATTTTTGTCACCTCCTTTCCGACTGAGTTTTTGAACAATTGATTACGTTATTAATATCGGGACGCTCTTTGTTTTGTCTACCGTTTCATCGCTTTTCGTATCGTATCCATTAGCTCCCTGATATGAGCTTCGCCGTGTTCTTCGTGAATGGCATTAGTGACACAACCCTCGATGTGGCTCTGCAGGATGAGCAGTGAGACCTCATCCACCGCCGCCGAGAGAGCAGTAAGCTGCTGGATAACATCGATGCAGTAGCGGTCGTCCTCGAGCATGCGTTGAATACCCCTGGACTGCCCCTCAATTTTCTTCATTCTGGCAATGAGCGAGGGCTTGTCATCAAGGTATCTATACGACTGTTTTGTTGCCGGCGTCCTTTCCAATTTTATCTTTACTCCCTATCAGTATCATTTATCCCGATAATTATACTGTATACTACCATATAGTATTATCAATGTCAAGACTAGAGATTACCTGGTGGCTTGAAACCCAGCTTGTTACGGGGAGTCATTGCCAATTGGATAATGCATACTTTGCCAGATTTAACCGATAACCACCATAATTGACACTTCGCCTCCCTCCACAGTAACATTAGAGTCGTGTTAGCCAAAGTACTGACCTGCGCCATTGTCGGGTTAGAAGGGGCGATTGTTGAGGCCGAGGTAGATATTTCACCCGGCCTGCCCTCCTTTACTATCGTTGGCCTGCCCGATACCGCCGTCCAGGAAGCCAGGGAACGGGTGAGAGCCGCCATCCGTAACTCCGGCTACACCTTCCCGATGAAGCGTATCGTGGCTAATCTGGCACCGGCCGACCTGAAGAAAGCCGGGCCGGCTTACGACTTACCCATCGCCTTAGGTATCCTGCTCAGCTCCGAGCAGCTAGCGGCGGATGTGACGCAAACTCTCCTGCTGGGCGAGCTATCCCTGGATGGCAGCCTGCGCCATACTAACGGCGTCCTGCCGATGGTGGCCCTGGCCCGCGAGCAGGGATTCGCTAACATCATCGTGCCTGAAGCCGATGCCAGGGAAGCCTCCCTCATCGCAGGAGTGAAAATTATGCCCTTTAGCTCCTTGGCGCAACTGGGGAGCTACTTCCGCGGTGAGCTACCCGCCCCGGAATGCAAGCCGGGACAGGTGGCAGAGTATACCCCACCCGTTTCAGCAGCTACCGACCTGGCATATATTAAAGGGCAAGAACATGCCAAGCGTGCTCTGGAGGTAGCCGCCGCCGGGGGACACAACGTCATCATGATGGGGCCTCCGGGAAGTGGCAAAACGCTACTGGCACGCTCGCTCCCGGCAATACTACCGCCGATGACTAACGAGGAAGCCCTCGATGTGACCAGGATTTACAGCGTCAGCGGCCTGCTGCCTCCCGATACCCCATTAATAAGACAGCGACCCTTCCGCGCCCCGCACTACACGATTTCTAATGCCGGGTTGGTGGGCGGCGGTCACTTCCCCAAGCCCGGTGAAATCAGCCTCAGCCACCGCGGCGTGCTCTTCCTCGATGAGCTACCTGAGTTTGGTCACTCCCTGCTGGAGACATTGCGCCAGCCCCTGGAAGACAAAGTAATCACCATCAGCCGTGCTCAGGGCAGCCTTACTTTCCCGGCCAACTTCATGCTGGTGGCTGCGATGAATCCCTGCCCCTGTGGCTACTACGGGGACCCTCTGCGACCGTGCACCTGCCCGGCCAGTGTCGTCTCCCGCTATCAGCAGCGCATCAGCGGCCCCTTCATGGACCGGGTCGATATCTTTATCGAGGTGCCCCATGTCGATTACGAAAAGCTCGCCGATGACCGGCTGGGCGAAAAATCAGACAAGGTACAGGCCCGGGTGATGAGCGCCCGCTTACGGCAGCGCCAGCGCTTCAGCGGCGGCAGGCTAAGCGCTAATGCCGAGATGACGCCAACCGAGGTCAGAGAGTTCTGCCAGGTCGAAGAGTCCGCCCAGAGCCTGTTGAAAGCCGCCATGAAACAGCTCTACCTCTCCGCCCGCGCTTTCCACCGCATCCTCAAGCTGGCAAGGACTATCGCCGACCTGGACAATGGTGACATCATTAAAGCTAACCATCTGGCGGAAGCCATCCAGTATCGACCAAGAAGTTCGGTCTAAGATTGTTTAAGTGCGTTGAAAAGGAGGTACCATTTTGCCAGCAGAAGTTTTTGGCTTTATCGGTGGAGCAATGACCATGCTCAGTCTTATTCCTCAGCTCGTGCGTGTCTTCAAGTTGAAAAGCGCCCGCGAGATAAGCGGACTCTTCAGCATACTACTTTTACTGGGAACGATTAGCTGGTTAGCGATGGGGATTTCTCTCCGGCTTTTCCCGGTCATTTTCTGGAATACCATTGGCGTCGTTCTTATCTCGACACTACTCTACGCCAAAGTAAAATTCAGCCGGTAGTCTGCCTTCCCTGCCGGGGCAAGGCTCTTGACCATATATTCCGCCTGGGAGTGATAGCCAAGCTCGCGGTAATATTCTTTCGCCCCGGTACCACTCAACACCGCTATCGTTGCCGTCCCGAACTCTTCCCGGGCAACCCGCTCCGCTTCGGTTAGTAGTGCCTTACCTAAGCCCTTATGCTGGGCGGCGGTTGGCTCCTGTTGCCTGAGCGGCACCTCCGACCCGTAGACATGCAGCTCCCTGATTAGAGCCGATTTAGCGCCGGTCTCCGGCACCAGCCCGGCCACCGCTTTATCCTGTACTCTCAGTCGGAGCAAGGCGAAGAGTGTTGCCCGCTCGTCCTCAAAAGAGAGGAAAATCTCTTTGCCCTCCGAAGCATCATAGTCCATTCTTACCAGCCGGGGCTCTCCTGCCTGGTCGCCCTCCTGTCGCCGGTGACCGTATTCCCGGCAACGGATACACTGGCACTCGATGCCCATCTCTTTCATTCTCTGTTTAACGATACCCCGCAGTGAATCCTTTAGCCCGCCGACGATATATTTGGAGGGAATATCCCGCAACACCCGTGAGATGCGGACATATTTAGGCACGATTGACTTAATGCTGGCTACCAACCCGGTCATGACATCATTGCTATAAGGTTGGTAGCTCCCGTCCCGATACCACTTTTCCAGCTCGGTACCGGCCACCACCATGGTTGGATATATCTTCAGACCGTCCGGCCTGAAGCGGGAATCAGCAAATAGCTGCCGGGATAGCTCCAGGTCGCGCTCCGGCGTGGCTCCGGGCAGCCCGGGCATCCAGTGATAGTGCACCTTAAAGCCATGTTCCTTGAGCAAACGTGTTGCTGTGACCACATCGCCCACGGTATGCCCTCTTTTTACCAGCCGGTAGATTTCATCATCCAGGATTTGCACCCCAAGCTCAATCCGGGTCGTGCCGAACTGAAGCATCCGGTCGATTTGCTCCTCGCCGCACCAATCGGGCCTGGTTTCGATACACAGGCCGACACAACGGTGTTCCGCCGTCTCATTGCGCCGCCTGGCCTCTTCCAGAGTCGACGAAACCTCGTTGTTGAGAGCATCATAGCTATCTTTAATAAACTGGTATTGGTAGTCCCTGGGACTGGCGAGGAAGGTACCACCCATGATTATCAGCTCCACCTTATCCGTAGGGTGCCCCATTTCGGTAAGCATCTTCAGCCTGAACTTAATCTGCTCCCGGACATCGTAGTCAAACTTCCTTGCCCGCAAGACGGCGGGAGAATCGGGGGTATAGCTCTGGGGGGTGACCGTGTAGGTGGGACAATAGACGCATTCCCCGGGACACGGTATCGGCCCGATCATGACAGCTACCGGCGTCACGCCTGATATTGTTCTGGTAAGCTTTCTCATTGTATACTCACCCTAGTTTAGCAGATTCAAACTGATGAAACAAACGGCGCTCCACAGGCAATAAGGGTAATCCCCCTTCCCCTTGAGGGGAAGGGGACAAAAGGGATAGAGTGAGCCAAGAAATATTCAACGAGATAGCCCAAGGCTGGTATGGTTTCCGGCACCGGACAATATTTCGCCGTGAGCTGGAAGCACTGGCTCAGCGCTGGCAAAAAGGCCGATTGCTCAACGTTGGCTGCGCACACGGGCCGGATTTTCTACCCTTCCGGCAAAACTTTGACCTTTATGGCATCGATTTTTCCATCGAGATGCTGAGACTAGCCCAAAAATACGCCCGGAAATTTAATTTTATCCCCAACCTCGTCCTGGCTGATGCTACCCGGCTACCTTTCGCTGATGCTACCTTTGACTGGGCAATCTCCGTAGCCACCTACCACCATCTCCAGGATGAGGAGAAGAGGCAGGCAGCCCTTCGCGAGTTGAGCCGGGTATTAAAGGTGGGGGGTGAAGCCTTTATCACGGTATGGAATCGCGGGCAACCCCGCTTCTGGTTCAAGGGCAAGAAAACCATCGTGCCCTGGCGCAAGCAAGGCCAGACACTTGACCGCTATTACTACCTCTTTACTTTCCCGGAGATGGAGAGACTGGCCAGACAGGCCGGTTTTACCGTATTAAGCTCTGCCCCGGAAAGCTCATACCACTTCCCCATCAAGCTCTTCTCCCGCAACATCTGCCTGTTATTGAAAAGGAATGAGTGAGCGGTTCTGTTCGGTTTTGGTTGACCTCCTCACCCCCTTAATCCCCCTCTCCTTTTAGGAGAGGGGGAAATATAAAAGAGGGGCTTCGCCCCTCTTGCACGCCTCGAAGTTCATCTCTCATTACGTAAGAAATTTACGAGAGAATTGAAGCTTACCATAAACCAGAGCATTCTCCTTTTTCATGAAGTAGCAATCGCCATACAAACCTGCACTAACTGCTCCTCATCTGAGTCTTCGGTGGCCTGGCCAGCAGAATGAAAGGTATTGCCGGGAGGGTAACCAAGGTAAAGAGTTGCCAGGCAAGACGATAGCTCCCGGTAGTATCAAAAATCCATCCGGCCACCACGGGGCTGGCCAGCCCGCCAACCATTGATATCAGCGCCATCAATCCGGTGATAACCCCGAAGCTGCGTGTTCCGAAATAGTCCGCTTGCAGCGCCGGCCGTAGCGGTATCGGTGCACCATAGCCGGGCCCATAAGTCAGCAGGAAGGGAATAATGAGCCAGGCCCTTTCGGCAACGATTAACGAAAACAGGAAAAGACCCACGGTTTGCAGGACAAAGCCGATAGCGATAAGATACCTTTTGTTGGCGAAATCGCCCAGCAGACCAAAACCCAACCTGCCGAACAGGCTAGCCAGGGTGATACCGGTCACCACCATCGCGGCTATTGCGGTGGGCACTCTTACACTCTCCAGGTAGGGCACGATGTGTACCATCAGGGCACTTGTCCCCACCTGCTGGAAGAAAGAGGCAAAGGCAATGAGCCAGAAACTCTTCATCCTCAGCACCGCACGCACCGTAAAACCCGTATCCGCCGGCCTGGCATCCGACACTGTTGCCGCAGGGGAGTCATGCCTGGTGACGCCGGCTGGCTTATTTGCTGTTGTCGGGGTTTCGCCATCAGGCAGGTAGCCATATTGGCCGGGTTTATGCCGCATTACCAGACTCAATGGCAGGCAAAGCAGGGGCAAGGCAATGGCGACCATGACCAGGGTTTCCCTCCACCCGAACTTTCCCAGCAGCAAGGCTAACAACGGTGCCATGAGGCCACTAACACCCGGGCCGATAAACGTAATTGCCAGAGCCCGGCTCCTCTTCTTGCTGAACCAGTTGGCGATAGCTACATTACTCACCAGACCGGAGGCAAGACTGGTACCGATGGCAATAAGCAGGAAGGCACTGTAGAACGACCACAAAGAGGCCACACGGCTCATCAGCAGGAAGCCAAGACCAACGATGACCCAGCCCGTCAGCATGAGCTTCCTTGGGCCGATTCTATCTACCAGCACACCGGCGATTGGGCCAATAATCCCTGATTCAAGCCTTTGTAAAGTAAAAGCGATAGAGGTAACGGCTGCCGTCCAGCCAAAAGTGTTCCTTATCGGGTTGAAGAAGACGGTAAACCCGTAATAGAATGTGCCACCACCAAAGAGGTGCATCGCTGCCGCCGCCAGGACAATCCACCAACCGTAGAATATTTTCTTGCTTTTCGGCACCGTCTTATCCGCTAAATTAATGCTATCACGGCCAGCCAAACTCAAACCTGATACCTTTCACCTTGTCTTTCAAGAAATAAGATATTAGAATGATACACTATTAGCCATGGCAAGTCACTTTGACAATCATCACCTTTAATTCTATGATTATGGCAGTAAGAACGGCGACAGAAATACGAAAAAGCAGATTGCACAGCACCATTTAGGTGAAATATGTCAGGGTTAATCTACCGGAAATTCCTCTGGTCGGGTATCATCCTGGTCGCTATCCAACTCATCGGCACCGTAGGCTATTTGCTTATTGGCGGAGATAAATATTCCTTCCTCGATGCCTTCTACATGGTTTTCATCACTATTGCCACCATTGGCTACGGTGAGATAATTGACCTCTCCACCAGTCCCATCGGCAGGATATTCACCATGTTTATTGCTATCGCCGGCATTGGCGTCCTCGCCTATACGGCGACCAATCTCACCGCTCTTATTGTTGAGGGAGAACTGACCAAGTCGTTCCGGAGGAAAAGGATGGAGAAAAGGGCTGGTAATCTGGAAAACCATTACATCATTTGTGGACTGGGAGAGGTAGGGCTGAATATTGCCAATGAGCTTACGGCGACGAAGCGGCCGTACGTCATCGTCGACGTTAGCCAGAGTAACATCGAAAGAGCCTTAGCCATCCTGGGGGAAAGAATCTTTATCGAGGGAGATGCGACGGATAACGATACCCTGCTGAAAGCCGGCGTGGCTAAAGCTGGTGGCCTGTTTGCCGTCGCCGGAGATGATAATCAAAATCTGGTGATAAGTCTCACGGCGAAGCACATTAACCCTAAAGTGAGGGTGGTGGCTCGTTGTACTGACATCAAGAACAGTGAAAAGATAAGACGGGCCGGTGCCGATGCGGTGGTCTCCCCCGATTTCATCGGAGGCGTGCGGATGGCTTCGGAAATGCTGAGACCAACTGTCGTCTCGTTCCTGGATATGATGCTGCGGGAAACAGACAAGAATTTGCGGGTTGAAGCAATTGCTCTGACCGACAGATTCGTGGGCAAACCTATTTCAGCTCTGGACTTAAGAAGACACCCGCAAACGCTGGTTCTGGCCATTAAGACAAAGGATGGCTGGCTCTATAATCCCGCACGTGATTACGTTATTCAAACTACGGATACGCTAGTCTATATTAGCACTACGGAAGGCAAGGATGCACTGGAGAAGTTCCTTCATAGTGAACCGTGAGATAGCTAGTACCCGAATCAAGCCCGCCGCTGCCGCAATACCAGTATAATACCTCCCCCGATTACGATGAGAGCGGCAATAATACCGCCAATCAGCCACCAGCTAAGCCCCCAGTTATTCGTTTGTTGTACCGGCTCCGGAGGCGGAGGAGCCGCCGGCTCCTGTACGGCAAATCCGCCGGTCAGGCCGTTTACATCCAAGGCATAGCTTCCGGCACTATCCCGGGACACCGTAAAAGTCACTTTCTGGCTAGTATTTCCGGCCAGGGTTACCTCTCTGGTCTCTAGGATCGTGCCACCGATGGTCAGCGTTACTTTGTGCGTAGCCGCAAGCGCCCCGCTATTTTGCACCACCACACTGATTGCTACCGGCTCCTTAATACCGGCCTCTGACGGTAATATCGACAGAGAACTGACGGTGAAGGCGGCTGGTGCCGGCGGTACTGTTCCCGATTTGACGATAAACGTGCCAGTCAGACCATTAACATCCACCGCGTAGGTACCGCCTGCATCCCTGACGATAGTAAAACTTACAGTTTCACTGGCACCACCGGCCAGTGTCACCTCTTTAGTGTCTACCTGGACTCCATTAATCTTGAGCACCACCGGGTAGCTGCCGGACATGTCGCCGGTATTCCTGGCGAGGACACTAACGGTGACATTCTTCGCCGGGCCAACCTCAGGCGGCGAGAGCACCATATCGCTCACCGTAAAAGCCGCCGGGCGAGTGTAAGCCAGCACCGCCAAAGAAGAGAAGTGGCTCACCTTGACCGTGATGGTATGAGTCGAGGTATTGACCACGGCTCCCTCAAGCACTACCCACTTCCCGGATCCGGCCTCCCAGGTAGCCGCTACCAGTTTGCCCTCTGTCACCCCGTCAGGCAGGAGAGACGGGTCATAGACCAGCTCCACCGTCACCGCCGGGTCGAAGGTAGCGCCATCCGGAGCCAGGTCATAGACGACGCCCACCACTTGGGCTGCGACCGGCAAAGCCGGTACGTCCGCCCGCGTCGTGATACTGATACTGGCGATAGGCTGACCATCCCTGGTCAATGCCTTTACTCCGGTACTGAGCCGGAGAACGAACTTATTATCCGGCGATAGTACCGTAAAGAGCTGGGTAATGATACCTCCGGTATCAATCTTGTCCGCTATCGAAGTTGTCCCCGGGGGCAATAGTGGAGGACCACCCCCCCCGCCACCTCCTCCACCCCCACCACCCGGAGGAGGTGGCGGAGCTAGAATGTACATATAGGTAGCGGTCAGTTTCCCTTCCTGCGTTTCTATGGACAGAAAGGTGGGTAGCTCGGTGACAAACGGGTTGACCGTACGGATATCAAGCCAGGGTGGGATACTTACAATCCAGAAAGTACCTTTGGCGATGAGTCTCCAATAATAAGTCCCGTTTGGCAGTGCTTGAGCCGAGGTCAGGGTATAACTCGTTACGTCAGTATATCTGTCTATCCTCAATATTGGGTTGCTAAAGTCTTGGCTGTTACTTATTTCGATAGCATATTGGATAATCACCGGATTGACCAGAGAAGACCAATCAAAGGTAGGTGTCGAGTTATTTGTGGCCAGTCCATCGACGGGCGTAATAACACTGACATTTCCCGATGCGCCAACGGTATACTTCCACTTCCAGTCCGGGTTATATTGCGATAGATAACTACGATTGCTATACGCGACTATAATAAACTCTGGTAGCCCACTCAGCCATAACCTTCCGCCAGTGACTCCCAGACTGATGTCCTGCGGAATGTTTAGGTAGCTCACCCTGACTTTATTACCCGGGATAAAGTGAACCGTAGCCCCGGGCACCGGCGCCAGCGATAACACCTGGCTATCAGTAACATTATACGAAGCTGTTTGCTGCGTGCCTTCCGCGCCGGCAACCCTAGCCGGCGGTGCCACAAATTGCTCCAGAACTCCGACCGAGGTGGCAACCAGCGCCAGAAGTACCAGTATTGTCAGCACACCTGACCGGAGTCCATTCCAGTCTTTGTGAAGAAACATGACAACCCCCTGCCCGCAATCCAGTCAACGAGATAATCTTATTGTATACCTTCGCCCGGTATCTCTCAAGTCGTCTAAAAACCAGAAAGGGAGCGGTTGCTCCCTTTCTGGTTTTTATTTAGCTTTTTTCCTGGTTAAGAACGACGCCGCACGAACCATAAGCCACCGAGCGCAACGGCAATCACCAGCACGATGATACCGATGATGAGCCACAGGTTAACCCCCTTGGTCGGAGGAACTACCGGCTCCACCGCTCCCGGCTTGACGACAAACGTGCCCGTCAGACCATTGACATCCACGGCGTAGGTACCGGCAGCGTCCCTGGTCAGGGTAAAGGTCACCGTCTGGCTGGCACCTCCAGCCACCGCGACGCTCTTCGTCTCCACATTGACGCCATTAATCTTGAGGGTAACCGAGTAGTTGCCAGCAGCTTCACCTGTGTTCCTCACGGCGATGCTCACAGTTACCGGCTGCTTAATCTCAACCTCAGCCGGGGATACCGTCAGAGCACTGACGGTGAAGGCGGCCGGCTTCGGCGGCAGCGCCCCCGCCTTGACGACAAACTTGCCCGTGAGACCGTTTACATCCACCGTGTAGGTACCCTCGTTATCCCTGGTGATAGTGAAGGTTACCGTCGCGCTGGCACCGCCTGCCAGTGTTACCTCCTTGGTCTCAATAACAGCCCCATTTATCTTCAGGGCAACCGGGTAGCTACCGGAAAGGTCGCCGCTATTCTTGGCAGTGACACTGATAGTTACCGTGTCCTTGGGCTTAACCTCGGCAGGTGATACCGCCAGCTCGCTCACCGCGAAGCTGGCCGGGCGAGTACTAGCCACCACCGCAAAGATGGTGAAGTGGCTCACTTTAGCCGTGATGACATGATTCACCGTGTCAACAATGACACCGTCCAGCTGAGTCCACCTACCCGTCGCATCAAGCATGTAAACCAGCAGTTTGCTTTCAGGTATTCCTTTCGGCAGGCTGGCCACATCATATTTGAACCTGACCGTTATCGGCGGGGCAAAAGTAGCGCCACTCGGCCCGAAGTCATAGACCAGACCGACTACCTTGGTGCCGGCGGGCGGCGTTGCCGGCTCGCTCATGCTCACCATGGTTATCTGGCTCAGCGGGACACCTTCCTTGCTAAGGGCCTTGGTGCCCCTGGGCAGGGTCAAGTCCACCTTGCCATCGGCAGAGGTAGCCACAACTCCGTTAGGATTAGTAATCACACCCTGGGAGTCAATGGACCCGGTCAGCGTGGTCGTCCCTGATGGCGCTGGGGCTGCACCACCTCCGGTTGTGGGCTGAGGACCTGGTGTCTCTCCGCCTCCACCCGTGGTTACTGCCTTACCAAAGCCACCGTATTTGCTCAGATGTTCCACATAACCCCAGATATATGGCGGTGTTGCCGTCATGTTCACACCGCTGTAGGGATCAGGTATCGGGCCCCATGTTCCGGTGGTGACGTTCCATTCGTATAGTCTAAGTGTGGACTCATCGCCGCCGGTGGTAAGGAAAGCCGCGCGGTCGTAGCCAACCTTAATCAAGATTCGCCGGTTCCTGTTCAGGTTATCGAAGAGCTCAGGAGCGGCAATTATCTCGACAAAGGCACCAGCTTCATTACCGGCACCGGTCGGGGTCATAAAGCTACCTGAGGGGTTGCCCAGGTGATTGGTTAGAGAAATGTCGGCATTAGCAACCGCACCGTCGGTGACGACATCTACCGAGCTGGTACCGCTGCTCACCGTTGTCGGATCGACACCATTAGAATCTATTGTTTTCTTGACAAAGGTGGCCGTGACCGTAGCAGTATTACCTGCCACGTCCCTGCCCGTCACGTTTACCGTGTAGGTATCGATTGCTATCGGAGTCGCCGCACTGCCATAGGTGCCAGCCCACCCGTTAATCCCGATGGGCAGCATCACCGGCTGAGCCAGCGGCGCTACCGTTGCCGGAATCACCCTTACTACCGGTGCCGCTCCAAGGGTTTCGTTGGATGTTACCGTAATTACCACAGCATCCGTCGGGTCATACAGGTCAACTTTAATACCCGGTGCGCTGTCATCCAGAGTCACGGTAACGTTACCTGACGTCCCGGTGGTGACATTATCCGTAGCGGTGGCTCTTACCTCGATACGGTTCGCGCCTCGGGCCAGGGACACTATCTGGTTGAAAGTCCCATCAGGAGCGACTGATATGGTTCGAGGAGCATCGCTGTTAAGGTATAGTGTCGCCGTCTCTATTGTCGGGTCACTCAGCGTGCCATTAATCGTCTGGGCGGCGATGTTCATCAATGACCGGTGCACCGGTGCGACGAGCGTTACTTTTGGTGCCGCCGTATTCAGTGTCACCCGGATAGGTGTAGCCAGGGAAGTGTTGCCTGCCTTATCGATGGCCACTACCGTAACGGTGTTAAGGCCGGGCTGCAGGCTGATATCCTGGCTGAAAGTCCCACCGGCTACCGCCACTGATTGCGGGACACCGTTTAGTGCCAGGGTGACGTTAGACGTAAACGGATCATTAACCGTACCTGACACGCGGGCCAGAGGTGTATTCAATACACTACCATCGATGGGAGAATCTAGCGTTACCACCGGCGCATCCGAGTCAAGACTGACCACGACAATACCGGAGGTACCCAGATAATCTGAGTCACCCGGACCTTCGGTGGCGTACGCCGTCACCACGATGAGGTTCACACCCTTCTTCAGGGTTACACTGGTGGCGAAGCCGCCACCCACAACCGTGAGCGGGCTGGTGCTGGCGACCCCGTTGAACCACAGGGTAGCCGAGGTAGCTCCGGTCACGTTCCCGGTTACAGCCAGCGGCGTGGTCTTATTGGTCAGCAGTCCTCCTGCCGGCGAAGTTATGGTCACCGTGGGTTTCTTAATATCTACCGTTACCGTTATCGTCGGTGACCGGCCGATATTACCGCTGCTATCTACTGCCCTGACCTCGACACTGTTACCGCCGGTCTTCAGAGCCACACCTTGAGCAAATTCACCGTCACCATTGAGCGTGACATTTGTAGAAACACCGTTCACCAGGATAGTTACACCGGCAGACGTGTCATCTACCTCACCTCTGACCGTCAGGTTCTTCTCTCTCTGGACCAGACCTTCGGTCGGAGACTCGAGCTCAATTTTCGGCGCCGTTCTATCGGGCAGTACGGTGAGTGTGGCCGTGCCGCTGACACTACCCAGGACAGCCGTGACCGTAACCGTGCCCTCGGCGACAGCAGTAGCTTTACCACCGGCAGCTAAGGTTGCCGTGGCAGTGTTGCTGCTCGTCCAGGTGGCAAGGTCAGTAATATCTTTCGTATCGCCGTCGGTGTAAATTCCACGGGCCTTGTACTCCACCCGCGTTGGCTTGGGCGGCTCAAGGGTAACCCTGCGGTTAGTCGGCGTCACCCTTATCGCCTCTAGCTCAGCGGCGGTAACAGTAAGAATAACCGCCGGACTGGTGACATTCGCCGTTGAAGCCGTGATACGGGTGGTGCCCTGAGCACGGGTAGTCGCCAGGCCGGTGTTACGCTGAATCCTGGCTGCCGATGTATTGCTGCTACTCCAGTCGACCAAACCGGTGAGGTCGGCAGTAGTATTATCGGCAAACGAGCCGATGGCACTAAATTGCTGAGTTCGGCCGGCAGCAACCGATGGCAGAGTAGGAGTTACCTGCAGCGAGACTAATTGTGCCGCCGTCACGGTCAGGGTGACCACCGGGCTGGTTACTCCTTCCAGGGTCGCCGTAATGGCCGCCTTGCCGGCTTTGAGACCCCTGGCCAGGCCGGAAGTTGCTATAGTGGCGACAGCAGTATCATTGCTGCTCCAGGTGACCTTCCCGGTAATACTGTCATTGGTGCCATCGGAATAAGTCCCTGTCGCCCGGAATCGTTGTGTAGTATTGATAAAGATGGTCGGGTCATCCGGCGTAACCGCTATCGAGTCCAGGACAGCCTTGGTGACTGTAATCACCGCTGTCCCAGGAGTAGCTGTGCCTAAAGAGGCACTGATGGTGGCGGTGCCGGTAGCATAGGTATCCACCAGGCCGGTGGCAGTCACCGAGGCTACGGCAGTATTACTGCTGGACCAGGTGGTTACCAAGCTGGTAATGTCAGGCGTAGTATTATCGGTATAGGTGCCTGTCGCCGAGAGCTGCTGCGTCCGCCCTGCTGCCAGCGAAACGGTTGCCGGGCTAAGGCTGATGGAGACCAGCTCTTTCGGCGTCACCGTCATCGTCGTCTCCCCGGTTTTACCGGACAGGGCTGCCGTGATGGTCACGGTACCAACGGCTCTAGCCAGAGCCAGACCGGTAGCAGGATTGATTGATGCTTTCGAGGCATCCGTGCTCGCCCAGGTCACACCGGTGGTAAGCGGTACCGTAGTGCCGTTAGAGTAAGTACCGGTGGCGGTAAACTGTACCGTCCGACCTACGGCTCTCGAAGGATTAACCGGAGTTACCGCGATGGAGACAAGCTCAGCCGCGGTCACCGTCAGGGTGGTGGTTCCAAACACGCCGGACTGCGGGTCGGTAGCTCTGATGGTGGTAAGTCCACCAGCCACCAAACCTGTCGCCAGGCCGCCGGCACTGATAGTTGCCCTGGCGGTATCGGTACTGGCCCAGGTTACCTGCGCGGTAATATTCGCCGTGGAGTTATCGGAGTAGGTACCCGTTGCCTTGAACTGTGCCGTCCTGCCCGCCGCTACCGATGAGTTAGCCGGCGTTACCGTTATCGTTTGCAGGACAGCCCCTGTCACCGTGAGGGTAGTAAAGTTACTGATACTACCACTGGTGGCGATGATATTCGTCGACCCTACTTTTGTAGCTGTCGCCACACCGCCGGTAGTAATAGTGGCGATGGTGACATCACTGCTCGTCCAAGCGACACTATCGGTCAAAGTAGGCAGCGTTGGCCGGCTACCATCGGAATAGATTCCGGTGGCGGTAAACTGCAGCGCCGCCCCTACCGCTACCTTGGGTGAAGCCGGTGTGACCGTGATGCCCTCAAGAACAGCCCGTGTTACCGTCAGATTGGTCGTGCTTCTTAAGCCACGGTGCGTCGCCCTGATGGTAACGACGCCAACCTTCTTGCTGGTGGCATTACCGGTAGGCGAAATTGTCGCCACGCTGAGGTCAAGACTGGCCCACGTGGTCATATTATCCGAGGTCAGGTCCTTGATTGAGGCATCCGAATAGGTGCCGTCAACATGTAGCTGTACGCTCCGGCCCAGGGCTACTGTCGGGGCAGGCTCACGTATCGCTACGGAGACCAGCACCGGGTCAGTAACGGTAAGTAATGTTGTTGCCGGAAGAGTGTATCCGCTCCATGTCGCTGAAATGGTGGAGCTACCCTTGACCATGCCCGCAGCCAATCCGGCACCCACCATGGTCACTGCTGTGGTATTACTGCTGTTCCAGGTGCTTGCCGCAGTAACTTCTTCCTGTGAGCCGTCAGTATAGTAGGCTCTCGCCGTGAACTGTATCGTTGTCCCGGCGGCAATTAGGGGTCTTGCCGGGCTAAGGACGAAGGAGACTACCTCTTTGACCGTCACTGTCAGCGTGGTGTTACCTGGCACCCCGGACAGGATATCGGTAGCGGTAATCGTGGTGCTGCCGGTAGTGGCGCCGCTGGCCAGGCCGCCGGTAGCACTGATGCTGGCTACCGCGGTATTGCTGCTCGTCCAGAAGACAACATCCGTCATATCAGCCCAGGAACCGTCAGAATAGGTACCGTTCGCGGTGAACTGTATCGTTCTGCCGGCCGCAATGGAGGGGCTAACCGGCTTTACCGTAATCGCGGTGAGCACCGGTGCGGTGATATCGAGGAGAGCGGCATCACTTTCTATTCCACCCTTCTCTGCCCAGATGAGCACCGAGCCGATACCGACACTGGTAGCGTAACCATTTGAATTGACAGTAGCGATGTTGGTGTCACTGCTTGACCAGTTGACGCCGGTGGTCACATTGCTGGAACCATCAGAATATGTTCCTCTTACGGTGAACTGCTTTGCCTGGCCTAAAGCGATTGTCGCGCTGGGGGGACTCACTTCCAGCCTTGTCAGCACAACCGCTTCCACCGTGACCGTAGCCGGGGTGGTACTGCGCAGCACACTGCTAGCCAGGTACAACGCATCCGTAATACGGCCAGCCCCAGTATTGAAGCTTACCGGGCTACTGTTTACCGGTGCCGTCGCCCGGAAGGTTACCGTGGCCAGGGTAAAGATGCCGGCCGGGTAAGGTGCCACCGATTTGGCAGCACTGAAATCCACATTGCCCAACGTATTGTTGAAGCTGTTCGATGTCCCCGGAGTAAGCAGCCCGCCTGATGTCACCGAAACTACCTGGAGTTTGCTGGGGTCAAAGTTGAGGAAGGCCGAGACGGAAGAGACACCCTGGCCATTGGTATTGACCTGGATATCAACCACAAGGTTATTCCCGGTAATCACAGACTGGCTGGCCGGTATCAGCGCCAGGTCAGTCGTCGCGGGCGGAGCCTGCGTGGTGAAAGTCCCGTTAAAGAGTGCCAGGTGGTTACCGTTAAGGTCAGTAATTGTACTGCTCAGGGTAACGGTATGTAGCTGGCTGTATTTCAAGCTCAGCCATGGCGTAAAGGTCGCCGTCCGCGTTGACGGGTCATAGCTTAAGGTGCCCGTAATCGGACCGGTATCACTTACCGTCATACTGGATTGACTGATGGTGGCGGCGTCAATATCTTCACTGAAGGTAGCCGTCACCGCGGTATAGACGGGTACGCCGGTAGCGCCGTTTGACGGGAACACGACCACCGTCGGCAAAGTCGCCTCGACCGTCCAGGTAGCCGTTGTCGGTGTTTGCCCACTCTGTTCAGTACCGGCATCATTCCTGCCCCGTACATAGAGAGTGTGCTCACCATCGCTCAGGCCGGTGAGGGTAATATTCGCCGAAATTGGAGTCCAGTTACCATAGTTGCCCGCATCAACCTTGTACCTGTAGCTGGTTACACCATCACCACCGACCTCAATATTAGCGGTGCGGTAGTTGACGAGTCCCACGGGCTGACCAGTCAAGGTCGCTATCGGTAAGACCTCAGTGGCAAAGCTCCAGCTCGTATCCGTTAAAGAATTGCCGGCAAGGTCGGTAATCTCAGAGGTCAGAATGGCGGTATGGAGCTGTTCATAAGCCAGCGCCGCCGCCGGGGCGAAGGTCGCCGACCGGTTGTCACTACTGACAGTTACCGTACCATCGACAAAACCTCTGACCGAGCTGCCGTAGACGAAGAAGCTATCCGTATTTATGGTACTGGCCGCCATCCTCTCACTAAAGTTGACGGTTATCAGTGTCGTTACTGCCACGCCGGTAGCTCCGCTCGCCGGAGATGTGCTGCTAACGACCGGACCTGTCGTATCCACGGTCCATGTGGCCAACGTGGGCGTTACCTGCCAGGTACCGGCGGCATTCTTGCCCAGTACATAAACGGTATGTTCACCATCGGCCAGATTACTAAGGTTGATAGAATAGGCTACCGATGTTTCGGCACTGTAGCTACCCGCATCCAGCTTGTATTGATAGCTGACGACGCCGGTGCCGCTTACGTTGATATTGGCATAGTTGTAGCTAACCAGACCCACCGGCTGCCCGCTCAGGACGGCCACCGGTGTGACCGTAACCACTGTCCAGGAGGCCTTAGCGGGCGTTATCTGCCAACCAGTGGCATTCTTACCGAGTACATAAACGGTATGTTCACCATCGGCCAGGCCGGTGAGGGCAATAATCTGCGATACCGGTGTTTCGGCACCATAAGCGCCATTATCCAGGGCGTATTTATAGTGCGTCACACCAGTGCCACCAACCGTGATATTAGCAAAGTTGTAATTGACCGTGCCCTGTGGTGCACCGCTTAAGGTCGCCACCGGCATTGTCCCGGTGGTGAAACGCCAGACGTAGTTAGCCGTCAATGGGCGACCGGAGGCATCAGCGACCGCCGTGGTCAGGGTAGCGGTATAGAGAGTGCCCTGGGCCAGGTTGGCTGCAGGAGTAAAGGTCGCCGTAAGGTTGTTCGTGCTGACCGTTACTGTACCGGTAACTGTCCCACCACCGGAGAGCAAGAAGCTGGCGGTGTTGATGGTTGCCGGATTCATCGCCCGGTCAAAACTGGCGGTGACCACGGTGTTAATCGGTACCCCGGTAGCATTATCAATCGGGGAGGTACTGAGCACCGACGGGTTCCCGACCGTGGTTCCGGTAGTGAAACTCCATTTGTAGGCATAGTCGATAACCTTGAGCGTTACCGCCGGACTGGTGGCAGCGCCGTATATAGCCGTTATCCTGGCGATACCTGCCGCCTGTCCGACAAAGGTACCATTATTCCCGCCCATCGCCACGGTGGTGTTGTCGCTCAGCCAGTAGGCAGTTGCGGTGATATCAGCCGTGCTCTGGTCTGTATAAGTAGCGGTGGCGGTAAAGCGCTGCGTCCCGCCTACCGTAATCGCGGCTGATGACGGAGTAACTGCAATCGAGACCACGGCGGGCGGTTCTACCATCAGCATTACCGGGTAACTGGTGATAGTCCCTGAAGTAGCCGTTATCCCGGCATTGCCTTGAGCCCTAGCCGTTGCCAGCCCCGCATTAGTACCGGTACTAATAATAGTCGCAACCGCGGTGTTGTTGCTCGACCAGGTAGCACTTGCGGTGAGATTAGCTGAGGTGTTGTCCGTATAAAAGCCGTAAGCGCTAAACTGCCGTGTTTGACCGACATTTACAAGGGCGTGGTATGGCTCTACCCATACGGAGATTAATCTGGGAGCAATCACCGTCAGCGTTGCCGACGGGCTGGTGATATTTCCGGAAGTAGCCGTTATCCCGGCGGTACCTGTGGCTCTACCACTGGCCAGGCCGGTACTACTATTAATGTAAGCGACCGCGGTATTATTACTATTCCATGTCACACTGTTAGTGATGTTCTGCGTGCTGTTGTCACTGTAAGTACCCATGGCGGTATATTGCTGCGTCTCACCAACCGCAATCGAGGCCGTAGACGGCGTAACCGCAATCGAGCTGAGCGTCACCGCTGCCGCGGTTATCGTTACGTTACGACTGCCCGCAGCAAATGTAACGTTGCTGGAAGACTTCATGTCAATATCCGCTATTCCAGTCGAGGATAGCGTCAGTGACATATTGCTCGGTGCACCTGCCGCATTCCAACTTACTACTCTGCTCTGTGTGCTTGTCCCGGCGATGACGAGTGTCCAGACCACCGTCGCCCCCGTCCCACGCATGTCTGTGTTCAATTTGGGGAAGAGTTCATCCACGATTGAGAAATAAGCATCAAACTTTCCAGTAGGATCTGGCGGCGGGGATGTTACATCATTTGCATCCAATCCGTCCGTAGATCCTGTATCTATACCAAAGCCCAGGTTGGGATTGTTCCCATCGCTGGCGGTCGCTACCGTCACCGGTACCGACCACACCAGGCTCTGGATAGAGGCTGCATAAACATTACCCTGACCACCCGACCCAACCAGCGGGTTGCCGGCAAGGTCGGTAATATCCGGGGTCAGCACTGCCGTATAGGTATGGCTGGCATCGAGGGCGCCACTGGGGGTAAAGGTGGCGCTGAGATTATCGGAACTCACTGTCACCGTACCGGCCACCGCATCGCTACCCAGAAGGTAGAAGCTATTGGTATTCACCGTCGAAGCCTTTATCGCTTCGCTAAAGTTAGCCACAACGGCGGTGGTTACCGAGACGCCGACAGCATTCGTCGTGGGTACGGTGCTCACCACGTAAGGTGGCGTGGTATCCACCGGGCTTAAGGTGGTAAAAGTCATATCACTACCGGTAGCGGAACCATATGTTCCACCATCTGCCTTCGCCCGGAAATGATAAAGTGTCGCCGGGTTAAGACCACTGAGATTGGTGCTAAAGACACCGGTAGCAGTCATTACCTGGGCATTAGTGCTACTACCATAGCTGGTGCTCGTGCCGTACTCAAAGGACACATTGACCGTCGTCGCTGTCCCCAGAGATGTCAGATTACCGCTTACTATGGCTGAGTTGGTGGTAATACCGGTAGCCGCAGTAGTCGTCACTGCCGGAGACACTACTGCCGCAGTGGTAAAGCGCCACTGGTAGGCAATACCATACACTCTCAGGGTTGCTGCGTTACTGATGACACTGCCCGAGGTAGCCGTTATCCCGACAGTGCCCGCTCCGCTACCGCTAGCCAGGCCACTATTACTAATAGTAGCAATGGCGGTATTATTACTACTCCAGGTGACACTGTTAGTAATGTTCTGCGTGCTGTTGTCACTGTAAGTGCCCGTGGCGATATATTGCTGCGTCCCGCCAACCAGAATCGTTGCCGATGCCGGCGTGACCGCAATCGAAACCAACGTGGGCGGGATTACCGTGACCGCGGTGATGGTCAGTGTGTAGCTGCCCCCAGCCAGAGTCACGTTGCTGGTCGTCTTCATATCAATAGGAGACGCACCGCTCCGCGTCAGCGTCAGCGACACATTGCTCGGTGCAGCGGTCGCATTCCAGCTTACCACCCTGCTCTGTGTGCTTGTCCCGGCGAGGACAAGCGTCCAGACCACCGTCGTCCCCGTCCCACGCATGTCTGTGTTCAACTTGGGGAAGAAGTCATCCACAATTGAGAAATAAACATCAAACTTTCCACTAGGATCCGGCGGCGGGGATGCTACATCATTAGCATCCAGCCCGTCCGTAGACACCGTATCTATACCAAAGCCCAGGCTTGTATTAATCCCATCGCTGGCGGTCGCCACCGTCACCGGTACTGACCAAACCAGACTCTGGATGGTTATCGCCTGACTGAAGCTCTGACCGCCTAATCCGAGCAGCCGGTTACCCACAAGGTCGGTAATATCCGTGGTCAGCGTGGCGGTGTAGTTGTTGCTGTAATTAAGGTTGGCACCGGGGGTAAAGGTCGCGCTGAGATTATCGGTGCTAACCGTCACTGTACCCGTCACCGGTGTACTACCGGAAGTAAGATAGAAGCTGGTGCCGGTTACCGTGGAAGCCTTTATCGCTTTGCTGAAGTTGGCCACAACGGCAGTCCCTACTGCGACACCGGTAGCATTATCTGTCGGCACGGTGCTGACCACGTAAGGTGGCGTGGTATCCAGCACGGTTTCCGTGGTAAAGCTCCAGGTGCGCGCCGCCGCCAGCGGATTGCCCGCCAGGTCAACAACGTCGGTCGTCACGTTAGCGGTATAGCTCTGGTTAGAAGCCAGGTTGCCGCTGGGAGTAAAGGTGGCACTGAGATTATCTGTGCTTACCGTTACCGTACCATTTACCGGCCCAAAACCAACACGATAGAGCGTGAACTGGCCGGTGGTGATACTGGCCGCCCTCATCGCTTCGCTGAAGTTAGCCGTTACTACGGTATTAACCTGGACATTGGTGGCATTATTCGCCGGTGAAGTACTGACCACGGTCGGAGGAGTCGTATCCGGTGCAATACCGGTAGTAAAGCGCCAGCCATATTCTTCCAGCCGGTTACCCGCCAGGTCAGTAATATCATCAGTCAGGTTAGCCGTATACAATGTGTTATAGGCCAGGTTAGCACTCGGGGTAAAGGTCGCCGTGCGGTTATCGGTACTGACCGTCACCACACCGGTTACCGGCCCGCTACCTGATAGCAGGAAACTGGTCGTCGTGATGGTAGCCGGATTCATCGCTTTATCAAAAGTGGCCGTCACCAGAGTGCTGACCGGTACATTGGTGGCATTAGCGGTTGGTGAAGTACTGATGACCCTGGGCGCAACTGCCGCCCCTACCGTCACCTTGGCTCCGCTAAGACTGCGCAGCATTGACGTAGCGCCAATCCTGACATCGGTCGCCCGGCTGCCATCCGAATGGAAAGCAACGGGAGTGTTAGTTACCGTCGCCAGCGCCCGGAAGGTAATCGTCGCCACGGTGAAGGTACCGGAAGCCCCGGCCGCCTTCGCCGCCGAGTAGTTTATCTGCCCGGCAACAGAGTGGCTCTCACTGATACTCTCCGTGAGAGTTGTCCCGTTGGTCACCGAGATCACCTGCAGGTAGTTCGAATCGTAATCAACATAAGCCGCAACACTGGTAATCGGGTCACCAGTCTGCGCCTGTATCGTCACATTAAAGTTGTCACCTGCATTTACCGACTGTTGCGCCGGCAGCAGGCTGAGGTCGACATGAGTTGCCACCGCATAGCCAATACTGGGATTCTTGTTACCATCAATCCCGGTATACCACATGTAATAGTTCGAACCAGACCGAACTACCGCCGGCGCAGCAACTCCATTCGCTCGAAAACCAGTCGTTTTCTGCATGATGGGTGCCGCCTGCGCTACCCACGTAATACCATTGGTAGAACTGGCCTGACCTATCGCACCAGCATTGCTTAGCGTAAAACCATTAGCACCCGTATACCACATGTAATACTGGGTGTCACTTACCTTGACCACCGAGGCCGCCGCGACTCCACTGCTATCCCACGCCTGCCCACTCTTCTGCAGCACCGGGCTGGCATTCTTCGTCCAGCTGAGACCATCTGTTGAGGTCGCATATCCTATCGCCGGGTGAGTACCACTGACCGTGTCATCAGTCGTCCCTCCCGTATACCACATCTTATATACTGACCCATCTTTGGTTACCGAGGGAGCCCCTACCCCATCAGCATCCCATGTCCCCACTGTCCCCGTCATTACCGGAGTCGCATTCTTCGTCCAGTTCACCCCATCTGTCGAGGTCGCATACCCTATCCCCGCTACCGTCCCCTTTATCGAACCGGTGGTTTTACCCCCGGTATACCACATCTTGTATACCGTGCCATCTTTGATTACCGAAGGAGCACCAACTCCACTTTCATCCCACGCCCCACTATTCCCTTTCGGCAGCGCCGTCGCCGCTTGTACCGTCCAGGTTACCCGGTCCGGTGAAGTGGCATACCCTATCGCCGCTGTCGTTCCTTTGATGGTGAAGTTCGTCGAACCGTACGTATACCACATCTTGTAAGTGCCGGCGTCTTCTATTACCGCCGCCGCACCAACATTGCTCTGCCCAACATTGTCAAATACACTGCTCGTCCCAT